>Ga0105050_10000471_pt1 | contig 62336 bp, 50 predicted proteins | sample FRY01_FD_78088 | JGI IMG/M metagenome (GOLD analysis project Ga0105050, IMG submission 78088) | Freshwater microbial communities from Lake Fryxell liftoff mats and glacier meltwater in Antarctica - FRY-01 | ecosystem: Environmental > Aquatic > Freshwater > Ice > Glacier meltwater ...
GACGTGGGAACAGGCTCTGCGCGCGATCCAGCCGTCGCTGGTGAGATCAACCGGCTGTTGCTTCTGCTGCGGCAGCAAGTTTGACAATATTATTGTCGCTTTAACTTAACGTAGTAATACTAGCAGTCTGTCGGACTTAGGCGGTCCCAAGCGTTTATAGCGGCATATACGTCTTCAGGGCCGAAATTAATTGAGACTATGGATCTACAGAGCGGGTCTTGTTGAGACTGGGGCCTAAGTCCGACAGGCTGCTAGGGCATTTTATTCTAAGCGTAGCTGAGGTTGTCCTGAACCTCACACCGTTCGCGGGCGAAAAAAATTGCAATTAATGGACAAAACTACCCCGAAAACAGTGCGCTCTCCCCCCCCCTTAGTTTTCGGGGATTATGACGCGAGATTATGGTTAAATTTAACCAAGAGAGTGCTTTAGCCTACTTTGAGCACGCAGTAACTTTTTTTGCCTTTTCGGAGGAGAACGTAGCGACCAAACAGGAGGTCGGCGGAGATCAGGGCGCGGGTGCTATCAGGCGACTTGAGGTTATTCACGTAAATGCCGCCACCCTCGATATCTTTTCGCGCCTGACCCTTGGATGGCGCAAGTCCGCTGAGCACGAGCAATTCGGTCAGCGGAGTGCCGGCTTCAGCCAGTTTTTCGGCGGGAAGATCGGTCGTCGGGACCTCGCCGACGACGTCGCGAAAAATTTCCTCGGTGGTTTCTCCAATCTCAGCCCCAAAGAGGATCTCGCTGGCCTTCATCGCGCCTTCGAGAGCGGCTTGCCCGTGCACAAGCTGGGTGATCTCGCGGGCGAGGGCTTTGTGGGCTTCGCGCCAACCTGGATTAGCGGCGTGCTGGGCTTCCAAGCCTTCGATTTCGGAGCGGGAAAGGAAGGTGAATTTTTTGAGATACTCGACGACCATGGCGTCGTCGGTGTTCACGAAGAACTGGTAGAACTTGTAGGGACTCGTCTTCTTCGGATCGAGCCAGACGGCCCCCCCCTCGGTTTTGCCAAACTTGCTGCCATCGGCCTTGGTGATGAGGGGAAGTGTCCAACCCCATGCGGGCACGCCGAGTTTCTTGCGAATCAAGTCGGTGCCAGCCGTGATGTTGCCCCATTGATCGGAGCCGCCGATCTGAAGTTCACAATTCGCGACTTTGCGGAGGTGGTAGAAATCGTTGGCTTGAAGCAGCTGGTAGCTGAACTCCGTGTAGCTAATACCGGTGCCGCCTTCCATGCGTGATTTAACCGAATCCTTGGCCATCATGGAACTGATCGAGAAGTGTTTTCCGATCTCGCGGAGGAAATCGAGGAAGCTGAGCGGAGCCGTCCAATCCGCGTTGTCGAGGAGTCGGGCGGGGTTGGTGGGGTGCTCGAAATCAAGGAGGCGAGCGAGCTGACCCTTCACGCAGTTGACGTTGTGGGCGAGTTGCTCGCGGGTGAGGAGGTTGCGCTCGGCGGATTTGCCCGAAGGGTCGCCGACCATGCCGGTCGCGCCCCCAGCGAGGGGGATGGGGTGGTGCCCGGCGAGTTGAAACCGCCGCAGGGTGAGTTGAGGCACGAGATGGCCGACGTGGAGCGAATCGCCGGTGGGATCAAAGCCGCAATAAAGGGTGAGCGGTCCCGTGGCCAAGCGCTGGGACAACGCACCGAGGTCGGTGCAGTCGGCATACAAGCCGCGCCATTGGAGATCTTCAATCAGGGTCATATCGAGGACTTCAGTTAACGAGGCGGGCTGCGGGTCGCGCAACCAAATCTTATAGGGGAGGTTGGGATAATAGAATACCGGCTTCTTTCGGGAAATTCGGTTTGTCTCGGAGGGCGGCCAGCCACTATCGTTGTCTTTCCAATCTCCCGGCAAACCCTTTGCTCGGAGACGGTCGCAACCCTTATCTTCATTATCATGCCCATCGCTGTCGGAACAAAAGCCCCAGATTTCACCCTTAAATCGAAAAACGCCGAGGGGCTAATCGACATTAAGTTGAGCGACAGTTTTGGCCAGAAGCAGACGGTGCTCCTGTTTTTCCCCTTGGCCTACACGGGCGTGTGCACTCAGGAAATGTGCGACATCACGGCTGGACTTAGCAACTATGACTCGCTCGGGGCCAACGTGATCGGGATCAGCGTCGACAGCCCGTTTACGCAGGAGGCCTGGGCGGCGGCTCACAAGATCAAGATCACGCTCGTGAGTGACTTAAACAAGGAAGTCACCAAAGCCTACGACGTGCTCTTCCCGATGCTGGCCGGAATCGGCGACACGTCGGCCCGCGCGACGTTCGTGATCGGCGCCGATGGGGTCGTCAAATACGCCGAACAGACGGCGACGCCCAAGGATCTTCCCGACTTTGCCGCGGTGAAGGCAGCTCTCGCCTGATCTAGTTTCTCACTTCTTCTTCCGTCCCGTTTTCCACTCATGAGTCAGCCCAATCCGTTCAACACGCTCCAGTCATTTTCCGCCAACGGAAAGTCCCACCAGTTTTATTCGTTGCCAGCCATGGAAGCCGCCGGCTTTCCGGTCAGCAAGCTGCCAGTATCGATCCGATTGGTGTTGGAGTCCCTGCTCCGTAATTGCGATGGCCAACGGGTGAACGAAGCGGCGGTGCAGGCGCTGGCCACATGGCAGGCCAAGTCGGCCCGCACCGAAGAAATTCCCTTCGTGGTGGCGCGGATTGTTTTGCAGGATTTCACAGGGGTGCCTCTCCTCGTCGACCTCGCAGCGATGCGCGCGGCGGCGGCGCGGCTGGGCAAGGATCCGAAGATCATCGAGCCGCTCGTGCCGGTAGATTTGGTCGTCGACCACTCGGTGCAAGTGGACTTTGCGGGCAGTGCGGAGGCATTGCAGAAAAATCTCGACCTTGAGTTCACCCGCAACCGTGAGCGCTACCAATTTCTCAAATGGGGCATGCAGGCCTTCGAAACGTTTAAGGTCGTGCCCCCGGGCATCGGCATCGTGCACCAAGTCAACCTAGAGTATCTCGCGAAGGGTGTGCTGACGGCTGGGAGCAACGTCTATTATCCCGACACGCTTGTGGGCACGGATTCGCACACGACGATGATCAACGGTCTCGGCATCGTGGGCTGGGGCGTTGGCGGCATCGAAGCGGAAGCGGGCATGCTCGGGCAACCGGTTTACTTCCTCACGCCAGATGTTGTGGGGGTTTACTTGACCGGCTCGTTGAACGAAGGCGTCACGGCCACGGATCTCGCGCTGACCATCACGCAGATGCTGCGCAAAGCGAAGGTCGTGGGCAAATTCGTTGAGTTTTACGGGCCGGGCGCCAAGGCGCTGCCGGTGGTCGACCGTGCGACGATCGCCAACATGGCCCCCGAATACGGCGCGACGATGGGCTTCTTCCCGATTGACGAGGAATGCACGAACTACCTGCGCTCGACCGGTCGCAGCGACGAGCAAGTTACACTTTACGAAGCTTACTATCGGGCGCAGGGCCTGTGGGGCATTCCACAGAAAGGACAGATCGAGTATTCGGACGATCTCGAACTCGATCTGGGTGCGGTGGTGCCGAGTGTCGCGGGTCCCAAGCGCCCGCAGGACCGTATCATCATTCCCGATTTGAAAAAGGAGTTTATCGCGTCGCTGTCGCGTCCGGTGGCCGAGAGCGGTTTTGGTAAAAAGCCGGAAGATGTTTCCCAGAAAGTCTCCGTTTTCACAAACGGGACTGAGACGATCCACGGCAGCGGTGGCAGCCAAGAATCTGTTTCAAGTGAAAAGGCGGCGGCCAACGGCACGAATCCTGCCACGGAAACTGAAATGGTGAACAACCGCCCGACCCCTGACAATGTCGAGGGGGTCGCCCCTCGGCTCACCGGCAAAATTGGCAACGGTTCAGTGCTGATCGCGGCGATCACGAGTTGCACCAATACCTCGAATCCGAGCGTGATGCTGGCGGTCGGGCTGCTCGCCAAGAAAGCAGTCGAGAAGGGGCTTACCGTCAATCCGCTGGTCAAGTCTTCGCTGGCTCCCGGCTCGCGTGTGGTCACCGATTATTTGGATAAGACCGGCCTGACGCCGTATCTCGACAAGCTTGGCTTTCAAACGGTGGGTTACGGCTGCACCACCTGCATCGGCAATTCTGGACCGTTGCATCCGGCGATCGAAGAAGCAGTGACGAAGAACGATCTCGTGGCCGCTTCGGTGCTGTCCGGCAACCGCAATTTCGAGGCCCGCGTCCACCAAAACATCAAGGCGAATTTCCTGATGTCGCCGCCGCTTGTCGTCGCATTCGCCCTAGCTGGCCGGGTTGATTTCGACATGGGTAACGATTCGCTGGGCAAGGACCAAGACGGTCGTGAGGTTTATTTGAAGGACATCTGGCCCACGTTGCAGGATGTGCGTGATCAGATGCAGGCCGCGCTCAAGCCGGAAGTGTTCCGCAAGCTCTACAAGGACTTTGCAGAGCAGAATCCGAAGTGGAACGAGATCCCGTCGTCGACGGGCGACGTCTATTCATTCGACGCGGATTCGACCTACATTCAGGAGCCACCGTTCTTCACCGACTTCTCGCTCCAACCCGGCGAAATCAAAGAGATCACCGGAGCGCGCGCCTTGGGCGTGTTTGGCGACTCGGTCACGACCGATCATGTCTCTCCCGCCGGAGCGATCAAGAAGGTGTCGCCCGCGGGCCAGTATCTGCTCGATCACCAGGTCGAGTTCCAGGACTTCAATTCCTACGGCTCGCGTCGAGGCAACGACCGGGTGATGACCCGCGGCACGTTTGCGAATGTGCGAATCAAGAACCTCATGCTCAACGGCAAGGAGGGCGGTTACACGCTCGGCCCCGACGGGCAGGAAGCTTCGATCTTCGATGCGGCCATGGCCTACCAGCAACAGGGCACGCCGCTCGTCGTCATCGCTGGACAAGAATATGGCACCGGCTCTTCGCGCGATTGGGCAGCCAAGGGCACGAGCCTTCTCGGCGTCAAAGCGGTCATCGCGCAAAGCTACGAGCGTATTCACCGCTCGAATCTCGTCGGCATGGGCGTCCTGCCGCTCCAGTTCAAGGAAGGGGTGAGCGCGCAAACCTTGAAGCTCGACGGTTCCGAGACCTACGATGTCGTGGGGCTTACTGGTGAGGTGAGGCCACAACAGGACCTCGTCCTGCGGATCACACGCCGTTCGGGTGCATCTGAGGAGGTCGGCGTGCGTTGCCGTATCGATACGCCGATCGAGATCGATTACTACCGTCACGGAGGCATCTTGTCCTACGTGCTTCGTCAAATCGTCGCCGCCAATTGACCTTTTTTTCTCTCCTCGCCAAGCCGGTCCGGCAAGACCGGCTTTGCCTTTTCCCAAATCCTACGCGAGGGTGATTCATGGTTGAGAATGACAAACCAGTCTATCTGGTGGACGCGTATTCCGACCCGGTCGTGGTGCGCATCGTTGGGCGGGCCTGTTTTCAGAACAGCGTCTGTCTGCGCGATTTTATTTCGGGAATGATCAAGCAGGGGAAGACGCAGTTTGTGATCGATTTCCAGCAGTGCGCGAGTATGGACAGCACTTTCCTCGGCGTGGTCGCGGGGTCAGCGCTGGAGTTGCGCCGGGCGACCGGTGGCAAGGGCAGCATGGTCCTCGCGCGGGTGGGGCAACGCAATCTGGAGCTCATTCGCAATCTCGGGCTGCACCGCCTGCTGCGGGTCGACTCGGGCGACTTCCAGATGAATTTCGATCAGTGCGACCAAGCCCTCGACGCGCGGGCGCTCGGCGAACTCGAGAATGCCCGGATGGTCCTAGAGGCGCATGAGAATTTAATCTCGGCCGATGAAAACAATCGATCGAAGTTTCAGGATGTGCTCGCGTTCCTAAAGAACCGCGTCGACCAGGAGTAGACTGGGCCGATTCATCTCAACTGCATTCCGCGATTGCTCGCGGTGCGCGGCCATGCCAAACCAGCACCTCCATGTTTGTGCTCATCCTCGGAATTCTGATCGGCGTTTTGGCGATGCTGCTCCCAGTTTACCGGGCGCGCAAGGCGCTGGAGCGGGTCGAGGAAGAGAAGCAGCTGGTTTCTCAAGAGCGTCAGTTAGTCGTCGATTTCATGCACCACATGGTGGAGGCGCTGGGCGAGGGGTTGACGCGAGAGGATCTGCGGCAGCGCATTGTCCACGCCGCGATCCTTTGTTCGGGCGCACTCAGTGCGGCCTTATTTGACCGCACCGACGAAGGGATGATGCGCGGGGTGGCGGTCGAAGGCCTGTTCCCGCCGCACCGACCGTTGCCGGCGGCTGCCCGCGAGAAGATGACGACCCGGGCAAAATTTATCGAGCGCGTGCTGCGCTCCGAAACTTTTCCGGAGAGCGAAGGGTTGATCGGCTCAGTCGCGCGGACCGGCAAAGGGCAACTGATCGTCGACGCGGCGTCGGATGACCGCATCATTCGACACGAGGACAGCGCTTTGAAAGTGCGTTCGGTGATCGCCGTGCCGCTGCTCTTTCGCGAACGATTCTTCGGGGTGTTGGCGGTGGCCAACTCCTCCGACGGCACCCCGTTTACAACGGCCGATTTTTCATTGATGCAATCGCTGGCGGAGCAGGCGGCGCTCGCGCTGCACAACGCGGAGTTCCTCAACCTGCAGATTGAGAAGACCCAGCTCGATCTTGATCTGTCGCTGGCGAGTGGCATTCAGCAGATGTTGCTGCCTGCAGCAATGCCCACGATGGCCGGTATCGACGTCGACGCCCGCTACCGCCCGGCACAAAAAGTTGGCGGTGATCTCTACGATGTATTCGCTCTGTCGGATACTCGCCTTGGCATTGTGGTAGCGGACGTGTCCGGCAAGGGTATCCCGGCGTCACTTTTGATGGCCATTTGCCGCACTAATCTGAGGCAGATCGCCCCGCGACAGGGTTCGCCTGCGCAGACGCTGAAGGACCTCAACCGTGCGCTCGGGGGCGACCTGAGCAACGGCATGTATATCACCATGCTTTACGCGGTGATCGATCTGGCTGCGAGCACCGTGACCATCGCGCGGGCGGGCCACGAGCTGCCGCTCTTGTCGCGCCGTAATCCGCTGACGACTGTGCCTGACGAGGTGTTTGTCGGATCCGAAGGAATGTCGCTGGGCATGGTGCCGTCGGAGATCTTTGACGAAGTGATTGTCGATCACGTGGAGCCGTTTAATCGGGGCGACGTGTTGATCCTCTACACCGACGGGATCACCGAGGCGCCAAACGAAGATGACAAGGAATTCTCCGGAAATCGCCTCGCTGACACGGTGCGAACCCTGCACAGCCGCCGGGCGGTTGAATTGAATGATGGGATCCTCGAGAGCTTGCACCGCTTCACTGGTGACGAGCCGCAAAGAGACGACTTCACCCTCGTGGCCGTGAAGCGGACCTGAGGCGTAGTATGATCTATATATGGGATATTTACGTGACACCACCGTGGCGGCGCAGGTTCTCGGCAATCGTGCTAGCCGCTGGCGGTCGCTCAATGCCGTGCTTCACCTCCATGATCTTTTGCAGCTTCGTGGGTCCCCATGTGCAATGGAGTCTGCGTTCCTCAAGAATGAACCCCTCCACGTCTTCGGCCGTCTTTTGAGGCGAGCAGTGCGGCCGGTGGCTTCGCGGCTTTAATCCCGCCAACCCCAGCGCCTCGGAGCGCTCCCCGTGCTTGTAGCCGATCTTGCGACTGATCCCGAACTGCTCGCACAGGTCGGTGATGTTAAAGCGCCCGCTGCGCGCCACTATTACGAATCGGTTGATCTCTTCCCTTGGTGTTGCTTGCTGCCAGGGCATATGGCCCTTTTGGGTAACCCATCTCCCCGGACAGAGTGTCACCTATCTCCCCGGATCGAACCCCGCAGCGATCTGTTTGTGTGGGTGGGCTATGGGGCGGCTCGCACACCCTCCGGCGAAACGATTCAGCCCGCAGCGACTCCGCACTCTGCGACCAGCGTTCAGAATTAATCCTAAACCGGTAGGGTCCAATCGCCTCCCTGGCCGCCGCGTATGCTCACAGCTGAAAATCGCTCACCCGAGTTTCGGCCACAAGAATCACAAAAACGCCAAAGGTAGGGTCGCTCCCCCTTGATAACAACTATGCGGTTTACGCGATGTCGGACTTGATTACCGTAACAACAGCGGCGGCGGTTCCCGAGCCTTCAACCTATGGGCTGTTGCTTGGAATAGTAGGGCTCGGGTTTGGGATTCTACGGCGAGTTCGGAAGACTGCTGGCGAGTCTTAGGAGGCGGATACAAAGGATTAGGTTTTGAGGCCGAAGGGAGCCGTAAATTCGGCGACCGGCGGACTAGATTTATCTTGGCCAGCAAAGTAACGAAGTGCTCCTGGCGTTGGTTCGCCGTGCACGGGCGCTACGCTTTCCAAGTGGGTATGATCCGGGTTAATATGACATCAGGTCTCGACTCTTGACCAACGGTCCAGCGCCCTGCCGGAAGGCGAGTTGAAGGAGGCTACCCAGGGTGTTGAGAAGATCAAAACGCAGATTCGCGCCTAGGTAGAACCTCCCTTCCCCAACCTCAAAAACCTCTTCAAATATCGGAAGGTTCGCGATCGGGGTCTGGCCAAAAACGCCGCGCCGCTACACACGCTCTTCGCCGGGGCCAACCTGATCCTGCGGGGAGGAAGTTTGCGTGGAGCGGATGGTGAGGCGCGGATGGCTCCCGCGGCGCGTCCCCAGCGCACCGGGGAAAGCACAGCTCCGCTCACGGCATCAGATCAGGAACGCTGACGACTTCAATCAACGCCTTTTTATTCTTAAAACGAAGCCCACTTCTTACAAAATCAGCCAGCGATCCTTGGTTCGGCGCTTGGTTTACTGTTTCCGAATAGTCGTTCCACGGCGGTGCGGCGATAATCGAAGATGTATTTTAACTGCCGGCGCACCCAGAGCGCATGGGCCAGTTCGCCGAGCAGACCTAATGGCAGGGCGTAGGTCACGTGGTCATACATCAACACTCCCCCGTCCCGGGGTTCAAAGGTGTGTTCGTGATACCAAAAGCGGTAGGGCCCTATCCGCTGCTCATCGACAAAGCAGCGGCCTTCGTCGACGCGACGGATCTCCGTGAGCCAGTTGACCCAGATTGCCGGAGCCACGCGGATGCGGTAAGAAATCAGCTGGCCCTCGTGCATGGGGCCGGGCTCTCCCATAATGCGAAATTCCATTTTCGGCGGCGTGAGGGCATCAAGATTGCTCGGCGTGGAAAAATAATCCCAGACCCGAGCGGGATCGGCCAGAATGAATTGGGATTGGGAAAGAGAGTGAGGCATGTGATATTAGTTTATCTCGATTGGCTATTGACCAGAGATGGGGAACGGAAGGGATACGCGTGGGTGAGGGAGATGGATGCGGAGCGGATGGGGCGCCCTGGAATATTATTTATTGGCTATGTCGTATTTCCGGAAAGCCCGCGAATTACTTGCCGGAGGTCGCGGAGGATGGACTTTGACCACTAATTTATGGCTGCGGATGCCCACTAGACGCCTTCGGCCGTCATCCCTCTGCGTGGCCTCGGGGCCAGCCATTGCGTGGCAGACCATTTGCGATCGGCACCGCCCCAATCGGAACTCTGCCCATCGGCTTTTCGAGCCACCGACTGAAAGACGGCATCATCTTCGGATTTACACTCTACGACCGGGCTTTCGTTTTACGTGTGCTTTCAAACGCGGTTTTGGCGGGATCAAAGATTCCACCCTTCATCAATCCCTACTCCGCGTCTAGGTGCCTTCGTTGCTAATTTTTTGTTTCGCGGCTTCGCGACTGTGCGCTTAACCCTTTGACCCCATGAACCCCACACGCTGCCTCGTCTCACTCATTGGTCTTTGCCTCGCGTTTACTTGCTTCGCGGCGGAGAGCTACAAGATCGCCGTGGTGCCGATGGGAGCGACGCATCAATATTGGAAGCTGCTGCACGCCGGGGCCCTCAAGGCCGAGGCGGAACTACGGGCGGAGGGTGTCGATGTGCAGATCATTTGGAAGGGTCCCTTGCGGGAGGACGATCGCGACCAGCAGGTGCAGGTGGTGGAAAATTTCATGACACAACGGGTGAGTGGTATCGTGCTCGCACCGCTCGACAATCGCGCCCTCGCTGCCCCCGTGGAACAAGCCGTCGCCGCAGGCATTCCCGTGGTGATCGTTGACTCGCCGCTCAAGTCGGGCGCACCGATCAGCACAATCGCGACCAACAATTACTTGGGCGGCCGCCTAGCTGGCAAACGCCTAGGCGAACTGCTGGACGGGAAGGGCAACGTGATCCTGTTGCGTGTGCAGGTGGGCTCGGCCAGTTCCGAAGCCCGCGAACAGGGATTTCTGGATGAGATCGCCGAAAATTTTCCCGCGGTTGTGGTGCTTTCGTCCAATCAACATGGCGGCGCCACCCGCAACACCGCGCTGGCCGCGTCGCAGAATTTGCTGATCCGTTTCGGCTCGAAGGTGAACGGCATCTTTTGCCCCAACTCCTCGACGACAGCCGGGATGATGGTGGCGCTGAGTGATGCCGCGCTCGGTCACGGCAAGGTCAAGCTGGTGGGCTTTGCCAACAGCCGGATGTTCATCGAATCACTCCGCACCGGCGAATTGCAGGGGCTCGTGCTGCAGGACCCGGTGAAGATGGGCTACCTCGGCGTGAAATCGATCATGCAGGTGCTGCGCGGCAAAACCGTGCCGAAGCTGGTCGACACCGGCGTGGCGCTGGCGACCGCCCAAAATCTCAACGACCCGGCTATCCTGGCGCTGGTGGGCAGTGAGCTTTAAGCAAAGTCTGCCCAGTCCACCTTCTAATGCCCCCCGCAATGTCGCCGATAAGACGTCAGGTGGAGATTGCCCTGAATTGACGAACAGCCCAGAGCCCTGCCGGAAGGCGAGTTGGCGGAGGCTACCCAGAGCCGGAAATGGGGCCAGGCCGCTAGATGCTCGGTTGGGATCGCGTGCTCACCAAATAAGGATCGGCACCCGGATTTATGGATCTTCGTTGGTAGTGATTCGGATCCATCGATTTGAGGTTAGCAAAAAGTAGCATCTAGCGGCCTGACTCTCTCCTTACTCGCGCGGTCTTGGCATTCTTCCATCACGCCCTCACCGACTCGTTTGTCAAGAGTCAAGACCTGACGTGTTTAGGTTGCTCCCAGTGAGGCTAAACGATGTTCCAGAGTGTGCAGAACGGTTCGCGGCCTCGGATCCTTCGGGGACCGCGTGCTTGGATCGCCCCGACTCTTCGGGGCGAGTGCGCGGCCCCGGCGAGCGCCGGGCCATACGGACCCGGCCGAAGGGAGCACGCGACCGGAGCCGCTGGACGCGACGTAATCCCGCTTAGCGGGAGCACGCGCGAGGTCGCGCCGACCCCGTAGGGTTGAGGCGCGAACGGTGCCAGCCGGGCGCAGCTTAGGGCCGGGGCACTCCACGACGGGCACCTCGACGTGATCGAGCGCTCGCGAGGGAACGCGGGTGACGGCGCGGATATTACGGAGCGCCGTGTTACGTGCGCGATTCCTCGCGCACACGCCGTTCGCCCGGCCCGTATTCTAGCTACCGGACTGGAGTGACGTTGAGGAACGCAGGGAGGATGCAGACGCCGTGATCAGACTGAGTCGGTCGAAGGCTGGCGCGTCGTGTGCCGCTTGGATATCAATCCTTTATGAGCAGCAAAATCGCGATACAGACTCCACCAAGACCCATGCCCAAAAGATAAAACCAAAGACGCTTTTTCGGATCAGTTCCACCCTCGGAAGGCCAGATCAAACTCTTCGCAAAAAGGATACCTCCCATTGAGCCAATGATCGCAATAAAGGTCGTTACGAGTTCCTGCGTTACGACGTCGCGGCTCCACCAATAGCCGATTTCTCTGCGGATTGTTATCAACGCCAAAATCAGCGCCGCCGTGGCGATGATTCCAATCAAAACGCCAGCTAAGCGCTTACTTGCAGTGTTCATTGTAGAGCGCCTGTTGAGTGCCGATGTCTGCGCGCTTTTGGCCCTCAATCGACTGCATCTTATCAAAATGCCTGTCGTAAGCAGATTCTGCCGCTGTTCGTGCTGATTCGTTTTGCGCAATGCCGATGAGGATCATCGAGGCGCCAAAAGCGCCTTTGCCGATGTCAACGGGAACCGTGACCACCTTGAGCGCCGGAATCGTATTCGACGCGACGCTCATCAAGTCCGTCACTGCCGCCGTTCCAAACATGAGTGCGTCGCCATATCGGCCTTGTGAGTATGCGTATCCCGCAAGCCCAGTGTTGGTGATGTTCGAGACACCCCCGACAACCACTCCAGCCGTTTTGGCTCTATTTCCCCAAGGTATCAGTAATGCGCCTGCAACCGAGAGTGAGTCTGATCCGGTGGAAACTAAATCCGTCGCACTTCTAGATCCTGGTGCCATTCGACCGCCCACGTAATCGGCACGAGACATATCAATAAAGCTCCTGCCGCCATTCACCGCATTTAGTGAGCGGTCTAGCGAACCCTGTGCTGAAGTAATCTGCGACGCTAGCCCCTTACATTTTTCATCCGACCAAGGCCCTTCGTTGTTTGGGGCCAATGGCACCACGATATCCGGGGTTTTGATGGGTTCCATCGGCGGAATTTCTATTGGCCCACCACCGCCGCCAATCACGCGGTCACCAAAATATCGGTCGAATCCTCCTCTGAAAAAAAAGTCTCCGAAATTTGGATAGCGATCCTCTGAAACAACGTAGGGCGGTAGTTCTACGATTGGCAATAATCCCAGCACATCGATGCTGTTGACCGGATCATTGCCGACGAACGCGTAGAGGTTGATGCCTCCTTGTTCCCCGATGGGGTCGCGGTTGATGAACCGGCCTAAGGATGGGCTGTAATATCTGTGGCCGTAATAGACCAAGCCGCTCTCCACATCGGTAAACTTGGAGGAGAAGCGGAAGGGATTACCCGCAATGGCGCTGTCGAACTCCTTCACTCTGACCAACTGGCCAAAGGGGTCGTATTCGTAGGCCGCCGCGAGGGTGCCGTCGCTCTTGACCAGGGCCGAGACGTTGCCGTTGGCGTCGCTGGTCGGGTAGTAGTCGGACACGGTGCCGCCGTTGTGGACACTGATCTGAACGAGGGCGCCGACTCCGCCGGTTGCAGCCAAGGAACCCGCAATGTCCAAGCCCCAAGTGTAGCTGCGGGTCAGCGCGCCGATCGTGTTGCCACTCACCGCGTATTCACCCACGAGGTTCCAGCCTCCGCCAAGACTACGGCTGGCAGGCCCCCCGTCATAGACGTAGCGGCTCGTGGTCACAGTGGTGGTGCGTAGATTGGTCACTTGCTTCTGCACTCTACGACCGCCGAAATCGTAGACAAACTCCAAATCGTAACGGTCGACCCCGGCAAAGCTCCCGGTCGTGGGCAGGGTGCTCGTCAGCCTGATCAACTGGTTGCGCTGATTGTAGGTGTAGGTCCATTGCCCGTCTCGGGTCAGGTTGCCGTCCGCGTCGTAGCTGATCGTTTCTGGATCGGGCGCGATCACACCGAGCACACTGCCACTCTGCCCGAGATCCGGGGGGCCCGCCTTGATCGCCTTCACCGGGATCGTCGCGGCTGCCGCGACATTGCTGTTGGTCAAAAACGCCTCTCCGCTCCAATGGCCTCCCTGTTTTCCTGCGGGCAGATTGTCGACCGACACGCCGGTGGCCGCGCTTTGCACGGTGCCGGACACCGAGAGGAAGGGATTCTCCCGTTGGGCAATCTGGTTGAGGGCATTGAGCGTATAACTGGTCTCAAAGAGCTTGTTGCCGTTCACCACGGTGTTGTCTCCCGTCGGGTTTGAGGTCGTGCGGTTGCCGGCCCCATCGTAGCCGTATTCGTGGAAGCGGCCCGACAAGGGAGTCGCGGTTGAGGTGACATTGGGGCCCAAGTAACCGATGGCCGAGGTGAGCTCCCCCCGGAGGTTGTAATTGTAGCGGTAGTAAGTGCTCTCACTGCCGGCACTGCCGTCGCCATAGTCCGCAAAGGCGGTGCCGGTTTGTTTCGCGGTGTCCCGACGACGATCGTCGCGGTAGGTGTAGTCAAAGTCGGTGATCGCCGCACCCGCCCCGTAGGTCGCCTGAATCGACGCAACCAAATCGCGCTTCGGGCCGCTGATATTCTCGTAGTCCCGGTCGAGGCTGAAAAGCGTGCCCCCTGAGCCCGTGCTCATTTTATCAAGGAGCGCCGTGCCTGATTCATAGGTGTAACCAAACACGCGCGGGCTCCCGGTGCCCTGTTGGGCGGAGACACTGGCGAGCAGCCCGGTCGTGCCGTCGTAGGCGTGGGTTTGCTGCAATTCGACCGCATTGGCACTGGTCTTCAGCGTGAAGCCGATCGGGCGGTGCGTCGTGTCGTATTGCCGGACGACCTTGCGACCAGCGTAGAAGGTGGCATCAAGCGTTTCGTAATCGAGTTGGAGGGTGGCGTCGTAGGTGAAGGTGCGCGTGCCGGTCGCATCGGTGATCGTGTCAACCAGACCGGAACGGAAGTAGGTGTAGCCCAGAGTCGTGGTCACACCGCTGTCGTTAAAGGTTTGGGAGGTGACCTCGGTGCTGCCTGACAGGTAGCCAAGGGTGGTCTTGACGCGGGGACCACTCGTGCCGCTCACGAAACGGGCCTGCGTGATGGTTTCGACCAAGCCGCGGGAATTGTAGGTGTAATCAGTCGCCTGATTCGACGCATCCTTCTTCTGAGTAAGCACGCCGGAGGCGGCATCAAAGGACCAGGTGGTCAGGTCGCCGCCGCTGGCAGGGGGCTGCGTATTCGTATAATCGCCGGTGCGGAAGGTGCGCATCTCATTTTGTTCACCCATGAAATTACTTTTTAGAGAAATATCCGTCTGCCCTGCGGGCAGAGCGACTTGGTCGCGGTTAGCCCCGGCGAAGTCGGCCTGACAGGGCGCAGGTTTCACCCCTCTGAATGTGAAATATGCGGGCGAAGCCTCCTGCGCGATCACCACTGAAATTACACGCGAACCGCGGTAACCTACCACGACACGCTCCTATCGGGGCAGCGGATGCCAGACCTGGCAGGGCTTTCGCTTAGACTGGCTGTGTGAAGACAACGAGATGACCGCAGTGTGGATGAGGTTGCTCTTGTTTTCTCTGCACCAGAGACGATCGCCTCTTCTTTTTATTCGGCCAATGACCAATGGATCTTCGATCTGCCGTCATTTGCGCAACGTTTAGGTTTCGGCCAGCGCCTGTTTGCGTAAGACGACAAGGAGCAGGCTCGCCTGCTCCTCCGTCCCCCCATTCGGCGGTCTGCTCAATCGAATCTCCATGCAGGAACAACTGCGTGTGCTGCGAAAGATCGGGGATCTTGACGGGGCCAGAAATCTACTGATCCGCAACGGGGGGGGGCGTGGTGGGTCTGGAAGAGCGGCTCGTGCAGGAATACCTGATCGATTAGTCGCGGGGTGACGAATGGGCCACAAGAATTACTTACCCCGGCAGATTGCAGTCAAGCTTGGCGGCCGCGTTGATCCGGCGGTTGCCGACCCTTCCAATCGAGACCCCCAACCTCGACTTATATCGCGCTTTTGAGAAACGGATCGATCGAAGCACCAAGGCGCCGCACGACGTCGACGGAGCCAGCATGTGAGTGCGCGCGTGAGTCTGCGGACTGGCCGAAAACAGCGCACGCTGGAGGGAGCGAGGGGCCGACAAGTTTGCGGCGGGTTACCCTAAAGTGACGGAGCCCAATTTCACCATCGGGCGAATGGATGATCTCCGGTCGGTGGTTTATTTAGTCAATGTGGCTGCCTTCCCACGCGAGTTTGTGCTGACTCTACTCGCGAAGTTGGAGCCGAAGGCGCCCAAGCCGGGGTGCGGGTAAAAATGGGCGTTGCGCCGATCCCTCGGCTTTGTAGCCATAAAGCGCGATGTCGTCTGCTTCCGTCCCTTCTTCCCCCTCACTGGACCGCTTCTCCCAGCCAGATGCGGCTGGTCATTTCGGAATCTATGGCGGGGTCTATGTTCCGGAGACATTGATGACCGCGCTGCAGGATCTCGAGCGGGCGTATCTCAAAGCGAAAGCGGATCCGGAATTTCAGGCAGAGCTTGATCATCATTTGCGCGAGTTTGCTGGGCGGCCGACAGAGTTGTATTTTGCGAGCCGCCTGACGGAGCACTGCGGGGGAGCAAAAATCTATTTTAAGCGGGAGGACCTGCTGCACACCGGAGCGCACAAGATCAACAACGCGATCGGTCAGGCTTTACTCGCGAGGCGCATGGGTAAGAAACGGGTGATCGCCGAAACCGGCGCCGGTCAGCATGGTGTGGCGACCGCTGCGGTATGCGCCAAGTTCGGGCTCGAGTGCGTCGTCTACATGGGAGCGCACGACATGGAGCGGCAGGCGTTGAATGTGTTTCGGATGCGCCTGATGGGCGCGGAAGTGCGCGGCGTCGAAGCCGGCCAGAAGACGCTGAAGGAAGCGATCAACGAGGCGATGCGCGATTGGGTGACCAACGTGCGCTCGACCCACTACATCCTGGGCACGGCCTACGGCTCGCATCCGTATCCGATGATGGTGCGGGATTTTCACCGCACGATCGGGCGGGAAGCGAAGGAGCAGATTCTCGCCCGCGAGCAACGTCTGCCCGACGAGCTCGTCGCGTGCGTTGGTGGAGGCAGCAACGCCATCGGCTTGTTTTTCGATTTTCTTGAGGACGAGAACGTCAAGATGACCGGCGTTGAGGCTGGGGGTCTCGGCATCAAGCGCGGAGAACATGCGGCGCGCTTCGAAGGCGGCAAGCTCGGCGTGTTGCAAGGTTGCAAGACCTACGTGTTGCAGGATGAGGACGGCCAGATCGAGTTGACCCACTCGGTCTCCGCTGGGCTGGACTATGCGGCCGTGGGGCCAGAGCATGCTTTCTACCGGGAGCGCGGCCGGATCGATTTCGCTTACGCGACCGACGCCGAAGTCCTCGAAGCCTTCCAGTTGTGTTCACGCCTGGAAGGAATTATCCCGGCGCTGGAGAGCACCCACGCGATTGTTCACGGGATGAAGCGAGCGAAGGCCCTCGCGAAGGATAAAATCGTGATCGTGAATCTCTCGGGACGCGGGGACAAAGATGTCCAACAGGTGGCCAAAATGTTGGAGGCCAAGCCATGAAGAGCATGACGGGCTACGGTCGTGCGACGGCATCCCTCGGTCACGCGACGCTCACGGTGCAGATCAATTCGGTGAATCGAAAGACGCTCGATTTGTCGATGTCGCTGCCGTCCGGCTGGGATGACTTGGAAGAAGAGCTTCGCGGCGCGATCCGCGAAGTCGCGGCGCGCGGCAAAGTGCATTTGCGCATTGAGATGACGGGTTCGGCGAACGGCTCGGCGATCGCCTGGGACGCCGAGGGGGTGAAGGATACGCTGGCCCGGTTGCGGGCGACGGCGGGCGAGCAAGGCATCGCCTTCGAACCGACTCAAGAATTGTTGTGGCAGGTGGCAAATGCGCACCGGCAAACAGGCGCAACCACCAACGACGAAACGGCGCACGAAGCAGCTTTGGACGCTCTTGGCGAGGCGTTGCGCGGGTTTGCGGCCATGCGCGCCAAGGAAGGCGAGGCGCTCCTGATTGATTTTCTCACGCGCGTGGATCTCTTGGTGTCGCTGACAGAAAGTATCGCCGCGCGGGCTCCAGAAGTGGCCCCGGCCCATCGCGACACCTTGCTCAAGCGCCTGCGTGAATCAGGCCTCGAACTCGACGTCAGCGACGAACGCGTGCTCAAGGAGATCGCCTTCTTCGCTGACCGGTGCGACGTGACGGAGGAGATCACGCGGCTGCGCAGCCATTTCGATCAATTCGCCGCGCTCCTGCGCAGCGAGGGCGAGATTGGACGCAAAGCCGAGTTTATCCTGCAAGAGATGGGCCGCGAAGTGAACACCATCGGGAGCAAGGCGAACGATCTCACCATCGCTCGGCACGTGATCGAGATGAAGAATGAGCTCGACCGAGTGCGCGAGCAGATCGCCAACGTCGAGTAGGGCTCCCGCTCACGCCGGCAAGTCAAAGCGCTGGCAGAGGATCGCCTTGCGGGTGATGCCTTCGGCGTCGATGTGACCGAAGTCGGAATAGCTGACGAGGAAACTGCGCGGGCCGACGGCGATCATGCCGGTGTAGCCGCAACTGTGACTGCCCAGTTCGGCGTGATCGCCTTCGATCAAACAGATCGGCTCGGACCAGTTGCGCCCGAGGCCGTCCTCATTGATCCGAATCCAGACTCCGGGTCGCCCGTAGCTGATGATCAACGGGCCTGACTCCAACCGGAGCAGGAAGGGAAACACGCCGAACTCGGTGATCTGCTCGACCGGCGACCAATGGTAACCGGCGTCGGAGGAGTAGCTAACGACCATGGGCTTCTGCTCGTGGTCGGCCTTGCGCATCACGCAGATCAGACCGCCGTCAGCGGTCGCCTCGAGGGCCGGTTCGCCGAAGAGATCGCCACCTCGGCGATCGACCCCGATGGTCGCGCGATGCGTGAACGAATGTCCATTGTCGGACGATGCCATCAACTCCGTGCCGCCTTTCTGCGGAATAGGGCCATCGGGCAGGGCGTAGCGCACGCGGTAATCGGCGTAGAGCAACTCGCCCTGATACTGGAGCGCGGGGCGTTCGAAGAACGCGCGTGGCAAGAGGTCGCTGTCCTTGCGACGCCACGCGAGCAAGTCGTGCGAATCGTAGCGGACAATTTCATCCTGCCAGCGCCCTGTGGAGGGCAGCCAGCGGCGCGCGTTGAGCTGGCAGAAGTAGTCGGCGACGGTGGGTCCAAGGTCGCTCACGCGATAGGTGTAGAGCGGACCGTAGACGTAGCTTTCGGCGATCGGTTCGGGCAACGTGAGACCGGCGGTTTTGACGTTGAAATATTGCAGCGATGGAACGACGAGGAACTCACCGTTAAACGCAGGCGTGACTGAAAAATGTGGACGGGCCGGCACGAGATCGTCGGTGAACGGGGTCCAGATCTTGCCTTGGTCGGCGGAGACGAACGAGGGCGCCGGAAGCCCGTGAGTTTCGCTGGCGTCTTCCGCATCGGCGTAGACAAGCAAAATGCGTCCATCCGGAAGCGGGGAAAGCGCGGGAAACTGCGTGAAGCCCCAGCGGGTTTCGTCGGGGAGGGAAACAGCGACCACAACGGGTTCACTGGTGGTGTGCTTGGGGGTGAGGGGCGTCATCGGGACCGACCTTGCGCAATCCGGTCGCTGAGGGCGAGCCGTTCTCCCAGCGATAGACTATTTCCGGGCGGGCTGCGTGCGCAGCGAATGCCAAAGATAAAGCACTACGCCTACGCAGATCCCAGAATCGGCCACGTTGAAAGTCGGGTAAATGTAGCTGCCGAAATGAAAATCGAGAAAATCGACGACGTGCTGATGCTGGATGCGGTCGACGAGGTTGCCGACGATTCCGCCACAGAGGAGCCCAAAGGCGACCTGGGCCAGACGGTCGCGTAGCCCGAGCGCGCGGCGCCAGAAATAGATGCCGAGCAGGGTGGCGAAGGCGACGATCGCGAGGAGGAAACTTTTGCCGGTGAGGAGGCTCCACGCGGCGCCCGTATTACCCACGTGCACCAGATTGAAAAAACCAGGAATGATCTCGATTTGATGACCGGGGCCGTAGCTTCCGAGGGGGAGGCGAGCGATAATCCACAGTTTCGTGATTTGGTCGGCGATGAAAACCGCGATCGCCAGACTCAACAGCAGCCGATACGCGAGGATGCGCTGCCGGCGACTTGGGGCCGCCGCCACGACGGCTGAAACCGCTCCCCGGTCCGCCGCGGGGCGATTGCTCGCGGAAGGATTGGGTTCAGTTGGCATCAGCGGGTGCGAAGGGCGTCGGCTCAATCGTTGCCGCTGTCGACGTCCATTATCTTGCCGACGTCTTCCCCATGTTCACCGAACAAGCCGGCTTGGGTGCGCGTGCGATGGCGATTCCGTTCGATGTCCTTCTGCGCTTCGGTCGAGTAGCGGGTAAACGGCACGGCCAGCAAGCGATCCTTGGCGATTGGTTTGCCGGTGATTTCGCAAATGCCATAGGTGCCGTCGTAGACCCGCTTGATGGCCGCTTCGATCTCGGAGAGAGCTTCCTGCTCAGACGAAACGAGGGAGAGGGCAAAATCGCGGTCAAACGTGTCGGTGCCGGCATCGGCCATGTGCTGTCCATAGCTGGACAGATCCCCGGTATCGTCTTTGGTGGAGCGTTTGAGGGTTTCTTCGGAATGCAGCTCAATCCCTTGGGAGAGGTGGGTGCGCAATTCCAACAAGAGCTTGTAGTAGCGTTTGTATCTCTCGGCGACGGGACGCTCGATGACGGACGCGCCGCGATTCGGCTTTTGGGGGTTGAAACCCAAGATGTCGGCGAGCGAGGCGGCCTTCACGTGGCTGGGCTTCGCCGGTTTGATGTCCTCCGGCAGCACCTTCTTGGTCGGAGCAGCCTTCTTGGCGCTGGCCTCAGCCGCGTCTTTCTTGGACTTTGCCCCCACCGTCTTGGCGATGTTCTGGGCTTCGTCGAGGCTGAATGAAATCGGCTTCGTGGCGGCCTTGCGGGTGAGGATACTGTTGCGCAGAGCGCTTTTCTTGGAGGATTTTTCCATGGAAAGGGAGGCACGCTTCGTCTTGGTCGCGGCTGGGGCGGGCGCGGACGCGGAAGGAGCGGCGGATTTGGCTTTGGTCGCGGGTTTCGCGGCGGGCTTGGATTTTGACTTGGCGCCCTTGGCCTTGGCGGCTGGTTTGGCCTTCGGTTTGTCGGCGGGCTTGGGCTTCGGCTTAGGCACGGGTTTGGACTTCGGCTTCGGGACGGGTTTAGGCTGAGCCTTCGGCTTCGCGGCAGTGGGCTTCTTGGCCACTTTCTTGGGAGCGGGCTTCGCGGCGGCTTGGGACTTCGGTTTTTTCGTCGCCGGTTTGACGGCTTTGGCGGGCGCTTTCTTAGCGGGTGCTTTCTTCGTTGATTTAGCCATGGGGAATAGGGGGTTTGGTTAAAGGCTAGGATTGGAGAGCGGTTTCGCAGCGCGGGCACACTTCGCCTTGCGCGCTCGGTGTCAATGCTGCGACCCAACGCCAACAACGGGGGCAGCGGTGCTGCCCGAGATCGGTGCAGGACTGAACGGAGGCGTTGAGGGCCGCGCCGGGCTGGGAGTCGAGATCGACGAGGGAGACAATAAAGAGCTCGGGGAGGAAGGCCTGATGCTTGGCCAGGACGGCCGCCACGGGACCTTCAGAGTCGGTGGCGATCGTGATGGCCGCATCGAGCGCCTTGCCGATGGTGCCGGCCTGACGGGCGGGCTCGATCCGTTCGTTGACGAGGGCGCGCACCTTTAGCAGCGACGACATCTCGTGATCCATCGCCTCGTCGGTCCACTCACCGGGCGCCACGGGCCAGTCTTGGAGGTGCACCGAGTCGTCGGTGTATTCCTGACCGGTGCTGGCGTAACTCCACGCTTCATCGGTTGTGAAGCAGATGATGGGGGCCATGAGTCTCACGAGGGAATGGAAGACATGATGAATTGCGGTCTGCGAAGACCGGCGCAGCGGATGGGAGTTTCCGAGTGTGTAGAGGCGATCCTTGAGGATGTCGTGATACGTGGCCGAGAGCGTGACAGAGCAGAACTGGTTGCAGAGTTGGTAGACCCGGTGGAACTCGTAATTTCGATAGGCCTTCGTGCACTCGTTGATCAACGTCGCAGTCTGGTGCAGCACCCAGCGGTCAAGGAGATCGAGATCGGCGGTGGCCACCGCGTCTTTCGCTGCGTCGAAATCGAATAGATTTGAGAGCTGGAACCGGAAGGTGTTGCGCAAAAGCCGGTAGGCCTCGCCGACATTCTTGAGGATCTCGTCGTCGACCGGAATGTCGTCGCGGAAATCCTGCGAAGCGATCCATAGGCGGACGACGTCACCGCCGTATTGCCCGATGTAGGCGTCGGACGTTTGCGGCTTCTGGTAGGTGCTGCTCTTGGAAATTTTCTGGCGATCCTTGTCGACGATGAACCCGTGGGTCAGCACCGCCTTGTAGGGAGCCGCGCCCGACGCGATCACGCTGCACCACAGGGATGATTGAAACCAACCGCGGTGTTGATCGCTGCCTTCGAGGTAGAGATCGGCTGGCCATTGGGTGTTCCCCTGACCGCGCTGCAGGACAGCGGCCTGAGTGGATCCAGAGTCGATCCAGACGTCGAGCGTGTCGCGTCCGCAAGTGAGTTCGCTCGCAGCGGGCCAGTTGGCTGGTAACGTCACGCCGTCGAGAATTTCTGCGGCGGGGAGGTCATACCAGCAATTGCTGCCGAGCTGGGAGACTTTGTCCGCCACGGCCCGGGCGACGTCGCCGTCGAGATAAGCTTTTTTGTCGGCGTCGAAGAAGGCCGGGATCGGCACGCCCCAAGTGCGTTGGCGACTGATGCACCAATCGGGACGCGATTCGACTGCGCCGCGGATGCGGGCTTCGCCCCAAGCGGGGATCCACCCCTGCGCTGCGGCGATTTTCTGGATTTCCGCCAACGCTTTCGCGCGATGACCAGCGGCGTCGAGCGTGACGAACCATTGGTCGACGGCGCGCAGGATGATTGGCGTCTTCGAGCGCCAGCAATGCGGGTAGCTGTGCTCGTAGCGTTGCTTGGCGAGCAAGGCTCCCTTGGCCGCGAGCGCTTTCAACACCCCAATGTTTGCCGTCGAGGTCTTCTTCGCCGCTAAATCCTCGACGGTCTCCAGACAGGTGAGGCCGACCAAGTCGGCGGGGATTTGCCCATCGTCGAGGTAGCAGCCGTCATCGCCGACTGGGCAGTAAATTTCGAGTCCGTATTTGAGGCCAGTGAGGTAGTCATCGCCGCCGTGGCCGGGTGCCGTGTGCACGCAACCCGTGCCGCTCTGGGTCGTGACATAGTCGGCGAGGACGATCGGCGAGGCGCGATCAACCAAGGGGTGACGGGTGGCCAGCTGCTCGAGGTCGGCGCCTTTGACAGTTTTGACCACGCTTAGAGGAGTCTCCAGTGAGGCTACCTTGGCGACAGCTTCGAGGAGTTTCGACGCGACGATGAGGCGCTCGGCCCCGAAGTCGGCGACCACGTAGTCGATGTCGGGATGGAGGGCGATGGCGAGATTGGCCGGAATCGTCCACGGTGTCGTCGTCCAGATCACAACGAACAGCGGCTTGTCCGTCGGGAGGCGAAACTTGGCGGCTGCCTCGGCCGGCACGGCGAACTTCACCCAAATGGATGGGCTGATGTGCTGCTTGTATTCGATTTCAGCCTCGGCTAGCGCGGTCTCAAAGGGGATCGACCAGTAAACAGGTTTCTTGCTGCGGAAGACGATGTCTTGATCCACAAAGCGGGCAAAGGTGCGCAGGATGTCGCCTTCGAATGCGGGGGACTTTGTCTTGTATTCGTTGGCCCAATCCGCGAGCACGCCGACGCGTTTGAACTGCTCCGTTTGCTTGGCGATCCATTGCTCCGAGAACGCATCGCAGCGCGCGCGAACCTCGGCGGTCGTGAGGTTGAGTTTCTCCTCCCGGATTTGCTTCACGACGATCTGCTCGATCGGCAGGCCGTGACAATCCCAACCGGGCACGTAGGGCGTGCGGTGGCCGTCCATCGCTTTAAAACGATTGACGATGTCCTTTAGCGTCTTGTTGAGCGCGGTGCCGATATGGACGTCGCCGTTGGTGAACGGTGGGCCGTCGTGGAGGACAAAAACTTTGTCGCTCTGGGCGCGCTTACGCTGAATGGCCGCATACAAATCGAGCTTCTCCCAGTGAGCCAAACGGGCGGGCTCACGCTGCACCAGATTCGCCCGCATCGGGAAGTCAGTTTTGGGAAGCAGCAGAGAGTTTTTGAGGTCTTGAGCCATGCGGATTAGAAGCGCGGAAGGGTAGGTCCGCGCCCGAGTGAGTCAAGGCAAAGCCCGGTCACCCAAGCCGGACCTGCTCTGCCAGCTTTTCGCCAGCGCGAATACAGGTGGGCAAAGCGATTCCGTCGTGGGCCTGCCCACCGATGAACAAGCCCGGATGCCGCCGTTCGCATGCGGCGATCGCCTCGCGGAAACGCTCGTGGCCGACATTGAACTGAGGGATCGCCCGGGGCCATGCATGGTGTCGGGAAAAGACAGGTGCGCCGCTCACGCCGAGCAGTGCGCTCAAGTCGGGCTGCACTTTGGCGAGGAGGGCTTCGGCGTCTAAGCCCGCGATGGTCCGGTGCCGTGCCCCGCCCACCATCACCGTCAGGGCGACCATACCGTCGGGGGCGCGTCCCGGAAACAAGGTCGAAGAGAACAGCACGCCGAGAATCGTTCGCTGCTCGACCTCCGGGATCAACATGCCGAAACCGTCGAGGGGGTGGGCGACTTGGTCGCGCCGATAGCCGAGAAAGAGCGACGCGAGAGGCGGATGGTCGATCGCGTCGAGCGACGCGAGAGGGCGCTCGCCGCGCATCCCGAAGCGCAGGCCGGCCAATCCCGCTGCGGGCAACGCGGCGATCACTTGATCGAAGGTCTCACTGTGGACGCCGTGGCCGTCATTCCAAATCACCTTCCACTCCGGCGTGTGCGTGAGCGTTTCGACACGGGCGTTGAGGCGAATCGCGTCGGCGGGCAGCCGAGCCGCGAGCGCTTCCGGCAGCGTCTGCAGACCGCGCCGAAAAGAAATGATCTCGGCGGGAGGTTCGTGGCGCGCCCGTTGGGCCTTGGTGGCGGCGAGTTGGCCGCGCAGAAGCGAGCCGTGCGTCCGCTCCCACTCCCACAAGGAAGGGAAGGCTTCGCGGGCGGAGAGTTTGGCGGGATCTCCGGCATAGACACCGTTGACGATCGGGTTGAGCGCGTAGTCGACGAACTCGGGCCCAAAGTGCTGCCGGACGAAGTCAGCCAGACTGAGGTCGGCCTTGCGCTGACGCGGCCGGGCGAAGAATTCGCGGAGCAGTCGGGCTTTGGCGCGAAACGAAAACAGACGCGACTTAAGCAAGTCCCGGGGAGACGAGGGCACGGCAATGGGTTGGCCGTCGCGCACGAGGTAACGACGCCTGGCCAGCGGATTGGCGGCGCGGCGTTCCGGCTCTAGGCCGACTTCGCGAATCAAGGCGTCGACGAGCGGATCACCGGCGAGCAGAGAGTTGGGCCCCTGTTCAATTAACCAGCCGTCGGTGTGCTCCGTCCTGATCGCGCCGCCGATGCGATCTGATTTTTCGAACACCCGGACTCGATGGCCGAGGGTGGCCAAGCGGTGCGCGGCCGTTAGGCCCGTGATCCCCGCCCCGAGGATGGCGATCGATCTGGGCGAAGGGTCAGACATGGGGAGAGGGGAGATTTTTTGCGGAGATCGGCGAACTTCGCAGACCCGGCAGCGAGGCTATTTCCATGCGGTGACGGAATCAACGAGCGCCTGGACGCATTCGATTTTGGCCTGTGGCATGATGCCATGACCGAGATTGAAAATGTGCCCGGTAGTGCCGCGCATCGCCTCGAGGAGTCGGCCACTCTCGCGGCGGACAATTTCGGGAGTGGTGTTCATCAGGACGGGATCGAGATTCCCCTGCACCGCGACATTGGCGGGCAGCGAGTGGCGCACGATCGAGAGATCGCAGGTCCAGTCGACGCTGAGCACCTTGGCGCCGGTGAAGGCCTGATCGGTGTGATGGGGTGCCGTGCCCTTCGCGTAGAGAATGATCGGAAAATCGGCGGGCAGGGCGGCAATGACTCGGCGAATCCATTGCAACGAGGCGGCTTGGTAGTCAGGGCCGGCGATGATCCCGCCCCACGAATCGAAGATCTGGATCGCGTCGGCCCCGGCAGCGATCTGCATCTTGAAGTAGGCGATGAGCGAGTCGGACAGTTTCTCGAGCAGTGCGTCAAACGTCGGACGATCAGTGTAGAACAGTTCCTTGCTGCGCGCGAAGTCAGGCGAGCTGCCCCCCTCGAGCATGTAGGTGGCGAGGGTCCACGGTGATCCGCCGAATCCGAGCAACGCTTTCTTCCCGGCGAGCTCGATCTTGAGGAGCTTGAGGGCCTCGGCGACGTAGTGCAGTTTTTCCGGGACGGCTCCGGCTGGGGCGAGGGCTTCGATCTGGGCGCGCGAGTCGATTCGGTAGTCCATCGCGATGCCGCCTTCGTCGCGAAAGTGATAGCCTTGGCCGAGGGCTTCCGGAATCACAAGGATGTCCGAGAAGAGAATGGCGGCGTCGAGGGCGAATCGTTTCAACGGCTGCAAGGTGACCTCGGTCGCGAGGTCGGGCGTCTTGACCATTTCGAGAAAAGACGACTTCGCCTTGAGCGCGCGGTATTCGGGCAGGTAGCGGCCAGCTTGGCGCATGATCCAAATCGGTGGTCGATCGAGTGGCTCGCAGGCGCAGGCTCGGAGAAATCGTTCGCGGGAGGTCATGTCGGGGAAAATGAGTGGTTTGTGAAAGGGTGGGCGATGAGCGCTGGCGGGCTACGCTTGGTCGGCTAGCCAGTCGCGAGGTTGCAGAAACACGTCGTAAAGTTCCGCCTCGGGTGTGCCGGGCTCGGGGGCCCAACCGTAGTCCCAACTGACGAGCGGCGGCAGGCTGAGCAAAATGGATTCGGTCCGCCCGCCGCTCTGCAGCCCAAAAAGGGTGCCGCGATCCCAGACGAGGTTGAACTCCACGTAGCGTCCGCGCCGGTAGAGTTGAAACTTTCGTTCGCGTTCGCCGAAGGGCGTGTCTTTACGTCGGGCGACAAGGGGACGATAGGCCGGCAAAAACGCGTCACCGATCGACTGCATCAACCCGAAGCTGGATTCGAAATCGAGTTCATTGAAATCGTCGAAAAACAGTCCACCGAGTCCGCGGGCTTCTTCCCGGTGCTTGAGATAAAAATAGTCGTCGCAGTTCTTTTTGAAGCGCGGGTAAAGTTGGTCGCCGAACGGGGCGACGGCCGCTCGCGCGGTGCGGTGCCAGTGCACAGCGTCGTCCGAAAAACCGTAAAAGGGCGTGAGGTCGAAGCCGCCGCCAAACCACCACACCGGTTGGGGGCCGTCGGCATCGGCGATAAAGAAGCGCACATTGGCGTGGCTGGTCGGCACGTAAGGGTTGTGCGGATGAACCACGAGCGACACGCCGATGGCCTCCCACTTCTTGCCGACGAGATGTGGGCGGTGCGCCGTGGCCGAAGGAGGGAGTTTCGTGCCATGCACATGAGAGAAGCCCACGCCGGCCTTCTCGAACGTGCGGCCGTTGGTCAAAATGCGGGAGATGCCGCCACCGCCTTCGGTCCGATCCCACTCATCCTGACCGAAGGTGCCGCCGCCGTCCTCGGTTTCGAGATCGGCGCAAATCCTCGCCTGCAGATCGAGCAGGTAGCGGCGGACAGTATGGGCATCAACAGACATGGACTGGCGAGGGAAACACAGTTGGGCGGGGTTGAAAAACCAAAATGCGAGTCTCTGGGGTGAAAGTAGCCGGGGGCCCGGAGCGGTTTACGCCACTTAATTAGCATTTTTAGGCCAGTGGGAATTCAAGGAGGTGAGGGGGCGCGCCGCCGTCTGGCGGATCTGAGGGTGCTAGGGGATCGTGGAGGGAGTTGACACCTTGGCGGGACTGGCGCTACGTAAGGGTCGTTCGTCGTCCGGCTGGACCCGGCGACGGCACGCACCGGTATGAATTCGACTTTAATGACCACGATCGCGGCGACGGGTTTTTCCGTGGCGTTTTTTCATGCCGCCATTCCGACCCATTGGCTACCGTTTGTGCTGGTGTCTCGGGCGCGGGGTTGGAGTCGGGGGCGGACGATGGCCGTCGCGCTCAGTGCGGGATTGGGGCATGTCGCGCTCACGACGGTGTTGGGCCTGCTGATCGCCTGGTTGGGATTTCAACTCGACGAGGAGATCGGCCACGCGTTTTCACCGATCGCCGGTGGAGTGCTGGTGGCGGTGGGGCTCTATTATCTGTGGCGGCAGTATCGCGGTGGGGGAATTTGCCACCATGTGATCCCCGGCAGCCACCACCATGCCGACGAGCATTGCGGCGAGGAGTCTGGCCACGAGAGCCACTGGGAACACGAGCTGAAGGATAGCAAGTTGGCCTCGATCTCTTCAGGGGATTGGACCGCCATCAGCGGGTTGTTTCTCATGCTCACCCTTTCGCCCTGCGAGGGGTTTCTGCCGGTCTATTTGTCGGCCGTGCAGTTTGGTTGGAGCGGATTCATCATCCTCAGTGTGATTCTGGCCGTGGCGACGCTCGCGGGCATGATGATCTTCACGTGGCTAACCTTAGTTGGCTTCGAGAAACTGAAACTGCGCAACTTCGAGCGCTGGGAAGCTGCCTTACTGGGCACGATCTTTATCGTGCTCGGCGTGATGCTGCTCGTGCTCGAACACTGAGCAGCGAAGCCTGAGACGTCTCAGCGTTTAGGAATGGAGAAATTGATCACGGGCGATTCCTGGTTGACGGGAACGGCCTCGGGAGGTGGGGCCAGCTGGATCGGTGAGGCGGCCTTTTCGGGAGCTATGGGCAGGGGAGCCAGTGAGAGCGGCGAGTTCGACGGCGGCAACTCGGCGAATCCCCGCGCGATCAGCTCGGCCATCTTGAGATCGCGAATTTTGGCCGACGGCGAGCCCATCGAGACGGCGATGATCCGCCTCCCGCCGCGAAATGCGGTGGCCACTAAGCAGAAGCCGGCGCCTCGGGTGTAGCCGGTTTTTAGCCCGTCAACCCCGGCCACGTTTCCGAGCAGGTGATTATGATTACGCATGACGATGCGCCCATTTTCCTCGCCCTCCCGAAACACCCGTTCCTCGATGGCGGTGTATTTCAGCACGTCGGTGTGCTGCAGGAGGTAGCGGCTTAGCGTCGCGAGATCGCGCGGCGAAGTGAGGTCACCGTCGGCCGTGCGTCGAGTGGAGGGCGGCAAGCCGTGGGGACTACGAAACGTCGTGTTCGTCATTCCCAGCTCACGGGCGCGCGCGTTCATCATCACGACAAATCCCTCGGGGGTGCCGCCGAACAAGGTGGCGAGAGCGTGCGCGCAGTCGTTGGCCGACTGGATCATCAGGGCGTAGAGCATCTCCTCGACTGGAAACGATTCACCCTCCTTCAACCACACCTGCGTGCCGCCGATCCTCGAGCTGGCGGCACTGACGGGCACGGGCGTCTGCAACGTGAAGGTGCCCTGCGCGAGGCGGTCATGCACGATGAGGAAGGTCATCAACTTGGTGATGCTCGCTGGCGGGCTGACGATGTCGGCATCGTCTTCGAAGAGCACTTTCCCCGAGACCGCATCGATGATGATCGCTCCTTTGTAAACCGTATCGGAGGCCCAAGCAGGGCTCAGCCCCGCGAGGCTGACCAACCCTAGGGTGACCACGAGGAAACGGCGCAGAAAAATCATGCCGAGAGGGAGGGGATAAATCTCAGAACGAGCGAGCGAAATTCATTTTTCGTTGCCGGAATTCGCAACAGCTCAACTCGTCCGCCGCGGTTGCCACGGGAGTGCGTCGAACGAGAACTGAGCGCTGCCGGTTGCTCTGCTCGGTGAAACTAAACGGGCCGTGAAAGGGTCAGGCTGCGGACGACCCATTGGCTGGCGAAGTAGAGCGTGCCGCGGTGGATGGGACCGACCACGGTGAGGGGCGCGCCGGTGATGGTGGCGACCTGCTCGGTATCGACCGTCCCCGGGATAATTTTGAAGACGGTCGTGGTGGTGACGCCGTAGAGCGTGCCGTCCGTGTCGGCGCGAAGGATATGGCCTGATTCAAACGGGAGTGCGCCGTAGTCGGTGGGGAGCAAGGTCGACTTGACCACGCGTTGAGTGGCCGGGTCGATGAGACAGAGCCGGGTCGGCGCGGAGGTGCATTCGTAATGGGTGACGAGGCGTGGGTTGCGTCCGCTGAGGGCGTAAACGAGTCCGTTGCCCGCGTCGAAGAGCGAGCAAACATCGACCAGATCGGGATCGCCGAAGTCGCCGGTGTAGGTGGCTTGGTTGGTCGCAGGATCCCAAAGTCCGTAGCCGCCTTGCTGGACCTTGGCCGAGACGCCGGTGCCGGGCTCGCTGTTGAAACCGATGAGGATGCGGCGAAGGGCAGGGAGCCAGAGAAGCACGAAGGGGGTGCGGTTAGGCATGATGCCGCGGTAGCTCCCGCGCAACGCGGTGGCAGGATCGAACCAGGCGAGTGATCCGTCGTTGAGGCCGTAGTCGGCGGCGGAGCCGATCCAGAGCTTGCCGTCCGGCGTGGTGATCATCGCGTGCGGGCGAGTGCTGCGCTCGTCGGCGCGGCCCACATCGAGAGGGTTGGCGCCGGGGCCCGTGCCGAAGCGGTAGGGAAGCGTGGGGTCGTAGAGGGAAATCCGCGATGCGGGGTAGGAAGCGATGGCGAGTTTGCCGCCGTAGTTGACCATGGAGTAACCCTCCCCGCCGGAGACGCTGCATTGCCCGTGATTGGACATGCGGCCGCCATCGAGATCACAGGAAAAGAAATGCTCGGGCAACATACTGGAGCCGTAGAGACGCTCGTCGGGCCCGAGATGAAGGGTCCAAAGATTAGTGCCGGCACCCTGCCAATCGAGTTCGAGCTCCCGCGGCGTGCCACCGTCCGAGGGCGTGAATCGCACGCGACGAAATTGAAAACTCGCTTCGTCGACAAAGGTGGCGAGGGAGCCGTCGGGCAACGGTTGGATTTCCTGGTAGGCGTGCTGGTAAACTGCGTGGATGCCGGGTTGGCGGGCGGGCAGGCGGTCGACGGGAAGGGCTTCGCCGTGCTCGAGGAGAAAGCTGCCCGCGAAACTGTCGAGGTAGAGTTTGCCGTCGATGCCTTTGAAGAACTCGTAGCGTCGCCCGCTGACGTGGGGTTCATCGAGCACGGGACCGAGAGGCGTCTTAGCGCCGGTGGCGGGGTCGATGGCGATCAGGGAAAACTGCACGCTCTTGATTTGTGCGACAATCGAACCGTCGTCCGCGGCGAGCGGATAGAGGTATTTTTCGACGTCGTGCATACGACCGAAGCGCTTGAATTCGCCGGTGGTCGGATCGAAGCGGGTGAAACTAGCACCGGGATAAGCGCCGATCCAGATCATCCCGTCGGGGGTTTCGGTGATGCCGGTGGGGAAGGTAGCCCACTCCGGATCGATCTGACCGAGGTCCTCGAGACCGCGCTCCGGATGAGCAGGATCGTAGCGATGGAGATGGCCATGCCAAGCCGAGCCGATCCAAAGGATGCCAGTGCGGAGGCTACGCATCGATGCAGTCGGGGCTTCAGCTTCCGGACATTGCGCGGAAAACTGGCGGCAGTGCCCGGTGGCGACGTCGATGTCGAGGACGAGCGGGCCGCCGTTGTTCTGGCCCATCGAGGCAAGGAGCGACGGGCGACCGTCGGCGGTTTGGCCGGGGTGCAGGCGCACCCAATTGACGGCCTTGATCGGCGTGCCGAGTTCGCGAAGCGCGGGACTAATGTCTGGAGTAGGCATAGGAAAAAGAAGCGAGGTTGGCGGTAGCTGGATCTCGGGGATCTGGATCGGGAATCTCTCTGGCGGGCAAAGAGGGGAGGTTCACGGGCAACGCCGGCGGGTCAACTGCCGACGGAGAAAATTTTCCGATAGGTTTTGCTGGCGGCGTCGATTTGTCCGCCGGTCGGCGAATCAGCCGAGGACGGCCTTCAACACTTTGCCGAGGTCGGTGACGCGGTAGGGCTTGGTGAGGTAGCCGCAGAAGCCCATGGCGAGGAAACGCTGGGCCATGTCGTCGTTGTCATAACCGCTGGAGACGATGGCGCGAACATCGGGGTCAAGCGCGTGGAGGGCGTGAAAACACTCCTCGCCGCCCATGCCACCGATCACGGTGAGGTCCATGATGACCGCGTCGTAGGGCCGGGCGATGTTGAGATAGCGCTGATAGAATTTGATGGCCTCGGCGCCATTGTGGGCAATATCGAATTTGTAGTCGAGACTCTGCAGCATGGTGGACGTGAGCGCGCAGATTTTCTCGTCGTCGTCCATGAAGAGCACGCGTCCGGTGCCGAAGCGAAGGGTCGGAGCGCGGCGAGCTTGCACTTCGGCGGGTTTGTCGGCGCGGGGTAGGTAGACCGTGAAGGTCGTGCCGGTGCCGACAGTGGAGTCGACGCTAATCTCACCGCCGTGCTTGCGCACGATCGACAGCACCGTGGCGAGCCCGAGCCCAGTGCCGTGTTTCTTCGTCGTGAAGAAAGGATCGAAGATATTTTGGAGATTTGCGGGGTCGATGCCCGAACCGTTGTCGGCTACTTCGCACTCGAGGTAATCACCGCCGGCCAGCGGAGGTAGTTGGTTTTCGGCGAGCGTGAGGTTGGTCGCCGTGATCTTGACTTGCCCGCGGTGCGGAGCCGGAGGCATGGCTTGCACCGCGTTGACGATGAGGTTTTGGAACACTTGCAGGATTTGCGAGCGGTCGACGAGAGTCGGCCAAGTGTCCTCGGGGGCGTGGATGGTGACCTTCGTGTCGCTGCCGGCGGCGGCGATTTTGACGGCGTCGTGTAAGATCTCTGGTGTGGGAACCACGGACATCGTGCCGGTGCCACCCCTCGCGGCGGCGAGAAGCTGCTTGGTTAGTCCCTTCGCGTTGAGGCAGGCCTTCTCGCAGTCCTCGAGGGCGGAGGGGTCGCGATGGTCTTTTGCGAGTGAAATACCGCCGAGGATAGTCGAGAGTAGGTTGTTGAAATCGTGAGCGATGCCCCCGGCGAGGAGGCCGAGCGCTTCAAATCGGTTGGCCTTGAGTAGCTCGTCTGGCGTCAGAGTCATCTCTTCGGGATTGCGGAAGACGATGATGACGCCTTGGGCGAGCCCGGAGACGGAAAAGGAGACGCGCGCAGTCCACACGATCGGCACTGGTGCTTCGTCGTCGCCGAAGTCGAGGGCGTGGTCGCGGTCGAGCGGCAGTGCGCTCTCCGTGGCCAGGGCGCGTTCGCAGATGTCGTCGCCGGGTAGATTCGTCTGCCGATTGCGGAGCCGGATGACCTCGTGCGATGGGCGACCGATCGCGGTGGCCGGTTTCGTGCGGAGGAGGCGCGCCGCGGTCGAGTTGAGGTAGGAGATTTTGCCGTGGGCATCGGCCACGACGACAGCCTCGGCGAGGGCTGCAAGGGTGTCCTCGACTAACGGTCCGGCGAGCGACGTCGAACCTCCGGCGGAGCTTAAGTCGTCAGGCAGAGCGCAGAGGAAACCAGTGACGTGGGCGAGATCGTGATTGCGGGAAAGCACGCGCTCCGCGCCCATCAGGAGGGAGACCGGCGAGCCGTCCTTGCATTGGAGGCGAACGACCTCGACCCACGAGGAGTGGCCAGGATGGCGGGCGAGCCACCAACCTTCAAGGCCAGCCCCGGCTTGGTCGGGCGGGATGACGGCGCGAAACACCTCGGGCCCTTCAGGCGAGGCGTTTGGTTCGAGGCCCATCAACTCACCCCACGCGGGAGAATACCAGAATTCTCGGTTGAGGAAATCGAGTTCAAAGGCCCCGAGTGGCCCGCCCTCGGTCAAGCGCTGCATCCGCTCATCGTTGGCGACGCTGGCCTCTTCGATTTCTTTGCGCTCGGTGATGTCGATGATCAGGCCGACGACGCGTTCGACTTGGCCATCCTCGGTGACGATCTGCGTGCCGAGGCATTGAATCCAAACGTAGTGCCCGCGCTGATGGCGCATGCGAAACTCGACACTGACGGGGCGGGGGCCGGCCACACTTCGGCGGCCGACTCGGTCGGGGGCGGCAGCGGAATCCTCCGGGTGAATGAGGTCGAGCCAGGTGGCGTAGGTGTTGGCGAGTTCGGCCTCGACGTAGCCGAGGAGGCGTTTCCACGCCGGCGAGTAGTTGGCCGCGCCGGTCTGGGGGTTGAGGTCGAAGAAGCCGATGCTCCCGTCGGTCGAAAGCAGTTCGACATGGTCGCGGGTCGGGGTGGGCGCGACGGCGGCCGGGTGACGGGCGGTGACCGTCGCGATAAACTGGTCGTCCAACCCTGGGGCCGTCTCGAGGCGGACAATGACCGGCTGGCTTGGCCCGTCGTGAGGCCGGGCGGTTAAGGAGCTGTTGCGATCGATCGATGAATCGCGCAGCGCCCCCCATTGAGTTTCCAGCCAGTCCGCGTTTTCGGAGACGATGTCGAATTCGAAGAGCCGCACGAACGCCTCACCGGTCAGTTGCCCCGGCGCGACTTTCCAAAGGGAGGAGGCCGAAGTATTCGCCGCTTGGACGACCCCCGAATCATCCAAGAGCAGGACCGCCGCCGGGAATGAATCGGCGCTCGAGTGAGAGGGAGGCGTGGAGGAGAGGGCAGACACCGAATCAAACAAGCCAGTCGTGAACGCGCTTTGCGAGAAAATCGATGAACGCTGGATGATCGTTTAGGCAGGGGATCTGCTGGAACGTCTCGCCACCGGCGCCGAGGAAAGTGTCACGACCTTGTTGTTGGATTTCCTCGAGGGTTTCGAGGCAATCGGTGGTGAAGGCGGGGCAGATCACCAAAAGTTTCTTTACGCCGCTTTGAGGGAGGCGGGCCAGCTCGACGTCGGTGAAGGGGGTAAGCCAAGGTTCGCCGGCGAGCCGGGATTGAAAGGCAATGCTGTGTCGCTCGGTGGCGACGCCTCCTTGGGCCACGAGCGCGCGGGTCGTGGCGAGGCATTGGGCGCGGTAGCAGGTGGCATGGGCGGGGGAGCAAGTGGTGCAGCAGTCGGGCACGACCTGACAATGAGCGCGGGAGGAGTCGGCCTTGCGCATGTGGCGCTTTGGCAGACCGTGATACGAAAATAGCAAATGATCGTAGGGCTGAGCGAGGTAAGGCGCCGCGACGGTGTGGAGCGCCTCAATATAATCCTTGTCGGCGTAGAAAGGCTGGACGGTGGTGACGCGAAGTTGCGGGGCACTTGCGGCGACTTCCTCTCTCACGCGAACGACCACGGTTTCCCATGACGACATTGCGTAGTGCGGGTATTGAGGAGAGAGCAAGACCTCGACAAAGCCGTCGGCGGCGAGCTGTTGGACGATTTTGGCAATCGAGGGTTGTCCGTAGCGCATCGCTAGGTAAACGGGAGTTTCGGGTCCGAGGGCAGCGGCCAATTTTTCGCGGACCGATTTGGACATCGTGATTAGCGGGGAACCTTCATCCGTCCAAATCTGTTCGTAGGCGTGAGCGGACTTCTTGGGGCGAGTGCGCAGAATGATACCTTCAAGCAAGGCCCATCGGGCAAGTCCGGGCAGGTCGAGCACGCGCTCATCGCCGAGAAACTCGCGCAGGTAATTACGCACATCGGGAATCGAGGTGGAGTCGGGCGAACCGAGATTGACAAGAAGGACAGCGCGGCGAGACATGCAGGGGAATTGGTCTAAAGAAATTAAGCGAAGTCAAACGGCCAGAAGCGAAAAAGGGTGATCTTTGGCCGCACCCCGGGGCCGCCGGGCCGTTCTGGCGGAATGGGGGGATCGATTTTTGTGGTTGCCGGCGGCGGCATTTCTCTAGGGTGGGCGATCGTTTATGAATTCTCCGCGCAAACCTGTTCTCTTGGTGATCCGTGATGGTTGGGGCAAGAACCCCGACCCTTCGCAGGACAAATACGACGCCATTGCCCTCGCGCAGAAGCCCTGCGACGAACGCCTTCATGCGACCTACCCGCACACGTTGATCAGGGCCTCGGGGCTCGATGTCGGGTTGCCCGACGGGGTGATGGGCAACAGCGAGGTGGGGCACGAGAACATCGGGGCAGGGCGAATCGTTGACCAAGAGCTCGTCCGACTCAACAAGCTGTTTCTCGAAAAGCGACTGCCGAGCAATCCTGTGTGGAAGGCGCTCGTCGCTCGGGGCAAGCAGGAGGGCGCGAAACTGCATCTGATGGGCATCGTGTCCGACGCGGGGGTGCACGGTATGCTCGAGCATCTTTACGGACTCCTCGCCCAAGCCAAAGAAGACGGCGTGCCGGGCGATCGCGTTTTTATTCACGCCTTCACCGACGGTCGCGATACCGCGCCGACGAGCGGATTGGGCTACCTCCAGCAGGTCGAGGCGAAGTGCCGCGAGTTGGGGATCGGGCGGATCGCGACAGTGTGCGGTCGCTTCTGGGCGATGGATCGCGACAATCGCTGGGAGCGGGTCAGCAAGGCCTACGCGATGTTGGCCGGCAAGGCGGCTGAAAGGACGGCGACCAACGCGGCCGAAGCGGCGCAACATTACTACGATCATCCCTTCAACGATTCGCAGAAAGGCGATGAGTTCATCCCCGCGACTTGGGTGGTGGGTGCGGACGGTAAACCGATCGCGACGTTTGCGGATGGAGATGCTGTCCTGTTCTACAATTACCGTGGGGACCGTCCCCGCGAGATCACCAAGGCGTTCGTGCTGGATGAATTCGCCGGATTCGATCGGGGGGAGAAACTCGATCTCTACTACGCCACCATGACGGAGTATGAAGCGGGGTTGCCCGTGCACGTGATTTCGCCGAAGCCGGGGAAGTTGCCGCACATCCTCGGCGAAGTCGTCGCCTCGGCCGGGATTCCGCAGTTCCGGTGTGCGGAAACGGAGAAGAATCCGCACGTGACGTTTTTCTTCAACAATTACCGCGCCGATCCCTTTCCCGGCGAGGACCGCGCTTGCCCGGCGAGCCCGAAGGTGGCGACGTATGATCTCCAGCCCGAGATGTCGGCCGCGGAGGTTACGGCGGCAGCCAAGGCCGCGATCTTGTCGGGGAAATACGGTCTGCTGGTCGTGAATTTCGCCAATCCCGACATGGTGGGGCACACTGGCTCGCTGGCGGCGGCGACTAAGGCCGTCGAAACCACCGATGCGGGCGTGGGCGAGTTGCTCGCGGCGCTCGAGCAGATGGACGGGCACGCGGTGATCTGCGCGGACCATGGAAACTGCGAGAAAATGTGGGATGAAGAAGCGAACATCGCGCATACCTCGCACACGTTGAATCCGGTCGAGGTCTTCGTGGTGGGGTCGGGTTTCTCGAAGGAAGGCACGCGTCTGCGCGACGGTGGTCGGCTCGGTGACATCGCTCCGACGGTGCTCGACCTGATGGGCCTGCCAAAACCTGTCGAGATGACCGGTGAGAGCCTGATCGTGAGGTAGTCAAGGCGGCGAACCGAGCGGGAGGAGGAAATGCTCTCGGCTCCGCCGCGCGCGCGGCGGGGCCAGAGGTTTTCTCCATGACCCAGAAAACCATTGCGCTCTCTCGGTGCGGTGCGTTCTTCTGTCCGGCTGTATATACTTATGAAGCGCACCCAACATTGTGCCCAACTCTCCAAGACCGACCTCGGCGCGACTGTGTCGTTGGCGGGCTGGGTGGACTCTATCCGCGATCACGGCGGGATCATCTTCATCGACTTGCGGGATCGCGAAGGCATCACGCAGGTGAAGTTTGACCCGCAGGATGACACGAATTTGGGCGCGCGTGCCGCGCACTTGAAGCCGGAATCGGTGATCCAAATTGCCGGGTCGGTCATGCTGCGCCCCGAAGGCACGACCAATAAGAACTTGCCCACCGGCGAAGTGGAGGTCAATGCGACCGAGCTTGAGGTGCTCAACGTGTCGGAGACGCCGCCATTCCCGCTCGATGATGCCGGAGGGGACAAGGTGAACGAAGACCTGCGCCTCACCTACCGCTATCTCGATCTACGGCGTCCGAAGATGGCCAAGAATCTTCGGGTCCGCCATCGCGCGACGAAGTCGATCCGGGACTACTTCGACAGTCAGGAGTTTCTCGAGGTGGAGACCCCAGTGTTGTTCAAAAGCACGCCTGAAGGCGCGCGTGAATACCTCGTGCCGTCGCGGATTCACCCGGGGGAATTCTACGCGCTCTCGCAGTCGCCTCAGCAATATAAGCAGATCCTGATGGTCGCGGGAGTGGAGAAGTATTTCCAGATCGCGCGCTGTTTCCGCGACGAGGATTTGCGGGCGGACCGCCAGATGGAGTTTACCCAAGTCGACGTCGAAGCCTCGTTCGTCACCCGTGAAGACATCTACGCGCTGTTTGAAGGCATGCTCAAGAAGGTGTGGAAAGACGTTCGCGGGACCGACATCCAGACGCCGTTCCTGCGGCTGTCGTATGAAGAGGCGATGAACCGCTTTGGCGTCGACAAGCCCGACATGCGTTACGGGCTCGAGCTCACTGATTTTACTGAGTTGTTCAAGACCTCGGCGTTCAAGGTGTTCTCGGGCACGGCCACCGGTGGGGGCGCCGTCAAGGCGTTCAATGCGAAGGGCCTCGCTGACATCACGCAAGGCGAACTCAAGAATCTGGAAGACGCGGCGAAATCCCTCGGTGCCAAGGGCCTCGCTTTTATTAAGATCGAAGGCGGCGAGTGGAAGTCGCCGATTGTGAAATTCTTCACCGACGCCGAGAAGGCCGAGCTCACCGCCAAGTTGAACGTTGAAGACGGCGATATCCTTTTCTTCGCGGCCGCGGAGTGGGAACGGGCGTGTGCGATCCTCGGCCGCGTGCGAGTGGATTCGGCGCAACTGCTGGTCAAGCGCGGCAAACTCGCCCTGAGCCCCCAAGACTGGAAATTTCTGTGGGTGATCGAGTTCCCGTTGATGAGTTATGACGAAGAGCGCGGCGGCTATGCGGCGACGCACCATCCGTTCACCTCGCCGGTGCCGGAGGATATTCCGTTGCTCGACATCGATCCGAAGAAGGTGCGCGGCCAGCACTACGATCTGGTGTTGAATGGCATGGAGCTCGGCGGCGGGTCGATCCGAATTCACCAGCCCGCGCTGCAAAAGAAGATTTTCGAGGATGTGTTGAAGATCCCGGCGGACGTCGTCGAAAGTCGCTTCGGCTACATGCTGAAGGCCTTCACGTTTGGGGCGCCGCCGCACGGTGGCATTGCCTTCGGTCTCGATCGGATGGTCGCGCTGCTCTGTGGCACGACGAGTATTCGCGACGTGATTGCGTTTCCGAAGACCCAAAAGGGGCAGGATCTCATGGCGCAGAGCCCGACCCCGGTGACGGCCAAGCAGTTGAAAGAACTGCATATCCAGACCGTGATCCCGGCGGAAAGCTGAAGAATCTGAATTATTTTTCATCTGAAACGGAGCCCGCAGTGGGCTCCGTTTTTTTGTGCCATCAGAGGAGAAATCCCCCGGCGGCAAGGCCGGGGTAAAACGAAATTGGTGTTGGCATGGCCCCTGCTAAACCAAAGCAGCCTATCAGCAGATAGCGCCCTCACTCGTCACTAACTCATTACATGCACCCAACACTATGAAGCAACGGTCCACGCACCTGACCAGTGGCTTAAAGATGCTCGGCATCTTTATGTTCCTGGCTTTATTTTCGTCAGCCTTCGCGCAGGAAGCTGCCGAGGCAGCCCCCTATGCAGATCTCGCGGCATTCTCCGAATCGCCCGGGTTCTCGCTGTTTACGGTCAACAACGTATGGATGATGCTGGCCACCGCGCTGGTGTTCATCATGCACCTCGGCTTCGCCACGGTGGAATCCGGGCTCACCCAGTCCAAGAACACGGTCAACATTCTCTTCAAGAATACGCTGATCCCGTGTATTGGTCTGCTGACCTACGCACTCTGCGGCTTCAACCTGATGTATCCCGGCGTGGCGGGCGGCTGGTTCGCCTTTGCCGGTTTTGGCGTCGGGGTCACGGATCCTGTCGCTGCCCTGACCGACGTTTATAATCCGGGCTACACTTACTGGACCGATTTCCTCTTCCAAGGCATGTTCGCCGCGACCGCCGCCACCATTGTTTCCGGTGCGGTGGCCGAGCGCATCAAACTCGGACAATTCCTGATCTTCTCGACTCTCTTCGTCGCAATTTCCTACCCAATCACGGGCTACTGGAAATGGGGCAATGGTTGGTTGAACACGATGGACACACCTTTCTACGACTTCGCCGGTTCCAGCCTGGTGCACTCGGTGGGCGGTTGGGGTGCCTTGGCTGGTGTGCTGCTGCTCGGGCCCCGTCTGGGCAAATATCGGAATGGAAAAGTATTCCCGATTTTGGGCCACTCCATGCCCCTTGCGACCATCGGTGTGTTTCTTCTCTGGTTGGGCTGGTTTGGGTTCAACGGCGGCTCGGTGCTGTCCGCCAATCCCGGACTCACCTCCCTCGTGTTGGTCACGACCTGCCTCGCGGCGGCGGCCGGTGGTGTGGGTGCAGCCTTCACTTCTTGGATCGTGTTGAAGAAGCCCGACCTTTCGATGGCCCTGAATGGTATCCTAGCCGGACTCGTGGGGATCACGGCCGGAGCTGACCAAATGGCCGCCGTGTCGGCCACGGTGATCGGCTTGATCGCCGGCATCCTGGTGGTCTTTTCGGTCCTCTTCTTCGACAAACTACAGATTGATGACCCGGTGGGTGCGCTGTCTGTGCACTTGGTTTGCGGTATCTTCGGCACGCTGGCGGTCGGTATCTGGGGCAATCTCGCCGGCACTGCCCAGCTCATTTCCCAGCTGAAGGGTATCGTGGCCATCGGTATCTTCACCTTCGCCTTTGCCTTCGTGGTATTCTGGGTGCTCAAGAAATTGGGTGGCATCCGGGTGAGCGCTGAAGAGGAGACTGAGGGTCTCGACATCGGTGAACACGGCAACGAAGCCTATCCTGATTTCACCACCGCTCACAAATGATTCCACAGGGATTGACTCAACGCTTGCGCCGGGCCGACCCCTATTTTAACTTATTCCTGAACCTCCAATAACCCACTCTGCATGAAACTCATCATCGCCATTATCAAGCCGTTCAAGCTCGAGGAAGTAAAACAAGCACTTTCCGAGATTGGCGTCGAGGGCATGACCGTGACCGAAGTCAAAGGCTTTGGTCGCCAGAAAGGTCACACTGAAATCTATCGCGGCAGCGAATACACCGTGGACTTCCTCCCCAAGGTGAAGCTCGAAATCGCGCTGCCCGACGAATTGATCGCCAAAGCAGTCGACGCCATCGTCAATGCGGCCAAAACCGGCAAGATCGGTGACGGCAAAGTCTTCGTGATGCCGGTCGACGAAGTCGTCCGGATTCGGACCGACGAGCGCGGCGAAGCGGCCGTCTGAGTCGGCCGGCGTCCTCGCGAGCTCAAACTTAAGCCGGTCCTGCGGGGCCGGCTTTTTTGCGTCTTATGGCAAACGAGGAGGGGAAGTGGCATTCGCCCTGCTTTACAAGAAGTGTCATGAAAACCCTGTTTGTTGGAAAATGTCAGCTGATCGCGTGCTTGGTGTGGGCGACTTTGGCGGTCACGACCGGTTGGGCGGCCGAGACGGCGCCTCCGAATCCCTTGCCTGAACCTACGGTGGAGCAGCGCTTGGCCGATCTCGAGGCCTACATCAATAACACCGCGCGCACGCCCGGCGTGGCATCAAAGGTCCCCGGCCCCGGTCCTGGCCACAATGCGTGGCAGATGGTGAGCACGGCACTGGTGATCTTCATGACGTTGCCCGGACTCGCGTTGTTTTACGGCGGGTTGGTGCGGAAGAAAAACGTGCTCTCGGTCCTCGCCCAGTGCATGGGTATCGCAGGGTTGGTGAGCATCCTGTGGTGGGCGATCGGCTACAGCCTGTCCTTCGGGGCGGGCAACGCGTTTGTGGGTGATGCGACGCACCGGTTTTTTGCAGGCGTTAGCCCGAACCAAACGGGGGCAGGTTTCGAATGGATCAGCGATATGATGTGGGCGATGTTTCAACTTAGCTTCGCGATCATCACTCCGGCGTTGATCGTCGGAGCGATTGCCGAGCGGATGAAGTTCTCGGCGGTGCTCCTCTTCGTGGCGATCTGGATGTTCGCGGTCTATTTTCCCTTTGCCCACATGGTTTGGGCCGGCACTGGATTCATGAGCGGTCCGCTCAATCCGGACGCGGGCATTCGAGCGATCGACTTCGCCGGTGGCACGGTGGTGCATATGACGTCGGGATGGTCCGCCCTCGTTTTGTGCATGATTCTCGGTCCGCGCTTGGGCTTTGGGAAGGAACAGATGGCGCCGCACTCGATGGTGTTATGCATGGTCGGCACCGGCATGTTGTGGGTGGGCTGGTATGGCTTTAACGCGGGCTCGGCGCTCGGTGCCGATGCCATCGCCGCGAGCGCCTTTGCCACGACGACCTTCGCTGCTGCGGTGGCAGGCTTCAGTTGGGCCATCGTCGAATGGTTGCACCACGGTCGGCCGAGCGTGCTCGGCTTCTGTTCCGGGATTGTCGCTGGACTCGTCGTGGTCACCCCCGGGGCCGGATTTGTGTCGGTCAACTCAGCGGTCTTCATGGGCGTGCTCGCGGGCATCGTGCCGTTCTTTGCAGTTTCCTATTTAAAGCGTCTGATCGGCTACGACGACGCGCTTGACACGTTTGGCGTTCACGGTGTCGGCGGCACCCTCGGAGCCATTCTCACAGGCTTTTTCGCCGACGAAAAGATCAACCCTGCGCTGGCAGGGCTCACCGATGGTTTGGTGGTCGAGCAACTCAAGGCAGTGGCTCTCACCGTGGTGTGGAGCGTCGTGGCCACCGCGATCATCGCCTACCTCGTCAAGGCCCTGATCGGCCTCCGCGTCACTCCCGAGACCGAGCGCCAGGGGCTCGATATCAACGAACACGGCGAAGAAGGCTACGTCAGCTAAACTCTCTTTTATCCTTATGAAACTCATCACTGCTATCATCAAACCCTTCAAGTTGGAGGAAGTAAAAGTGGCCCTCGCCGAAGTCGGTATCGAAGGCATGACGGTCACTGAAGTGAAAGGCTTCGGTCGTCAAAAAGGGCACACCGAAATCTACCGCGGATCCGAATACACGGTCGACTTTCTCCCCAAAGTGAAGATTGAAATCGCGCTGCCCGACGAACTCGTGGGCAAGGCGATCGACGCGATCGTGATCTCGGCCAAGACGGGCAAGATTGGCGATGGGAAGATCTTCGTCACTCCGTTGGAGGAGGTCATTCGCATCCGCACCGGCGAAACCGGCAACGGCGCGGTCTGAGCTCCGGTCTGTCCCCTGGGGCGCCACGACGATCAAAGTCTATTTCAGGAGGGTCGAGAGTTCTGCCCGCCCTTCCTTCTAAAGCTTCGCGGCGTGGAAGCGGATGGCGCGTTGATAGGCGGTCAGCCCAGGGTCGTCGGACGTGTCGGCGATCACGGTGAGCAGTAGTTTCATGGCTTCGGGATGCTGGCCGAGCTTGTGGAGCGCCATCGCGAGGAAGACTTCGAATTCGCGGTTATCGGGAAACTGCGCCAATGCTGAGCGCAGCACCTCCACGGCGCGTGCGGATTGCCCGAGGCTCCGTAGGGTGGACCCGAGCCCGAGGAGAGCCCCGGCGAGTTCGTTCTCCGGGAGTCCAAGGGCGATCGCCTTCTCGTAGTGCGTCAGTGCGGCCGCCTCGTCGCCGAGCACATCGCAAGTCCATGCGAGTTGGTAGTTGATCTCGGCGATGTTGGGGAAACGAGCGTCGAGCTTCTTGAGTAGCCCGAGCACGTGGTCGATCTGGCCGCCGTGCCGAGCGCCTACGATGATGTCGAGTTCCTCGCGCCAGTCACTCATAACGAACTGCAGCTAGCGCTTAGCGGGAAACGGGGCATGATTCGGAGCAGGCAGTGAGGGAGCGTGATCGCTTAGGCGTTCTTTTTCTCGGGGAGGGCGCGGGTGGCGACTTCGGTTTGGAAACGAGCGATGACGTCGACCACCGGGAGCACGCCCTCATCGCCCTGAGCGCGGGAACGCACGGCGACGCTGGCGGATTCGGCTTCCTTTTGCCCGAGCACGAGGGTGTAAGGGATTTTGTCGATTTCGCCGCGGCGAATCTTGGCGCCGAGCTTGTCGGAGTGATGGTCGAGGGTCGCTCGGAGACCGGCGGCGCGCAGTTGACCGAGGAGAACCTTGGCCTCCTCGATGACTTTATCGCTGATTGGGAGAACGCGCACCTGCTCGGGCGCGAGCCAGAGAGGGAAGTCGCCGCCGAAGTGTTCGATTAGCACGCCGCAGAAGCGCTCCATCGAGCCGAAGGGCGCGCGATGGATCATGACTGGACGATGTTTCTCGTTGTCGGCCCCGACGTAATTCAGGTCGAACCGCACGGGCAACACGTAGTCGACCTGCACGGTGCCGAGTTGCCATTCTCGGCCGATGACATCTTTGACGACAAAATCGATCTTCGGTCCGTAGAAGGCGGCTTCGCCCGGCTCTTCGGTAAACGGCACCCCGAGAGTGGCGGCGGCGTTGCGACAAGCGGCTTCGGCTCGGTCCCATTGCTCAGCATTGCCTGCGAACTTCTTGCCATCGGGATCGCGCAAACCGACGCGCACCCGGTAGTCAGTCATGCCGAGGGTAGTGAGCACGGTCTTCACGAGCGCGAGGCAACCTTGGATCTCGGCGGCGACTTGGTCCTCGGTGCAGAAGAGATGGGCGTCGTCCTGAGTGAAGCCGCGCACGCGAGTCATGCCGTTGAGTTCACCGGATTGTTCCCAGCGGTAGACGGTGCCAAACTCTGCGAGGCGCACGGGCAGGTCGCGATACGAATGCGGCTGCGACGCGTAAATCTTGATGTGATGTGGGCAGTTCATTGGCTTCAGCATGAAGCCGTCGAGCAGGCGGGTGGGGTCCATCACGCGGTCAGCGGAGACGACCTCTTTGCCCGCGCGTTCGTTGAGCTCGGCGGCAAAAGGCGCACTGACGGCCTCGAGCCGGGCGGTCATCTCCGCGCAGCCGCAACCCTCGGAGGCGATGCGCTCGAGTTGATCGGGCTCGGGAATCGCAGCGAACTGCGACTCCTTGTAGTAAGGGAAGTGACCGGAAGTCTTGTAGAGGCTGAGCTTGCCGATGTGCGGCGTGAAGACTTGCGAGTAGCCCTGCTTGCGCAATTCTTCGGAAATGAAGTTCTGCAGCTCCTGCCGCAGGATCGAACCGTTGGGCGTCCAGAGCACGAGACCTTGACCGACATCCTCGTCGATGTGGAAGAGCTTGAGATCGCGGCCGATTTTGCGGTGGTCGCGGGCTTTCGCCAACTCCATGCGCTCAAGATACTCGGCGAGTTCCTCCTTGGTGGCGAAGGCCGTGCCGTAAATGCGCTGCAGCTGCTTGTTCTTCTCGTCGCCTCGGTGATAGGCGCCGGCGATCGAGAGCAACTTGAACGCTTTGAGCTTCGCGGAGTAGCGCACGTGGGTGCCGGCGCAGAGGTCGGCAAACTCGCCGTTCTCGTAAAAGGAAATTGCTTCGCCCTCGGGAATATCCGCAAGCCGCCCCAGCTTGTAGCGTTCTTGTCCGCGGGCCGTAATGATTTCAACAGCCTCTTCGCGGGTGACTTCCTTACGCCAGAAAGATTGGTTTTCCTTGGCGATCTTCTTCATCTCTTCCTCGATCTTTACGAGGTCGTCGGCCGTGAATTTATGGTCGAGATCAATGTCGTAATAGAAGCCGGTGTCGGTGGGTGGTCCGATGTCGAGTTTGGCCTCCGGGTAAAGGCGGAGCACGGCGGTCGCGAGCACGTGCGAACACGAGTGGCGGATTTCTTGGAGGGGAGTCATGGACATGGAGAAATTACGATTGAAGCGTTACGAATGACGAGGGGAACCGCTGGGCATTATTTTTTGAGCAGTTCGAGGGAGTAGCCGTCTTTGCGATCAAGCATCGACCAGCCGGCGGCGGTGAGGTCAGCGCGGAGGGCATCGGCGGTGGCGAAGTCCTTGGCTTGTTTGGCCGCCCAACGCTTTTCGGCGAGGGCGGTGATGTCGGCGGGGATCACCTCGCTGCTCTTCAGCGCCTGGGGCTGTATTTTAAGACCCAATACTTTCAAGACATCTTCGAATGCGACAAGATCGCCCGATGTTGACCCAGCGTTCGGGTCAAAGGTTTTGATAACACTGAAAAGAGCGCCGAGGGCTTGAGGTATATTCAGATCATCTCGCAGCGAATCTAACACGCTCTTGAAGCGATCAGTTGGTGCTGATCGGGGCTCGGATGAAGGAAAAAAATCTCGGTAAAGAACCAAAAGTTTACCGTGAAATTTGGTAAGTGTTTCGAGTGCACTCTCGGCGGCATGGATTGAATCGAGCGTGAAGTTGAGCTGCTTGCGGGGATGACCGGCGAGGAGGGCGTAGCGAACGGCAGCGGGCGAGTAGCCTTTGTCGATGAGATCGGAGAGGGTGTAGTAGTTGCCCTTGCTCTTACTCATGCTGGTGCCGTCGACGAGGAGGTGCTCGCTGTGATACCAATGACGAGCGAAAGTCGTGCCGTTGCAGCAATGGCTCTGGGCGATCTCGTTCTCGTGGTGGGGAAACAGCAGGTCGACGCCACCGGTGTGGAGGTCGATGGTCTCGCCGAGATGTTTCTTGCTCATCGCGCTGCACTCAATGTGCCAGCCGGGGCGGCCTTCGGTGGCCCCCACGGGACCGGGCCATTTCACGTCGCCATCTTCCTCGGGCTTGTAGGCTTTCCAGAGGGCGAAATCAGAAACAGAATTTTTGTGATCGGAGTCAGCGGTGGCGTCAGTGACGAGGAGTTCGCGCTCCTTGATCCGGGAAAGGCCGCCGTAGTCGGGGAAGGAATCGATCTTGAAATAGACTGATCCGTCGGCCCCGCGGTAAGCATTCCCTTTCTTCATGAGCACCTCGATCATGTCGATTTGCTCCCGGATGTGGCCGGTCGCGGTGGGTTCGACATGGGGTCGCAGGAGGTTGAGCGCGGCGCAGTCGGCGTGGAATTTATCGGTCCACTTCTGCGTGATCTCGGCGAGGGGCCGCTGTTCCTTCTTGGCCTGCGCGATGGTGCGGTCGTCGACGTCGGTCAGGTTGCGCACGTGCTTCACCTTGTCCGCACCAAATTCTAGCTCGAGGAGGCGGCGGATGACGTCGTTGACGAGAAAGGTGCGGAAGTTGCCGATATGAGCGGGCGCGTAGACCGTCGGGCCGCAGTTGTAGAACGTGAACACGTCCTTGGGATCCGCCGGATCGGGTCGGCGGAGTTCGCGGAGACTGCGGGAAAGGGATTCGTGGAGCTTGAGGGCCATGACTAAACGGAAAGAGGTTGGCTAACAGGTTTTCCGCCCAAGCGGAAAGGTGATTTTTCCCGCCGCCGCCAAGGCCAAGGCGGGCAAGGTGGTCTGCGGTGCGTTTAACGTAGTCAGCAACAGCCGATCGTTCGCGTCGAGGTGGTGGGAAGCGAGGCGAGGCAAAAATAGGTGGTGACCAACGGCATGGTGTGGGTAAACCTTTTCCCTATGCCATCCGACTTCAAGCTCGATTTGCCTCACCGCCCCCGGCGGCTTCGCTGCCATGCCACGATCCGCGCTATGGTGGAAGAAACGGTGCTGCGGTCGGCGGACCTGATCGCCCCGTTGTTCGTGATCGAAGGTCGGGGCTCGCCCGAGCCGATCGAGTCGATGCCGGGGGTCAACCGGCTCAATCTAGCCGATTTGGTGAAGGAGTGCCGCGCATTGCGGAAGTTGGGCGTGCCAGCCGTGGCTTTATTTCCGAAGCTGGATGCAAAATTGAAGGATGCCGCAGGCTCGCGGGCGTTGGATGAAGACGGATTGATTTTGCGCGCGGTGCGCGCGGTGAAGAAGGCGGTGCCGGATTTGATGATCACGACGGATGTCGCGCTCGATCCGTTCACGACGCACGGTCACGATGGGGTGCTGACCACGGCGGGCGACGATGTGGACAACGATCGCACGGTCGGGATTCTCTGCGAGATGGCTGTCCTCCACGCGCGGGCGGGAGTCGATTTGGTGGCGCCGTCGGACATGATGGACGGTCGGATCGGGGCGATTCGCGAGGCATTGGATGACGAGGATTTCGAGAACACCTTGATCATGGCCTACTCGGCCAAATTCAACTCTGCCTACTACGGACCGTTTCGCGATGCCGTCGGCAGTGCGAAGGCGGCGGGCACGCGGGTGCTGAGCAAGGCGACCTACCAGCTCAACCCCGCAAACCGCCGAGAAGCGATGGTGGAGGCGACACTCGATCTCGAGGAAGGCGCCGATATCATCATGGTGAAGCCCGCGGGGGCCTACCTCGATATCATCCGTGAGATCCGCGATTTTTCGGACAAGCCGGTAGCGGCTTATCAAGTGTCGGGCGAATACGCCCAGATCCACGCGGCGGCGAAGATGGGCTGGCTGGATTACGAGAAAATCCGGCACGAGTCACTGCTCGCAATCAAGCGAGCGGGAGCGGATTTGATCCTGACGTATTTCGCGAAGGAGATGGCGACGTTACTGCGCAAGTAAGCCGTAGGCGGGCGGCTCTCGTTTCAGGACTTTCTCAGCAGGGCCCGCGTGAGCACGAGGTGGCCGAAGATCGCGCCGCCCACGAGCACGGGGCCAATCATGAAGTAAGGCACGTGCAACCAGAGCTGGAGGGGAGGCGAGAGGGCCCAGCCGAACGGAGCGGTCGACGACATCAAGGCGACTCGCAGGACGTTGATGAGCAAGCTGAGTCCGATGAGATTAAAGATCCACGCGATGGCCCGGTATTTTCCCGCGACGGGCCAGATAACAAAGGCGAGGGCACCGGCGATTACGTCCCAGTTTTGTCCACTCCACGTCATGGCGGTGGGGATGGTGCCTCTCCTGGCCCAGTAGTGGAGGACTAGTTCGAGGGGCAAGCGGAAGGCTTGAAAAGCGACTAGGGCGATCAGGGGCGTGTGGGCGGCGAGCTTGCGACCAAAGGGCGCGAGGGCGGCCCCGATCGAGATCAGCAGCACGGACCCGACAAACACGGGGAATCCTTGCAGCGGCAGGGATTCCATTTTCCCGCTGGTGATGAGGGCGGCCATCGTCCCGAGCCAGACGACGAGGACGACGAAGACTCGGATCGCCAGCTGACGGGCGCGCGCGGGATTTTCGCGATAGGCATGCTTGGTAGCGGCGAGCACCGCAAAGATCACGACGACCACGATCATTTCGAAAAAGAGCACCGAGATTGGGCTGGCGGGAATGAACATTGGCCGAGGGGCTTAGAACGGCGAGCGCCGCACCTAGATCAAATCGCCGGGCATCAGGGAAACGTCTTGCGCCGGATTCTTTTGCGCCCGAGTCACGTTGAGATCGTGAGCTGCTTGATTGAGGTCGAGAGTGCCCCGACTCTCCTTGGCGTCGAAAGTGAAACCGCCGACCGACTGGATGGTCTTGGTGCGGGTGAGGTCCGGGGTCCAAATGATCCGGGCGGGCGGGGAGACTTCGCCACCAACGTAGATGTAGTGTTCGGTTGCCATCACCGAGAGGTCGAGGGTGCGGTAGATCTTCTTCTCAATATAAGTGTCGCGGATCCGCTGGGAAAGCTCGCCGGGCGTCACGCCCGAGGCGGTGAGGTGGCCGATGCAGGGAAGGCTGATCAGGCCCTCTTCTTCGATTTGCACGGCCGAGTTGCTGCGGTCGGGGATGCTTTGCAGGGCGATGGGGAGGCGGTCACCGGAGCGCAAGAGGGCCAATGATGATGTGGCCGGAATCCGCGGGTTGGTGCTGGCCATTTCATCAGCGCTACAACCGACCGCGAGGGCGAGGAGGGCAAGGAGGCTGAGAATTGACCGGGCGCGGAGGAGTAAGGGCATGCGTGGAAACGGCAGTTGAACCAGAGGCAAAGGCAACCTTCCACGCAGACAAGCCCGAGCCGGCGACCGGCAGGGTGGAGATTTGTTGTCTGAGCTGCTTCTGACGAAGCGAAAAAACGATCGTCAGGACGACCGTCGTTTGCGAATTTGAATAGCGCCGGGAATTACTTCCGCTTGCGGGAGCCGCGCCGGGGTTTCTCGTCTTCGTCATCCGAGCCGTCGTCGCCTTTGTCGCCTTTGTCGGATTTGTCGCTATCCTCGTCCTCCTCGTCGTCGGAATCCTTATCGTCGTCGTCGTCCTCCTCATCCTCTTCCCACTTGAGAGTGTCGTCGTTCTTGAGTTTTTCCTCTTCCTCAGCGTTGAGATCAGGCAAGTCTTCGTCCTCGTCGTCTTGGTCCTTGGAGGAGGAGTCGTCGTCGGACTCGTAACCTTCCGGCATGAAATCGAGGATGCTGTTCAGCTCGTTGAAGGTATGGACGGCGTTGCCTTCGATGAAGTCGGCATTCTGCGACTCGCGAATCTCGTCTTCTACTTCGTCGACGGTGAGCTTGCTCTCGAACTCGATGAGGTCGTTGAGCATCTTCACGCGGCAGCGAGTGACGTGATCGAGGAGGTCGGCGTAGGGTCCGTTTTCCTCGTCGAGGGTATCGGCGAGGGCGAAGAGCTTCTCGTCGGAATCGATGAGAGAGTCTTTCACGCGTTTGAGCCGGACCTTGCCGTTGCCCATGTCTTTTTCGATGCGGAAGGAAATGAATGCGGCTTCGAAGGCATCTTGGTCGAAGCCGTAATCACGCAGGGGGTCGACTAGCTCGATCAGGTGGTCCACTTGCCGCGGATCCACGATGCTCAAGCCATCGACGTCCCAGCGGACGGGGTCGCTCGTTTCGCAGACCCACCAATTATGGTCGTCACCGAGTCGAATTACACACCAGTCGAGAGTAGAGATTGCTTTGGCCATTGAGGGTGAATTGTCGCGCAGCGTGCGAGGGAAGAATGAAAAAACAAGCAGAAAAAGCAGGATTTGTTACAAGGCTTTTCTGCCGAGGAAAATCTCAGGAGGGCAATCATTTAGCGTTGGCGCACTTGATTTTTTGGCGACCCCTTCCACTGTCGCCGACAATGGGCCAATTTTATGAGCGATTTGTGCGACCGGTTTTGTTTCGTCTCGAGACGGAGCATGCGCACGAAGTAGCGGTCGATTCGCTGGCTATTTTGGGCCGAATTGCGCCGCTGTGCCGGGCTCTGGAGTCCATGCATGGCCGGGGGCTGGGGAAAAAATCCCAGCCGGTGGAGTGCCTTGGTCTGAGTTTTCCTAATCGGATTGGGCTCGCGGCCGGTTTTGACAAGAATGCCCGGGCTTGGCGGGCGGCGGCAGCCCTCGGTTTCGGCCATGTGGAGATTGGCACGGTGACTTTGCTGCGGCAGCCCGGCAACGATCGCCCGCGGCTGTTTCGTTACCCACGGCAGGAAGCCGTGATCAACCGGATGGGCTTTAACAACGAAGGGGCGGAGGCTGTCGCGTCGCGGTTGGCGGCGCAAGTGGGGCCCGGAAAACGGCGGATCCCGCTCGGGATCAATCTCGGAAAGTCCAAGGTGGCTTCGTTGGACCAAGCGGTCAGCGATTATCTGGGGAGTTTCGAGCGCCTGGCCGATCACGCGGATTATCTCGTGCTCAATGTCAGCAGCCCGAACACGCCCGATTTGCGAAAATTGCAGGACGAGGAACGATTGCGGGAATTGCTGGGCGCGGTTACGAAGGCAAACGAAGCGCGAACGGGAGTCGCGGGCCAACGCCGCAAACCGCTTTTGTTGAAAATTGCCCCGGATCTGACTTATCCGCAGATTGACGCTGTGCTCGCGGTGATCGCGGAGTTCGGCTTAGACGGGATCATCGCGACGAACACGACGCTCGCGCGTCCAGATCCGTTTACCGATCTGGGGCCGGCGGGGGGATTGAGCGGGGCGCCACTGCGCGACCGTTCGACGAAGATCATCAATTACATCGCGCGAGCCACGAACGGGAAATTGCCCATTATCGGCGTGGGTGGGATCATGGATTCGGTCGGCGCCGCTGAGAAACTCGATGCGGGCGCGTCGTTGGTGCAGCTCTACACGGGGTTGATCTACCGGGGGCCATTCTTCGCGGCGGAGCTCGCCCGCGACTTGGCGGACCGGCGCTAACCCGGTTCGGAGGAAACGGTTATCGGGCAGGAGCGGCGGGCATTCCGCACTGATTTACGTTTCGCGTGATTTCAGGGTTTACAAGCTGCGCCCGATTGCTCTTAGTCCGCCTTCCTCGCAATACTGCTCAGGTGGTGGAATTGGTAGACACGCACGCTTGAGGGGCGTGTGCCGAAAGGTGTAAGGGTTCGAGTCCCTTCCTGAGCACCATTGCTAGAGGTAGAAATAATGGAGGGAACGGAAAGGGAACAAATCGTCCATCGATTGGCCACGGAAGGAACGGTTTGCAGACCCTCAGAGTGAGGGGGGAGGGGGTAAATTCTCGGCCGAACCGTCTAAGTGGTCCCCGAGCAAATTTAATTTTTTTGCCTTGCGGGCCTTTGTGTCTAACGCGGCTAACGGCTCACCGGTCGGCGAAGCCTGCTGAGTTGCCCGCGTCACGCCACGGGGTTTAAGCGAGCGTCCCGGATTCATGCATTGGACGGCTGCTTAGCCGGCTTATCGCGGCGCAATATCGGCCTGTAGGGGTCCATATGGTGTGTTGACCGACTTTACTTACTCGTAGCGGAGGGCGTCGATCGGATCGAGCTGGGCGGCCTTGCGGGCGGGGTAGTAGCCAAAGAAGACGCCAACGGCAGCGCTGCCGAGGAAGGCGACGGCGATGGCGAGAGGGGAGACGAGGGTCGGCCAGCCGTTGAGGCGCGACATTAATTCGGAGGCACCGATACCGAGCAGGATGCCGAGGATGCCGCCGAGTGCGCTGAGGAGCACGGCTTCGATTAGGAATTGCAGCAGGATCTCACTGCCGTGGGCGCCGACGGCCATGCGGATGCCGATCTCGCGGGTGCGCTCGGTCACGCTGACGAGCATGATGTTCATGATGCCGATGCCGCCGACGACGAGGGAGACTCCGGCGATCATGCCGAGGAGGTTGGTCATGGTCTTGGAGGTCGCGGTGGCGGCTTCGGCGAGCTCGATCTGATTGCGCACGGTGAAGTCGGGCTCGCGGCCTTGGCGGCGTTGTTGCAACAGATCGGTGATGAGCTGCTGCACTTGGGGAATGGCTTCCGGGGCGACGGCCTGCACGAGAATGGAGTTGAGGCGATCGCGCCGAGAGACGCGCCGCAGGTGGCTGGTGTAGGGGATCAACACGACGTCGTCCTGATCTTGCCCAAAGAAGTTGAAGCCCTTCGGCTCGAGCACGCCGAGGATTTTGAAAGGGATGTTGCGGATGCGAATAGATTCGCCGACGGGATCGGTGTCGGGAAAGAGCTGGTTGGCGACGGTCTGGCCGATGACGGCGACCTTGGCGTAGGAGCGCACGTCGTGTTCGGTGAACATGGCACCGTCGGAGAGCGTCCACATGCGAATGCCGAGATACTCGGGGCTTTCGCCCTGAACTTGAGTGTTCCAATTGAGACCGTTGGCGAGGACCTGCGCGCGGTCGCGCAATTCAGGGCTGGTGGCGACGACGCCGGGGACTTCACGCAGGATCGCGGCGGCATCGGCGGGCTCCAAGCTGCTCGCGGAACCCCAGCCGCCGCGGGTGCCGCCGCTGGAGCTGCTGCCGGGAAAGATGATGATGACGTTCTGACCGAGGCTGGCGATCTGGTCCTCGATCTGGCTCTTGGCGCCGTTGCCGATGCTGACCATCGCGATGACGGAGGCGACGCCGATGATGATGCCGAGGGCGGTCAGGGTTGACCGCAGGATGTTGCGCCGGAGAGCGCGCAGCGAGATGACAAAGGTGGAGCTGAGGCGCATGGTCAGACCAGTTCGGTGAGTTTGGCCCGGGCTTCGGCTTCGAGGAGGCGTCGCATTTCGGTGGGCGCGTCGAGTCGCTCAGGGACGAGTTCGTTGCTGACCACGCGGCCGTCGCGCATCACGAGGTTGCGCCGACAATACTGGGCGATGTCGAGCTCGTGGGTGATCATGAGGATGGTGATGCCGGCGTTGTTGAGTTGTTGAAACACGCCGAGGATCTCGACGGAGGTTTTACTATCGAGATTGCCGGTGGGCTCGTCGGCGACGAGGATTTGCGGCTCGTTGACGAGGGCGCGGGCGATGGCGACGCGCTGTTGTTGGCCGCCGGAGAGTTGGCTCGGATAATGGGCGGCGCGCTCGGTGAGCCCGACGATATCGAGACAGTGCATCGCGCGGTCGCGCATGGCTCGGCTCGAAAGGCGGTTGTGGCCGTAGAACATCGGGAGCTCGACGTTTTCGAGAGCGGTGGTGCGGCTGAGGAGGTTGAAACCTTGGAAGACGAACCCGAGCTTTTGGTTGCGGAGGTCGGCGAGCTCGTCGCGATCGAGTGTGGCGATGTCGACGCCGTCTAAGTGGTAGCTGCCCTCGGTCGGCCGATCGAGGCAGCCGATGAGATTCATCAACGTGGATTTACCTGATCCGCTGGCGCCCATCACGGCCATGAACTCGCCGGTGGTGATCTCGAGGTTGACCCCGCGCACCGCGTGGACCTTCACCTCGCCGGCGGCGTAGACCTTGTGGATATCCTGCAACTTGACGACAGCACTCATGGCGGCGCGTGGGTGCTTAGAAACGACGGCGGGAGCCGCTGAAGGGATTAGTCGTGGGGCCAGAGGCTTGGCCGTTCTCGTCGGGGATCAGCGCGCTGGTGATGAGTGTCACGCCCTCGTCGAGTCCGCTGAGCACTTCGGTGTTGATGCCGTCGGTGATGCCGAGTTTCACGGTAATTGATTCGACGGAAGGGGTGAGAGCGGTGCCGCCCAAACGATAAACGGTGCGCGCGGTGCCAGGTTCGTCGCGGGCGCGTTCACGTCCACCGCCGTCACTACTGGGCAGCTCGATCCCGCGCTCCTTGGCGAGGGCGGCCATCCGAGCGCGCACTTCGGGAGTCGGTGGGCCGGAGCTGCGGTCGTAGCCGGCATCCTGCATGAGCTGCTGCATTTTCTGGCGGCGCTCGGGATCGGCGTTGCCCGGGCCGCGACTGCGGTCCGCGTTGGCATCGGCGGGGGCGGCGGCGGGGGCCGCTTCGGGCAGGAGGGACTTGGGCATGCGGACGCGCAGGGCGGCGTTGGCGACCCGGACGACGTCGCGACGGTTAGCGATGACGACGGAGATGTTGGCGGTCATGCCAGGCTTGAGTTTGAGATCGGAGTTACGCACCTCGATGATCGTCTGGTAAGTGACGACGTTGGACTGGGTGGTGGGCGAATTGCGGATCTGAACGACGCGACCGCGAAACTGGCGGTCGGGGAAGGCGTCGACGGTAAAGTTGACGGTCTGGCCGACCTCGACGGAACCGATGTCGGCTTCGGCGATGGCGCCGTTGATCTGCATCTTGGCGAGGTCGTCGGCGATGACGAAGAGGACGGGGGCGTTGAGGCTGGCGGCGACCGTTTTACCGACCTCGACCTTGCGATCGAGGACCATGCCATCGACCGGGGCGTAAATCGTGCAACGGGCGAGGTCGACTTTGGCGTTTTCGACGGAGGCCTGGCGCGTGAGCAAGTTGGCGGCGGCTTGCGCGAGGTTGGCCTCGGCCTGATCGAGCTCCTGTTGGGTGACGAGATTCTTGGCGCGGAGAGCACGGGTGCGCTCGGTGTTGAGGCGCACGAGAGTGTGATTGGCGTCGGAAGAGGCGTGATCGGCCTCGGCTTGACGAAGGCGCTGCTCGTAAGTGGCAGGGTCGATGGTGGCGAGCACCTGACCGGCCGTCACGGGCGTGTTGAAATCGACCAACACCTTGGTGATGAGCCCGGAGACCTGACTGCCAACCTCGACCGACGTGACCGGCTCGAGCGTGCCGGTGGCGGTGATGACTTGGCTGATTTCGCCCTTACTGGACGAGACGGTGGTGAAGATCGGGGCGGAAACCTTGCCGTTCTTGTAGTAGAACCATGCACCGGCAGCGGCCCCGGCGAGGATGAGAACGGTCAGGATGCGTTTAACAGGACGAGACTTGGCCATGAGGGAAGATGAGGGCGTTGGGTCGGAGGGAGGGGCGGTCCATGGCAAGACGTTGCGCGAGCATGAAGGTGACGAAAATCTTTGCGGAGGCGCCGAAATTGTTCGGCGGGGGTGGAGGGCGGCGCTGAAGGGTCTCGTGACGCCGGGCGCGCCGCGTCAGCGAAGGTGGGCGCGCCTGAGGGCCTCAGCGACGCATGGCGGCACAAAGTGGCCGATGTCGCCGCCGTATTTGGCAACCTGTTTGACGAGGGTGGAGCTGGTGTAGCTGAACTGCTCGTTGGGCATGACGAAGATGGTCTCAAGGTCGGGCTTCAGGTGGCGGTTCATCAAGGCCATGTTGAACTCGAACTCGAAATCTGAGAGGGCGCGTAATCCGCGGATGATCGCCTGGGCGTCCTGAGCGACGGCAAACTCCACGAGGAGTCCGTCGAAGACGGTGGACGAGACGGTGGGCAGGTGGCTGATGCTCTCGTCGACCATCTCCTTGCGCATCGCGGAGGAGAAGAGGGGGCTCTTACCGCCGTTGTCGGCGATCGCCACGGTGACGCGGTCGAAAAGTTTGGTGGCCCGGGCGAGCACATCAAGGTGCCCGTAGGTGATCGGATCGAAGGTGCCGGGGTAAATGCAATGGCGCATGACGGTAAGCAGAGGAAAGCGGAGCGGGGCGGAGACGCCAGTCTGTTTTCGCGTTCGAGGTAAAAGGACGTTACGTGATTGCCATCGGATTCCGCCCTTGTGCATAACACTCGCAACACCGGATGAATTTACCCAATACCATCACTCTTTCCCGGATCCCCCTGATGTTTGTGATCGTGGGCCTCATGTATTGTGAATGGCTTGGGGCGGCCTCGCTCGCCTTCTGGCTGTTCGTCGCGTGCGCGATCGGCGACGGCGTCGACGGCTATATCGCCCGCAAACGGGGGCTGGTGTCCACGTTTGGAAAACTGATGGATGCCCTCACCGATAAAATCATGGTGCTGGGCTTGGTGATCGCGTTTGTCGACCGGCAGGAAATCCCGGTGGCGCTGGCGTTGATCATGCTGTGCCGAGAGTTTCTGGTGACGGGCATGCGGATGGTCGCGGCGGCCAAGGGGGTTGTGGTCGCGGCGGATCGTGGCGGCAAGACGAAGACGATGACGCAACTGATCGCCCTCGGGTTTTTGTTGGGCGCGCCGATGGCGGGCCGGGACCTAGCGTATTTTCTGCCGTGGGACCTGAGCGGGTTTACGGAGGTCGTGCACACGATCGGTTTGGTGGGCTTTGTGCTCGGCACGTTTTTTGCGGTGTGGTCGGGCTGGCGCTACCTCTCACAATACAGGGATGTGATGTTTGAGGACGCCGACCGATGAAGCTCACCCAGCCGGTCTGGCCTCAGTTTCTGCCGTCGGCGACGGTGCTGGCGTGCGCGACCCTCGGACCACTGGGGCGACGCCTGCCTGCACCCGGCACGTGGGGTTCGGTGGCGGGGTTGATGTATTTCACCGCGATCTTCGCGGGACGTTACGGGGTGGTCGGCACGATCTTGCTGAGTGCCATTGGCGCCTATGTGGCGGTGGCAATCTGTGGCGAGGCGGAGTTTCGGCTCGGGCGGCGCGACCCGGGTGAAGTGATTCTCGATGAATTTGTAGCGATCCCGCTGTGCTTTCTCGGCTGGCCGGCCTTGGTCGGACCGTTTCCGCCGTGGGCCGTGTATGTGACGGGCTTCGCATTGTTTCGTCTGTTCGATATCGTGAAGCCGTTGGGCATCAAAAAACTGCAGGACCTCCCGGGAGGTTGGGGCGTGGTCGCTGACGACATTGCGGCGGCGTTGGTTACTTGCGCGGTGATGCACGGCGCGCAGGCGCTGTGGCTCGCGTTCGGCGCGGCCAACTAAAGCTGATCGAGATCGATGTGGATCAAGGAAGGACTTTGAGGAACTCCGCGGGGATCTTGACCAACAGCCCCTGTTGCAGCACGTCGACGGAAATGACGACGCCTTTGGGATCGTGCGGATTGTTGACCATGCCCACGAGTCCGCGCAGCGCGCCGCCGGTGACTTTGACTTGGCGGCCCTTAGTAAGCAACGGGAGCAAGCTGAGCTTAAAGCCGGAGGCGACGATTGCTTTGACGTCCTCGATCTGAGCGAGAAACCGTTTCACATCGGTCACCGTAAGGGCGCGGGCGAGCAACTCCTGTTGATAGATGCGCGACTTTGAATCGGCGGGCACGCAGGCAAACACGTAGCCCGGAAACAGCGGCTTGGTGAAGCGCTTGGTTTGCTTCGCGTATTGGCGAACGCTTTCGACCAAGGGCAGGTAGTGCTCGAATTTCTCTGCCTTCATCAGCGCGGCGAATTTTTTCTCGCAGCGCGGACGGGTCTGGCAGACGAGCCAGAGGAGCTCTTGAGCGTCGGAAAGGGCGGGGTCGTTCACAGATACTCGGGCAAACGTTGCAACGCCTCGACATAACCGGGAAAACCCTTCCCCGAAATCATCGCGCGGCAGGCCCCGGCGGTCATCGATTGATGGCGGAATTTTTCGCGCTTCTTAATGTTGGAAATGTGCACCTCGATCGCGGGTTTGTCGGACGCGGAAAGCGCGTCGCGCAAGGCGATGCTGGTGTGGGAGTAGGCTCCGAAATTGACGATGAATGCGTCCACGCCGCGATCGGTCAGCGCGTGAATTCGATCGATTAGGGCGCCCTCGTGGTTGGATTGGAAAAACGTGGTGGAGAATCCGAGAGCTTTCGCTTCGCGGCGGATTAACTGCTCGAGGTCCTTGAGCGTGGCGTGGCCGTAGACGTCCGGTTCGCGCTTGCCGAGACGGTCGAGATTGGGGCCGTGGAGAATGGCGATCTTTTTCATGTTCCACGAAACACACGAAATCCACGAAAGTGCAAAGGGTGTTTTTAGGGGTGCGTGTTTTCGGAGAAGATCGAAACGATGGCCAACGCGACTGTCATGGCGAGGAGCGGCGCGACGTGGCCATCCACGAAAGCGTAGGGGTGGCCGGTGCGTCTTCGTGGATGGCCGCGTCGGCCCGATGGCCTCCTCGCCATGACAGGCGGGGATAGCCCTCTGGTCTGTCGGATTTAATCAGAGGGGGTTTTCTGTCGCGACGAACTCCCACGGAAGGTCGAAGTTGGCGGCGAGCTCCGCCGCGAGGGCTTTGACGGCGTGGACCTCGGTGGCGTAGTGCCCGCAGAGGTAGAGGTTGAGGCCCTGCTCTTGGGCGAGGTTGAAATGTTCTTCGCGCAGCTCGCCGGTGATCAAGGTGTCGACGTCGGTCTTGACGAGATCGCGCAACGCGCTGTTGCCGCTGCCGCTGCAAATCGCGACTTCGCGAGGAGAGGCGGAGCCGTATTCGATGGCGATGACGCGTGGGTAGAGCGACTCGAGTTTCGTGCGCAATTGCTCCCGGGAGCCGGAGTGAGAGCAGATTGCGGCGATATCGCCGCCCTCGTTGGGCATGAAGCCGCGGGTGCGGGTCAGGCCGAACTGCGCGGCGAGGAGGGCGTTGTTGCCAATCTCGGGATGAGCATCGAGCGGAAGGTGATTCGAATAGAGCGCGCAGTTGGCCTTCATCAAAGTGGCAACGCGTTCATAGACGGGACCGGTCAAGGGGCGCGGCATATCCCAATACATGCCGTGGTGAACGATGAGAAAATCGATCCCGGCGGCGGCGGCTTTTTGAAACGGGATGACCCCGGCATCGACGGCCGCGCCGATCTTGGTCACGCGGCCGTCGTTGGCCACTTGAAGTCCGTTGAAAGCGCCGGGAGCATCGACAAACGTGTCGCGTCGAGTCCGCTCGTCGCAGTAGCTGACCAATTCGTGCAAGGTGGGCATAGGGTTATTCGGTCGGTTCGCGGCGATTTTTCAAGTTCAAGCTGATCGTGCGACGGTCAATCGCGGCCGAGGCGACAACTGTGAGCGCTGAAGCCAGCGCCAAAGCTGACCAACCAGAGGTCGCCGGACTCGTTGGGCGGAAGCTGGCGGACCGTTTCGTCGAGGGCGAAGAGCACGGAGGGGCTGCTCATGTTGCCGAAGGTGCGGAGCACGTGTTCGCTGGCGGCGAGGGAGTGAGGGGCCACGACGGGCGCGAGGGCCGCGATCACATCGCGACCGCCGGGATGCGCGACCACGCGAGCGACTGGGCGAGTGGACTTGTCTCGCCAGAGTTCGGCAACGGCCTGGGCGGCGAGGGTCGGCACGGTGGGGTCGAGCAGATTGCGGAGTTTGCCGTCGCGTTGTTCGAAGCGGAGTTTGTCGCGATCGGCGGGAAGATGCCGCGTGGCGAAGTCGAAGGCGTGCCAACCGCTCGGCCCAGGGGTGCTCTTCCAGATCGTCGCAGCGGCCCCGTCGCTGAAGAGACAGGCGCTGATGAGCACGCCCGGATCATCGTCGAGGTAGAAAGCGGCGGAGCAAATTTCGACCGCGACACAGGCGACGGTGGCGCGGGGATGAGCGGCGAGCAGGTGACTGGCGGCGCGCAGAGTTGGAATCGCCGCACCGCAACCGTGACCGACGATATCTTGGAGCATCGCGTCGGTGCGCAAACCGAGTTGCTCGGAGACGTAACTCGTCAAGCCGGGACAGAGGTAGCCGGTGCATGTGCAGATGAGCAGAGCATCGAGTTCGTCGACGGGAACGTTGGCTTGCGCCAGCGCGGTCGCGAGGGCGGTGGCCGCGAGGAGAGGGGCTTCGCGGCGGAAGATTTCGTGCAGCTCGTCGGCGCTGCGATCGAAGATTTTTGCAATCTCGGGCGCGGCGAAATGTCGGGTGGCGATGCCGTGATCGCCCCGCAGGATGCTTTGCAGAATCAAGCGGGAGCGGCGGGAGAGACGCGCCTTAGCGGGTGAGCGGTCGATGAGATCCCAGCAGGTGGATTGGCTGAACTGGTTGGGTGGCACCGCGGTGGCAAGGGCGTGAAGATACATGTCAGTGTAGGGCGGAGTAGAGGGGGCGCAGTGGCAGCAGGCCGCTCCGGCTGAGGGCGGCGAGCCAGCGTTGGCGCGAGGGTTGGAGCAGGAAGGGATGGAGAAGATCGGCGAAGGCGAGGCGGAGGCGGAAGCGTCGCCGGAGAGCCAATTGCACAGCGGCGCAGGCGTGGGCCCACGGGAGTCCGTCGCGCGAGTAGGCGAGGAGAGGGTCGAGTGCGGCGGCCGCACTTTGAAAGGCCATGGCCATGCCGTTGCCGGTGAAAGGCGGAATCATCGCGCACTGGTCGCCAAGTCGAATCTCCGTCGCGGCCGGCACGCGGCGGTCAAAGCACACTCCGGCGACGGCGCAGAACGAGTCAGGATCGAAACGGACCGAGGCGAGGCGCTCAGCCAATGCGTCGAGTCCGGCCGAGCGGAGGTAGGCGAGCAGCAACTCCGGTCCAGTTTGATTGGAGCGCCGGAGGCGGAAGAGCCCGCAGAGATTGACGCGCTGGTTTTCAATGCGGCTGAGCCCAAGGTAGGCCTCGTTGCCGAGATGCAGCTCGAGGTCGTGGTCGAGGTGCAGATCGAGTGCGTGCACCTTTAGACCGAGCCACGTCGAGCGTCCGCGGCGTCGGCCGCTGGCGAAAATGCGACCGGGCGGCGTGGTGGGGTCGGTCACGCGAGTCTGGGTGCGAAGCGAACCTCCGGCGGTGGTGAAAGCGGACGCCAGTCGTTCGTCAAGGGTGTGCCGACTAAGCCCGAGGGCGGGAGCAGGCAGGCGTTGGAGGCGCGTGGGGTTGTCCTGAATGAACCACGCGACTTCGCGATGGACCAAGGCGTCGGAGATCAGGGGAGCGAGGCCGAGGCGTTCGGTCGTCGTGGGGTCGAGCCCAGTGATGAATTCGCCGCAAACGCGGTGGCGCGGATAGGTGCCGGTTTCAAACACGGTCACGGGCACGTCGGCGCGCCGGAGGGCGAGCCCGAGGGAAAGGCCCGCCAAACCACCGCCGACAATTTCAATGGGCCGAGAGGACGTCATTTTCTACGTCGGGCGATCAAGCGGTAAGCGCCGAGCGCAGTGAGGGTGCAACGACAGTCCCACGCGGCGGGATCGAGGCCGAGCAGGTCGGGCAGTTCGGACGCGCGAAAGCCGGCGTCGATGCTGACGTGGGCGTCGTGGAGGCTGACGTGGTTGGCGCCGAAGAGCGGGCCGAGCGTGCGGTAGAGAGTTTGCGAGAGCCGCCGCCGCACGGGCTCACAGGCGACGATGACCTCGGCATGGCGGTGGAGACAGGTGCCGAGATCGTGCAGTTCGGCGTCGGAAAACTGGTGGAAGATCAGGTTGCCGATCACGACGGGATACTCACTCCAGTGCGAAAAAGTGCGGAGATCGGCTTGGTGCCAGCGGCGGGGGCTGGGCCAGTCGGGGGGGCGAGGCCAGAGATCGAGCCCGTCGACGGCGACATGGTGTTGCGCGAGGCGGCGACCGAGTTCGCCGGTGCCGGCTCCCAGCTCGAGCACCGGGCAGTCGGGTGTGGTCAGGCGGGGAAGGGTGCGGGCGAACCAGCGGGGGTTGCCCATCAGGGCGTTGGTGAGGCGCAGATCGCGGCGGTTGCGCCGCGCGTCCGGATGGTCGGGCGCGAGCGAGTCCAGGAGCTCGGCTTGCAAGATGCGTGGCATCATCGAGAGGAAGATTGCCCGAGCGCGCGGGGTTGTCCATCGTGGGTGCGATTAATATGAGCAATTCGAAGAATCCAGTGGATCTGATCGCCGAAGCAACCAGCCAGTTCACGGACCGTCCATCGTGGGACGAATATTTCATGGCGACGGCCGTGCTGCTCTCGACGCGGTCGAGCTGCGAACGACTCGCGGTGGGGTGCGTGATCGTGACGGGGGGCTCACGGAAAAATCGGTTGGTGGCCGCGGGTTACAACGGCTACCTTCCGGGCAGCCCGCA
>Ga0105050_10000475_pt1 | contig 62172 bp, 60 predicted proteins | sample FRY01_FD_78088 | JGI IMG/M metagenome (GOLD analysis project Ga0105050, IMG submission 78088) | Freshwater microbial communities from Lake Fryxell liftoff mats and glacier meltwater in Antarctica - FRY-01 | ecosystem: Environmental > Aquatic > Freshwater > Ice > Glacier meltwater ...
ACGGGACGGAACATCTGGCGATCCAGCGACCATCCGATTCTTGAATCGGAACGCGATCCCCGAGTCCAGAAAAATCTGCTAAAAATCACGGTGCCGGGAAACAACCTGGGCAGTTACCAAAAAAGATCTCATCATTGGCCGCGTGTCTGTGGGGTCCACCGCCGTCAAAGCCAGCTTCCAACACCCATTCCGAAACCGCGTAGCCAGAGTCTGTCTCGGCTTCGTCGGCCTTAAAGATGGCCGTCATACCGCCCATCTCATAGCGCCGTCCTTCGTCGGCATTAAGCAGGATTAGGTCGTTCAACCTGGCGTCAGCATTCATTTCCAAAAATCCCAACGTAGCGCCGGAGCGGCCCGGCAGCGACGGCTTTACGATCGGCACAGCCTGAACCAAGAAGCTTCGTCCGGCCTCGTAATTACGTTACGAACCGTAATTTATAATGTCAAGCCGTGAGATCAGCTTTTAGCCGCAGGAGCGCCAAGGCTCCCGCTGCCAGGCCATCAGCGAAGGCGGCATCCAAAGGCCCATGACGGACCAGCAGCCTGTAGAAAATCGGGGCATAGATCATGTCCAGGATTCGTTCGAAATCTTGCGGCTGTGTCAGCTCACCCCTTGCGACTGCGGCCGAGATCAGGCCCCTGCCGGCCTCTCTTCCTGACAGGACAACTCGATTTCGGAAGGCTCGGGTCATCTCGCTCTCGGGATCGGCAGCTGCAATGGCGAGACCGATTTGCCGGCCCCGGGTCGTGCTGAACGCCTGAACGATCGACCGAAGATGACGGGCAAGTGCGTCTGCGAGCGCACTCTCGTCGGTCCCGGGGTGTTCCGCTTGATCTTCCATCAGCGCGGCCATCGCCAGCTCGCTCGCATTTGCCCAGTTACGATAGATCGTGGGTTTGCCGACGCCTGAAAGAGCGGAAACGGCATCGATGGTGACCCGTCCAAACCCTTGGTTCATAAGTATTTCGTGAGCGGCAGCTAGCGCACGCCGACGGGCGGCATCGCTTGGAGGGCGTCCTCTAGGTCTTGACACAATCACACTCATTTGGTTACGATTCGTAACGTATTGTGGCGCAGTCTGCAACTTGGGAAGTCCAATGCCGAAAACCCTGATTCCCTATCTGGTCACCAAGGACGCGCAGAGTGCTATCGCCTTCTATCAGGCCGCTTTCGGCGCGGTTGAAAGATTCCGCATGACAGATCCTGGCGACGGCAGAATCGGGCATGCGGAACTCGCAATCGACGGCTGCCAGTTCATGCTATCCGATGAGTATCCCGACTTCGGCGCTGTGAGTCCGGATTCAATCGGCGGAACAGCCGTAACTTTCCATCTCTCAACCCAAACTGTCGATGCCGACGTGGAACGGGCGGCGGCCGCAGGTGCGCTCGTCTTGAGAGCTCCGGCGGATCAGTCGTTTGGCGAGAGAAGCGCTCTTTTATTGGACCCCTATGGACACAGGTGGATGCTTTCCCAAACGGTAGAGGTACTTTCGCCCGAAGAGATGCAGGCGCGTTGGGAAGCGGACACTTCAGCGTGATAAATGGGTGCGCACAAGCACGCATGCTCAACTTCGACTTTTCGCTTGGCGAAGGACGAACCTATTCAGATTCTTTAGGCAAATGCGGTATCGCGTATAGCGAGTTGTCTGATGCGCTCACCTCAGACGCTCAGCGAAGCTGACCAACGCCGTGTCGCGGCATGGGCCGCAGACTACGCCGAGCGCGCCTTTGACTCCGAAACACCCGAAGACGGCAGTTCGCCGATTGCGAGGATCCTGTGACAAAGCTTGATCTGAAAAAGGCACATCATGAGCTGTTCTTTCCGCCGAGAGATCGCTTTGCAGAGGTTCGGGTTCCTAGATTATTTTTTGTGAAGGTTGATGGTCGCGGCGATCCCAATACCGCGACCGACTACATAACAGCAGTCGAATGGCTATACGGCGTCAGCTATTCGATGAAATTCTTCGCCAAGAATGAGCTTGCCCGTGACTATGTAGTGCCCCCGCTAGAGGCGTTGTGGTGGTCCGAAGATCCAGCGGCATTTGTTCGCCGCGAGAAAGACTGCTGGCAATGGACCGTGATGATCATGGTACCCGACTTCATCACACTGAATATATTCGATGAGGCCGTCTCAAAGACCCTTAAGAAGCGGGGTGATCGCCCATCGTCGCTCCGGCTCGAGGATCTTGTCGAGGGGCGGTCACTCCAGATCCTTCATGTTGGCAGCTATGACGACGAAGCCCCGGTGCTCAAGCGGCTGCATGAGGACATCATGCCTCGGAAGGGCGTGACCTTTCACGGTCCGCACCACGAGATTTATCTGAACGATCCCCGCCGGGTCGCGCCCGCGCGACTGAGGACAATCCTCCGCCAGCCGATCTCGGATATCTAATCTGCAAAACCATTCCTTGCGGCGGTACCACCGCGGGCAGCGTGGATGTCCACCCGGGCCTCTCCGGCAGAAGCCTTCGTGGAATCGAGGAAGCTGTGCTTCGCTGCGGCGTCATCGACGCCAGCGTGCCGCTGCGTCACGACCTCGACACCTTGTTTCGTTCACCATGTCGTCGCGGGAGCTAGGTGCGCGATGAAGTTGGCTGTCGGGACCTCTGAGACGAGTCGCTCGCAGGATCAGTCAAGTATATGGGCTTGGGGCCCGTCTTTTCGCGCCAATATGGGGCCTGAGGGAGCCGAAAGGCCATGATCACACCGTCCGTTCATGCACTGGGGCCAGCCCTGCGACGCTGGCGGACCCTCAATCGCATCAAGCAGGAGGCCTTGGCCAGCGACCTGGGCGTCTCCCAGGCGACGCTTTCACGCTGGGAGAACCGGTCGCGTATCCCGGAGGTGCGCGAGGCCCGGCGCATCGCTACCCTGCTTGAGGCGCGACCGACGTCCGCCTCGGACCGAGCCCTCGCTGAACTGGTGCAACAGTCGGCCACACCTGTGCATCTGATCTGCGATCTGACCCACCAACTTATAGCCGTGTCGGCAACCAGGGCGCATGGCTGGACGATCGGGGCCGGAGAACTCATCGGCTCCTCGCTTTGGCGCTTCGCGACAGACGGTATACGAAGAGGGGAGGCCGAACTCGGCGACCATGGCTGGTTCGAGCCCTTTGCCAATGACGTCACGGTCACGACCGAACGCATGCGCTTTCCTGAGCTCATCATTCCATCGGGCCCCATCCGCTATACGCGAGTCGCCCTTTCGGACGGCCGGTTGGCCCGGCTGGTGCGGCCCGACGTCGATCAGGTCGACCTCGCCCTATCGGAATAAATCATACCGCCAAGGCCGTGACATCCCGGTCTAGCATGAGGTCCATGTCAATCGCCCCCCTGCCTGATTCACGCAGCGCGCCGGACCCCGAGTTGCAGGAAATGCTGCGGCTTGCAGACCGCTTGGCGCAGGAGGCGTCGAGGATCATTCTCCCCCATTTCCGGTCCTGCGGGGCCAAGCTGAAGCCCGATGGATCGGAAGTCACCATTGCCGACCTCCAAGCCGAGGCGGCCATGCGCGCCATCCTAGAGCGTGAATGTCCTTCGCACCGGGTGCTAGGCGAGGAGTTCGGCGGAGAGGCGTCCCCGGACGGTTACACTTGGGTCATCGATCCCATTGACGGCACGACATATTTCGCCCTCGGCATGCCGCTGTTCGGCACGCTCGTGGGTCTACTCTACGCGGGTGAGCCGGTCGCGGGCGTCGTCCGGCTGCCAGCGCAGGGAGAAACCCTGTTGGCGGCCAAGGGAGCAGGATGCCTGCGCCGTGTCGACGGCGAGCCCCCTCATCCGGTAAGCACTTCGACCGACAAGCCGCTCAGCGCAGCCTTCTGTTCGGCGGCTGGGCTCCACTCCACAGACCTGGCCACGGGCGACCCCCGCGACCTGGCTTTGGGGGATCTGGTCCGGAAGGCCGGCAAGTTCCGGTTTCTCGGAGACTGCCAGCAACACGTCCTCGTTTGCCGGGGTGCCGTCGACCTGGCCATCGATACCATAATGCAGCCGTGGGATATCGCAGCGATCGTCCCCTGTATTCGTGAAGCGGGCGGCGTCGCCACATCCCTGACGGGCACCGCAGAGGGGGTGGTTTTCAGCGGAAGCCTGGTGTCCGCCTGTGGCCCGACGCTCCACGGCGAAGCATTGCTGACCCTGGCCGCGGCCGCCGGTCGGGGAACGTTGATCCCGGCCGGCGCAAAGGCGCCGCCGGATGGCTGACACCCCATGACAACCGACCCTCCCGCCGCCGCGATGCGGTGGCCACAGACCGATCCCGATTCCGAAAGATGCAGTTGGACAATTCCCCCGTCGTGCGTACCGAAAGGACCACCTATTCGGACAGATTCAGGATGTCGGACGCGACAATCTCCTTACACTCGTCGCGCATGGTTCTGGCTTGATGGTGACGAGCGAAGCGACGACGGCAGTTAGACTTCCCGGGCTAGTTTACCGGCCGATCGCGGGCGAGGCACTGCCATTCTGCGCCGTGTGGTCGCGGCACAATGACAACCCGGCCTTCCGACGACTTCTCAGCGCCGCCTGATCGGCGGCGAAGACGGCGCTCCACAGCTGAGCGTTACGACAAGGATCAGATCCGTCGAGCTTTGGCAAAACCCCGATCCGTGGCGATGAAGCGCTCCAGCATCGGCACGATCAGCTTTACGGGATCGGTGATGGGCTGGCCGGTCTCGCGTGCGAGCACCTCTGCATAGGCAACGAGATTGCGATGCAACGGAGCCGGCAGCTCGACCGTCACCTTCACCGGCTTGTCTTCTACGATCGGACCGAGCTTCAACTTCGTCATCCTGACCCTCCATAAGGTTCCAGAACCAGATCGCGCGTAACGATGACGCGGACCGGAAACCCCGGTCGGATGGTCAGCGTCGGCGCGACGTTGAGCTGGCGCTGGACGATCTGCTGGCCGACGTCGTTGATCGTGTCCTGGCCGCCATTGCGGATGGCCTGGATCAGGCGATCGCCGTTATCGGCCCCGAGCTCCGCCCCGATGCTGAGCAGCGTGGATAATCCAGCGGCCTTCGCAAGGTCCCACCAATGGAAGTCGACGCCGTCCTGCAGCCCGGCAAACCCCTGGGCATCCGTGCCCGGTTGACGTTCCAGCACGATCGAACGACCGTTCGGAAAAATCAGCCGGTTCCAGACCAGCAGCATGCGGCTCTGACCGGTTTGGACATCGTTGTCGTATTGGCCGATGACGCGCGTGCCCTGGGGCACGAGGAGGATGCGCCCGGTTGGACTGTCGTAGATGTTTTCGGTGACCTGCGCCGTGATCTGACCAGGGAGGTCCGACCGGATTCCCGTGATCAGCGCTGCCGATATCACCGCGCCCGCCTGAAGTATGTTCGGCGAAGCGGGCGCCGCCACTCGATCGGGTGCGACTGTCCGTCGATCTGCTGCCGCGTTCAGAAACGCGTTCTGACGGTCCTGCGCCGACGGTGTCGCCGGCGGGGGCGCAAGACCGAGGCTGGCCAGGTCCGGCGTCGGCGGCGGTGCGATGGCGGGCGCAGTTGCCCCTGCTCCAGCGCGCGTCTCGGTGCCGGAGAAGAGACGGCTCGTTCGCGCGGTCTCAATCTCCTGCAGCCTGCGCTGCTCTTCGGGGCTGATGCCGGGACTGGGCGCGGCGACGCCGGATGCAGGCACGGGCTGGCCTCGATCGTGGGTGCTGAGGATCGGCCGGCCGAGATCGCCGGGCAGCGGCGGACCGAGCTGCGGCACGCCCCCATAGTCACGCGGCAATCCAGCGAGGCCGTCGGCGGTGGATCGGTTCTCAGTCGAATAGAGTTCGTCGTTCGGTTGGGCACCGTCGCGGGTCTGAAGTCCATAGATCAGTGCGCCGCCGAGCCCGACGCTGGCGACCAGCCCGATGCCGGCAAGAACCTTTCGCGACAGCCGCGTCACGCGCGGCGGCTCGGCGCGCAGCCGCATCGGCGATGGAGCCACCGGCTCACCAGTCAGCGGTTGGCCCTCGTCATCCTCCACGTCCTCATTGCGGGGCGGGTTTTCGGTCACGAGGTCGGCCTCCCGTCGGTGCGGGTGATGCGGACGCGCCGTTGCCGATCGCCCGAACCGAACCGCAGCTCGGCCGCGGCGAACAGGCGGTCGACGATCATGTAGTGTCCACGAACGCGATAATTCACGAGCTCGGAGGTGTTGCCCTCGGGTCCGACCACGAAGAGCGGCGGCATCTCGCCCTGACCGATGCCGCGCGGGAATTCGATGAAGACCTGGCGGCCATCGTCGAAGGCGCGCAGCGGTCGCCACGGCGCGCGGTCGCCTTCGATCGCGTAGCGGAAGTTGACGTTAGCGAGATCAACGCCACTCGCCACGGGCTGGGCGGCTTGCGCCTCGGTGTTTTGTCGGCGCAGCGCGATGAGCTGATCCTGCGGATACTGCCAGGAGACAGAGGCCATATAGGTGCGCTCCGTCGATCGCAGCTCCATGTGGTAGGTGCGCAGGTTGGTGTTGATGACCAGGTTGGTCATCAGCTCGGCGCGGGTCGGCTTGACCAGAATATGAATCTGACGGGTCGCGCCCGAACCGCTTTCGGTATCGCCGATGATCCAGCGGACGGTGTCGCCGGCTGCAACTGGGCCTGTCCCGACAAGCTGTTCGCCGGGCTGCAATGCGATGTCAGTGATCTGGCCGACGGCAGTGTAGACCTGATAGAGCGCGCCCTGGGTGAAGGGATAGACCTGCATCGAATTGATGAAGCCGTCCCGCACCGGCTGGATGCGCGCGGCGGCATTGGCCTGGTTGACCCGGGCCGTCGGATCGGTGGGCTCGGGCGTGCGCCGGGAGGTCTCGACCCGCTGCAACTGGCCGGGCAGCGGCAGCGGACGCGGCAGCTCAACCACGGTAACGGGTGCCGGCGGATCGACCGTCTGCACCGCCGGCGCGGCGTTGTCGTAGGAGATCTCCGGCGGCGGATTGGTGGTGGCGCACCCGGCGAGCGCGGTCGTCGCCAGCAGCACGAACGGCAATGCGTACCGGCGCAGAGCCGGAAGTACGAGAAAGTGCGAAGCCGGGTGTCCGGCTTCACGGAAAGACGGCTTCATTGCCCAAGCTCCCGTGACCAGTTGATGGCGTTGACGTAGATGCCGAGCGGGTTCGCCCTGAGCCGATCGGCGTTGCGCGGGACCTGCACCACGATCGTCAGGATCGCGGTCCAGCGCGTGGTCTCGGCGAGCTGGCCGTTCTCGTAGCGGCGCTCGACCCAGGCGACGCGGAAGCTGTCCGGGGACGCTCGGATGACGCTGGAGACATCGACTGCGACCTGCTGGCGGCCGACCCGTGTGAAGGGGTCGTTCGACCGCGCATAATCGTTCAGCGCCATCGCCCCGCGGTCGGTGGTGAAATCGTAGGCCCGCAGCCAGTTCTGGCGGACGATGATCGCGTCGGCCGGGATCGAGCGGACCTGTTCGATGAACCGCGCGAGGTGGAACGCGATCTGCGGATCGGTCGGACGATAGTCGGCTTCGGCCGGCGTGACCGCCTGGGCCTGACCGAGCCGATCGACCTGCACCACCCAGGGCACGATGGTTCCTCGCGCCGACTGAACCACGAGCGCGGTGGCGAACCCGGCCGATAGGATGAGCGAACCGAAGGCCATCAGCCGCCAGTTCTTCGCTTGCACGCGCGAGGCTCCGATGCGTTCGTCCCAGACCTGGGCGGCACGCTGATAGGGTGTCTCTGGCTCGGCGGCCTTGCCGTAATGCGTGGAGGGTCGTTTGAACATCAGCGGTCACCTTCGGAAAGATTGACGGAAGCGCCGCCCCCGTGGGCGTCGCCGGAGCGGACGGCATGAGCCGTGGCCTGAACGGCATGGGTCATGCGCTGCGTGCGGCGCATCCGCTGCACCCAGGCCGGCGGCCCATCTGCGTTTGCGGAACCGCCGGAGCGGGCACCGGCGGCATCGCCGCCGATCGAGCCCATGGTGGAAGAGCCGCCCGTCGCTTCGAACGCGGCCTTGCCACCGGCGCTGAAGCTGGACTTCATGCTTTCGGCGGAGCGAGCCGCGGCGCGGCGGAGCGGTGAGACAGCGGCACTGCTGCCGGCGCGGGCGACGCCGCCAAGACCAGAGGCAATACCGGCCGCGCCCGACTGTCCGGCTGACCCGAGGCTGTAGGCGGTGGATGCCCCGCCGGCGATCGCCGCGCCGCCGCGAGCCGCCGCGGCCGCACCGCCAGCCAGAGCCGTGCCACCAGATGCCGCTGCACCGACGACGCCAGCCCCGGCCGCGACCATGCCGCCTGCGGCAAGGCCGGTCCCGACCGCGGCGCCGGCGCTGAGCTGCGGGCCCCCGGAGACGATGCCGCTCGCGATGCCCGGACCGAAGATGCCGAGGCCGAGCAGCGACAGGGCGGCGAGCACGATGGCCATGGCTTCGTCGATCGTCGGAGTCTGGCCGCCAAAGCCCGCCGTGAACTCGGAGAAGAGTGTCGAGCCGATGCCGATGATGACGGCCAGGACCAGAACCTTGATGCCGGACGATACGACGTTCCCCAGTACCCGCTCGGCCATGAAGGCCGTCTTCCCGAACAGGCCAAACGGGATCAGCACGAAGCCTGCCAGGGTCGTCAGCTTGAACTCGATCAGCGTCACGAAGAGCTGGATGGCGAGGATGAAGAAGGCGAGCAGCACTAGCGCCCAGGCGAAAAACATGCAGGCGATCTGGATGAAGTTCTCGAAGAAGGACCAGTAGCCCATCAGGCTCGAGATGGATTCGAGCAGCGGGCGGCCTGCGTCCAGCCCGGTCTGGGCGACCTTGCCGGGGCGCAGAAGATCGGCGGTGGTGAAGCCGGTGCCGCTGGCCTTGAGGCCGAGACCGGCGAAACTCTCGAAGATGATCCGGGCGAGGTTGTTCCAGTTACCGATGATGTAGGCGAAGACCCCGACGAACAGCGTCTTCTTCACCAGGCGCGCTATGATGTCGTCGTTCGCGCCCCAGCTCCAGAACAGCGCCGCCAATGTCACATCGATGACGATCAGCGTGGTGGCGATGAAGGCGACTTCGCTGCTGAGCAGGCCGAAGCCGCTATCGATGTAGCGGGTGAAGACCTCGAGGAAGTGGTCGATGACGCCGGTGCCGCCCATGATGTTATCGGGCCTCGTCGAGCTGCGGCGGTGCGGTCGGCGCGGCGGGCTGCACAGCTGACGGATCGATCCAATCCGGTCGGAGGACCAAGCCGTTCCGCAATGGCGGTGGCGTGTCAGACAGCCGCTCGGCAGGTCGGGCACCCGGCGTCAGGAAGCGGTTGCGGTTCTCCGCCCAGGCGCGCAGGCACGCCGGGTCACGCGGTCCGGCCCCGCCGAGCGACTGGCAGCGGATCAGTTCGTCTAGCAGCGGATCGGTCTGCGTCTCGGTTGTCCGACCGGACGGCCACACCTCGGGCGTTTCCTCCTTTCGGGTCATTTCGATCGCGGTCGCGGTGATCGCGACCGCGACGAACACGACGGTACCGAGCCGGGCGAGCAGTTTGCCGTCCATCATCGGATCCTCAGTCACCGTTCGGGAACATGCGGGCGTTACCGGGCTGGTAGCCCGCCCCCGGCGTCAGGAAGCGACGGCGCTGCTCGCGACCCTGTTCGGCCGCTGCCGCCCGTTCTGCCTCCGAAAGCGACTGCGCCCGACCATTCGCGGCGACGACGGCGGTGAGATCGGCGAGTTGCTGCGCCTGAAGCGCCAGGAGTTGATTGCCGGCCTGCGTCGCCTGCAAGGCACCCGTCGCGCCCTGGCTCTGGCCGACGAGCGCGGACATTTCACCGCGATGGGTGTCGATGTTGCCGACGACGCCGGCCTGGACGCGCATGGCGTCCTGTAGGCCGCCAACGGTATTCTGCCAGCGCTCGCGCGCCTGTGCGACGAGCGCCTGGTCGGACGATGACATCGACGCCTTGCCGTAGGTGGTCTGGAAGGCGCGGTCGATCTGCTGGACGTCGAGGGCGATGCCCTGGGCCTCGGCCAGAAGTTGCTGGGTCCGCTGCACCGACTGCTGAAGCTGCTGCAAGGCCGAGTATGGCAGGCTCGCCAGATTGCGAGCCTGATTGATCAGCATGGTCGCTTCGTTCTGAAGCTGGGTGATCTGCTGATTGACCTGCTGGAGCGTGCGCGCCGCCGTCAGCACGTTCTGCGCATAATTGGTGGGATCGTAGACGATCCACTGTGCTGCGGCGGGGGTGCTGAGGATCGGCGACAGCGCCAGCGGTGCGGCGAGAAGCGCGGCGGTGATGCGCAGCGCGCGCGAACGGGGATGATTGGAACGGGTCATGGGCGTGTCTCCTGATCGGCTTGGGGGGTGACGTTGGTGAGGTCGGCGATGAGGTCGGCGGCCCAGGCGAGGCGGTTCTCGGCGAGCCATTCGGCGAGGAAGCCGTCCGTGCCGCTGCGAGCGTGGACGGTCGCGATCAGCGCCTGGTGCTGCTTCGACGAGGCGGCACAGAGCGCCAGCGCCACGTCGGACAGGCCGAGCTCGAACAGCCGGTTGCCGCGCCGCGACTGGCAGTAATAGTCGCGTTTGGGCATCGCCCGCGCGAGGATCTCGATCTGGCGATCGTTGAGGCCGAAGCGGCGATAGATCGCCGTGATCTGCGGCTCGATCGCCCGTTCGTTCGGCAGCAGGATGCGGGTCGGGCAGCTTTCGATGATGGCCGGCGCGATCGCCGACCCGTCGATGTCCGAGAGCGACTGGGTGGCGAAGATCACGCTGGCGTTCTTCTTGCGTAGCGTCTTCAGCCACTCTCGGAGCTGGCCGGCGAAACCCTCGTCGTCCAGCGCGAGCCAGCCTTCATCGACGATCAGCAGCGTCGGCCGTCCGTCGAGGCGGTCTTCGATGCGGTGGAAGAGATAGGCGAGCACGGCGGCAGCGGCTCCGGTGCCGATCAGCCCCTCGGTCTCGAAGACCTGGACGTTGGCTTCGCCAAGATGCTCGGCCTCGGCGTCGAGCAGCCGGCCGTAGGGACCGCCGACGCAGTAGGGGCGCAGCGCCTGCTTCAGGTCGTTGGATTGGAGCAGGACCGATAGACCGGTGAGCGTCCGTTCGGTGATGGGCGCGGAGGCCAGCGACGACAACGCCGCCCAGAGATGCTCCTTCACCTCAGGCGTGACCGGCACGCTCTCGCGTCCCAGGATCGCAACCAGCCAGTCGGCGGCCCAGGCGCGCTCGGCGATCTCGTCGATCCGGGCGAGTGGCTGAAGCGACACGCTGTCGTCCGAGCCTTCGGTAAGCCCGCCACCGAGATCGTGCCAATCGCCGCGCATGGCGAGCGCTGCCGCACGGATCGATCCACCAAAGTCAAAGGCGAAGACCTGTGATTGCGGGTAGCGCCGGAACTGCAGCGCCATCAGCGCCAGCAGCACCGATTTGCCGGCGCCCGTCGGGCCCACGATCAGCGTATGGCCGACGTCGCCGACATGAAGGGATAACCGGAACGGGGTCGAGCCTTCGGTTCTGCCGTAAAGCAGTGGGGGTGCATCAAAGTGCTCGTCCCGTTCCGGTCCCGCCCACACCGCCGACAGCGGAATCATGTGAGCGAGATTGAGCGTGGAAATCGGCGGCTGCCGGACATTGGCATAGACATGGCCTGGCAAGGAGCCGAGCCAAGCGTCCACCGCGTTGATGGTCTCGGGCATCGCGGTGAAGTCGCGGCCCTGGATGACCTTTTCGACCATCCGCAGCTTCTCGGCGGCGATGCGTGGGTCGTCGTCCCAAACCGTGATCGTCGCGGTTACATAGGCTTGGCCAGCATAGTCCGCGCCCAGCTCCTGTAGCGCCATATCAGCATCGGCGGCCTTGTTGGCCGCATCGGTATCGACCAGCGCCGAGGCCTCGTTGGTCATCACCTCTTTGAGGATGGCGGCGATCGATTTGCGCTTGGCGAACCATTGCCGCCGGATCTTGGTCAGCAGCTTGGTGGCGTCGGTCTTGTCGAGCAGCACGGCCCGCGTCGACCAGCGATAGGGAAAGGCCAGCCGGTTCAACTCGTCGAGGATGCCGGGGGTGGTCGCGGTCGGGAAGCCGACGATGGTGAGAATGCGGACGTGCGCGTCGCCGAGCCGGGGTTCGAGACCGCCGGTTAGTGGCTGATCGGCGAGCAGAGCGTCGAGATACATCGGCGTCTCGGGCACGCGGACGCGATGTCGCTTCGTCGAGACGGTCGAGTGCAGGTATGTGAGCGTCTCGCCGTCATCGAGCCAGGCGCATTCCGGCATGAAGGCGTCGACAAGCTGCAGGATGCGATCGGTGCGGTCGGCGAAGCCGTGCAAGATTTCATGCGCATCGACGCCGGCGTGATCGCGGCCCTCGTAGAGCCAGGCCTCAGCGCGCGCGGCGTCCTCCGCCGGCGGCAGATAAAGGAAGGTCAGGTAGTAGCTAGACTCGAAATGCGCGCCGGCCTCCTCGAAGTCGGCCTTGCGTTCGGCGTCGACAAGGGCGGAGGCGCTGTCGGCGAACATGCTAGCCGGATAGGTCGCGGCGCCGTGCCGCTGCGCCTCGACGAAGATCGCCCAGCCGGAGCCGAGGCGACGGAAGGCGTTGTTGAGCCGACCGGCGACAGCGACCAGCTCGGCCGGCACGGCGCTGTCGAGATCGGGGCCACGAAAGCGCGCGGTGCGCTGGAGGCTGCCGTCCTTGTTCAGGACGATGCCTTCGCCGACCAGCGCGACCCAGGGGAGGTAATCGGCTAGCCGGGTGTTGCGGTTGCGGTATTCGGCGAGATTCATCATCGGCGTCGTCCCTCAGACTGACAGGAAAGCCTGGATGCGCAGATGCTTGCGCACGACGTCGACGAACTGGGGATCGCGTTTGGCCGCCCAGACGGCCGCGAAATGCCCGACGGCCCAAAGGCCCAGGCCGACTAGCCAAAGACGCATGCCGAGGCCGAGCGCGGCCGCCAGCGTGCCGTTGAGGATGGCGAGCGAGCGCGGCGCGCCGCCGAGCAGGATATGCTCGGTCAGCGCCCGGTGTACCGGGACCGAGAAGCCCGGCAGTTCCCCATGGTCCGCGCCGTCGGCCATCAGACCAGCGCCCCGCCGCCGAACGAGAAGAACGACAGGAAGAAGCTCGACGCGGCAAAGGCGATCGACAGGCCGAACACGATCTGGATCAGCTTGCGCGCGCCGCCCGATGTGTCGCCAAAGGCGAGCGTCAGGCCGGTGATGATGATGATCATCACCGCGATAATCTTGGCAACCGGCCCCTCGATCGATTCGAGGACCGACTGAAGCGGCGCTTCCCACGGCATGGACGAGCCTGAGGCGTGGGCGGCTGGCGCGAGCACCATCGTGAGGACGGTGACCGACATCGCCATGACGATGCGGCGGCGGATATTCAGTGCATGCTCGATCATGACGACTCTCCAATGAGGGGCGGGCTCGCGGGGGTGACGCGGTAGTCGCCGTCGGGGCCGAGACCCTCGATGCGGGCGAGTTCGGCCAGGCGGCGCGACGCGCCGCGGCCGGAGAGGACGGCGACGAGATCAATCGTCTCGGCGATCAGTGCGCGCGGGACGGTGACGACGGCTTCCTGGATGAGCTGCTCCATACGACGCAGTGCGCCGATCGCCGTGCCGGCATGGATGGTGCCGACGCCGCCGGGATGGCCAGTGCCCCAGGCCTTTAACAAATCGAGCGCTTCGGCTCCGCGAACCTCGCCGATCGGAATCCGGTCCGGACGCAAGCGGAGCGAGGAACGGACGAGATCGGAGAGCGAGGCGACGCCGTCTTTGGTCCGCATCGCGACGAGATTGGGGGCCGCGCATTGAAGCTCGCGGGTGTCCTCGATCAGGACGACGCGGTCCGAGGTCTTGGAAACTTCGGCCAGCAGGGCGTTGGTGAGGGTTGTCTTGCCGGTCGACGTTCCGCCGGCGACGAGGATGTTGCGCCGGTCAGCGACGGCCTGGCGTAGCGTCTCGGCCTGACCCGCCGCCATGATCCCGGCGGCGACATAGTCGTCGAGAGTGAAGACAGCGACGGCGGGCTTGCGGATCGCAAAGGCCGGCGCGGACACGACTGGAGGCAAAAGCCCCTCGAACCTTTCCCCCGTTTCGGGCAGCTCGGCCGAGACACGCGGAGCGCCGGGATGCACCTCGGCGCCGACATGGTGGGCGACCAGGCGGATGATCCGTTCGCCGTCTGACGGCGACAGCAGCTCACCCGTATCGGAGAGTCCCTCGGAGAGCCGGTCGACCCAGAGCCGCCCGTCGGGGTTGAGCATCACCTCGACGATCGCGGGGTCTTCCAGAAACCGGGCAATTGCTGAGCCGAGCGCGGTGCGCAGCATGCGCGCGCCGCGTGAGCTTGCCTCCGATTTCTGGTGAGTGGCCGTCACGTCGTCCCCGTTCTCTTGTGGGTTCGCGAAGTGCGGCCCTGGATCGAGGATGAGTAGAAGAGGCAGGAATCATGGTCTGGCAACAACCATCAAGGGGCCGTCGCACTGTGGCGTGGTAATACAGGGAAACGGCGGAACGCCGCATGCATGGCCTTTGTGCGATCGGCGATTATTTCCCGTCGCGGGCGGGCACGACGTCCTCCGGGATCTCCTGTCTGAGCTTCGGTCCCTTCGCGAGTCGTCGACCGAGCGCCGTGACGAATGCCTCATAACGCTCGCCGGCCTTGGCGCGCGCTGCGGCCTGGGCAGGCTCGGGAAGCGGTGGGTTGGTCGTCAGCCAGAAGCGGACGAACACGGCTAGCGTCTCGACGGAAATGCCGAGGTCACGTTCCATCCGCGCCATGCGCCGGTCGAGCTGATCGAGGCGCTTGGTGGTGGCCGCTTCCTGCCTTTCTGCGGCATCGGGCGACAGGAACGAAGCAATGCCAGCTTCCGCAATCAGCGAGAGGGACTGATCACGCCGGGCAGCGTGCGCGGCCAGCGCCTTCATGATGTCCGGTTCGAGATACACCGACAGCCGCTGTTTCTTCTGAGGCCTCACCATGGTCAGCCCCTACAGTTTGATGCCGTCGCCGGGATCGAGCGAGGCCTGCCGCGCCACCTGGCGCATGGTCTGGTTCATCCGGCCAAGGCGTGCGGTGTCCTCTTCGGCGTCGCCGACGGGATCGATCTCGAACTCGTTCTCGATGGGCGCTTTGCGTTCGACGCTCTGGGTGCGGCTCAGCTCGGGCTGGTGCCGCCGCTCGGAATCGATTGGATCGTCATCGCTCGCTGCGTCCGCTGCGACGGGTCCGGTCATCACCGGGCGATCCGGCAACGCCAGCTGGGTCCAGTCGTCTGCCTGTCCCGACTTCGGTCTGGTGAGGGTGGGCGGCGTCAGGATCCGCTCCTGAAGACGGCGATCTTCGTAATAGCGGGCCTTCTTCGCGCGGATCGGCGGGATGCCGGCTACCATGACGATTTCGTCCGCGGGCGGAAGCTGCATGATCTCGCCCGGGGTGAGCAGCTGGCGCGCGGTCTCGGAGCGCGAGACCATCATGTGGCCGAGCCATGGCGAAAGCCGATGACCGGCATAGTTCTTCATCGCCTTCATCTCGGTGGCGGTGCCGAGCGCGTCGGACACGCGCTTGGCGGTGCGTTCGTCGTTCGTCGCGAAGCTGACCCGCACATGGCAGTTGTCGAGGATCGAGTTGTTCGGTCCATAGGCCTTCTCGATCTGGTTCAGCGACTGCGCGATCAGGAAGGCCTTGAGGCCATAGCCCGCCATGAAGGCCAAGGCGCTTTCGAAGAAGTCGAGGCGGCCGAGCGCGGGGAACTCGTCGAGCATCAACAGCAACCGGTGCCGGTTTCCCCTTGCTTGCAGGTCCTCGGTCAGGCGCCGTCCGATCTGGTTGAGGATCAGGCGGATCAGCGGCTTGGTCCGGTTGATGTCGGAGGGCGGCACGACGAGATAGAGGGTGGTCGGATGTTTACCGTCGACCATGTCGGCGATGCGCCAATCGCAACGGCGGGTGACCTCGGCGACGACAGGGTCACGATAGAGGCCGAGGAAGCTCATCGCGGTCGACAGCACGCCGGATCGCTCGTTGTCGGATTTGTTGAGCAGTTCGCGCGCGGCGCTGGCGATCACCGGATGCGGCCCGGCCTTGCCGAGATGGGCGGTGGTCATCATCGCGTTGAGCGTCGTCTCGATCGGTTGCTTCGGGTCGGAGAGGAAGGCGGCGACGCCGGCCAAGGTCTTGTCAGCCTCGGCATAGAGGACATGCAGGATCGCGCCGACCAGCAACGCGTGGCTGGTCTTCTCCCAATGGTTCCGCTTTTCCAGCGAGCCTTCCGGATCGACCAGGATGTCGGCGATGTTCTGGACGTCGCGGACCTCCCACTCGCCGCGGCGCACCTCGAGCAACGGATTATAGGCCGCCGACTTCGAATTGGTCGGATCGAACAGCAGCACGCGGCCGTGCCGGGCGCGATAGCCGGCCGTCAGCGTCCAGTTCTCGCCCTTGATGTCGTGGACGATCGCGGAGCCCGGCCAGGTCAGCAGCGACGGCACGACGAGGCCGACGCCCTTGCCGGACCGCGTCGGCGCGAAGCACAGCACATGCTCGGGCCCGTCATGGCGAAGATAGTCGCGATCGTGCTTGCCGAGGATCACGCCGTCCGGGCCGAGCAGGCCCGCTGCCTTCACCTCATCGGGTCGCGCCCAGCGGGCCGAGCCATAGGTCTCGACGTTCTTGGCTTCACGCGCCCGCCAGACGGACATGCCGATCGCGACGGCGATGGAGATGAAGCCGCCAGACGCGGCTATCACGGCACCCTCCACAAAGATCGGCGGCGCATAGGCGTCGTAGAAATACCACCACCAGAAGAAGGCCGGCGGATAGTAGATCGGCCAGCCCGCCAGCTCGAACCAGGGCACGCCGAGCTGTGCCTGGAAGCCGAGACGCCAGGCCGTCCACTGTGTGGCGCCCCAGGTCGTCATCAGCACGATCAAGGCGACTGTGAGGATCTGGCCCCAAAGGATTTTGGTCGCCGACATGGGCGTACGCCTTTCTTGATGCGGCTAGATGCCGAGGCCGCGCTGGCGGCTGAAGCTCCAGTCGACCCCGCCCGCGCCGCGCGAAACGCCGGAGACATGCTGGCCGAGCTGGCGTTCGAGGGACGGCGACCAGGGCACGAGCTGAAAGCCGAGACCGTCGTCGATCATGGCGAAGCGCCCAGAGGCTAGCGCGAAGCGCTGGCGATAGGTGCCCGCCACATATTCGCCCGTTCCGGCCTTGGTGAACTGCCGGCCGGTCTCGGCCGCGAGCCTCTCGCCGTGGGCGTCCACCTCGCGTTGGCGCAGCGTGTCGATCAGACCGGATGCGAAGCTGACGCCGCGGGTTTGCCGCTCGGCCAAGCCCTGGTTGACGAGATGATCGGCTCGTCTGTCCATCGCCTGGCGTACCTCCGCGCCGAAGCCGCCACCGCCGAGCGCGACAGGATCGCGGGCGATCGCCTGCCGGTCGAGCCAGGTCGCGCCGGTCGCGTGGACCTGTGCAGAGATGTCGATGTCGGAGCGGACGGCGAGCGCGACGCGGCGACGTCCCTGGGCGTCATCGAATTTGCGCAGCTCGACGATCGAACCCGGCGCGCTGTCGCCAGCCGCGTCGAGATCGGGCAGCTTGATGTGATGGGTCCGTCCGTCCGTACCGTCGACGACGGCATAGGCCGTGCCCTTTAGCTCATCGTCGAGACCGCGATCCACCAGCCGGCCGACGACGGGATCGTCGAGGCTCTCGCCGGCGAGCACATAGCTGGCCGCGCCGCGCTCGATCCCGCGCTCGGTCAGGCCGCGATGGATGCGCTTGATGATGTCGCCGCGCTCGCCCAACTCGCGCAGGGTCGCCTCGGCATTGTCCGCCATCACCCACTGACCGGGGCCGACCTGATCGGCGAGGCCGAGCGTCTCCAGCTTGCGCAGCCGGCGAACCTTTATCGCATGGAATTCGTCGGGCTGGCGATCGGGGTGCGGCGCGAGGTCGAGGACGCCGGTGCGATAGCTGTCGCGAGCCAGTTGCCGGTCGAGATTGGTCCAGCGCTCCGCCTCGATCTGCCGTTCGAGATTCCGGCGGATCTCGTGATCGGTGCGCGGCCCCAACTCCTGAGTGACGAGATCCTGCGCGCGGGCGCGCATGCCTTCCTTGATGTAGTCACGCGAGATGACGAGGTCCTGGCCGTCATCGGTGCGCCCCCGCAGCATGATGTGGACATGCGGGTTGTCGGTGTTCCAGTGATCGACGCCGACCCAGTCGATGCGGGTTCCCAGGTCCTTTTCCATCTGGCCCATCAGGTCGCGGGCGAAGGTTTTGAGGTCGGACATCTCCGTCGCGTCCTCGGGCGAGACGATGAAGCGGAAATGATGCCGGTCGTCCTGGGTGCGCTCGGCGAAGCCCTTGGGATCGGCGTCCTCGATCTCCGGCCCGAACAGCCTGGCCTTCTCCCCATCCCGAGTGACGCCCTCGCGGCGCAGATAGCTGAGGTGGGCGGAGAGCGGCGCGGCCCGCGCGGTATGACGGACGACGCGGGTCTTGATGACGGTGTTGCGCGATCGGCTGGTGAGCAGCCGGTTGGCCTGGACGGTCGCGCGCTGGCCGCGCCCGAACCGCGAGCGATTGCCCGAGCTGATCTTGCCGGAGCGCGAGACGCTGCCGCCGGCACGCTGGGCAGCTGCCAGAGCTTGCGCGATAAAGGGCCGCGCCTGTTGCGCGCGGGTCGAGCGGATGCGCCCTGGCCGGATGCGGAAATCGTCCTCGCCGCTCATGCTTGCGGCTCCGCACATCGCGCAAAGCCGAGGAAATTCCTGACAATACGGCGATAGCGCAGGCTACGCCGATCAGGCGCACCTCGCGCAAATGCGCCATAAGTCTCTGAGAACACACGACCGCACCACGCCGCACATCGCGCGCTTTTATCTCGCCATCCTTTAGTCGTTTTGCCTTCCTTCCACCTCAACGCCCTCCATCGAACGCCATAGCCCACCACCATACGAAAGGAGCCCGATGCGGTCATCGCGGGCCTCCCGTGTAGGATCGAATGACGAAGAGACCATCGGACTGCGAAGCGGCTGTACGAATATCGCGCACAGGGTTTGCGGTCGAAGTGTCAGTCGGAATGCTCCGAGTTGGCGCTGAACTCTCACTTGCCGTGCTTCCGGCGCGCGCGACAAACAGCGGCGAACGGGTCCAGGCATGAGGATCGGCGACGGCGACGGTGACTGGATCGGAGAGTTCACCGCCGCCGAAGAAAGGGACCAACGCAGCAACATAGGCGCGGGTCTCGGCCGGGAGCGGGCGACCGGCAAGATACTCTTCGTATCTTCCAGGCCCCGCATTATACGCCGCGAGGAAGCCCGGCGATCCGTAGCGATCGAACATCTCGCGCAGGTAGGCGGCGCCCGCCAGGATGTTGTCACGCGGGTCGTATGGGGTCGTGCCGAGCCGATGACGGGCGCGTAACTCGGTCCATGTGGCGGGCATCAGCTGCATCAATCCCATCGCGCCCGCCGATGAGATCGCACGAACATTTCCGGCGCTTTCGGCGCGCATGACCGCGCGAAGCCACTGCTCCGGTATACCGAACCGGTGCGCCGCTTCCGTGATGAAGGCGGCGTGGGGATCGACGCGAGATGCGCGATCGACCGGCGCTTCCTGTGCGATCGCAGTGGCGCTGAACGGCACGCCGAGCAGCAGGCCGGAAAGGAGAAGGAAGCCTGTGCATCGGACAGTGTTCGACCGCCCGATGCCAGCAGGGGGACCAGGGACCGACATCGCTCAGTCCCGCTCTTCACGTTTGGGCGGGCGGTTCCAGTTCAGGCCCCAAGCCGATTTGTCGTCGGCCGACTGAAAGAGATTGGCGCGGATCGGATGACCGAACGTCGGGTCGTCGAGTTGCAGCGAAACATAGTCGCCGGCCTTCTCGCCGGTGCGTTTCCAGCCCGCACCAACCTCCGGCCCGGTGTCGTCGGGGCCGAGGTGGACGCGGTAATCGGGCGCGTTGTCAGCGTCGGAATGCTCGGCGGGAACAAGCACAAGCTCGACATCGATGGAGAGCGTGCGGACGCGCCCGGCATAGCCGCTCTTGGTGCGGCTGAATTGACCGATCAGGGACATGGGTAGCTCCTTGGTTGTGCGGCGGATGAGGTCATGGCGCGCCGTCACCGCGTCGGCGCGTGCCAGACGAAGCGGCCATCGCCGTGCTCGTCGGTGTAGAGGGGGGTGGCCCGGCCGATGACCGAGGCGGCAGGCAGCGGTCCGAAATACCGACCATCGAGGCTGTCGCGGACCTGCCAGTTCATCAGGAAGACTTCGCCGTCCGCGATGCGGCGGCAGCCCCGCCAGACCGGCAGGTCGCGGCCTCGCCGGTCGCGATCCAGCGCCGCGCCCATGGTCAGGCCATCGACCGAGATCGCGCGCCCGTTGCGGCAAACCTTCTGTCCGGGAAGTCCGGCAACGCGCTTCAGCAGCGGCACGCCGCGCGCCAGATAGCCGCGTTGCTCGAGGAAGTCCGCCAGCGGCTCGGGCGCGCCCACGGCGACAATGTCGGCTACCTCGACGCGGTCCATGGGGCGGATCAGGTAGAATCCGATCGGCGTACTGGCCGAGGCGTTCCAGATCAGCTTCGGCGCGATGCGAACGACGGAGACGCCGACGATCGTCAGCACGCCAATCGACACCGCGATGATGTAGCCGCGCCGACTCATGGTTGGGCGCTCCGGCGCAGAAGCCACGCGCGATGCTGTTCGAGGCTGTAGGACCGCGGCTCGTCGTGAGCGGCGAGCCGGTTGTGGACGTGACGCCAATGGTCGGGCGCGATGTCGATCGGATCGAGCCCCAGCGCATCGATCGCGTCGATCGACTGGAGGACGCGCTCGACCCTCGGCCAGCTCTCGACCTTCAACAGGATGTCGCCGCCGGGACGCACGAACGGCAGCGTCTGATAGGGTTCGCCAGACGCGACGGCCCGCACAACGTCAAGGCGTGACATCACCGTGCCGAAGTCGTTGGAGGCCCAGCGCACGAAGGCGAAGATGCTGCCGGGTGCGAACGACAGCACGCGCCGTCGACGATCAAGGATCTGTTCGCGCGTCTCGCGACCGAACCTGATCCAATACTCGATCTTCTTCTCGACCCAGGTCAGTTCGACATGGGTCAGCCCATCGGTCGCGCGCTCGGACGCAAGTGCGCCGCCAAGCCTGTGCGGCGCGGCTGTGCCGTTCATGACGGGTCTCCTTCGGTGTTCGGGAATTCGCGAGCGAGCAGATCGCGCAGCATGTCGGCGACGGTGATGCCGCGCCGGAAAGCGTTGACCTTGATGCGGCCGCGCAGCTCGGGCGTGACGTCGATGGTCAGTCGGGCGGTGAAGCTGGGGGCGTCGGGGGCGCGCCCGGGCGGCGTATCCGCCGCCTTGATCCAGGTTTCGGCAGACGAAGCGGCCTCGGCCGGACGCGCGGCGAAACTGCGCCGGGGCGTGCGCGCGGTCATCGCGTTATCCTCACGACTTCGGCGGCGAAGGCTTCGATTTCGCGGGCGGCCAGGCTGTCGGCATCGACGTCGAAGACGAGCCGGCCGGATCGCGCCGCATCAGCGAACGCGACGCGCTGGCCGATGGTCTGAGCGAGTACGGGTGGATCATGCTCGGCGAGCGTCTCGGCCGCCTCGCGAGCGATGACGGTGCGCGCTGCGCAGCGGTTGAGCACGAAACGTGCGGCGAGTTGCGGGCGGTAAATCCGCGCCTCGCCGAGCCGCGCCAGCATCTCGGCCGAAGCCCATCCGTCGAAGGGCGATGGCTGGACCGGGATCAACACCAGGTCGGCCGCGAGCAGCGCTGAGCGCATCAGTCCGGCGACGCGCGGCGGGCCGTCGATGACGATGTGATCGACATCGCACGCCAGCTCCGGCGCCTCGCGATAGAGCGTGTCGCGCGCCAACCCGACGACCCCGAACAGCCGTTCCACTCCTTCCCGGCTGCGCTGCTGCGACCAGTCGAGCGCCGAGCCTTGCGGATCGGCGTCGATCAGCGTGACGCGCTTGCCTTCGCGCGCCCATTCGCCCGCGAGATGCAGCGCCAGCGTCGTTTTGCCGACGCCGCCCTTCTGATTGAGGAGCGCGACGATCATGGCGCGCACCTGCGCGGTCGCGGTTGGTTATCCGCAGATGTGCAAAAGCGCGGGTCCGTTAGAAAGATTCCGTAGGAATCTAGGTTAGATAAGTTACAGGGGCCGCAAGCTATTGAATGGTCGTGATAAATCGCCCGTTCCGGTCCCCGATAGCACGAGGGTCCGGTCCCCGATGGCACGATAGGGGCGGTCCCCGATAGCATGAGGCGATTCACAGCTTATCCCCAGCGCGCGTCTTCGAGCCACGGCGACGGCAAGGCGTGCCGAGCGCGTCGGGATCGATGGACACGAACGACAGGATGTCAGGTCGATTGGGGCATTGTGCGACGCTCAGTTGGTAGCCGGGTAAAGGCTGGCGCCGGACGATGTCGCGCAGGTCGTAGGCGAAATGCTTGAGCGGCGAGAGGCTGCCGGACTTGGCGTGCAGATGCGCGAAGTCGAAGCTCCAGCCGTGCGCCTGCCGGCCGCCATGCTTGCGGACGAGGCGGTAGAGCCAGCGCTCCAGCCCTCCGGTCAGATCGAAATAGGCGCGGTCGATGGTCAGCACGAGCGCGTCGTCGAGGACGGCGGCGTAGAACCAATCGGGGACGATCAGCTCGAGGCCGAGCGGCCGACCGTGCGCATCGGCCTTCTCTTTCCACTCGTTAATCCACGAGAAACGGTGCATCCGCCGCTCGGTTGGCTGGCGGATCGAGGTGGCGATGGTGGTCGATTGCAGCCGGTCGAGCGCGGCCTTGAGGCGGTCATAATCGCGTGAGCCGACGCCGCGGCCGATGAAGTTCAGGATTTCATAGGGCGTCGTGCCCATCCGCCGCGACGGGTTCAGACCGGCGTCGCGCGCCTCGACGATCTGGCTCGCGGCCCAGATCAGCACGTCGGCGTCCCAGATGGTCGCCATCCCATGCTCGGGGACCGCCTCAACGCGGATCACGACCGCGCCCGCTTTGAAGTTGATCGGCGCAAGGCGCTTCGATTTGGCGAGGGAGAAGAACGGATAGGCCATCAGATCCTGCGCGTCGCGGGGCGCGAGATCGCCGGGCAGCGCGCGGAAGAGATCGAGCTGTTCGCGTTCGTGGAGGGGATGACGGGACGACACGCCGGACGCCTCAGCGCGCCAGGCGGCCGGCGTAGGCCAGCGCCGCCGCGTCATGGCGCTTGGCGGGCAAGACCGCGCCGCGCGGATCGGAGGTGGACGTGACCGAACCCCGGTCCGCCCAGGCTTGCAGGTCGTCAACGGCGTAGACGACGCGACCGCCGAGCTTGCGATAGGCCGGGCCGGTGCCGTAGGTCCGGTGCTTCTCAAGCGTTCGGCCGGACAGGCCGAGGAAGTGTGCGGCTTCGGGGGTACGGAGAAAGCGCGGCGGCAAACTGGCGGCATTGGCGGACATGATCGAGCCTCCGGGGCGTTCGTTGGTGCCGCGGATGATCAGCGGCGAGCGAAGGCCACAGTGGCGAAGGGCGTCTGCGTTGCTGGAGGGCGAAGGTGGGTGTGCGAGTTTCGCACACCGGCGGATCGTGTCGGCCGGTCAGCGGCGATGCTGATGTCGCAACAGCTTGCGGTAACCGCCTGCGACCATCGCCAGACCGTCCCGGATCAGCGACCGGGTTGCGAACCGTGCGGGCGCGGTCTGCCATTCGTCGCGGCTCATAGGCGTGAGCTGGAAGATCGCTGACGCGATCGATTTCTGCGATGCGCCCGCGCGGCGTCCGTCGAGCGCGCGGAGCATCCGCTTGGTCCGCAGCCGTTGTTGGCGCGTGATCCGCGTGTCGGCGGGGATGGCGCGGTCGTAGAGGCTGGCGAGGAGACGCAGGACAGCCTCGACCCGGCCGAGGCCGGAGCGATCGAGCGGGATCAAGGCTGCGAGCCGCGCGTGATCCGAGACTTCGACACCCCGCACGATATGGATGCGTTCGCCGCTCCGCAGGGTCTCAAGCAGATGCACGCCCTGCTCGTCCGCGATCTGTGGACCTTCGTCGCCAAGCGGCCGCATTGCTTCGCCGGTATCAAGCGCGGCCGGAGCAGCCGTCAGCCAGAGTGAGGCGGTATCGGCGTCAAGCTGCCAGAAGATTGGGGCGTCGGGCGCGGACAGGGACGGCGGTATCGGGAAATCGCAACCCCCAGCGCTCGCGGATCAGGTCTCGCGCGTCGCCCGGCTCGGGGGAGCCGCGGTCGAACGCAGCGAAGTCGCGCTCGTAGCGCTCGTTGCGGCGGAGCCACTCCCAGGCGAGGTCGGAGGGGCCGAGCGTGTCGAGATAGTCGTAATCCGACGCCGCTTCCCAGCCGGACGAATCCTTCGGCATCACATCCTCCGCTCGCAGTTATCGTGCAGATTGAAGCGGATACGATTGCCGGTTGAGTGAACTCTGGGAAGCCCGAGAACGGGCATCGCGCGATGCCGCACCGGCATCACCCTCGGCGCGACGCGCCCTCGCGAACGAGCTGTCGATAGCCGGTCTCGGTCATCCAGCGCGCCCGGGCGAGGTGCGCGTCATGCACCAGACGCGCCCGCTGTGGGTCTTGCCCAACGTCCAGGCCGAACAGCGTGCGGACCGCGTCGCGCCAGTCTGCGCCGTCCCGTGCTGCGTCGAGCAGGCGCATATACAGCGTCATGTGCGCGCGATCGTAAGGCGTGAGCACGCTGCTGTGCGGCGGTTCGTCCTGGAAAGCTTGTCGCGTCACGTCACCCCCTTCAGCCAATCATATCCATTTCGGAGGCTGTTGTTAACCATCGTGCGAGACGTTCGATGTCGCTGATGGCCAGGCCAGGACGCGGGCACGTCCGATTGATGGAGTCTCGACCTAAATTTTCGCCGTCCGGACAAGCATCACCCCTTCGCCTCTGTCGGACTGGAGCAGGACGACGCCGTTGCCTTCGAAGGCGCGGCGGACCTGGTCGCGGGTCGTCTCGTAGACAGGCAGGGCGGATTCCGACTCGAGGCGCTTCAGCGCCGTGAGCGAGACCTGGGCCTTGTCAGCGAGCGTCTCCTGTGTCCAACCCAGCAACGCGCGTGCGGCCCGCGATTGTCGGGCGGTGATCATGCATGATCACCTCCCACTCGGACCTGAGCGAGTGCCAGAACTACGACTATAATAGTCGTTCTCGGTATTCAACACCAGCCCGGAGCGTCTGAGACAGATGACGCGACGGTCGCTTTTGCGCGAGCTGATTCGGTCGCCCACAAAAGCGAAAGGCCCCGCCCGGTTCGACCGGACGGGGCTTTGCTGGCTGGCCTTACTCGCCGTTGCGGCGAGTGGGGCGGGACCAGATGAGGCTGAAACCTTCGTCCTCATCGTCGAAGAGGTTGGCGTAGATCGGAGCGTTGAAGCTCGGATCGTCCAGCTTCAGACCGAGATAGTCTCGGCCCTCGTTGGAGCGCTTGGACCAGGCGGCGCCGATCTCGACGCGGCCGACCATGACCCGGTGGGAGGGGGCGTTGTCGCCAGAGCGAGTGGCGTCGGGGACGATGCGGACGTTCTTGGCCTGGAGCGAGAGGGTGACGATTTCGCCGGTGTAGTCGTTGCCGGACTTCTTGAAGGTGCCGATGGTCGCCATGGTAGTTCTCCGTTGTTCTCTGCCTCGAGCCCGCACCATTGCGGCCTCGATGGCGATCGACAGGCCGGAGGCGATCGACGGCTCACCCGCCCGGGGTCCCTGACGCGCTTGCGCGACGGGGTGGGATCTACGGGCCCAGCGCAGCGCCGGACGTTGCCGGGAGACTTTGTTGTTTCGCGAGGAATGACGGCGCAGCCGGCAGGGGAAGAAAGTTGACTGGCGGCGTTGAGCCATAGGCGGTCGAGGCGAAGCCGCCCTTCGGTCAGATCAGCCCATTGAAGAGGCCGTTTGGAGCGGTCGACCAGTCAGAGACGGACCAACGGAGAACGTGGCGAAACCGTAGCAGCCCGAGATCCCGGCTATGACCGCCACCGGCGACCGGACCGTCGCGAACCAGCGCGAATATGAAATCGCTCATCCAGCCGTTCGTTCAGGCCGCCAACTCCCTCACTGTTCATTGTCGATCTCGCATTCAGTCATCCGACCTGATCCCAGCGCGCCACAGAGGCGGCGTGCCGTGACCGGTCCGAATTGCGCGCTGTGCTAATGATCCATCGACCGACCCTTGAGGGTTGAGGTGCATGATCGGGTCCAGCGTCTGGTTCGCCGACGATGTCGGTGCGTTCAGCCCCGCGCGAGGTTCTGTCCGGTCGGACCGGGCGGGGCCATCGCTATCAGCCGCATCAGTGCGGTCGCACCGATGGCGACCGCGCTGATTATGGAAAAGGCGACCTGCCAGCCCTCCGACGGCATGGTGTGTTTCACGATGCCGTGCATGGCGTGATAGCCGGCGATCGCCGCTGGCGCGACGAAGGCGAGCGCGATGACGATGCGTGCCCAGAGCGGTCGGACGAACACGAGCAAGAACTGGCCGATGCCGAAGGTGAGCGCGGCGGCGACCGCGCCAACGACAGTTGCGCCGAGCCAGCCGGCTCCGGTGTCGTAGGCCCATATGCCTGCCGAGACCCCCGCGAAGAACGGTAACGCGAAGACGGCGAGGGTGAACAGCAGCCAGCAGAAGAAGCCGATGGCCGCGATGCTGAGGATGATGCCGATGATGATCATGATGGTGGTCTCCGTGAGATAAAGGTCTGCCGGTCGCACCATCCACCACCACCGCGGCGCAGTCCCGAATATAGCCCAAGAAGACCGGCGGTGGGAGCGGAAATCCGATTGGGATTTCCGCATCGCCGCAGGCGTCGCCCCATCATGGGGCGAACGGATCGATCTCCGCGATGATCTCGGCGTCGCCGTCGAACTCGTTGGCGGGGCTGACCGAATGTGTGCCGTCGCCGGCCTTGAAGATGACGATGACGGCCATCAGGGAGGTGGCGAGGCTGAAGGCGAAGGCGTGTGCGTCGGTGAGGGACATTTTCCGGCTCCTGTCTGGAGGCGGGGACCATCCCCGCTCGACAGGCGCCCGATGTGTTCGGCGCAGGGCCGCAATCACCGCCGAGGCGAAGCCTCAAGGCCGCACGCGCGCGTAGCGGACCCTTTACGGGTTGATGGCGTCAGGCCCTGAGCTGGACCAAGGATAGCGCCAATGAGAGCGGGGTGGGGACCGCCGGTGGAGCCGGAGTTCAGTCACGGACAAGCAAGATGTATGCGTACGGTGGGCCCAGTTATTCGGGCTGGATCAATCACAGGCGTCCCGGCCAAAACCACCATGCCATCGTCGCGGCGGCGGCGGCCCAGACCGCCACGATGAAGACGGCCGCCGTACGACTGACGGGTCGGACTGCGGCGAGAGACGCGGTCGCTCGGTGCTCGGCCATGACTTCCGCGGGGACCAGCCGCACGGCCAGCATGATCGCCAACGGCAACAGGATAGCGTCGTCAAGATAACCCAGGATCGGTATGAAATCCGGGATCAAGTCGATGGGAGAAAGCGCATAAGCCGCGATCCCGAGCGCAAGGGCCTTCGCGTACCAAGGGGTTCTGGGATCGTGCGCCGCGAGCCAGAGCGCGTGAACGTCTCTCTTGATCGCTCTTGCCCAGATTTTCAGCTGCTTCAGCATAGTCATCGCTTCGCAGCTTACTCCGTTTTGGATGCGGAAGCGGCGCTCACGCGCCGCCTCCTTTCCGAAAGTCGAACAGCGGGATGCCGAGCTTCTTCGCCTTGTCCGCGAAATTGTCCTGGATGCCGGTGCCCGGGAAGACGATGACGCCGATCGGCAGGATGTCGAGCATCTGATCGTTGCGTTTGAACGGCGCGGCCTTGGCGTGCTTGGCCCAATCGGGTTTAAAGGCGACCTGCGGCACTTTGCGAGTGTCGGCCCACTTGGCTGCGATCAGTTCGGCGCCCTTGGGAGAGCCACCGTGCAACAGAACCATTTCGGGATGCTTGGCGTGAACCTTGTCGAGCCGATCCCAGATCAGCTTGTGGTCGTTGAAATCGAACCCGCCGGTGAAGGCGACCTTGGGTCCGGCGGGCAGCAGCACCTGATTGTCGGCGCGCCTCTTGGCGGCGAGGAAGTCTCGGCTGTCGATCATAGCCGAGGTCAGGTTGCGATGGTTGACCATCGATCCGCTGCGCGGACGCCAGTTCGATCCGGTGTGGCGCTCATAATGTTCGGCGGCCTGGTCGCGCATCAGCTCGAAGGCATTGCGGCGTTCGATCATGGTCTGGCCCTCGGCCGTCAGGCGTTCCAGCTCGACGGCCTTCACTTCGCTGCCATCCTGTTCGCGCTGCCCGCGCCGCTGCGCCTGCTCGTTGTCGTCCAGTTCGCGCTCGATCCGGTCGGTGGCCCGGTGGAAGACGTTGACAGTCGACCAGAGGAGATCGTCGAGGTCGGGCTCGAGGCGGGTGTCTTCCAGGGTGGCGATCAGGGCGTCGAAGATATCGGCGACGGCGCCGGCGACGTGGTCGCCCTCCGGAAGGTGTCGTGGATCGACTTCATCCGTAAAGGGACGGTAGCCGTAAAGTTGGAGTTCGCTCAGGACATGGTCGGTGGGTGAAGAGGCGTGGTGCGGCTCAAAGTCGTCGTGCTCGCTCATCCGGATGCTCCGTCGGTTCGACCGCGACCCTCGCGGCCTTCATGGCGACGAAAGCCGGCGGGCGGTTCGGATCTGCACCCGCAGCGAAGCGGAGGGCCGGAGCGCAGCGGAAGATGGCGAAGGCGGGCTATTTTGTCTCGCGATGGAAAGGCCCGCAGGGCCGCCGGAAAATAGTCCGCCGTAGACATTGCGGGTCCGGGCCGTTTGCTGGCCGATCGCCCTCTCAAAGGCCGGGGCGCGGTTCTCTCCGACATGGGGATCATCCGAGCGATGCCGACGACGGCGCTCCCGCCGCCGGCATTCTCCTGTCGGCCTATGCCGCAAGCGCCATGAAGCGCGCGACGTCGTGTGGCGCGATCTGCACCCGGGCCGCAGCCCGGAGGCTGTCCAGACCATAGAAGCGGAGATCCTCGTTGAAGTCGCCCAGTTTCGGAGACACTACGACCGCCTCGATCCCGGCCGCGTCCGCCCGTTCGATCAACGTCGCCATCGCACCGTCGCCTGCCGGATCGTTGTCGCGGGCGATGTAGAGCCGGCGCAGCGTGTCGGGGAAGAGGATGGCAGAGAGATGTGCCGCCGAGAGCGCCGCCGCCATCGGCATGGTGGGCAGCGCTATCCTAAGCGACAGCATCGTCTCGATACCTTCGCCCGCCGCCATCACCTCGGCAGCTATGCCAAAGCGAACGGCATGTCCCAGGAGGTCGCCCATCGCTCGTCTCGGCGTGTCGATCGGGGCCTTGTCCGATCCGTCAGGGGCGAGCCAGGTGCGATGCGCGGCGGTCTGCCGCCCGTCGAGGTCGGTGACCGATGCGATCATCGCCGGCCAGGTCTTGGTCGGGGAATATTCGTTGGGCCGGTAATAGCAGCTGGGGTGGAAGCGTAGGCTTTCGGTTCCGTGCAAATCCGTAATGCCGCGTGCGCGCAGATACGTCTTTACGAGCGTGCCCGAAATCGGCTGCGCCATGGCAAAGAGCCGCCGTGCCGCTTCCGATGATCCTGATGGTGCCGGTGATTTGCGCTCGCTGGCATGCGGACGATCCGGTTCGGGATGCGGCATCGACAGGAAGGTGCGCGCCTCGTCGGCGACGTCCTTGAAGTCGACCAGGCCGCAGCTCTCGCGGATGACATCGAGGAGATCGCCATGCTCGCCAGTGGCGGCGTCGGTCCATTTCCCGGCCGCACCCTTGCCAATTTCGCCGCCCTTCAGCCGTACGAACATCGAGCGGCCTGGCGTATTGCGCACATCGCCGACCAGCCAATAGCGCCCCTCGCGATGGCCGGAGGTGAGATAGTGGCGGCACACCGCCTCGGCCTGTCGGCCAAGACGGATCGCCAGCTCGGAGGCATCGTGCCGTGCCATCACGCCGCCTCCCGCTCACTGACGCGCTCGACGGAATAGCGCTCCAGCACCTTGGCCAGGATCGCGGCGCCGGTCGCATCGGTCGGCACGAACATCCGCAGCTTCCACGAGATGATCTCGTGAAACAGGCCATAGGCCCGCAGGCGATCGCGCATGGCGTCGTTGAAGCCCGACAGCTCGATGCGGTTGGCGCCCATGACCCGGACGCGACGGAGTTGAAGACCCTCGGCGAGATCGAGGATGGTCTTGCCGCCCATCAGCGCCACGAAGGCGTCATCGGGTGTCAGGGTCGATGTGCCGGTGGCGAGCGCACCAGCGACCCATGCGGGAGAGACCCGACGGCCGACGATGCGCTCGCCGTCGTCGGTCTGGAGCCGATAGACCCGTGTCGACTCGTTCGGCAGCCGCTTCCAGATCGGCAACAACAGCCCGCTGACGACGTGAATGGTGCTGTCGGCATACTCCGGCACCTCGGCCACCTCGGCATCCCATGCCACAGTGAAGCCCGCCCGGTTCGCCTCGATCCAGTGGGTGTCGTCCATCATCTTGATGGGGACGTTGTGCGCCTCCATCGGCCGGATCAGCCGGACGCGCCCTTCGATCTCGCCATCGTCCAGCATGATGCTGGTGGTCGGGATCTGCACGGCGGCGCGGCCCGAGCGTTCGTTGATCAGCAGTCTGGCGCGGGGATCGTCGAGATGGCCGAGCGCCTCGGCCAGCATCACCGGCCGGTTGCGCTGGCGCTGGGTGATGGTCAGCAGCCGGGCTTCGGCCCCGGTGCCGGGATGCACATGGATGGTCCGGCGATCGGTGACGATGAAGCTCTCGGCCTGCAGCATCTCCAGCCCGATGTCATAGCTGCCCGAGGCGATCGCGCCTTCGATCTTGGCGTTCAGCAGCCTCTCGAACTCCGTGAACAGGATGCCCTGGAGTTCGATGGCCAGCGCCAGCAGCCGGTTGAGGAAGGTAGTGATCGGCGGCAGCTCGTCCTTGATGCCGGTGGCGTCAGTCAGCGACAGGCCGGTGGCGTCCTCGAACATCTGGAGCGAGCAGCCGTCGACCCTGCCGCGCACCAGCAGCAGGTAGAGCTGCCGCAGCGCGTCGCGGGCGTAATGGCTTTCGAGATTGTCCTCCGGCCGGAACAGTCCCTGGCCGCCTGTCTGGCGCTGGCCGCGGGTGATCGCACCCAGGGTGTCGAGCCGACGGGCGATGGTCGACAGGAACCGCTTTTCCGCCTTCACGTTCGTCGAGATTGGGCGGAACAGCGGCGGCTGGGCCTGGTTGGTCCGGTTGGTGCGGCCCAGGCCCTGAATGGCGGCGTCGGCCTTCCAGCCCGGCTCCAGCAGATAGTGGACGCGCAGCCGCTGGTTCCGCGCCGACAGATCGGCGTGATAGCTGCGCCCGGTGCCGCCGGCGTCGGAGAAGATCAGAATACGCTTCTGATCGTCCATGAAGGCCTGCGTCTCGGCGAGGTTGGCCGACCCGGCGCGGCTTTCGACGGCGAGGCGATCGATACCGCGGGGGCTGGTCTTGCGGACGATGCGGCGCGAGCGTCCGGTCACCTCCGCCACGACATCGGTTCCGAAGCGCTGGACGATCTGGTCGAGCGCGCCGGGGACCGGTGGCAGCGAAGCGAGCCTCTCGATCAGGCGGTCGCGACGGGCAACGGCGTCGCGGCTCTCGACCGGCTGGCCGTCGCGAAACACCGGTCGCGACGACAGATTGCCCTCGGTGTCGGTGAAGGGCTCGTAGAGCTGCACCGGGAAGGAATGGGCGAGATAATCCAGAACATATTCCCTGGGCGTGATGTCCACCCGGACGTCGTTCCATTCCTGGGTCGGGATCTCCGCAAGGCGGCGTTCCATCAGGGCCTCGCCGGTCGAGACGATCTGGATCACGGCGGCGTGGCCGTCGGCCAGGTCCTGCTCGATCGACCGGATCAAGGTCGGCGTCTTCATCGATGTCAGGAGGTGGCCGAAGAAGCGCTGCTTGGCGGATTCGAAGGCCGAGCGGGCGGCGGACTTGGCCTGCCGGTTCAGCGTGCCGCTGTCGCCGGTGATGTTGGCGGCCTGCATCGCCGCGTCGAGATTGTTATGGATGACCGCGAAGGCGCCGGCATAGGCGTCATAGATGCCAGTCTGCTCGGGCGTAAGCTGGTGCTCGATCAGCTCGTATTCGACGCCGTCGTAGGAGAGCGATCGCGCGGTGAAGAGGCCGAGCGAGCGCAGGTCGCGGGCCAGCACTTCCATCGCCGCGACGCCGCCATCTTCGATCGCCTCGACGAATTCGGCGCGGGTCGAGAACGGAAAGTCCTCGCCGCCCCATAGGCCAAGACGGTGCGCGTAGGCGAGATTATGGACTGTCGTCGCGCCGGTCGCCGAGACATAGACGATGCGCGCATTCGGCAGGGCGTGCTGTAGGCGCAGGCCCGCGCGGCCCTGCTGCGAAGCGGCGACATCGCCGCGTTCGCCCTTGCCGCCTGCGGCGTTCTGCATGGCGTGGCTCTCGTCGAAGATAATCACTCCATCGAAATCGGAGCCCAACCATTCGACGATCTGCTTGACGCGGGAAAGCTTCTCGCCCCGGTCATCGGACCTTAGCGTGGCATAGGTGGTGAATAGGACGCCTTCCGAGAGGCGGATGTCCTTGCCCTGCGAGAAGCGCGACAGCGGCGTGACCAGCAGGCGCTCCATCCCGAGCGCCGACCAGTCGCGCTGCGCGTCCTCCAGCAGCTTGTCGGATTTGGAGATCCACACAGCCTTGCGACGGCCCTGCATCCAATTGTCGAGGATGATGCCGGCCGACTGGCGACCCTTGCCGGCGCCTGTGCCGTCGCCCAGCATGAAGCCCCGCCGGAAGCGTACGGCGTTGGGCGCATCGTCTGGCGAGGCCGAGACGATGTCGAAGGTCTCGTCGAGCGTCCACGAGCCTGCGAGGAAGTCGGAATGCGCCTCGCCGGCGTAGATGACGGTTTCGAGCTGGGCGTCGGAGAGAAGCCCGTCGGTGATGATGTTGGCGGGAAGCAGCGGCCGATAGCTCGGCTTGGGCGGCGCGACCGAGGCCATCGCCACCGACTGTACGAGTTTGGTCGGGTGAGCCTGAGCGCCGGGAATACGGATCGCCTGCAATCCGTATTCCTCATAGATCGCGTCGGTGATCCGGCCGTCTTCGGCGGGCCTCCAGACCACGGTGTCATAGGCGAGTTCGACGCCCTCGGGCTGGGCGCCGGCGCGGGCGGGTGAGGACGCGGCGACGCGGGCGACATAGCCGCGAACGGTCCGCGGAGCCTGCTCAGGCGAAGCCACGGCCAGGGCTGGATCGATAGGCAGCCGCGCGGGGACGTGTGCGCCGATCCAGGCGATGAGCGTCGCAACGTCGGGCGCGACGCCAGGCGAAGCCGGAAACGCCGCCACATCATCGGCTGGCGCCTTGTCGATGACGGTCAGGCGGGTGTCCATGGTCGTGCCGTGCTTGGCGTAGACCGCGCCGTCGATCGCGGCCGTGAACACGACGCGGCCCTGTTCCTGCAGGCGCGTGAATGCGGTCCGCCAAGCCGGCGCATCGGGTGCGAAGCTCGCTCCGGTGATCGTCACCAAGCGCCCGCCGTCGGCCAAGCGCGCGAACGCCGAGGCGAGATGGCGATAGGCGGCGTCGGCCATCCGGCCCGTGACGTTCGCCATCACGGAAAACGGCGGGTTCATCAGGATGACGCTGGGCACGATGCGCGCGTCGAGATGATCGTCGATCTGGGCCGCGTCGAAGCGGGTGACGGGAATAGCCGGAAAGAGGTGGGACAGAAGATCGGCCCGGGTATCGGCCAACTCGTTCAGCATGAGCGCGCCGCCGACGATCTCGGCCAGGACAGCGAGAAGGCCAGTGCCGGCGGATGGCTCCATCACGCGATCGGCTGGCGTGACGGCGGCGGCGATCAGCGCGGCCACGCCGAGCGGCACCGGCGTCGAGAACTGCTGGAAGGACTGGCTTTCCTCCGATCGCCGTGTGTGGGTGGGAAGAAGGTTGGCGACCTTTGCCAGCATCGGCAGGGCCGCGGCCGGAGACCCGGCTTTGCGGAAAAGCGCGTCTCCGTATTTGCGGAGGAAGAGGACCGTCGCGACTTCGCAAGCCTCGTAGGCCGTCTTCCAGTCCCAGGCGCCGGAGGTGTCGGAGGCGCCAAACGCCGCTTCCATGGCGGCGCGCAGGATCGGCGCATCGATGCGCTGACCGTGTTCGAGATGGGGAAGCAGTAGTCGCGCAGCCTGGAAAATAGCGGCAGAAGGATCGGGGACATGGGGAAGCGGCGCGGCCAGCGGAGCTGCCGCGGATGCAGGGATCATCGTCATGGGAAGAACCTCGGAGAGCGGATCGGGATGAACCGGCGGCGCTCTCTCTCGACCGAACCGGCTCGAACCCGTCCCGGCCGTTCTCTCACTCTGGCGCGGGCATGAAGGAAGGTGCAGGGCGGCCGAAACCGCCCCGCAAGCCCATCATTCGGCGGCAATGAGGTGACGTTCGTCGTCCTCGCCGTCTGCAGGGGGCGCTTCATCGTCGGTGCTGAGGAAGTCCGGCAACTCGTTGCCCTCGTCCGTCCCGGCGACGGCGTCCGGTGCAGGATCGCCTGCGAGGTCAGCAAGTCGAAGCGGCTCGGGAAGCCAACCGGTGTCGGCCAGCAGACGCTCGGCTTCCTTGGCCATGTCACCCTTCTTCAGGTGGTCGATGAGCTGCGCCGACGCTTCGCCATTGGCTTCCCGTACCGCTTCGAGGATGCGGGGCTTGGTCACCCGGCTGAGATAGTTGTCGACGGTCGGGCGCCATCCCGCGTCCGCCATGTCGAGACCGACGGCGTGCGCGATCCGGTCGGCTTGCTTCAGGCGACGTTCGAGCCCGTGCTGAGAGATGCCGGAGCCGCCATAACGATCGACCTTCTCGGAGAGCGCATTGACGCCGTAGGAGACGCAATGCGCCAGCAGGGCGGTCCGACTGGCGTCGTCGAGATCGACCAGCCAGTCCCACAGGGCATCCTCGTCCTGCGGGATGTCGGCCTCCCAGCCTTCCTGCCGTTCCGCCACCGACTTGGCGGACGTGCTGTCCTTCAGGTCGGCGGCCTGGGCGGAGAAGAAGACGTGGCGGACCGACACCTCGAGGCATCCGCCGGAAGACGAGGTGCGGTGGAAGGTGTCGAGCACGAGCTTGTGCAGCAGCGCCGTGATGGCGACGTGTGGGTTACCGGCCAGCGCATCCCGCAGAGCGAGGGTGCGGTGGGCCGTCAGTTCGCTGACCAAGCGTTCGGGCAGCGGCTTGACGATATCGTCCTCATCATCCTCCGGTTCGGCCTTGCCGCCGATGGTGATGACCGCCCGCATCGGCTGAGCGTTCGGCGCCGCGCCTTCGGTTTCGCCGTCGCCGTCGGTCTGAGGCTCGATCGGCGCCTCGTCCTCGGGGCGGACATAGCCGCGCTCGATTGTCAGTCGGCCCGAGCTGTCGATGCTGACGAAGGTGCCGGCGCGCGCGATCTCGGCCGGATCGTAGAGGGTCGGCCGGTTCTGGAAGCCGGCGATCGCGGTCTCGATTTCCTCGAGCCGCAGATCGACAGCCTCCGGCAGGTCCTCGCCGTCGTCATGCTCGGCGTAGAGCCGATCCAGCTCCTCGGTGAGGGCCTCGTAGGCGGCCTGTTCGTCGGCCGAGAGTTCGGGGCGTTCGCCCGCGATCCGACGCAGGCCGGTGGTGTGGCCGTAAGGAAAGTCCAGCGCGGCATCGATCCAGCGCCAGCCCTCGGCCGCGATCTCCTCGGCAGCGGTGCCGAGCTTCGCGGTGGCGAGGGTGTCGAGCAGCGCCGGATCCTGCAGCCACCCGCCGTCGTCGGCCTGGAACAGGTCGCGCAGCGTTGCCCCGCCGGCTGCCTCATAGGCATCGACCCCAACGAACTGCGCACGACGATCGGACGCACGCACGGCGCCTTCGGTCAGCATGCGGCGGATTTCATAGGGCTGGCGGCCGTAGGATCGCTGGATGGTCTCCCACACCTCCATCTGCCGCGCATGGTCGTGCGACACCGTGAAGGCCATGAGTTGGTCAAGCGCGATGCCGTCCTCGGCATAGACCTCGAGCAGCGCCGGGGCGACCGAGGCGAGCCGCAGGCGCTGACGGACCACGGCCGGGGTGACGTAGAAGCGGGCGGCGATATCCTCCTCGCCCATGCCGCGCCCGATCAGTGCCTGGAACGCCTTGAACTGATCGAGCGGATGAAGCGCCTCGCGGTGGACGTTCTCGGCGAGGCTGTCTTCCTCGGCCGGGATCGTGGAGGCCGCGTCGCGGACGTTGCAGGGGACTGGTGCGGTCTTTGCAAGACGCTTGGCCTTGACCAGCAGTTCGAGCGCCCGGAACCGGCGACCGCCGGCCGGGACCTCGAAGATGCCGGTTTCCACACCGTCGCCGTCGAGCACAGGGCGGACGTTGAGGTTTTGAAGAAGACCGCGGTGGCCGATATCCTCGGCCAGCTCGGGGATCGAGACGCCGGCCTTGGTCTTGCGGACGTTGGCCTGGCTCAGGATGAGCTTGTTAAAGGGGATGTCGCGACGCTCGCCAAGGGACGCGATCTTCTGAACGGCGGTTGCCATGTCGGGATACTCCATGACGGGCGGCCGAGAGACTCTCTCTCAACCTCCAACCCGTCACGAAGCGAAGCGCCGCCCTCTTCCTCTAAAGGGGGCAGCGCCACGGACCGGCAAACCGTAAAGACACGGAAGCGCAAAGCCGGAGACACGGAACACCGCATCCCCGGCTTCGCGGAAATCAGGCCGCTCGGTCGAGCAGCTTCTTCGCCTTGGCCTCCATGTCGAGGCGGGCGTCCTGATGGGGCTTGTCGCGCGCGACGGCGGTGATGCCCTGCACGAAATCGAAGATGCTCTCAGGTGGACGTCCTTCCTCGGCCAGCACCGTGTCGATGATCTTGCCCGTCTCGGCCTTGGAGAAGCCGCGTCGGCGCAGGAAGTCGGTGCGGTCTTCGTCGTTGCGCGCCACGATTCGCTCGCGGGCCGCCTTGATGCCGTTGACGAAGGGCAGGGGCGAGGAGTTCGCGAAGTTCAACAGTGCCGGGGCGGCCTCATGCGCAAACCGGTTGGCGGCGTATTTGCTGTGGCGGATGGTGATTTCCTCGAAATCCTCCACGCCCCACAAATTTCGATTTTGGCAGACCGCGCGGAGATAGAAGCTCGCCATGCCGAGGGTCTTGGCGCCGACCTCGGAATTCCAGCAATAGAAGCCCCGGAAATAGAGGTCGGGCGATCCGTCCGGCAATCGGCCGGCCTCGATCGGATTCAGGTCGTCCACCAGGAACAGGAAGACGTCGCGATCGGAGGCATAGAGCGTCGTCGTGTCCTTGGTGATGTCGACGCGGGGATTGTAGATCCCGGTCGACCAGTCGAGCACCCCCGGCACCTTCCAGCGGGTGTCGCCCGTGCCGTTGCCGGCAATGCGCTGCACGGCCTCCACGAGTTCTGCATCGAATATCCTCCCATAATCTGGTCCGGTGACGGCGCGTAGCTCCGTGCGGCCATCGTCGGTTTCCAGCGTCTTGATCTGCTCGGCCCGGTTGGAGGTCAGGCCGTATTGCAGGTTGATGGCGGCAAGCGCCGCCGGGAGCTGCCGCAGGTAGGCGGCGGGTGCGCCGACCAGGCCGGCGAGCTGACCAAAGGACCAGTGAGTCGGTGCTATGGCCGTGTCGGTGCCTGGCAGGATCAGCGCCAATCGCTCCGGATCGTTGCGGTTCGCCTCAACATGGATCAGCGCACTTTCCACCACGCGGGTCCGGCTGCGGTCGGCGCGGTCGCGCACCGATCGTCCCAGTTCGGAGAGCGAGAGGTAGCGTTCGTCGGCCGGACGCGAGAACCACTCCGACGAGACGCGGCCGACCCGCTCGCCGCGACTGACATCTACCTTGTAACCGCCGGTCGTGTCACGGCGCGCATCGAGAACTTGCATGTTCATGGGACCAATCTCCACGACGGGCGCGGGAGCCTCTCTCCCACCTACTCACCCGTCACGGAAACCGGTCCACACTCTCACTCTCAGGGGGCGTTGCGGGGTCTCCCCGCAGATGGGGTCGGCCGAGACGCTAGGCTCGGACGCAGGGGAAGGCTTTCCCCAAAAGCTGTGGGTTCAAGTCACCGGTAATTGTCGAGTGTCGATTATCACTATAGGGTCCCGCGGTAGGTTCGAGCGAGTCGTTGGGCGATGCATCCAGGATCAGTGGTTCGGCAGGAATGCCTCGAGAAGCACGGGCTGAGCGTGACCGACGCAGCACGCGTTCTCGGCGTGGATCGGCAGACCCTCAGCAACCTGCTGAACGCGCGATCGGGCATCTCGCCTGAAATGGCGATCCGACTGGAGAAGGCTTTCGGGTTGCCGGCCCGCGAGTGGTTGATGCGCCAACTCGATCACGAGCTCACCGAGGCGATGCACAAGGCCGACGGCATCGACGTGCAACCCTTTGCTGGCACCCCGGACGACATGCAGGGGCGCTCATGAACGCGGTTGAAATCGAAGAAGCCATCTCGGTTCTCGCGGAGCGGCCGTTCGACGCCGAAGAGTTTCCCTACGCGTTCCTCGAGGCCTTCGGGAACAAGGAGACCATTCTCAAGCGCCTGCGCAAGGGCGAATCAAATAAGTCCGATCTGGGCGGCGTGCTTCAGACCAACAACATTCACATCGCTACCTGCAAGCCGGGTGAGGTGACGCGCACGCTGGAAGCGTTGAAAGCCAGCCCAGCTACGGCGCGGGCGAAGGCGCGCTTCGTGCTGGCGACCGACGGCGAGCTGTTCGAAGCCGAAGACCTAACGATCGACGATGCGCCGGTCTCTTGCACCTATGCGGATTTCCCCAACCACTTCGGCTTCTTTCTACCGCTGGCTGGCATCACCACGGTCAAGCAGGTCCGCGAAAGCTCGTTCGACATTCGGGCGACCAGCCGTCTTAACCGGCTCTATGTCGAGCTGCTGAAGGACAACCCCGAATGGGGCACCGCGCAGCGCCGGCACGACATGAACCATTTTATGGCCCGGCTGATCTTCTGCTTCTTCGCGGAAGATACCGACATCTTTAACGGCATCGGCGTGTTCACGTCGGCCATCGAGAGAATGAGCGCGAGGGATTCGTCCAACACCCAAGAGGTGATCAGCGAACTTTTCCGCGCCATGAATACCAAGACTATGGAACGGGCCGCTGCGGGCCTCCCGCGCTGGGCTGATGCCTTTCCCTATGTGAATGGAGGGCTGTTTTCCGGCAGCACGGATGTGCCGCGCTTCAGCCGCATCGCGCGATCCTACCTGCTCCACATCGGCAGTCTCGATTGGAAGAAGATCAACCCGGACATTTTCGGGTCGATGATCCAGGCCGTGGCCGACGACGATGAGCGCGGCGCACTCGGCATGCACTACACCAGCGTGCCGAACATCCTGAAGGTGCTGAATCCGTTGTTCCTCGACGATCTGCGAGAGAAGCTGGAAGAGGCTGGCGACAACGCGCGCATATTGCTCAACCTGCGCAAACGCATGTCTAAAATCCGCGTGTTCGATCCGGCCTGCGGTTCGGGCAATTTCCTTGTCATCGCCTACAAGGAGATGCGGGCCATCGAGGCTGAGATCAATCGCCGCCGCGACGAACCCGACCATCGCACGGAAATTCCGCCTACGAACTTTCGCGGCATAGAACTGCGCGACTTCCCGGCCGAGATCGCGCGCCTGGCGCTGATCATTGCCGAGTATCAGTGCGACGTGTTGTATCGCGGCCAGAAGGAGGCGCTCCGCGACTTCCTGCCGCTCGATGCGCAGAACTGGATCACCTGCGGCAACGCCCTGCGGCTCGATTGGTTGAGCATCTGCCCGCCGACGGGTACGGATGTGAAGCATCACGCAGACGACCTATTCCACACGCCGCTTAACCAAGCACAAATCGACTTCGAGAACGAAGGCGGTGAGACCTACATCTGCGGCAATCCGCCTTATTATGGGAGCCGCCGCCAGGAGGAGTTGCAGAAATCTGACCTTAAAGAACTGGCGGGGGCGATAATCCCGAAATGGAAGTCACTCGATTACGTTTCCGGATGGCTGTTGAAGGCAGCGAGTTACACAAAAAATGAACCGTGTCGCTTTGCGTTTGTTTGCACAAGTTCGATCTCAGAAGGGCTTCAAGTTGCGCTCGTTTGGCCTCACATTTTAGACGGTAGTCGCGAGATCTATTTTGCGCACCGCCCATTTAAATGGTCCAATCTGGCCAAGAGCAACGCGGGTGTCTCAGTTGTTATCGTGGGCATAGCCCCCGTTTCAGATGTCGGGCAACGCAGGATCTATGATGGGGATGTTTTACGACAGGTAGATCGAATAAACCCTTATCTAGTCCCGGCCTCGACCGTCTATGTTCAGACGCGCGCAAGCCCCCTAAGCGATGTTCCCCGAATGGTAATGGGCAGCATGCCGCGAGATGGTGGGAACCTCATTCTCGATCAGGATGAGGAGCGGCGCCTTTCTGAATCCGTCTCGTGCGCTGCAAGCTGGTTGCGGCGATACATTGGTTCAGCTGAGCTGATACGAGGAACAGTTCGGTACTGCCTCTGGATCGGTGACCGGGACGCTGCGAAAGCGCGCGAGAATGCAGAGATAGAGCGGCGCTTGGAAGCCGTTACCGAAATGCGTCGGCTAAGCCCTCTTGCATCCACGACAGAGTTTGCTGATCGCCCCCACAGATTTGTTTACTTGGCAGGCGAAAGTCATATCTTCACCATTGCAGTCGCAGGAGTATCCTCGGAGAAGCGTCCATTTCTTCCTGTCGACGTGTTTGGTCCGCATACGATCGTCAGCAATCTTGCATTCGCGATTTACGACGCCCCTCTATGGAATCTTGCTGTTATATCATCCCGGTTGCATTTGGTTTGGGTAGCCGCAGTGTGCGGCAAGATGAAGATGGATTACAGGTATTCCAACACCCTCGGATGGAACACCTTCCCGGTTCCGATTCTGACTAACAAGAACAAGTCTGACCTGACACGTTGTGCAGAGGACATCCTGCTTGCACGCGAGACGCATTTTCCCGCCACGATCGCTGATCTTTATGATGCGGAGGCCATGCCAAATGACCTTCGTGCTGCTCACGACCGCAACGATGAAGTGATCGAGCGCATTTATCTCGGACGACGGTTCAAGAATGATACCGAGCGGCTTGAGAAGCTGTTCGAGCTCTACACCAAAATGTCTGTTGCCCCAGCCAAATCCGCGAAGACCCGTTTGGCGGCGCCAGCATGAGTGACTACGTTTTGTTCCAGATGTGGGGTCCATTCCGGCAGTCGTTGATTGCCGGTCATCTATTCTATGTCGAACAGGCTCGAAAGCGCTTGCTCTCACAGTTTGAAGACATCGGGGCCGAAGCCGACAAGGCTGCCGAGGATTGGCTTCAGCGAAGCAGCGGAAGGTTTGATCCTGATCGGCATGACCCCGGCGAATTCTACGAAGCTGCCAACGACGCCGGCATCGAGTTCTATACCCTTCTGAGTGACATGCGAGACCAAACGCGTTTGAGCGTCGTTGCGGGGGTGTTCCATGAATGGGACAAGCAACTGCGCGATTGGCTGGTTCGAGAAATTCAACATTGGCACCGAGGTGACGCCGCCGCGCTCAAAGTGTGGTCGGCTGATTTTTTGCAGATCGCCGAATTGTTAGAAAGCATTGGTTGGCCGATTAGTAGCACAGACTACTTCCAAATGCTTGATGCCTGCCGTCTTGTGGTCAACGTCTACAAGCACGGCAAGGGCAAGTCGCTCGCAGATTTGAAGCAGAAATATCCTGAGTATCTGGATGATCCTTTCGGCGGTTCTGGAGCTGCGTTCTCAAGCGTAGAGCATCGCGATCACACGCACCTAAAGGTGAGTGACGATCAGTTTGAGGCATTTTCAGATGCGATCGTCGCGTTCTGGCAAGCGGTGCCAGAGAACATATTCGAGTCGAAGATCAATGACGTGCCCGACTGGTTTGGCAAGGCCATCCTGAAAGACCGCACCGGCCACAAACAGGCGAGCAAGCAATGATCGACAATACGCCAAAATCAGTCCCCTCGGTTTCGGTTAAGTATGCCAGCAACAGGAGCTCGACCAAGGCGAACGAGCTTGGCATGCGGCCGATGCAGGAGCGCGCCTTCGAGAAGCGCGGCGAGCAATATCTGCTGATCAAGTCGCCGCCGGCGTCGGGCAAGAGCCGCGCACTGATGTTCATTGCGCTCGACAAGCTGACCAACCAGGGCGTCAAGCAGGCCATCGTCGTGGTGCCGGAAAAATCCATCGGTTCCAGTTTCCATGACGAGCCGCTGAGCAAGCACGGCTTCTGGGCGGACTGGCACGTGGAGCCGAAATGGAACCTGTGCGACGCGCCGGGCAATGACAATGGTGGCAAAGTCAATTCACTCGGCGTTTTCCTCGAAAGCGGCGACAAGGTTCTGGTCTGCACTCATGCGACGTTCCGCTTCGCCGTCGACAAATTCGGGGTGGAGGCGTTCGACGACCGGCTGATCGCGGTGGACGAGTTCCACCATGTTTCCGCCAATCCCGATAACAAGCTAGGCATTCATCTGGGCGATTTCATGAGTCGCGACCGCGTGCATATCGTCGCAATGACCGGGTCTTATTTCCGGGGTGACGCGGAAGCCGTGCTGGCCCCGCAGGACGAAGGCAAGTTCGAAAGCGTCACCTACACCTATTATGAGCAGCTCAACGGCTATCAGTATCTGAAGCAGCTCGACATTGGCTATTTCTTCTATTCGGATTCCTACGCCGACGACATTCTGAAGGTGCTGAACCCGGCCGAGAAGACGATCATCCACATCCCGAATGTCAACTCGCGCGAGAGCACGAAGGACAAGATCAAGGAGGTGGAGCACATCATCGAAGAGCTGGGTGCTTGGCAAGGGACGGACCCCGCCACAGGCTTTCAGCTGGTGAAGACGCCGGAAGGCCGGATTCTGCGCATTGCCGATCTGGTCGACGACGACCCTGCCAAACGCGACCGGGTTTCGGCCGCGCTGAAAGATTCGTCGCAGAAGAACAACCGTGATCACGTCGACATCATCATCGCGCTTGGCATGGCGAAGGAAGGCTTCGACTGGATCTGGTGCGAACACGCGCTGACGGTTGGCTATCGCTCCAGCCTTACCGAGATCGTGCAGATCATTGGCCGCGCCACCCGCGATGCACCGGGTAAGATCCGCGCCCGCTTCTCGAACCTGATTGCCGAGCCCGCCGCCGCCGATGACATCGTGACCGAGGCCGTCAACGATACGCTGAAGGCCATCGCGGCGAGCCTGCTCATGGAGCAGGTGTTGGCGCCCCGCTTCGAGTTTAAGCCGAAGAACCCGCAGAACGGGCCGTCGCCGGGCTTCGACTATGGCGAGGGCGGCTTCGATCCGAACAAGTGCAACGTTGGCTTCAACGAGGACTCCGGCAAGTTCCAGATCGAGATCAAGGGCCTGGCTACGCCCAAGAGCGAAGAAGCGACCCGCATCTGCCAGGAAGATCTGAATGAGGTGATCGCGGCCTTCGTGCAGGACAGGACGACGATCGAACGTGGCCTGTTCGACGAGGAATTGGTTCCCGAGGAACTGACCCAGGTGCGTATGGGCAAGATCATCAAGGACAAGTTCCCGCAGCTCGACGCGGAGGACCAGGAGGCTGTTCGCCAGCATGCCGTGGCGGCGTTGAATCTGACCCAGAAGGCGAAGGAAGTCGCGGCGGGTAGCTCGCTCGGCGAGGAGAGCGCGAATACCGCCTTTGTCGATGGCGTCCGCAAATTCGCGATGGACGTGCGCGAGTTGGACATCGACCTGATCGACCGGATCAATCCCTTCGGGGAAGCCTATGCCATCCTCGCCAAGACAATGAGCGAGGAGAGCCTGAAGCAGGTCGCCGCGACGATTGCCGCCAAGCGCACCAGCCTGACGCCGGAGGAGGCGAAGGTGATCGCCAAGCGCGCCGTTGAGTTCAAACGGGAACGCGGACGTCTGCCGTCGATCAGCTCGGCTGATGCTTGGGAAAAGCACTTGGCTGAAGGCGCCGCCGCATTCGTCCGCTTCAAGGATGAGGGCCGTTATGAGTGATCTCGACCTTGATGAACTGCGTTCGGAACTCGACGATTTCGCGCAGCCCGAGAAAAAGGGCGGCCGTTCTCCCCGCGAGGAACGCATCATCGCGGGCTTCGAGGAAATTCAGCGGTTCGTCGAAAAAAGCGGCGACGCTCCGCGACATGGCGAGGACGGCGACATATTCGAACGGCTGTATGCCGTGCGGCTCGATCGACTGCGCGCGCTGGAGGATTGCCGCTCCCTCCTCACGCCGTTTGATCACCAGGGACTGTTGACGGGCGCGCTGGTCACGTCGTCAGTGCCGGCGGACGCAATGGACGAGGACGAGCTGCTTGCCGAACTGGAAGGTGCTGCGGGTTCATCTGACATCACCAAGCTGCGCCACGTGCGCACCAGCGCCGAAAAGCGCGAGGCCGAAGAAATCGCGAGCCGGGAAAAGTGCCTCGATTTCGAAACGTTCAAACCGCTACTCGAGCAGGTAAAGAGCGACCTCGAAAGGGGGCTCCGCACCACAAGGCCGTTCGTCAAGGACGCCGGGTTCCTCAAGGCCGACGTTCAGGCGGGCCAGTTCTTCATCCTTGGCGGCCAGACCGCGTATGTCGCCGAGGTCGGAGAGCCGATAAAGGCGCCGAACGGCGAAACCGACGCGCGGCTCAGGGTCATCTACTCCAATGGCACCGAGAGCGACCTGCTGCTGCGGTCGCTCCAGCGCGCACTTTACAAGGATGAGGCTGGCCGGCGGATCACTGAGCCGAGCGCGGGCCCATTGTTTGACGACCAGACTGGCGATGGCGATCAAGCGAGCGGAACGATTTACGTGTTGCGCAGCGAATCCGACCATCCGCTGGTCGCCGCGAACCGTGAAATCCTGCACAAGATCGGCGTGACGGGCGGCAGCGTGGAGCGGCGTATCGCCAACGCTCGCCTCGATCCAACCTACCTCATGGCCGATGTCGAGATCGTCGCTACTTACGAGCTCTACAACGTCAACCGCGCGAAGCTTGAAACCTTGATCCACAAGGTCTTTGGCGCGGCGCGGCTGGATGTCGAGATCAAGGATCGCTTCGGCCAGCCGATCGTGCCCAAGGAGTGGTTCTTGGTTCCTCTGTTCGCCGTGGATGAGGCCGTCGTCCGCATAAAGGACGGTACGATCACGGGATACGTCTACGATCCGCAGACTGCGCATTTGGTGCTTCGAGATCGCTGACCTCCCCGATAAGACCGAACGAAGGGGAGACGCATGATCCGGATTGATGTCCACCACCTTCTCGCCTCGCTCACCTATCTCGCGGGCTCCCAGAAGCACCTCGTGCTTTTGCGGCGGCAGGTGATCGAGAACGGTGGCATGGGCATGCTGGAGATGCAGCGCTTTGCCGAAATGCGCGAGTGTGCGCGCCGGTTGGGCGCCATTGCGGAGACTTTGGACATGCCCGCCGGACGGGCCAGCGCCGTGCGGCTGTCGCAGAATCTCGACAAGGTCGCGCCGTTCCACATAGGCCTGACGCCGGATCGGTTGAGCCTAGTCGCCGATGAGATGGCGATATTGACCTCGGCCTTTCAGGACGAGCTAGAAGCACGATTGCTCTTTGCCTTTCCGCCATCGAGCGCGCGGTATTTATCCACCGACCCTCTGTTCGGCGAGTGCGTTGAGGACGTGTTCCCGGATGTCTCGTACGACATCACCGAGGCTGGGAAGTGCCGCGCCCTCGGACGCTGGACGGCCACGGTCATGCATCTGATGCGGGTTCTTGAGTCAGGGCTGGCCGCGTTAGCCAAACATCTGGACGTGCCATCGGGGGAGAACTGGAACGGCGTCCTCGGCGCGATCGAGGGCAAGCTCCGCGAAGTCCGCCGCAAGATCGACGGCCGGGAGGAAGAGCAGTGGGCGGCCGAAGCGGGCGTCCATCTGCGTTTCATCAAAAACGCCTGGCGCAATCACGCGATGCACCCGCTCGAGCGCTACGATGAAGAGCGCGCGGTACAGATCTTTGAGAACACGCGGTCGTTCATGCAGCATCTAGCCGGAAAACTGGCGATAGCCGCTGAGGACGGTTGAGGACGGCACTATCGCCGGGCGCGCCTCATAGGCGTATCGCTCCTTCAGGAGGTTCGGGTTGGCTGGTTACCCGCCACGATACGCCGCCTTCATCAGACCGTCATCACCCAGGTTCCGCCATAGCTCAGGTACCGCCGCTGGCCGCCTTGAAAACTGTCAGAAAACCGGGTATGTTTCTGACAGGAGAATGGCCATGCAACGGTTGACTGAACAGATTCTTGCGCACGCGAATGGGCTGCCAGAGGGTACGCCGGTCGCAGCTAAGAGCTTGCTTCACCTCGGGAATCGCGCCGCGGTGGATCAGGCTTTGTCGCGTCTTGCCCAGCGGGACCAACTGATCCGGGCGGGTCGCGGCGTTTATCTTCTCCCGGTTACGAGCCGGTTCGGCACGCGAGCTCCCTCGGTGGAGCAGGCGGTCGAGGCGCTTGCAAATCAACGAGGGGAGATCATCGTCCCGAGCGGGGCCGCTGCCGCCAACACGCTTGGCCTCACGACGCAGGTGCCGGTCCGGTCGGTCTTTCTGACCTCCGGCCGCACCCGGAAGATGAGCCTGGGCAAGCAGGTCGTCGAGCTTCGGCATGCGCCTCGTTGGCAGCTCGCCATGGCGCATCGGCCCGCTGGCGAGGCGGTGCGAGCCTTGGCCTGGCTTGGACCGGAGAAGGCGGAAGCCGCCCTGAAAACATTGAAGCGGAAGCTCCCGCCATCCACTTTCAGCGAACTGGTCGCGGCAGCGCCGCAGCTTCCGACCTGGCTGGCGCGCAGTGTGGGCAAGGCCGCACATGGCTGATGCCTTTCTCCACCTCCCGGTCGAGGACCGGCGCGAGGCGCTCGGCGTCGCCGCCGATCGCTCCGGCCGGCCGGCGCATCTCCTGGAGAAGGACGTGTGGGTCGTCTGGGCGCTTGCCACCCTTTACGGCTCGGCGCTCGGCGAACATCTGGTGTTCAAAGGCGGTACGTCGCTCTCCAAAGCCTATCAGGTCATCCGGCGGTTTTCCGAGGATGTCGACCTGACCTATGACATCCGGACGATCGCACCCGATCTGGTGGGCGACGATGGCGAGGCCCTGCCGAAGACTCGCAGTGAGGAGAAGCGCTGGTCGAGTGAGGTACGCAAGCGCTTGCCCGAGTGGGTTGAAGAAAGCGTTCAGCCGATCATCGCAGAGGTGCTCGCGGCTGAGGCTTTGGCGGCTACCATCCGCGTCGAAGGCGAGAAGCTGTTCATCGATTACGAGGCCGCGACGGCTGGCTCCGGCTATGTGGCGCCGAGCGTGATGCTCGAATTCGGAGCGCGATCGACGGGTGAGCCCGCGACCTTGCGTAACATCGCCTGCGATGCGTCTGGTCTGATCGAAGGCGTGACCTTTCCCACGGCTCGTCCACGCGTCATGCATGCGGAGCGGACCTTTTGGGAGAAGGCGACCGCCATTCATGTCTTCTGTCTGCAGGAGCGGCTGCGCGGTGATCGTTTTGCTCGTCACTGGCATGATGTCGCGCGACTGGACGAAGCCGGTTATGCGGCGTCCGCCTTTGCTGATCGCGACCTGGCGAACGCGGTGGCGCGCCACAAGACCATGTTCTTCGCCGAGAAAGCGCCCGATCGGACACCCATCGATTACGCGGCGGCCGTCAACCACGGTCTGCGGCTTGTCCCCACAGGCGACGGGTTGAAGGCTCTGGAAGAGGACTACGCCCGCATGGTCGACGACGGGCTTCTTCTAGAAGACGCCGAGCCTTTCGAGGCGCTCATGGAGTGTTGCGCGGGTATTGCAGTTCGAGCAAATAGCAACGACAAATAAAAATACGCCTGGGGGGATGCTGATGAGTAAGAATTTGACGCGCACGACACGGCTAGGGCTGAATTTTGCGAGGCAATGTGTGTGTAATGGCGAGACCGTTAGCGTAGAATTGGCCGTTGTCCCTTTTCCTGTCCGTCCGGATCGTTACGAGCGCAAGTTTTACCTTGCTGGTCTGATATGACAGGGGGCGGACTTCGCTTTGATGACTGGCTACTGGCCGCAGGCAGTCCTGCTGACAGCGGACTTCATTTCGTCGGTGCATTCGATCGACGGATTACATTCTATTCGCAACAGGTCCGCGCGCTCAGACTTGCCCACGCATTAAGTCGCCCGGGTAGGTTGAAACCTGCTGATAACATCGCTGTGGTCGGCGCGGGGGCCGCGGGTGTTACGGCCGCCCTCGGACTAGCGTTGCTTGGTAACGATGTGACGCTATACGACCTGGCCGCGTCGATCTTGCAGCTACAGAGCGCGTCGCCCCGCCTGCTGCACCCTCATATCTACGAGTGGCCGAGGTTGGGATCGCTGGATGACCGCGCGGGTTTGCCGGTCTTGGATTGGTCTGCGAACCACGGCGGCGCGGTTTGCACTCGGCTCAAGGCGGACTTTGACGCTGCCGAGACGCGCCTGCAGAATCTCACCTTCAAGCCGGGCCATATCTTAACATCACTCGATAAGGCCGGGGCGCGGTGGAGGCTTGGGCTCACGACGAACGGCACGCCCAGCTATCGTCAATTTGACCACGTCGTGCTCGCGATCGGCTTCGGCGACGAGATTTCATGTGGGGCGGCGATCCCTGTGCATTATTGGAAGCAGAACTCCACGGGATCGGCCGCGGCAGAACCACACAGTCCGGCCACCTATATCGTCAGCGGCAATGGTGATGGCGGGCTGACGGACCTGCTAAATCTGTTGATCCAGGATTTCGATCACGTCGGATTTACGCGGCGCTTTTTGAGCTACTTTTCTGATGACGCTCTTCGCGTCACGACTGAAGCCGCCTGCGCTGGCGTATCGGCCGGCGACGATCTCGAAGCGGCGTTCAATACCCATCTCTTACCGCTGTTTGATGAGTTGGGCGTGCTTGATCGGCTCAGTCTGTTCCTGCGATCCGACCGAAAGGTCACCATCAATAGCTCCGGCCCCTTGTTTGCTGCGGCAAAGGCAGCTCAGCTAAACCAGGTGATGGTCTTCGCGGTTCTTGAGGCGGCGAAGCAAGTCGCCCGACCCGTCCAGCGAAGTACGGGTCATGTCACGGACGTCGTCCCAAGCGCCGGAGGCTTCCAAGTCAGCGGCCTGAATGTCGAGGGCGTACCACTGACCGAGACGCTCGAACATGTCATCCTGCGGCACGGCCCCGACCGTGCACTGCGCTATGCGCCGGCGGGCGCCCACTTTGAAGCCTATAGAGCGCATGTGACGGCTCTCTTTGCAGCGCGGCCCGACCTCAACGTCCCGCCTGTCCTTGATCGTGAGACCTACGATTTCTTCGAAATGCATCGGATTGCGAAGCTCGAAGATCATGCGTCACAGCAAGCGTCACAGGCCAGTATTGCCACCGCAAGGGCCACGTTGCTTATAGGGATTGATCCGGCCGCTCATGTTCCGATCGAACGTGGAAGCCGGAGCCTCTCGGACATCGCCGACCAATGCGATCGACTGACCGGAAACGTCATTGTCCACCTTGCGGTGGCTCCCGCGAAGATAGCGGGATCGGCTGACATTGTCCGCTTGGCGCGGGCGAGCGGCGGTCGCATCGCGCTCGCAGCCGGTCCTGAGGGATTATTCGACTGGCAGAAAGTCGCGCCAACTATTGATGCTGTGCCGGCGGCGGTCTCACACTATCCCGCACTAGCACTAGACACGACGGGGTTGGACCACGCGATCGATGCCTGTCTGCTCCGCCTTCTGGATCAACGGGTCCGATCAGCCTTGGCGAGCAATCACTGCGACACCCTTGGTCCGCTTAACGCATCGATCGCAGGAGTTCTCGAACCGACGTGGTTGGCATGGCATGCCTCGCTGAAAGCTGACAAAGCGCTGCTGAGTGCTTTTCTCCGTTGGCTTGCCAATGTCGAACAGGACGTACGGTCGCCTTGGAGCGGCGATCATGCCAGCATCCCGCATCTCGCGACGGCCCTTGTGATGATGCTGGCGACACATTGCGGCGAACCGCTTGCGCCGGCATTCGTCGACCGCGGTAATCTCAAATTCAGCCATAATGCGGTGGCACTGGGCTCGGGATGCCAAATGGTCGGCCAGCAACCGATCGCGATTTGGGATCAGCCCGACCAGTGGGGTGTCGATGCGCTGATCCTATCGGGCTCGGCAGAAGTCGAGGTCTTGGATCCGCCGGGCAGCGTTCTCGATGGTGGCAAGCTCGCCATGGGGATGGCGGCGGCGAGACGGGTGCGTCCGGTGGTGATCCGCAACGACAAGCAATGGCGTGCGCACCTGACAGGTGATCTCACTGTTTGGAGGGCGGCCGTAGAAGCCGAATTTGCCGCCTTGCGTGCGCGGCAGGACAAGGAACTGGAGGAGCTTTCGAAATGACTCCTGAAATCCTTAGTGACAAGCTCATGGCATCAGCCAAGTCTCTCGGCTGGCCAGCGACGATTGAGCCAGATTTCGCATCTCAAAAGTTCAGGGGGCGGCAGGACGCGTCTGCGGCGTCGCTGCCTGAAATTACAATCGGCCTGCGTCTCGGCGCATATCCTCTCTTGATCGCGCCAATCGCTTTGAATAGCAGTGAGGAAATGCAAACCTCGCTCCGAGCGCTGCATAAACAGATGGTGATTGCCCGTTCGTATATGCGCGCTGAAGAGGTGATCAATGCGCACATCATGCTTTGTGTGACAGCGACCAATTCTCAAGTCGATTGGCGCGGTATTATCGATCTTGCCGAAAGGGACGAGACAGTTTGTCGGAAGGTGGTCTGGATGCCGGACACAGACGCCCTAGATGCATCGTACGACCTGTTTTTGGCACGAACATTTCTGGCCCAACCTTGGCGTTCGCTTGAAGCGGTCCTCAACGCGCCACTCGACCACAACCAGGGACTTGCTGAGCGGATCCTCGTTAGCCACGGACTGTCCGAACCTGCGGCGAAGCGGTGGGTTGTGCTTGCTGAGACTTACAAGGATGACCCAGACGGATTGATCCCGCAGTTGGTCGCCGCGCGGGAGCAATCCGAATGACACCGCTCTATCTGAAGCATGTTGCACTTCGACAATTTCGAAGCTTTGCCACGCTCGACGTAGAGCTTCCGGCGCAGCCTGGCGTGCTTATTGTCCATGGCAGCAACGGCCTGGGCAAATCCTCTCTCTTCGATGCGCTCGAATGGGCGTTGTCCGACCGGATCGACCATTTTCGCGACGCGAACGGCGTCAACAAGCCGGGCACTTACCTGTGTCGCTGGCGGGATGGTGAACCCGGGCCGACCAGTACGACAATGACGTTTTCGGACGACAGCACCATCGAGCGAAGTCTGTTGTCAGCTAAATCAAGCAAGTCGCAACTCGCGGGCAGCGTTTCCGATATTACTGCCTTTCTTCGTGCGCCCGCCTGGCAGCAGCGAATTTCGGAACTACAGCGCTATCTCTTGCTGACCCATTTCCTTGGACAATCGACACTCTCGCGCCTGACCTACCGCAAATCTAGTGAGCGGTTCGACATTTTAAAGGAAGCTGCGCAGAGCACAGCCATAGAGGCAATTGCCAACGCTCTTCACGGTCAGGGCAACACCACAGTCGTCCGCGCCTATGCCAGGCAGATCGAAGCGCTTGAGCGTGATGCCAAGAATTTGGGCGATATTTTAGAGCAGGAGGCCGCGCTATGGGCTGAAGCGCAGATCTCGGGCGCGATCGACGAGGCTACTGCAGGTGTCGAGATCCGCCGAATTGCGGATCAGATGGCACGCGCCCAGCTCGACGATCAAGAGACCCCCGGTACTGTGGGTGTCGAAATCGAGCCCACGATTGATCGGCTGCAGGCCACAGCAGATCGGATTGAGCACGAGTGTCTTGGCGCCGAAGCCAAGTTGGAGGACGCGCGGCGGCTCCATGGTGAGCGGCAGCGAGCCTTAGCCGACATTGCCGAAGTGGGAGCCTCACGCGCCGCTACACAGATGCGGCTGGACGCGCTGGGCGGGGAGCTTGGGCAAGCGCAGACGCTCCAAAGTGATTGCCGTAGGGACGTTGCGACCATTCAGGAGGCGGTGGCTGGCGCATCGACGGCCGTTTCGCGTCTAAGCGCGTTGCGTGACGCACGCGCTCTCGTCGCTAGGCTGGCGACCGAACATCGCAATAGCGTCGCGGCGCGGGCGGCTGCCGAGCAGGCAAAAATCGCGGCCGAGCGCGACGTCACGCTGGCCGAGCGCAGACGGCAGATCTTACAGCGAGTAAACGGCGAAATCGGCCAATGCGACGAGGAGGTCGACAGTCTGCGCGCCAGCATGGCGACGGTCGATCAGGCGATCGCATGTGAGGCTCGCATTCGCGACCAGTCGAACGCGCTTGCACAACTCGAAGCCGGCAACCCGAACATCGATCGGGCTGTGCAACTTGCCGAAGAAACCGTGGCTGCAGCTACCGAAAGCGTCAGCGCACAGACTGGGGTTGTTGAAAGCTTTCGCGAGACTGTCGACACGATGTCTAGTGCAATCGCGTCGATCGCGACGCACTTGCCCGCCGATGCATGCGACTGCCCGCTTTGCGCGACCCATTTCGACAGTCCGTCGACCTTGCAGGCCCGGGTTTCGACTGCGGCACAGCGCCTCGCACCCGCCCTTGTCGCTCAGGAGGAAGCACTTAGGAGCCTGTCGGCCGCCCGTGACGCCCGCGTAGTCGAACTTGAGCACCTGCGAGGCGCGCAGTCGGCGATACGTTCGGCCCGTGTAGCGCTCAACGCCGAACGAGAGCAGCGAGTCCGGCTGCTCGCCCGCCTTGATGGTGGCTCAACCGATCAATCCGACACGTTGACCGCGAGACGAGCGCGGTTGGCTGACGCTGTCGCCGCGACAAGTGCGAGGCGCTACCGAAAGGTCCGCTGGCAAACGCACCCAGCTCTGGGTGGACAGGCATCAAACGTCGAGCATTCGCGCGCCGTCCGCGCGCGTGACGCAGCCCAACGGACCCTCGACGCCGCCACCCGCACGTCCGCGGACCTCGCCGCCGCTCTCGAAAGAGCGAGAACGGACGACGCCACCGCGAATTCTGCGGTGGGAGCGGATCGTGAAGTCAGTCCCGACAAGCTTCCGGAGATGCTGCAGCAAGCGGAGGCGACTTCGCGTCGTGTTCAGGAGGAATTCGCTACGGCAACGCGAGCGCTGGCAGACGCCGACACGGCTGTCGTCGCACTCGAAGCGGAGCAAGCCGGTTTGCGGGCGCGTCAGGTAGAGATCGATTCTCGAAAGACCGCCCTCGATCAGACGCAGCGCAGGACCGGTGACGACTGGCTTGCCCTGCAACGGTTCGGCTCCACTCCGGATCTTGCACCCGTCCAAATCCTCGAACGTCGGATTGCCGCCTCGAGACTGGCGGTCAAGGAAGCGACAGCGCAACTTGCGCGTCTGCGCGAAGGGCGTCTCGCTTGGGCCCGACAGCTCAGCCATCGCGCCGTGCTCGAGCAAGTCCGTGAACACGTCGATGGGCCACCAAACGCGACACGCGACGAGCTGCTCGAGAGCGCGACATTGCTTCGTGCTCGAAAAGAGGCGGAAGCGGAGGCAGTCCGCCAGGTCAAAGAGATCGCGAAGGCTGCAGGCGCCGATATCAGCGCCGAGTTGGAAGACTTCAATTCAGAATACATCAAGCCCCTGGGGTTCTTGATGTCTCGGATTAACCAAGCGATTCTGTGCGACCCGCGCGTCGGGATCGATCTTCACGTGAAAAAGAAAAAGATTGAGCAGAGCGCCGTTAAAGGCGGCGAAGTGCCCAAGGCGGTCGGAGAAATCGATCCCGTACTCGTTCATAGCGAAGGTCAAATGGCTGCTCTAGCGGTCAGTATGCTGTGCGCCGCGAGCTTGACGTTCCCTTGGTCTCGATGGAAGGCCCTCGTTCTCGACGATCCTTTGCAGCACAATGACTCGATCCATGCTGCAGCGTTTGCAGACCTGATGGGGAATCTGGTCAGCGCTGAGGGTTATCAAATTCTTCTCTCGACCCACGACGTCGCGCAGGCCGAGTTTCTGCAACGCAAGTTCCGTTCGCGCCGCATCCCCTGCACGACGTTGAATCTGCTGGGGCTTGGCAAAGATGGTGTGGAGTGGTCCATCCAATCCTCATCTGCGATCAGCCCTCAAGCAGCGTCAGCTTGAGAGGCGATATGGCGACGAGGGCTATCTGCGTCGGGGTCAACAAGCATCGGGATTCTGCGATTCCGGAGCTCAGCGGAGCGCGACGGGACGCCACAGCTCTGTGGGCGCTGTTCACCGACACGATAGGGGCTTTTCAGCACAGCTCCTCGTCGATGAGCGGGCGAGGTTATACTCTCTGACGCCGTGCGTCGTTGCTGATCTGAGCACAGCTACTAAAATGGTCCACGATCGGCGATAAGCACAAGGTGTCCATGGAGCGGCTCACCCTCAACTATGTCTGGAAGCAGAAATCGACGCCGGTCGTGCTGCGCCGGACCGGGCGTGGTGAGAAGCTTCGAGTGCGACTGCCTTTTGCTGACGAAAATCGGCGATGGCTGCAGAACGGCCGGCGAACAGCTGCTGAATGGATCGGGGGGACGGACGCCTATTGGGAGTTGCCGAAGTCCTGGTTCAACGACTTCGTCGATCGGGCGCTACAGCGTTACGGCAAGGTCTACATCATCCAGCCCTATCGCGAGCAGGAGATCTGCGCGCGGGCGTGTCAGGACGCACAGGGGCACGAATGCCAGTGTTCCTGCATGGGCGCCAACCATGGCATCGGCAATGACGGCAGCTGGTTCGAGATCTCCGACGCCTTCTCGACCCGCTGGGGCGACCGCGAACTCGCTTGTCGACTGCTCACGGCCCGGTAGGGACGAGTACCCGATCAGACGCCTACGTCAGCGGGCAGCGGAGGAATTTTTCGACTTCGCCATCGAAAAACACCCGCTCGATGTGATGCCCGGCACCTTCAACGAGACTGCGTGCCACCAACGGCAGCTCCCGGACCGAGCGCTGCACGTCATCCATCGCGATCGGTTCGTCGCTTTCCGGCACATCGATCCGTGTGACGTTGTTCTTGCCGACCAGCAGATAGGCTTGTCCCAGGGCATTGCGGGATTGCGCACGGGCGGCCGCATTGAATGAGCGCATGAACGCCCAATCCTTGATGCCGCCGTTGCGCGTCCGCTCATCGACAGTGAAAGTGGACTCACCCGTTCCCAGGCTCAGGATACGCACGTCCTCGCGCGCAATGTCGAAGCAGGCTAGGGCGTCGACCAGGGCGTTCATGACCGGATTGTTGGCCCAGATGCCGCCATCGATCATGACGTAACCGTCGTCCTCGACACCGGGATAGTAGGACGGGGCCGCTGTCGTGTGGAGCGCCACATGGGCGAACTTCTTGTGGCGGTCCTTCTGGTAGTCCGGGTGGTGCGGCGTCTTGTAGAGGAACGGCTCGCCGTGGCGCCCTTCGAAGCTCGGGATGACCAGGCGGGTGACGGCATCGTCGAGCACCTTGTCGCCAAAGATCCGCAGCAGCTCCTCTTTGAGCGCGGCCTGGTCGTGCTTCGGCCTGAACGCCCAGCGCAGCAACCTCGATACCTTGCCGAGCCCGGCCGCCGGCGGAAAGATGCGCTCACCGCGTTCGAGATAGATGTTCAAGGCTTGTCGGGCCGTCATCCCGTGGGCAAGGGCGAGCGCGATAATGCCGCCCGTTGAGGTGCCCGCGATCATGTCGAAGTGACTGTTGATCGGGGCGCCGCCCAGGAAGCGGCTTTCGAGTTCGGCAAGGACGGCAGCCGGAAACACTCCGCGAATCCCGCCACCGTCGATCGACAGGATGCGAAACGGACAGCCCTTCGGCCACGGCTGCTTCAGGCGAGCATGCTGGATCGTGCCGTCGGATCGGCGTGGGGGGATATAGTTCATTGTGCGATCTCCGTTACCTCGGCGGATTCCGATCCTGCGTGCCGCCCGCCGCCGGTCCAGCGACCGGTCATCAGCCACAGTTCGTAGCAAGCGAGCCAGTCGAACGCCCAAGGAGCGGTCGTGCTGGCGATGGTCATGGCCGGGGACCATTCCCTCTCACGAGGATCGAACAGGCAAAGCGTCGGATCCTCGGCCGGCGGATAGACATGTGGTAGTTGGCCCTCGGCGTTTCCGGGCAAGCGGATCAGTTTCGGTGAGAGCACTCGCACCTCGGGGAACGATCCCAGCTCGTACCGAATCTCCACCGAGTACGTCGCATATTGCGGCCTCACGCTCCCCACCCACCGGGCGGACTGGGCGCGGCGGTCGACACGGCGTGCAGCGAACTGCGGCCAGGTCGCCTTCATCGCGGCGACCTGCTCGTCGATGGAGAGGATCGCCGCCATCATCAGATCTTGCGTCCGAAGAAGGTGTGAGGCCGCGCCGCAGAGACTGCCGGGTTGACGGTCGACGCCGCGACCGCTGCGGCGGTAGGCAACAGCACGCCGCCGCGCCGCGTGTAGAGATGACGCGACTGCTGGATCTCGCCACCAACCTCGGTGGCGATCTGGTCCGCGGCGCGGGTCACGACGCGGTCGCCGAAGTCGTTGCGCAACGTGTCCATCATCGTGTTGGGGAACATCTCGCCCTTCCGCATCACCTCGAGTGATCGGACGAACTCGTGCAAGTGTTCGGCGAACTCATCCTGCTGAGCGATGGATTCCGGCCAGCGGTCGGTGAAGACATCGGTCGCGCATACCGGATTGGCGACATGCAGGAGCCGCCCGTAGAGGGAGGCCTGCTCGATGTCGCGGATGATCCAGCTCGCGAGGCGAACGAGCATGGTGCTGAGCGACATGTTCGGCTGCGCGGCGAGTCCGGCGTAGTAGGAAAGCATCACCGACGGCGGGATCCGGCCAGCATAGCTCGCGTAGCGAATGTTGCGGAAGCGCTTGAGCAGCTGGAGGGCGAGCGTCGCCGTGTTCTTGACGATGAAGTCGCACTGATCTGGAACATCGTCCACATCGGCGTCGGCGCGAGCGGCAAGGCCGGCATGGTCAAGCCACCGCCGGTGGAACTCCTTCGCCATGCGCAGTTCAAGCGGCGTCTTGCTCGCATACCACTGCGCGAAGCCATAAGCGTTCATGTCGACGAGGCGGTCGTCGGCCGAACGGCGGGGACCTTTGGCGTGGGTGATAAGGCTCTCGCGATCGAGCGTGCCGTAGACGCGCAGCGACGGAGTGACGTCGAGATGCATCTTGTCGGCATAGAACAGGGTGACGCAGCGCGTCTGCCGCAGCACCCGCTGCACCGGATAGTCGGCGAGCGCGGTTTCGAGCTCGGTCAAGATTTCCAGAGGCGTCATGCCACGAAAGCGACCGCCGAGCTGTGAGACAATGTCGAGGTCGTATTCATCATCAGTGCCGCGCGTTGAGATCGTAGCGTCGATCGCCATGGAGCCCTGCGGGTAGAAGTGCTCGATCTGGTCGAAGAAGGCGGTGGTGGCTTCGAGATGGCGCCGCACCGCCTCGTAACGGGACTTCGCCTTATCATGCAGCGAGGGCGGTAGCTGAACGCTGAGCGCGATCTCCGCGAGGATACGGTCTAGAGGGTCGTCGAAGGGATTCAGGCCTGTCGGCGCAAGCTGGATATTCACATTGATCTCCGCGGCGGGCTGGGCTGCATCTATGCATCTCGCCACCGCCCGCGCGATGTTCAGGATGATATAAGTCTATGTGCGTCTACTCTGAACAAGATGGGGAGCTTGAATACGTCTGTCAAGGGACCTACAATATAGCTACTCCGAACTCGGGGTGTGGTGGATCAAGTGGAAGGGCCGGCTATGAAATTTGGTGGACGGATCAAGGAGTTACGGACGCAAAAAGGCCTGACCCTCGATCAGCTCGCGCAGGAAACCGGCTCGTCGAAGAGCTATATCTGGGAGCTCGAAAACAAGAATCCTCCCCGGCCGTCGGCCGAGAAGCTATCTGCTATCGCCGGCGCGCTGGGGGTTACCGTCGACTATCTGTTCGGGGCCGACACGCAAACGCTCAGCGAGGCGGAGGACACCGCCTTCTTTCGACAATATAGCGGTCTGCCAGAGGAGACGCGCCGGCAGCTTCGAGAGATGGCCCGCATCCTCGATACAAAGACCCGCAAATGAGCGAGCCGAGCCGTCCCCAGCCGCAGAAGGAGGCAGCGCGCATTACTCAGATGCTCGACCTGGTCCTCGGGGCGGATCGGTTTGATCGCGCGCCGGTCGACGTGATCGGTCTTGCGCTGGAGTATTCCCGGAAAGTCGCGCCCCAGAGTCCTATCCACGAAGTCGTCGAGCGTAACATCCCCGGCTGCGTCGGTGCCTTGGTCTATGGCGAGGCGCGGCCGCGCCAATGGGCGATCATGTACCATCTCGGCCAGTCTGCGGGGCGCCGCTCGTTCACCGTGGGGCACGAGTTTGCGCACTACGTCCTGCACCGCGAGTTGATCGAAGAGGACGGGCGTTTCGACGGTGGGATCTATTGCGACGAGAACGCGGTAGTTCGTCGCGACGGGTCCGGTATTGAGCAGGAAGCCGACGAGTTTGCCGCCGCGTTGCTCATGCCGTTTCATGACTTCCGTCGCCAACTGCCAGCCAAGGCTACCGCCGATTTCGACGCGCTCGGTCGAGTGGCAAAGCGATACGGCGTTTCGCTGACTGCGGCGATCTTGCGCTGGCTCGAATACACCGAGACGCGGGCAATCATGGTGGTGTCGAATGAGGGGTTTGCCCATTGGGCGAAGCCCAGCAGGGCGGCGCTTAAATCGGGACGCTATATCCGCACGAGAGACACCGTATTCGAACTCCCCCTGCAGGCCTTTGCGGCACGACGCGATTATTCCGATGCGGCGCTTGCCGGCGTCACGCAGCAAGCTGGCGTCTGGTTTCCCGAGCCGGTGCACGAGATGTGCCTCCGCTCCGACCGCTATGATCAGGAAATAACGGTGCTGCAATTTGAAGCGGAAGGCCCACGCTTTCAGGAGGAGGAAGAGGAGAGTGACGTCTTCGACCATTTTGTGCGGAACGGACAGGTTCCGGATCGCTAGCGCATAGGCGGATCATTCCATGGACTTTGTTCACATCGCCATTTCTGCCCGCCTGGCCCACGGCGATCTCGTCGCCGCCGACGGTGCCCTTGAGACCGACCCCAGCGATGATGGCGTCAGGCTCATCCTGGTGAAACAGCTTCTGGTATCTTGTGCAAACGTGACTGATCTCGAGCTGATCTGCCGTGCCCTTTACAAGGACCATCCGGCCATTTCGGAGATCATCACGCCGCATCGGCGGAACTTCGAATTCGCGAAATACATCCGGAACATCGCGGTGGGTCATGTCAACCCAGCGCTCAGCCAGAAGACCCTCGAATGGCGCCCCGAACTCAACGTCGTTCTGACGCAACCCGGTGCGCCGGCAGAGGCGTTTCTGGGCTATGCGGTGTTGGAAAGCGCGATCAACACCTTCGTGGATGGCGAACGGCACCGTATCTTTGAAAGCGATACCGACCTGGCTTACCCGCCGGACTTGACCCGATTTCTCAATTTCTTGGGGTCGACCGTGCATGTCGGGATCGCCTACTGCGCTGCGGTGGCCGCCGCCGCGCTCGAGCATGCCAACCTGCCCAACTTCAACGAGAACTGGCTGGAGTTGTCGGCGAAAGCAGGCGCCACTGACTTCGCCTTCATTACGCGCAAGGGGTAGGGATGGCCGACGATCTAGACCACCTCGATGACCTACCCAGGCGTGACCCCAATCATGTCACGGAGGAGAAAGCGGAAACGGCCTTCCAGGAGCGCCTCTCGGCGAGCGGTCGCTTCATCCTCCAGCGCGCCGACCGCAAGGACTATGGTACGGACTGCGAGATTGAAGTTGTCGACCAGGAGCAGGCGACCAACGTTAGGGTCCACGTGCAGCTCAAAGGGACCGAACGCCCGCTGAACGCGGATGGCTCTCTCAGCATTGAGGTCAGCCGCTCAAATCTGAATTACCTGCTGATGCACCCGCACAGCTTCTACGCCGCCTTTCACATCCCGACGTCGTCGCTGCGCATCTGCCTCGCGGACACCGTCCTCCACCAGTACGAGCACGCGAGAAAGAACTGGACCCACCAGCAATCGCTCACTGTAAATTTCACTGACGACCTGACGATCGCGCGGCTGGATCGGCTGGCCGCGTTGGCTAGATCCGCAGCGCGGGCGGCGCGCGATCGTCGGATCGAGCAGACCCGGGCGGCGCCTGGCGACGTCGCGGGCCTCCTTCGGCGCGGTGTCCCGGACATCCATGTTCCGGACGATCCGGCCGTGGCCCGTCATCTCCTTGCGCACCTCTACAATCAGGACGCGGACACGGTGATCAGCGCGGCCTTCGATCGGTTTGCGGCAGTGCTCGGGGTGGGCAACGAAGCCATGGGCCCCGCCTACATGGCCGAGGTCAACCTGGGGATGGCGGGGTTGAGTCGATCGCGCGCCAGGATCGAAGACGCCGTGGCGCACTTCAGAGATCAGCTAGACCTGGGACGCTACGAGCGGGGCAGCCTTCACTACACGATCGGCAACGCCCTCTCGGCGCTCGGCCGGGAGGAGGACGCCAAGGCCGCCTATGAGGCGGCTCTCGCCGATCCGGGGTTTGCCGATACGCCGGACCTAGCATCCCAAGGTCATAAGAACCTCGGAACGAGCTTTGGGCGGCTCGGAGATGAGAAGCGAGCAGTCGAGCACTATCGCGAAGCATTGCGGCTGAATCCACACCTTCCTGAAGCTCACAATGCCTTGGCCCAATTCTACGTGCGCCAGGGCGAGTGGAAGCACGCTCTCGCGCATCTCGACCAGGCCGTCTTCACCGACCCTATACGCGCCAAGGCAGCCGGTGTTGCGGGTTGGAGGGCCAACGTGCTCTTCAACATGGGAGAGGGGAGTGCGGCGTTCCGTGAGATCAACAGCCTCCTCGTCCAAGCTGACTGCGAGCCATGGATCTGGCCGTTTTTCGCACGACTGGTGGCGAGCTTTGGTCGAACAACAACGGAGAACGCGCGCCAAGCGCTGGGCTTCTGGCACCGCTATGTTGGCGCGCACCCCGACAGCTCCAGCGGCCGTCGCGAGCTGCTGTTGGCGACCTTGTACCTGCGATCGGAGGGGCAGGATGTTGGCCGGACCTTCGCGGAATTCCGGAACGAGTTCGACCGCCAAATCGAGCACGTCGACGACAGGGATGAAGCCGCCTTCTTATGGGATCGTCTTGGGCACTGGGCGCAAGATGAAGCGAACTGGGCCGAGGCTGAGCTCTGTTTTCGGAAGGCCTACGATCTGGCGGGCGGTCACTACGGCTACTGTCTGGGGACCGCCCTCAACTTTCTCGGTCGGTTTGAAGAGAGCCTGCCGATCCTGCGCGAACAGGCCGAGGGCATCCAGCCTGATGCCATGAGCTGGTTTCAGCTCGGCGCGGCCTACGGCGATCTTGGCCAGTCCATGCAGGCCATCGACGCCTACGAGAAGGCCCTCGCGCTGGATTCTGACTACGATCTGGCGATGTTCAATCTCGGCGGCGCTCACTGGAACAGGGGCGAGAAGATCGAAGCTTTGGCGATTTGGACGACGGCGATCGACCGCTTTCCGGATCACGAACTCACCGCCAAACTCCGACGTGACATGCCGGTCTCCTTTCCACCGGAGCGGCGCGCGATCGGATAGGAATCGCACTAACTCTTGCTATCTTCGTTCTTGACGGTAGTTTTTACAGGTCAAGAGACATCGGATCAGTCTCATAGAGATGCCCATGAGTCGCCGCCGCTGCCGATAGATGGCGGAAGGTCATTTTTCGATATCGAGCCCAAAAAACCAATGTTTTCAGCAGCGCCATTTTCTGACGGTGTGGCTGACGGTATAATGTCCCGATGAAAATATTTTGTGTAGTGAAATCAGTGCATTATGATGCCTATAAATAATCGAGTGGGAGTGACGGCCCGTGGCCGTCATCCCGAGCCTTCGCGAGGGATCTCTCTTCCCTCAAAATCTTGAGTCTTCCCGCTCCAGGTTCACCCACACGACCTCATCCTGAGGAGGCCCGAAGGGCCGTCTCGAAGGATGGGCAACAGAAGCGGTGCTCGTGC
>Ga0105050_10000476_pt1 | contig 62106 bp, 51 predicted proteins | sample FRY01_FD_78088 | JGI IMG/M metagenome (GOLD analysis project Ga0105050, IMG submission 78088) | Freshwater microbial communities from Lake Fryxell liftoff mats and glacier meltwater in Antarctica - FRY-01 | ecosystem: Environmental > Aquatic > Freshwater > Ice > Glacier meltwater ...
TGGCTTTGGACATACAATCATGAAAGGCCAAACATGGGCATCGGTGGCATGACTCCAATGCAGAAATTACAACGTGTTGCCTAAGCTCTACTTTTAGCGGCTACTAAAAATGGGGGGATTACACTTGCTTATCCATAGCCATTTGCTTTACAGGCCAATGATATAACTCGCGTCATAATTAATGACGTATCAACAGTTAACATTAATAGCGAAGTTTTACCTGTGCCAGAACCATCAACTTATCCCATGATGGGACTCGGTTTATTAGGACTATTCGGATTCCACCGTCGTCAAAAGAAAAGCTCAAACTAATGCATTGCTCTATCGTGTACTCGTGTTCAGTTAGATTTGATTTTTCAGTTAATCTAAAGAATTGTAATTAATGATAATGATCACGACTTAAATTTTATTAGTGCTATTTATTTGATTTAAATCTTGCCACAAACTGATTGGGCAAATGTGGTGGATTGTTAACCGTTGCAAACAAGGGTGGAAGAACCATCAGACGTGTTTGAGGGTCTAGTGAAACTGGGGATTACCAAATATGATAAAGACTACCTACGGTTTGCACACTTTTTTAATAAGATGATGAAGATTGGTGCAGGCAGGGCTCTTTTTTCATGCTTGCCACATGATATACTCAACCCATATGAATAGTGAATTTTTAAGCCGAGACAAGATGTCTGAACAGACTCCTAAATCAGATTTGATAGATGTATTAGTAGCCATCGTTGGTGCGCCTTATACCTTAACGGGTGAGGCTAAAACGCAGCCTTACAGCAAGGGTTATCGTTTCGGCTCTGGCGACGCGATGGCGGTGGTGCGCCCTGGGACTTTAATCGAGATATGGGCAGTATTGCAAGCCTGTTCGAAAGCGAATGTCGCGATTATTATGCAGGCGGCTAACACTGGCTTAACGGGTGGTTCAACACCAGATGGCAATAATTATGATCGCCCAATTGTGATTGTGAATACCATGCGTATTGATCAAATCCAATTGATTGACGATGCTAAGCAGATTATTGGCTTGCCAGGCAGCACCCTGTTTGGCCTTGAGGAAACGTTAGCACCTTATGGCCGTGAACCACACTCAGTCATTGGTTCATCCTGTATTGGCGCCTCAATTGTGGGCGGCATATGTAATAACTCAGGTGGTGCACTAGTGCAACGTGGCCCTGCTTATACTGAGTTGGCGCTGTATGCGAAGATTCATGACAATGGTGAAATCGAGTTAGTGAATAATCTAGGGATTGACCTCGGTTCTACACCAGAAGAAATCCTTAATAATTTAGAGCAACAGCACTATACGGCGCAAGATATTCACCATTCAGACAAGCTTGCATCCGATAACATCTATCATCAGCGTGTAAGAGAAATTGATGCAGATACACCAGCACGCTTTAATAACGATGGTCGACGTTTACATGAGGCGTCAGGTTGTGCAGGAAAGTTAGCTGTATTTGCGGTACGTTTAGACACCTACCAAACTGAAAAAAAACAAGTGTTTTACATTGGGTCGAATGATGATCAGGTGTTTGAAACCATACGACGCGATATTCTATCGACATTCAAAACCTTACCTGTATCAGGTGAGTACTTGCATCGCGACTGTTATGCGGTGAGTAAAAAATATGGTAAAGATACCTTCTTAATAATCGATAAATTAGGCTCTAAGTACATTCCTCAAATGTTCGACTTAAAACGAAAAGTCGATCGTATTGCTGATCAGTTTACCTTTTTACCAGCCAAAATGTCTGACCGATTAATGCAAGCCTTGAGTTTTTTGTGGCCTAACCATTTACCGAAACGGATGGAGGACTATCATCGGCAATATCAACATCATTGGATTTTAGAAATGAGTGGTGATGGCATTGATGAAGCCCGCGCTTATCTTAAAACGTTTTTTACAGCGCATGATGGTCACTATTTTGAGTGCACGCAAGCAGAAGGTAAGAAGGCGATATTGCATCGTTTTGTCGCAGGGGGTGCGATTGGACGTTACCATGCGATCAAGCGCAAAACAGTGGGCGCAATGATGACGGTTGATATCGCATTACGTCGTAATGAGCAACAATGGTTTGAGCAGCTGCCAGCAGAAATTGATGACTTGATTGATAGTAAATTCTATTACGGTCATTTATTCTGTCATGTGATGCATCAGAATTATGTGTTGAAAAAAGGCGTAGATGCCAAGCAGTTAAAAGAAAAGATTCTCGCTTCCTTTGATGCACGAGGTGCGGAGTATCCAGCAGAGCATAATGTAGGTCATGAATACGCGGCTAAACCAGCATTGAAGACTTTCTATCGTAAGCTAGATCCAACCAATACCTTTAACCCCGGTATTGGTAAAACCAGTAAATTAAAAAACTGGGCTGAAGTTAAAAACTAACTATTGCACAGCAAAAAAGCCTTTCTACGACTAGCAAGGCTTTTTTAATGCAGGTCGGTAGCGTTTGTGATTAGTAGAGCAATCTCAATCTAATCGTTCCATCAACAGTATCTAACTGTTCAAAGGCCGGTTGTGAATCAACACCGGCGACATCCATGACCAAATAACCTATTTCATCTCGTGTAACCAAGCTTTGTGCCAAGATATTAATGTTGTTTTCAGAAAATAGTGTGTTGATCTTTGATAACACACCAGGCTGGTTATGATGAATATGCAGTAAGCGATGCGTTTCTGGGCGTTGTGGCATGCTGATTTGAGGGAAGTTAACAGCAGAAACTGTCGTGCCGCTATTGGCATATTGTACAAACTTTTCTGCAACCTCTAAGCCAATATTCGCCTGTGCTTCAGCTGTTGATCCGCCAATGTGTGGCGTTAAAATCACATTATCAAAACCACGCAATGGTGAATCTAATGGCTCATTATTTGATTTTGGCTCTTTAGGAAACACATCAATCGCTGCACCTCTTAGCTTTCCATTTTTAATCACTTCTGCTAAGTCTTCTAACACAACACAAGTCCCGCGAGCGGCATTTATAAAGATTGAGCCTGCTTTCATTTCAGCAAACTCCTTCTTTGTAATCATGTTTTTAGTTGAAGGCAGCTCAGGCACGTGTAACGTCACCACATCTGCTTGGTTTAATAGCGCCTTTAATGAGCCAACTTGGTTTGCATTACCAAGCGGCAACTTAGTCACTGCATCGTAATAAATCACGTTCATCCCTAAGCTCTCAGCAAGTACAGATAGCTGAGAACCAATACTACCGTAACCAACAATACCTAATGTTTTACCACGAGCCTCGTTTGAGTCTGTGGCCGTTTTAGGCCAACTGCCTTCGTGTACTTGTTTGTTCTTAGTGATGATGCCCCGTAGCAATAGAATTAATTGACCAATCACTAACTCGGCGACTGAACGTGTATTTGAGTATGGCGCATTAAATACGGGAATCCCTTTTATTCTAGCAGCCTCTAAATCCACTTGGTTTGTACCAATACAAAAACAACCAATCGCTGTAAGTCTTTCAGCAGCATCTAATACTTTTTTTGTTAACTGTGTTCTAGAACGAATACCAATAAAGCGCGCATCTTTAATTTTTTCAATTAAAGCATCTTCATCTAAGGCATGTGATATGTATTCAATATTGTCATAGCCCGCTTTTCTTAGCGTATCTACTGCATTTTGATGTAAGCCCTCTAATAAGAGAAAGCGTGCATCAGATTTTTGGTTTGCCTTTAATTCCATAAGAGATGTTCTCCTGATAAGTTCATTTATGTTAATGGATAGCGCTTTTAAGCTATCCGCTTTGTCGCATTGTAAGGTGAATAGATGAGCGGTGAGAGAATATGGGTTTTGCCGATCTTAATCAGTACTTAACTGGCGCCATTGGCTAAGGTAGCAGTCTAATTTAGCAAGCATCAATTGCTTCACGTTGATTAGACCATTACACGTTTTGCGGTCTAAAAAAGAACTGTGGTTGTATAAAGTTTCACACAAACACGTTTCAGGATTGGGTTCTGCATGCAAAATATGGCTCTGTAGCGTAGCGTTCATTAATTTCCAATCAAATCCTAACTATTTAAAAAAATACCAAAACATGGCAAAAACCTAAAATATCGGTAACGCTTTTATGATTATTGATAGACCCTTGTATTCACCCTCACGCAATTGTTTTTTCAAAATATCCTTTAGTAAAAAATCTAGACTAATCATTTGATTAATCCTGCTCGATGAGCCTGCTCGTCAGCGTGGTATGAACTTCGCACCAGAGGGCCACATGCAGCGTATAGGAAGCCCATCTTGCGGGCTTCTTCCTCATACATTTTGAAAGTATCAGGGTGCACATATCGCTGCACTGGCATGTGACCGCCTGAGGGTTGCAGATACTGACCAATGGTCAACATGTTCACGTTATGTCTGCGCAGATCACGCATGACTTGCAAGATTTCATCATCGGTCTCACCCAATCCAACCATGAGGCCTGATTTGGTTAATCTATTTGGGCAAGTGTGCTTAAAATTTCTTAACAAGTTGAGTGAGTTTTGAAAATCGGCACCGGGACGCGCTTCCTGATATAAGCGCGACACGGTTTCGATGTTGTGATTCAACACGTCCGGCGGCGCAGTGCCGAGGATTTCCAGCGCACGATCGAGGCGGCCACCAAAGTCGGGGGTCAAGATTTCGATGTAGGTATCGGGCGTCAGTGTGCGGATGCGCAGAATGCATTCGACGAAATGGCCGGCGCCGCCGTCGCGTAAATCATCACGGTCAACCGAGGTGATGACAACGTAATTGAGCTTCATCAGCACAATGGTTTGGGCGAGACGTTCTGGCTCGTTGGGATCCAGCGGGTTAGGACGTCCCGTGCTGACGTTGCAAAACCTGCAACGCCGCGTGCATTTGTCGCCCATGATCATGAAGGTTGCGGTGCCTTTATGCCAACACTCGCCGATATTGGGGCAAGACGCCTCCTCGCACACCGTCACCAGCTCATTGGCGCGCACAATGTCCTTGATCTCACGCAAGCGACCCACGGATGGCGCCAACTTGATGCGAATCCAGTCTGGTTTTGGCAATCTTTCGGCTGGATCGATCTCGGCGCGCTTGGTCTTGAGAGAGCCTCTTTGCTTATCTTGTAAATGCTTATCTTGCGAATGGGCAGTCACGGCTGTCAGCGGCATGATTTTGGTTGTCGTGGCGCCCTGAGTAAACATGTTACGCCGCACGCGCCAAAGCAAAAAATTCCGCCCGCAGCGCCTGGTTAGGTTGCAGTTCGCCGAGCATGGCTGATGTGACGGTTTCCTCTCCCTGGGTGCGAATACCGCGGCTTTCCATGCACGTGTGCCGGCAGCGAATGACTACACCAACCGCTTGTGGTTGCAGATGCGTCATCAAGGCGTTGGCAATCTGAATCGTGAGCCGCTCCTGCACTTGCAGCCGCTTAGAAAAGCAATCAACCAGACGCGTCAGTTTTGACAAGCCCACTATTTTTCCGTTGGGAACATAGCCAATCGTAGCGCTGCCAAAGAAAGGCGCCATGTGATGCTCGCAGTGGCTGTAGACAGGGATGCCCCGCACCACAATGAGCTCGTTGTACTCCTGTGCCCCGTCTTCGAACACTTTTAGACATTCAGCTGGGTCTTGGGCATATCCAGAAGTCCAGTGCTTCCAGGCCTTCGCGACACGGGACGGTGTTTCTGCAAGGCCGGCTCTATCGGGATCCTCCCCTAAACTGGCCAGCAACCTGCGCCAGTCCTGCTCGGTAAACTGTGGTTCTGACATCTGTGTATTTCCTCTCTTGGTTGATCCCTATCAAAGGGGGTTTTCAATCATGATCAGCGTGACCTTTTGATTCACGCCATTCTTTATATATAAGGAGCCTGTTACCAATCAAGCTCTGCCCTAAATAGCCACGAGTTCGATATCAGGTTCAATCGATCGAAGCAGGTTCTCGATGCCGCGCAGCGTGCCAGCTATAGCGCTCGGACATGTGCCGCACGCACCTTGGTAGTGAACACTGAGCTGGTTGCCGTTGAGATCAAGTACTTTGAGATCGCCGCCATCACCTTGCAGAGATGGACGGATCTGCTCGTCGATGAGCACATGGATCTGATCGAGACGCTGTTGATCCTCAGGGCTTAAATTGGCGATTACAGTGGTCGCCGCCGCAACCTTGGCAGCCGATTGTTCATCCGCTGCTGACGCGGCGCGAATCGGCACGGCAACTTTACGCACCAACTCTGGCCAGTCGGCTTTGCCGTCCTGTGTGACGGTGAGCCAGCGATCGACGTAAAGTACATTGGTCACATGCTCGATGTCGAATAGCATGGAGGCAAGTGGGTCGTCCTGTGCCTGCTCGGCGTTGTCGAACGAGTGTGTTACCCCCCAAGTCAGCGGTTCCTTTAGAATAAATTTCACCGCGTTAGGGTTAGGCGTATCTTCAATTTCAGCTATTTTTGGCATGTTAATCTCCTAAAAGCGGTGCCACTGCCGTGGCGGCGGAAATATGGCAATCCCGTTGAGTGCGTATCCCGACCATCACCGGTTTCAATATCATCAACCCGCCGCTGAATCGAGCAATTTCTGCAATTCACCTTTGCTGTGCATGTCGCGCACAATATCGGCACCACCGACGAACTCACCGTTGATGTAGAGCTGCGGAACAGTTGGCCAGTTGCTATAAGCCTTAATACCCTCGCGAATCTCCGGGTCGGCCAGCACGTCGACGGCGGTAAAAAGCTGCATACCGCAAGCCTTGAGTAGCTGCACCGTCGCACCAGAGAAACCACACTGCGGGAACTGCGGCGTGCCTTTCATGTAAAGCACAACAGCATTGGTTGTTACCTGGTTACGAATTTTTTCCTGTACGTTCATCTTTCATTTCTCCAAAGTTATTTATTCCTAAAATCCACAGTTGCACCACGGGGAATACGGTTTAAAACAATCGGTTGCAAAAGATCGATGTATACCAAACAGGTGATACGCATGCAAAAGTCAACCTGTTGTTTTTCCCCGTGCTTAATCGCTTTTATAGGTTAAGGCTGATTGCGCCCAAGCAACGGGCGTGAATGTGCGCATGGACAACGCGTGAATTTCCTCGCGCATGCGATCTCCAAGCGCCAGATACACCAGTTGATGCTGCTGTATAATGCTTTTTTCGGTAAATTGCGGGCTTACGATCACCGCTTCAAAGTGCTGGCCGTCATCGCCTAGCACTTCTACATGATCGCAGGACAGGCCATTGATGATGGTGCTTCTCAGTTCATCTGCAGTCATCTGTTTATCCTCTCAATTAGGGTCTCTGTGGCAAAAAAATGGCATTAGATCATGCGTTGCCGATAGGCGCTTGCATCGGATCTGCCTCTGCTTCGGTCGAGGTGCTGGCGACCGAATTGAACGCGGCGTGCAGTGTGTGCCACGGCAGGATCGCGCACTTAACCCGCGTTGGCAGGTCGCACACACCAGCAAACACCGCGAGCCGTCCGATATGATTTGGGCTGTCAAGATTAAGCTTTCCAGTGGCCATGGCGAGAAATTCCTGGATCAGAATTTCCACGTCCACCCGCGACTTACCCTTAACGGCGGCCGTCATCATCGACGCCGACGCTTTGCAGATCGCGCATGACTCACCTTGAAACGCGATACTGTCGACGCACTCACGATCGAAATTGAGCGCTACACTGATGTGATCGCCGCACAGCGGGTTGTGACCCACCGCATGGTGGCTCGCATGCTCTAGCGCCCCATAATTACGGGGTTTCTTGTTGTGGTCGAGGATGACCTCTTGATAGAGTGATTTATAGTCAGCCATTATGCGAATACCTTTTGCACGGTGCGAATACCAGCGATCAGTGCATCGACCTCCGCCAGTGTGTTATAGAATGCAAACGAAGCGCGCGAGGTGGCAGGCACGTTGAAGCGCTGCATCACTGGCTGCGCGCAATGATGCCCGGTGCGCACGGCAATACCTGCCTGATTGAGCAGTGTGCCAATGTCGTGCGGGTGTACGCCCTCCACTGCGAACGACAGCACTGCAGCCTTGTGCTGAGCAGTGCCAATTATGCGCACGCCTGGCATGCGATTGATCTGCTCGGTCGCATAATTGAGCAGCGCTTGTTCGTGCGCGGCAATGACATCCATGCCGATGGCCGAGAGGTAATCGACTGCGGCGCCGAACACGATGGCGGCGGCGATGGGCGGCGTACCAGCCTCAAATTTATGCGGGATGGTGTTGTAGGTGGTTTTTTCAAACGTCACCGATAAAATCATGTCGCCGCCGCCCTTGAAGGGCTGCATTTTTTCCAGCAGCGCAGCCTTGCCATATAGGATACCGATACCAGTCGGGCCACACAATTTGTGACCAGAGAAAGCGTAAAAGTCGCAATCCAGATCTTGCACGTCAACCTGTAGGTGCGGTGCTGCCTGCGCTCCGTCCACCAGCACCGGCACGCCGTGCGCATGTGCGAAATCGATCATCTGCTTGACTGGGATGATGGTACCCAGCGCATTCGAAACATGTATCACGCCGACAAATTTGGTGCGGGCGTTGAACAGTTTTTCATATTCGTCGATCAGTAGCTCACCGGCATCATTAATTGGCACCACACGAATTTTTGCACCCGTTTCTTCAGCCAACATCTGCCACGGCACGATGTTTGAATGGTGCTCCAGCGTGGTCAGTATAATCTCGTCACCAGCCTTGATATACTTGCGGCCATAGCCGTGCATGACCAAGTTAATCGCATCGGTGGTGCCGCTAGTGAAAATAACTTCGCGCTCTTCACGCGCATGTATGAAATGCTGCAACTTGCGCCGCGCTTCTTCAAACTCGGTGGTGGCGACCTCTGATAAATGATGCACCGCGCGGTTAATGTTGGCATGTTGCGTAGTTTGATAATGCACGAGCCGGTCTATCACTGGCTGCGGCATCTGACTCGAGGCGGCGTTGTCGAGATAGACCAGCGGATGGTCATTGACCATAAGCTTGAGAATGGGAAAGTCGGCACGGATACGCTCGACATCGAATGCAGGTAACGCTTGCGATTTTACTGTTGTGTGAATTGTGTTCATGACTTGCTACTTGTTTGTTCGAGCACCATCTGCTCAAGCTGGTGTTTGAGTGATGCGACAGGAATGCGGTCGATGATCTCAGCGCCGAAGGCATAGGTCAGCAGATTGCGGGCGACGCTATCGGACAACCCACGACTCTGCAAATAAAACACTTCCTCGCTGTCGAGCTGGCCGATGGTTGCGCCATGCGCGCATTTTACGTCGTCGGCAAAAATCTCCAACTGCGGGTTAGTATCGACGTGGGCTTTTCTGGTGAGTAGCAGGTTGCGGCTCGACTGAACTGAGTCGGTGCGCTGCGCACCCTGACGCACCATGACCTTGCCGTTAAACACCGCGTGCGCGCTGCCGCCAACGATGCATTTGTGCAGCTGGCGGCTCACGCCGTGCGGTTCTGTGTGATCGATACAGGTATGGGTATCGGCCAGCTGATTGGAAGCAATGAGTGCCAACCCATCGACAGCGCACTCGGCACCTTCGGCCAGCAACACGTCTAGGTTGTAACGCGAAATTTGTGCGCCCAGCGCGACGCTCACCGATTGATAATTGCTCGAACGCCCAACGGACACCGCGCAATTGGCTATATGAAACGCATTTACGTCTTCACGCTGAATCCGGATGTGATTCACACAGGCATTGTTTTCCAGCACGATTTCAGTCACCGCGTTGGTTAAATGCGCTTCTTCCTGGCCACCTGCTTGGCACAACGTGACGTAATCCTCAATCAGTGTCACACTACTGCCCGATTCGGCAACCACCAGGCAACGCGGAGTACTGACCACCTGTTGTTGCGTCGCAATAAACAGCAGATGCACCGGTGCTACAAGCACCTTGTTGCGCGGCACCACAATCACTGCCACATCATGCAGGAAGGCGGTATTGAGCGCGGCGAATACGTTTTCATGGAAGGCTGCATGACGACCGAGATGTGCTTCGATCGCTATTGCGTGCGTGGCAAGCACCGTCGGCAGGTTAGCAACCACCACGCCGCTGTCTGCCGCCGCAACAGACAACTGCGGCGCGTAGCATCCATCAACAAACACGAGTCGGGTGCTTGCTTCTTCAATATCAAAATGCGCAATATCGGCAGGTTCCAGATAGGTTGCACAGCGCACCGGCTGAAACGACAGCCGAGTGAGTGGTGCAATATCGGTAAAGCGCCACTCCTCATTGCGCTTGGTGGGCAGCGTCAGCAAGTCGAGTCGATTAACCGCCTCGAGGCGTAACGCATTGATCCACGCCAACGGACTAACTGGCAACTGCGGCTGGCCTGCCAGCAGCGTTTCGAGAATGCCCTCAGCGGGACGTTGAATAGCGGTGACTGTACTCATACCAACCTGTTCTCGCTCGCCGACTGATACTCGGCAGCGACCCAGTCATAGCCACGCGTTTCAAGTTCGAGCGCCAGCTCTTTGCCGCCGGTCTTGATGATACGACCCGCCTCCATCACGTGTACAAAATCAGGCACAATATAGTTCAGCAGACGCTGGTAGTGCGTCACCAGCACAATTGCATTGTCCTGAGTGGCGAGTTGGTTGACGCCCTGGGAAACGATCCTGAGCGCGTCGATGTCGAGGCCAGAATCGGTCTCATCGAGAATTGCTAAGCGGGGGTCGAGTAGCGCCATTTGCAAGATTTCGTTGCGCTTCTTCTCGCCACCAGAGAAGCCTTCGTTGACACTGCGGTCGAGAAAGTCGGGACTCATTTCGAGCAGCTTCATCTGCTCACGCACGAAGTCGTCAAACTCAAGCGGGTCGAGCTCTTCCATGCCGCGCTGCGCCTGCACCGTATTGTAAGTCAGACGCAGAAACTGGCTGTTGGCAACGCCCGGTATCTCGATCGGATACTGAAAAGCGAGAAACACACCAGCGCGGGCACGCTCTTCTGGCGCAAGCTCAAACAGATTATTGCCTTCGAAAAGCACGCTGCCGCCCGTCACTTCATACGCGGCGTGACCCGCGAGCACCTTGGCAAAGGTACTCTTGCCCGAGCCATTCGGCCCCATGATGGCATGCACTTCACCGCTCTTCACGGTAAAGTCCAAGCCTTTCAGAATCTCGATGCCGTTCACACTTGCACATAACCCGCGTACTTCGAGTATGGTTTTACTATCTTGGACAATCATCCGACACTTCCTTCTAACTTGAAACCGAGCAGCTTGGTCGCTTCGACGGCAAACTCCATCGGCAATTGTTGAAATACGTCTTTGCAGAAACCGTTGATGATCATCGACACGGCGGCCTCGGCACTGACCCCGCGCTGCGCAAAGTAAAACAGCTGATCCTCGCCGATCTTCGAGGTCGATGCCTCGTGCTCGACCTTAGCGGTATTGTTACGCACATTGATGTAAGGGAAGGTGTTGGCGCCAGACTGATCGCCAATCAGCATCGAGTCGCATTGCGAATAGTTACGTGCCCCAGCGGCTGTGGGTCCGATTCTGACCAGCCCGCGGTAGCTGTTGTTGGAACGGCCAGCCGAGATACCTTTACTGACGATGGTGCTGCGGGTATTCTTGCCGATGTGGATCATCTTGGTGCCGGTATCAGCCTGTTGCAGATGATTAGTAACCGCGACCGAATAGAACTCGCCGACCGAATTGTCCCCAAGCAGTACGACGGACGGATACTTCCAGGTAATTGCCGATCCGGTCTCGACCTGGGTCCACGAAATGCGCGAGTTGACGCCTTTGGCCAAGCCGCGCTTGGTCACAAAGTTGTAAACGCCGCCGACGCCGTTTTCATCGCCAGCATACCAGTTCTGCACCGTCGAGTACTTGATGTCAGCGTTGTCCAGAGCAACCAGCTCAACCACCGCCGCATGCAGCTGATTAGAACTGAATGCAGGTGCGGTACAGCCTTCAAGATATGAGACCGACGCCCCCTCCTCGGCAATGATGAGTGTTCGTTCGAACTGCCCCGTTTCCTCGGTATTAATGCGGAAGTAGGTCGACAAATCCATCGGGCACTTGACGCCTTTAGGGATGAAACAGAACGAGCCGTCGGTAAATACCGCCGAGTTGAGCGCGGCATAAAAGTTATCACCGGTCGGCACCACCGTGCCGAGATATTTCTGCACCAGCTCCGGATACTCCAGCACCGCTTCCGACATCGAACAGAAAATGACACCGACTTCAGCCAGCTTGTGCTTATAGGTGGTTGCCACCGACACACTGTCGAAAATAACGTCGACCGCAACGCCAGCGAGCGCCATGCGCTCATGCAACGGCACGCCGAGTTTCTCGAAGGTGCGCAGCAATTCAGGATCAACCTCGTCCATGCTTTTCAACTTCGGCTTCTGCTTAGGGGCTGCGTAGTAGCTAATCGCCTGATAATCAATTTTTGGAAAGTGGACATTGGGCCACGTCGGCTCTTCCATCTTGAGCCATGCCTGGTAAGACTTGAGTCGAAACTCAAGTAACCACTCAGGCTCGCTCTTTTTGGCCGAAATCATCCGAATCGTTTTTTCATTCAGTCCTTTTGGCGCGACATCGGACTCGATTTCCGTGACGAAACCATGTTTGTAGGGCTGGTTGACGAGATTTTGCAGTACTGTACTCATGATCTTGCTCCTAAGCTATAAAGTTAACAGGCTAAGTTGAGAAAGACGAACCGCAGCCACAGGTAGATTTAGCGCCAGGATTACGGATAACAAATTGTGAACCTTGCAGGTTGTCTTGATAATCAATTTCAGCTCCCATTAAATACTGCAAGCTCATTGGATCAACTAACAAAGTCACACTATCTTTTTGCACTTGCGTATCGTCTTCATTTACCTCTTCTTCAAAAGTAAAGCCATATTGGAAACCAGAACAACCGCCGCCACTAACAAATACGCGAAGTTTTAGGTCTGGTGAACCCTCTTCCTCAATCAGCTCTTTTACTTTCTTCGCTGCATTATCAGTAAATGCCAACGGTGCTGGTATTTCTAAATTAGGCAGATCGATTACCGCGCTCATATTGCACTCCTTAAACTTTCAAATTTAGTCAATTAACGATTCATTACATGATGTGTTAGCTACAGTCTTTCGCCCACCCAGCGCATGCCATACTTGGCGGAGCAATGGTTACGCTTTTTCAGCTTCCGTTTTCACCTTCATGTTGAAGCTCTCACCACAGCCGCACTCACTTTCGACGTTGGGATTATCAAATTTAAACATCTGCTTAAGCCCTTCGGTGACGAAATCGATCCGCGAGCCATCGAGCACAGACAGGCTATCAGTATCGAGCACCACGCAAGCGTTATGCGACTCGAACGTGTGATCTCCCGCGCGTATTTCATCTGCGATCTCGAAGGTGTGAGCAAAGCCAGAACAACCAACTTTCTTAACGCCGATGCGTAAAGCCACTCCCTTGCCGTGCTTTGCAAGCTGGCTCTGAATCTTTTTTGCCGCATTTTCAGTCAATGTAATTGCCATAAGTCAAACCCTTAACCAGTAAAATTTATTGAGAAACACCAATGTTCATGTCTAAATCCACAGCGCCCACGCTACCAAATCACCATCGCCTTAATTTCGCTACAGAGCATCCAAAATCAAGTTAGCACCCTTGCTCAAGGACATCCCCATTACCATACAATCTATACCCTACTAATTTAGTCAACTATATCATTTCTTGACTAAATTAGTCAACTATTATTTTTAACTCGGTATACGACAAAGGGCCGATTTACGCGCGTATGCCAGTCGTTGCGCTTATGGGGCCATTGGGCAATGAAACGATTTTTTTTAACATTTAAAACTGGAGCGCGCATGGCCAACACATGAGGTACATCATCCAGAAGTCATCAGGGATATTGACATAGTTGATTGTTGCTTTTTATAATGCGTACCGATTACACTCAGCCTTGGGTTATCTCTCGCGTATCCAGTGTGAATCTAATTTGACAGAAACACACCAAAATACGTCGATTGAGGTTTCCTGATTTGTTAGACCACGACAGTGCTACACAAAGGTGCCATCCGGTGCAGAACTCTGAATTTGTATCTTCAACAATTAAAGGAAACGTTATGTCTAGTAACTTCAATAGCAAAGTCATCACACAAGGGGTGCAGCGTTCTCCTAACCGCGCCCTATTACGTGCCGTGGGTTTTGGCGATGGAGATTTCGACAAGCCCATCGTGGGCATCGCCAATGCCTACAGCACGATTACGCCATGCAATTCTGGACTGGATATCCTGGCAACTCGGGCTGAACAAGCGGCCAAAGCGGCGGGTGCGATGCCGCAGAAATTTGGCACGATCACGATCTCCGACGGTATTTCCATGGGTACCGAGGGGATGAAATGCTCGCTGGTGAGCCGCGAGGTGATCGCCGACTCGATTGAGACAGTCTGCCGTGGCCAAAGTATGGACGGCGTGCTTGCTATCGGCGGCTGCGACAAAAACATGCCGGGCGCCATGATCGCTTTTGCGCGCTTGAACATTCCGGCTATTTTCGTTTACGGCGGCACCATCAAACCAGGACACCACAATGGGCGCGATTTGAATATTGTCAGCAGCTTCGAGGCCGTTGGGGAATTCATTGCGCATCGGATCGATGCAGATGAGCTTCTGGCCGTCGAGCGCAAGGCCTGCCCTGGCGTTGGTTCCTGCGGCGGGATGTACACGGCTAACACCATGGCCTCAACGTTCGAAGCCATGGGCTTGAGCCTGCCTTATTCGTCCACAATGGCTGCGGAAGACGCGGAAAAAGCCGACAGCGCGGCGCGTTCCGCCGAGGTATTGGTACAAGCCATCCACAAGCAGATATTGCCCGCTCAACTTTTAACCAGAAAAGCTTTCGAAAACGCGATTTCCGTAGTCATAGCGGTGGGGGGCACGACCAATGCCGTCTTGCACTTACTAGCAATAGCACATGCAATGCGCGTCGACTTAACGATTGATGATTTCGAAACAATCAGTCGGCGCGTACCGGTATTAAGCGATATGAAACCATCCGGTCGCTACGTGGTGACCGACCTTCACCTTGCGGGCGGCATCCCGCAGGTCATGAAGATGCTCCTTGAGCACGGTCTGTTACACGGAGACTGTCTGACCATCACTGGTGAGACTGTCGCAGAGGTACTGAATAATGTCCCCGCAGAGCCCCGTTCGGATCAAAGCGTGATCCGCCCCTGGCATAACCCGGTTTACCCACAAGGACACTTATCTATTCTAAAAGGCAATCTGTCGCCAGAAGGCGCAGTAGCCAAAACAAGTGGTATCAAGAACCCGAAAATCACTGGTCCGGCACGCGTGTTCAACTCAGAGGAGGCCTGCATGGAAGCGATTCTAGCGGAAAATATCAACACTGGGGATGTGGTTGTCATTCGCTACGAAGGCCCGAAGGGCGGACCTGGAATGCGTGAAATGTTGTCGCCCACTGCGGCGCTGGTGGGGGCGGGAATGGGGGAAAGCGTCGCGCTGATCACAGATGGCCGTTTTTCTGGTGGCACTTATGGCTTTGTAGTAGGGCACGTTGCGCCCGAAGCGGCGGTGGGCGGCACCATCGCGCTGGTCGAGGAAGGGGATTCCATCACCATCGACTCGGAAGCCCGCCTGCTACAATTGAACGTTAGCGACGAAGAACTGGCGCGGCGGCGTGCCCTGTGGCAGCCACCCACCCCGCGCTATACGCGCGGAGTATTGGCCAAATATGCCCGATTGGTGTCAAGCGCAAGTCTCGGTGCGGTGACGGACGCATAAACGGAAATTACTCCGTTATAACGAGCTCGTTCTGACCTTGAAGGAATTAGCGTCACTAACTCCCGAAGAGGCAGACGTGGCGGGTGCGACGGTGACAATCAATGAACAATCATTGGGGTCAGACTGAGGTAAACCGTATTTGACGCACGCTTTTTAAAAGCGGGCATTATAGTCCTGCCCCGTTGAATAAAATGGACACTAACCCTTCAGACAAGCGCATGCTGTTTTAGCATGAATTGCTTCAACGTATTTGAAGTGCATAGTAGTAACTAGACATTAAAAAATAATGAATATCAATTTATTGTTAATCGCGTTTTTGATTGACGCGCTTCGACCATTAGGATTCAAACTGTAATTCAGCAAGCCTTGCATACAAACCACCTTTTTTTCGAAGTTCGGTCGCATCACCTATTTCGACAATTTGACCACTTTCCATCACGACGATTTTATCGACTTTTTGCACGGTGGCTAATCGGTGCGCAATAATCAATGTAGTTCTGCCTTGCATCGCTGCGCTGAGTCCGGCTTGCACGAGCGTTTCCGATTCGGCATCTAATGCACTGGTCGCTTCATCTAATAATAAGATAGGCGAATCTTTTAACATGGCACGTGCTATCGCAATGCGTTGCCTTTGTCCGCCCGATAAACGCGTGCCACGCTCACCTAAAAAGGTGTGATAGCCATCAGGTAATTGCGCGACAAATTGCCCGACTTGAGCGGCATCGGCTGCGATGATGACCGCTGCATCAGTCGCATCAGGCTTTCCATAGCGAATATTTTCTAATACATTGGCAGAAAAGATAATGGGGTCTTGCGGAACGATGGCAATCAAGCGACGTAAATCATGCAGGCGAATATGTTGAATGTTCTGACCGTTAATGGTAATACTGCCCTTTTGCGCATCATAGAATCGTAACAATAACTGAAACATCGTGGTTTTACCTGCGCCAGATGGTCCTACCAAAGCGACGGTCTCACCTGCTTTGATCAGCAAGTTCACATGGTTTAAGGCTGGCGCGAGAGGTCGTGATGGATAGTGAAATTGCACATGGTTAAACTGTATTTCAGCTTCATTTTCGCTGGCTAATGTTAGGGGATTATCTGTATCGATAATGGCTGTTTCAGTATGCAATAGTTCGAGCAAACGCTCAGTGGCGCCGGCAGCGCGCATCATGTCACCCCAGACTTGCGCCATTGTGCTGACGCTACCTGCGACCATCGCAGCATAAAGCACAAATGAAGCTAGCTCGCCCCCAGTCATGATGCCTTGGCCCACTTGACGCGCACCAAGCCATAGTACAAAAATAATGGTGCCCATGACAGCAGTAATAATCACGACGGTCAATAAAGCTCTTACTTTAACGCGTCTAATGGCAGTCATAAAACTGAGTTGCGCGCTATCGGCAAAGCGATTCGTTTCACGCGTTTCTTGCGTGTAAGATTGCACAGTTGGCATGGCATTTAAAATTTCACCTGCCATGGCGGAGCTATCTGCAATACAATCTTGTGATTCACGTGATAGTTTTTTAACTGAACGACCGATGAGCATGATGGGAAAAATCATACCCATCATCAATCCAATATTGATGGAAAACAGATAAAAACTGGTCACGGCGAGCATGACCATCCCTCCGAAAAATTGAAACAGACTACGCAAACCCATCGATGCTGAGCTGCCAACAACCGTTTGAATAAGTGTGGTATCACCCGTTAAACGAGAAAGCACCTCGCCTGTTTGTAAGGTTTCAAAAAATTGTGGCGATTGTCTTAATACGCTAGCGTAAACCGCAGTGCGTAAATCCACCGTTACCCGCTCACCTATCCAAGAAACCATGTAATAACGCGAAGCGACCATTAGCGCCCAAAAAGCGGCTAGGCCAAATAGCACACCAAACTTGGTATCAATGTTAATGGTTGGCGCTGTGCCATTATTGTTACCAAAACCAATATCAATTAAGTCGCGAAAGGCTAATGGTACTAATAATAATGCACCTGAGGCAAAACTTAATAAGACAAAAGCAATCGCCATTTGCAGACGATATGGCTTTAAAAATGGCCATAAATCTTTTAACGAGACAATGCGTTTTTGAGCAATAGGGGTTGATTTTAGGGTGTCCATCTGCGGATGATGATTAGCTTGCGTCATGGATTTTAGTTTCAATTTAAAAAATAATTAAATCAGTATGACAGCATTAACATACGCGTGCTAGTTGCAATGACAATGCTGTATGGCTACAAGTCTTAGGTTCGAGCGAATCAGAAATTAGCGCTCAACGGGCCGCTCGTCGTGATATGTTTTGGCATGATTGATCAAGCGTTAAGCTCTGGCATCACTAACAAATAGCGCGCCAATTGTTGTTAATGTAGTTGGTAAGAGAAGATAACGGCTTGCAATGGCGCATTATTTTGCCTGCGTTAAAAGCTAACTACCCTGCGCTACAACAAGCGATATCTGCGCACTTTAACAAAGCGAGCTTATTTATGCGCGCAGCGCTGATGTGTAAGATGCAGATGTCGAATACATCAAACTGCATTTCATACAAGGGCAATTTACCAGCTTGGCCACAGACCCTTGGGGGCATGCAGAACAGCCGCAAAAATTTATTGAAATGGTGGCGCAATTTCTAGTTTAACAAACCCATCAACCCTTTTATTAAAAACAAATTTAATTCATACTGAATAGCGCTATTCTTTATCGATAAATTGCAGCGGAAAATGTGATGTTGGGAACCTATCATTAACGCCTCATCTCTCAATTGGTCAAGTAGTTGGCTAATTGTTAAGTCATTTAACTGCGCATGTTGGCAGCGCACATTAAAGACATTATTCAAGGCCGTTTAACGTCAGAAAAGAGATTCAATATGTCAATTCAACTTTTAATAAGTACCATCATGATGATCGTTTGTTTATCTAATCTCGCTATTGCAGAGGAAATTGACACTTCATCGCGAGACATTGACTCCGCGCATGATAGTGAAGCATTTTCAACCTGTGGCGTGGGGAAATCAGAAAAAGAATTATGGGCAGCAGCAACGTCAAAACCAAGCCAAAAAACAGAAATTACCTACGTATCAGGCGGCATTTGCGCTGAGGAAGTTAATTTTATGAAAGGGATTGCACGGCACTTCCCGCTAGAAATCGTACTCGTCCAACAAGAAGAAGGTAAGGAAGTTTATATAGCCGATGTCAATGTTAGCCTACAAAATGCGCAACAAGAAGAAGTGTTATCCATTGTGACTGACGGTCCATTGCTGTTTGTCAACTTACCGGATGGAAAGTACACAATCACGGCTATTTATCATGGAATTGAGCAAAGAAAACAAGTCAATATCAGCAAAAAACATAGCCGCATTGTGCTCTTGTGGAAAGCGAAACAATAGACTAAGCGCAATTGCTCATTGACGCTGCTGTTATGAACATCATGCTATTTTTCGCACTCAACCATTAACGATTATGCAAAAAGATAAATTCGGTCAGCTTCATCCTTCTTGGCAGTCTGTCATTGGTCAAGAGTTTGATAAGCCTTATATGCAATCGCTACGGGATTTCCTCAAACAGGAAAAAGCGGCTGGCAAAGTAATTTATCCAGCGAGTCCATTGATTTTTAATGCGTTTAATCACACGTCATTCGAGCAAGCTCGCGTGGTGATGATTGGCCAAGATCCTTACCATGGTCAAGATAAAGGCCAACCGCAAGCCCATGGTTTAAGTTTTTCTGTCCCAAATGGTGTTAAACCGCCGCCATCGCTTGTCAATATTTTTAAAGAAATTAAGTCTGATCTTGGCATTAACATGAGTGGATGTGGTGATTTATCCCCTTGGGCAAAGCAAGGTGTTTTGTTATTAAATGCCACACTAACTGTACAACAAGCCAATGCTGGTTCACATCAAAAGCGCGGCTGGGAAACATTTACGGATGCAGCAATTGCGGCTCTGAATGCGCAACGAGAACATTTAGTATTCGTGTTGTGGGGTAGCTATGCGCAGAAAAAGGGCGCTGCGATTGATGCATCAAAACACTTGATATTGCAGTCAGTTCACCCTTCACCACTTTCTGCCCATCGTGGTTTTTTTGGCAATCATCAATTCTCACAAATCAATCAATATTTGCAGCAACACGGTCAAGCACCAATTGATTGGCAACTTTAGCGTTACCGTTTGCGTATTCTATAATGCACATAATAGATGCTGTATTATCATTGCATTGTTCATCCATCAACTCGGAAAGCACTTTGCATGCGTTACTCACTGATGATTGTGATTGCTATGCTGGCATCATTAAGCCCTATTGCGTATGCCAACGATGCGCGCTGCAGTGCGCCTCCCAACCTAATTAATGTTGGCGAGGTCTATTACGATTTAGAAAATACCAGCGAGCTGACTGATGATGCGAAAAATAGCATGAATGCTTGCTTTAACGCATTAGCTAGCCAGTGTAAAGGGGAAGCGCGCACGATTGAGTGCCGAGCGCCAATTCGCGCACCTAAAACTCAATCGCATAACGCTACCATAACCGCCCAAAGGCATTTGAGCAACATGACGAATGTATCAATTGATGCCACAAATCACTCTATCCACCAAGAGAGTGAACCAGCAGAAACGTTAGCTTTATTAGGTAATACGGCTATTGTTAATCTTGCATGCGCAGAGAAACATCGCCGATTAACCAAACCAGTCATAACGCCAAATCCAGCAGCAGCAACTAGCACTTTCAGCAGCCTATTTAATCAGATTACTGGCCGTAAAGAGCATCATGATTCAACGCGTCAAGATGCAACGATAGACAGTTTAAAGACAAAAACGCCTGAAACAAGCAGGTTCAATCGGATGACTAAAACCAGTGATAATGTCATCTTTGACCATAACAAATTAATGATCTCAAGATCTTATTACACTAATAATGTATTGACTGTTGTAGATTTGAGGCAACTATTTAGAGATTAGTCTGGCGACTATTACAAACGAGCAGGAAACCAATATGTATCCAAAAGCAAGCGTTGCGAATGTCTTTATTACCTTCCTTAAATTAGGACTCACCTCATTTGGCGGTCCAATTGCGCACATTGGCTACTTTCGCAAAGAGTTAATCGAGAAGCAACAATGGATAAATGAACATCAATTTAGTCAATTACTTGCTTTGTGCCAACTTCTGCCGGGGCCAGCCAGCAGCCAATTAGGGTTTGCTCTTGGCTTAAACCGCGCTGGATGGCTGGGCGCACTCGCGGCTTTTAGTGCTTTCACCCTACCCTCAGCTCTGCTGCTGATTGGCTTTGCCTCCGCCCTTCCGCTGCTGTCTAATACGCTTGGCGTTGCCATCATTCACGGCTTAAAATTAGTCGCGGTTGCAGTGGTTGCAGATGCCGTATTGAGCATGGCGAAAAAGCTCTGTCCCGATCATACGCGGCGTGCGATTGCATTATTGGCCGCTAGCGCATTACTCATGGTGCAGATTGCTTGGGCGCAGATTTTGATTATTATTTTTGGCGCAATCGCAGGCATGGTTTTATGTCGTCAAACCGAATCAATTAATAGGGTGATGCCGTCAGTCAGCAACTTGAATAAGCAGATTGCATTCTTACTATTGAGCCTATTCGCCGTTTTATTACTTGCCTCTTTCTTGCCGCAAAACCAAGTCGGTCTGATCGCAGTTGGCCAAGCATTTTATCGCGCAGGTGCTTTGGTTTTTGGTGGCGGTCACGTGGTATTGCCCTTACTAGAACAAGCAGTTGTCAATACGGGCTGGGTGAGCAATGAAAGTTTTCTAGCAGGTTATGGCGCATCGCAAGCAATGCCAGGTCCGATGTTTGCCTTTGCTGCTTATTTAGGCGCCATTATTCCAAATAATCATGGCATTAGTGCGATGAGCGCATTAGTCGCATTGCTTTTTATGTTTTTGCCAGGTTTTTTATTAATAAGCGCGGCCTTGCCTTTATGGCAATCAATCACCAATATCCCTTTGGCAATCAAAGCGATTAGTGGCATTAATGCTGTGGTGGTTGGTATTTTAGCGGCCGCATTGATAGACCCAATTATCATTTCGAGCATTACCTCAATGATCGATTTAATCATTAGTGGGATCGCCTTTTTTCTATTAGTCAAATGGCGATTATCTCCGTTGCTAGTCGTTATTTGGTGTGTATTAGCCGCATTGGCTATCGACTTTATTTAATCAAATTTTAGTTAAAAAAATCCCCAACCAAGGGGACCGGCTGGGGCTAAAATGCCTTTTTTGGAAGGCTTCCGCTCAGGGAGGAAAAAAGCGGAACGGTAACAAAACATACATCTCGTTACCATGCAAAATATGACTAGCCATAACAATTGAAGTTCATTCGATCTTCTAAGTTTATTGTAACGAATTGTAAAAATTTGAAATTGGTCAGAAAAAAAACGCTCAGCAAGAAATATCCTTAAATACACTAAAGACTACCCATCGAGCCTGCTAAAGAGTAAGTAAATTGTGTAGGGTCTTATCCGTGGAATATAGCAACTAAAGTTGCTTATTCACACGCTATAATAACGCTATGGACATTCCTAATATAGCTAGCGACCCTTTACTCTCAGGTTTAAACAATAAGCAATTAGAAGCAGTTACCTTGCCGCACCAATCCTCTTTGATTTTAGCTGGCGCGGGTAGTGGCAAAACGCGTGTACTCACGACGCGTATCGCCTGGCTGATTCAAACTGGCCAAATTTCACCCATGGGATTAATGGCGGTGACGTTTACCAATAAAGCCGCTAAAGAAATGTTAACGCGTTTAACTGCGATGATGCCGATTAATACGCGCGGCATGTGGGTAGGCACGTTTCATGGTTTATGCAATCGTTTATTGCGCGCACATCACCGCGAAGCTGGTTTGCCGAGTACATTCCAAATTTTAGATACCGCCGATCAATTATCTAGCATTAAACGTTTAATGAAATTGATGAATGTAGATGATGAAAAATTTGTGCCTAAACAAGTGCAAGGTTATATCAATAGTTGCAAAGAAGAAGGTTTGCGCGCCAACAAAGTAGATGCTTACGATGCGCATTCGCAACGCTTAAGAGAGATTTACGACGCATATGACAAACAATGTAACCGCGAAGGCGTAGCTGATTTTTCGGAACTATTATTACGTTGCTATGAATTATTAGAACGTGACCCGCATATTCGCAACCATTACCAAAGTCGCTTTAAATATATTTTGGTTGATGAGTTTCAAGATACCAATCGTTTGCAATATTTATGGTTAAAACTATTAGCAGGTCAAGAAAATTGCCTATTCGCGGTGGGCGATGATGACCAGTCTATTTATGGTTTCCGCGGCGCGCGAGTTGGTAATATGCAAGACTTTGAACGAGACTTCAACGTTAAAAATATTGTAAAACTAGAAGAAAATTATCGCTCTCACAGCAATATTTTAGATGCGGCCAATGCCATTATTTCGCATAACAAAAACCGTTTAGGCAAAAACCTATGGACTTCTGCTGGTAAAGGCGAACCCGTTCGTATTTACGAAGCCTATAACGATACCGATGAAGCAGGTTTTATTGTCGACGAAATTAAAATGTTGCATGCGGAAGGCATTAACTTAAGTGCGATGGCGCTGCTATACCGCAGCAACGCACAGTCGCGCATTTTGGAGCACGCCTTATTCTCAGCCAAATTGCCATATCGCGTCTATGGTGGCTTACGCTTTTTTGAGCGCGCTGAGATTAAACACGCCTTAGCCTATATGCGCTTAATGTCGAATGCCAATGATGATACCGCTTTATTGCGAGTCATTAACTTTCCAGCGCGTGGTATTGGCTCCCGCAGCTTAGAACAATTGCAAGAAACAGCTCGCCAACAAGACTGCAGTTTATGGGCAACAGCTTGCCAAGCGACGGGTAAAATTGCAGGTTTTGTTCAATTAATTCGTGAAATGACCGATCAAGCTTATGGTATTTCGTTAGCTGAAGTAGCAGAATTAGTGACAACCTTATCTGGCTTAAAAATGCATTATGAAAATACCAAAGATAGCGAAGACCGCATTGCTAACTTGGAAGAGTTAGTGACGGCTGCCGTTGCTTTTACTAATCAAGATTTTGGTAACCATCACAATGTCGATGGTGAAACTGAGCAAGATTTACTGACCCAATTTCTAACCCATGCCAGCTTAGAGGCAGGCGACCATCAAGCTGAAGTCGGTCATGATGCGTTGCAACTCATGACCGTACATGCATCAAAAGGACTAGAGTTTAGAACGGTTTTTATTAGTGGTTTAGAAGAAGGTCTGTGCCCGCATGAGCAAAGCATGTATGAGCATAATGGCTTAGAAGAAGAACGCCGCTTAATGTATGTCGCTGTAACGCGCGCAAGGCAACGCTTATATTTGAGCTATGCCCAAAGCCGTATGTTGCATGGCAAAGTACGTTATGGCATTGCCTCGCGCTTCTTAGATGAGATTCCTGAAACGCTTATAAAACGCCTGAACAGCAAGCCAACGGCCAAATTATCTAGTTATCACTATCAAGAAATGCCGCAGGTGATGACGGGACATAAAAGCCAACAACAAAAGAGTGCCATGCCGTGGAAAGTGGGCCAAAGTGTGGCGCATGCTAAATTTGGCCATGGCGTAGTAGTAAGTTATGAAGGCGCCGCAAATGATATGCGCGTGCAAGTTAACTTTAGTAATACAGGCTTAAAATGGCTAGCGCTGGAGTTTGCTAAACTCAATCCTATTTAAGCGCCACGAAAAATATCGCGATAAGTCACGTATTGAAAAGCCAATGTGAGTGCAACGCTGATTAACAAAGCGCCAAAGACTAGAATCGTCATTAATGATTGTGCAAATGCTAAGCTGATAAACGCAAATAATCCCGAAAATAAGCTGGCGGCTAACATGAGCAGCATAATGCCAGCGGTTAATAATAACCAAGCAGCTGTCATCGCCACCACATATTGCAACGATCCTGCAATGCTTGATTTAAGCGCTTTCGTTACCGAGTAATCGTTAAATGCAACCAACATGGGGGCAAACCAAACAGCCATCACCAATGGAATAAAAAAAACAATCAATTTAAGAAAAATTGGAATCATGGTTTGCATGGCACGCATCAGCTCTTGTTCGCTCATTTGCTTTTGCTCATTCATAATATCTGTCAACACTTGCATATCCGCATTTAACAGCAAGCTGACAACAATAAAATAAGCAAGATTGACAAAACCTAGCATCACAAGCTTTTTCATTTTTGGCTGCATTAACTGCACGACAGCTGAAAAATTCTCATCTTTTTTAAACTCGGCATTGCGATACAAACGAATGGCAACGGCGATGAAAATCGGCCAGATTAAAATGGTGATAAAGGCAAAAAACTGCATACCTGGAAAAGAAGGAATAAAAACAAAAATGGCAAGGTAAGTGAGTGCTAATAACAACCATTTTCTTGGCGTTTGTTTAAACAACGCAATACTCTCAGCAATCCAGCTAATCCCTGTTTTTGTGCGTGATGCTAAAATTGCCATATCAGCTCCTCACTATAACGCGCTTGGCGTTGCTCTTTTTAGCAAAATATTTTTAAAGTAATTAGGGTCTTTAGCATGCGTTAATTCACCATCAGCGGGAAAGTGTAAATCATATAAACGCGATAACCAAAAGCGTAATGCAGCGATACATAATAAGCCTTGCCATGCTTGTTGCTCATCTTCATTGAAGGGCCGCACTTCTGTATACGCCTGCATAAAAGCATTCAACCGTGGCTCATCAAACTCACCTGTCACTGTCAAACACCAATCATTGACAGCAATCGCTACGTCATACGCCAATACATCATGGCAGGCATAATAAAAATCGATAAAGCCACCTAATGTGGCGCCGTCAAACAATACATTATCACGGAATAAATCTCCATGAATGACGCCTTTTGGTAGCGCAGTGATGTCTAGCTTAGCTTGAAACGCCAACGCTTGCGTTAATAATACTTGATCTTCTTCTGACAATTTATCCATCACTTGCGCCGCTGTATGCATACGCCAAGTCGCATCACGTTGATTGCTGGAAGCTTGCTCGAATGCAACCCCTGCAACATGCATTTGCGCTAATACGCGGCCCACTTGCGCACATTGCAACTCATCTGGTCTATCTACATCCTTGCCTTTGAGGCAACTCACCAACAAAGCTGGCTTCTCTTTAATCACGCGTAACGCAATTCCATGTTTATCTGCAATTGGTGCCGGACAAGGAATAGCATGCTCTGCAAAATAGCTCATTAAATCAACAAAATAAGGCAACTCATCAATTGTATTTGCTTCAAAAATGGTGAGCACATAGCGCGATGTTTCCGTGATTAAAAAGTAATTGGTATTAGTGATACCTGCAGCAATCCCTTTGAGCTCAGTTATTTTTCCGATAGAAAAATCCTGAAAACAATCTTGGACTTCTTCAAGTGTTAACGTGGTAAAAACTGACATAAGGCATACTTAATGATTAGCAAGGCCAAATTGTTAAATTTAGCTTTTATATACTGGTTTGAATTTAAAATCTAAATAGCGTCCATTTGGGAACTGCCAATGGGGCATTGGGGCCAACATTAACCCAATCACTTTGTGAATCTTCTTTATAAAGATAATATGAAACACCACGATCAGGCGTCACTTTCATCATATAAAGTTCGCCATGAAGACGGTATTCTTGAATTGTTTTTCCAGCCTCTTTGCGAATCGTGATTTCTGGCGCATCTTCCATCGGCTCACCCTCTTGCACTCTAGGTGGGGGCTCAACTTCTTCTAGTAGCTCAGCGTTAGAAGGTGCTGCTGCTAAGAGTATTTTAGGCACCAAGCTCAGTGACACAATTGCTAATAAACCTAACAATAATTTTTTATACATCTTACATCACCTATTCAGGATAAAAGTTATACCTTCATTCTAACAAAAAGCGTCTCACTATTTGTCAATTCATTACAAATAAACCTGTTTTTTCTTTTCTTCTGGCGTCAGTTCAAACCCTTTAGATTGATAATATTTAAAGATTATATCTACAACCTGTTCTGGCTCATCAATCACTTGGATTAGGTCCATATCAGCCAGCGAGGCCATTCCCTCTTCAATTAATGTATTTTGTAGCCATTCGAGTAAACCTCCCCAAAACTTACTGCCCACTAAAATAATCGGAATCTTGCGGGTTTTACCCGTTTGCACCAAGGTAATCGCCTCCATCAACTCATCCATGGTGCCAAAGCCACCAGGCATCACGACATAAGCAGAAGCATATTTAGCAAACATCACTTTACGTAGGAAAAAAGTTTTAAAAGTAATGCCAATATCTTGATAGCCATTGCCTGATTGCTCAAACGGTAACTCAATATTTAAACCAACACTCGGTCCTACACCAGCAAAAGCGCCTTTATTAGCGGCTGCCATAATGCCAGGTCCACCGCCAGAAATAACGGTAAAACCAGAATCTGATAGCAAGCGCGCAATTCTTTCTGTCAATAAATAATAAGGATGATCTGGCTTAGTACGCGCACTGCCAAAAATAGAAATCGCTGGCGTTATTTTTTTTAGCTTTTCTGTTGCACGAACATACTCCGCCATAATTTCAAAAGCATGCCAAGACTCATTAGCCTCAACATCACTATGTAATATTTCTGCGGTGGTCATTTGCGGTAATTTATCGGTTGCCATTGCCTATCCTTTTTAGTGACTACTTGTTCAACTTCATCAATAATCATATTACATAAAGTCTGGCCATCTATGGGAAAATACTACACCAACCAAACTAGCTAACATGAAATGTTGATATGAAAACTTTATTACTCGTTGATGGCTCATCTTATTTATATCGCGCTTTCCACGCGATGCCAGATTTGCGCAATGCTGCGAATGAACCGACTGGCGCGATTCACGGCGTATTGAACATGTTGCGCCGTTTACATAAAGATTATCCAGCAGATTATTGCGCCTGCGTGTTTGACGCTAAAGGCAAAACCTTCCGTGATGATATTTATCCAGCATATAAAGCCAATCGCGCTGCTATGCCTGACGATTTACGTCCGCAAATAGAGCCATTGCATGAAGCCATTACTGCACTGGGTTGGCCGCTTATTATGATTAAAGGTGTTGAGGCAGATGATGTCATCGGAGCGTTGGCAAAACAGGCTGAAAGTGAAGGCATCAGAACCATTATCTCTACTGGCGATAAAGATATTGCGCAACTAGTGAATGACCACATTACCGTGGTGAATACCATGCGCGATGCCTTTAGAAGAACCGATGACGTGTTAGACATTGCGGGCGTAGAAAAGAAATTTGGTATTCCGCCTAGCTTGATTATTGATTATTTAACGCTCATTGGTGACAAAGTGGATAACGTACCTGGCGTCGAAAAAGTGGGGCCAAAGACTGCGGTTAAATGGTTACAAGAATATGGCACATTGGATGGCATTGTCGAGAATGCTGACAAGATTACAGGCAAGGTTGGTGAACATTTACGTGAAGCTTTGACTTGGCTACCAACGGCTAAAGAACTGATCACAATTCGATGTGATATTGGCATTCAAGACAATTTAGCCGATCTTGCCCCCAGGGCTTTAAATAAAGCCAAACTAATAGCATTATTTGATCGTTTTGAGTTAAGAAGCTGGAAGCGTGATGTCGAAAGCATGGATGAAAATGGCGTTGTGCCAACGGGCATGAGCAAAGCGCCAGTATCACAAGCGACGCATGAAGCAAAACAACACACACCTGATTTATTTGCCGCTTCGGTGAATACAGAACGCGAATATACGACCATATTAACAAATACTGATTTAGACCTTTGGCTAGAAAAACTAAGCAAAGCTGAGCTGATATGCTTTGATACAGAAACGACTTCACTCGACCCAATGTTAGCGCAAATTGTCGGCATGTCATTGAGCGTTGAAGCGGGTAAAGCGGCTTATTTACCACTGACGCATGATTATTTTGATGCGCCAACTCAACTACCATTAAAAGAAACATTAGCCAAAATTAAACCAATTTTAGAAAATGCTGCTATTAAAAAAGTCGGCCAAAATCTAAAATACGATCAACATGTGTTAGCTAATGTTGACATTGCATTAAATGGCATCGCGCACGATACGATGTTGCAATCTTATGTGTTAGAAAGCCATCGTACCCATAATATGGATGATCTAGCGATGCGCCATCTTGGTTTAGAAACGATACATTTTGAAGATGTTGCAGGCAAAGGTGCTAAACAAGTTAAGTTTAATGAAGTGACGGTAGAAACGGCGAGCGAATACGCGGCAGAAGATGCGGATATTACGTTGCAACTGCATCAAACCTTAATGCCGCATATTGCCAAAGACGACAAACTCAACTTTATTTATAGCCATATCGAAATGCCTTCCATTGAGATTTTATACACCATCGAGCGCAATGGCGTGCTGATTGATGCCAACATGCTGAATAAACAAAGCCATGAAATTGGCCTGCGTTTAGTTGAGTTAGAAAACAAAGCTTATGCGCTTGCAGACCAAAAATTCAACCTGGGCTCACCTAAACAATTACAAGAAATTTTATTTGATAAATTGGGCATTAAGCCACTGAAAAAAACCCCTAGCGGTGCACCGAGTACCGATGAAGATGTGCTTCAAGAGTTGGCTTTAGATTATCCATTACCGAAAGTGTTATTAGAGTATCGCGGCTTAGCCAAGCTCAAATCAACTTATACCGATAAGTTGCCAAAAATGATTAATCCAAATACTGGTCGCGTGCATACCAGTTACAATCAAGCCGTCGCAATTACAGGCCGATTAGCTAGCTCAGACCCTAATTTACAAAATATTCCTGTACGCACCGCGGAAGGCCGCCGCATCCGCGAAGCCTTTATTGCACCAACAGGTTCACACATTGTTTCTGCCGATTACTCACAAATTGAGCTACGTATCATGGCGCATTTATCACAAGATGAAGGCATGCTGAAAGCCTTTGCCAATAACGAAGATATTCACCGCGCAACAGCGGCAGAAGTATTTGGCGTAGACAAAGATAAAGTCGATAGCGAACAACGCCGCTTTGCCAAAGTCATTAACTTTGGTTTAATTTATGGCATGAGCGCCTTTGGCTTAGCGCAAAACCTCAACATCGAACGCAGCGCCGCGCAAAACTACATCGAACGCTACTTTGCCCGCTACCCTGGCGTACGCCAATATATGGACGACACCCGTGAATTAGCCAAACAAAATGGCTATGTCGAAACTTACTTTGGCAGACGCTTATGGGTACCAGAAATCAACAGCCCCAATGGCACCAGAAGAGCTGGCGCAGAGCGCGCCGCGATTAATGCGCCCATGCAAGGCACTGCCGCTGATTTCATTAAACTCGCCATGATTGCTGTGCAGAATTGGATAGTAAGTGAACACTTACAAACCAAATTGATTATGCAAGTGCACGATGAATTGGTGTTAGAAGTGCCTGATGCTGAGCTGGAATTGGTGAAACAGAAATTGCCAGAATTGATGCAGAATGTGGCGAAGTTAGATGTGCCGTTGTTAGCTGAGGTTGGGGTGAGTAATAATTGGGAAGGCGCGCATTAAATTTGAGCTAAAACTTCAAACCTTCTTTTCTAAGAAACTCATTAAAAGTTAAATGCTCAACATTTTCGTATTTGCAGATATTCGGTATGCGCCTTTTCTTCGCGGAACTCTCTTGAACAAAAACCTCCATACTGACTAAAGGCAGTCCAAGAGATTTTGCTAAACAAATAATCGACAAATCATTTAATCCAATCGTACCGCTGATATAGCCATTGTTTTCTGAAATAAAATCATGATATTCATCTTGAGTTCTTGCAACATTTAATATGTAAGCTTGCCAATCCCAAGATGACTGTCCAACCTATAAAATTATCGCGTCCTTCGAAAGCTTTAGAAAATCACCTACGCCACTTTGTATATATACCATTTCATCAAATATTTCTTTAGTTACAGCAACATTACCAGCACCAATAAAATCTAAAACATTGCTCCAAAGCGACTCATGAATATCTATCGGCATAAATTCTAAAGGATTAGAAATACCAGAAGTATCGAAGCAATATTTTTTCATGCGCGCAGATTGTCTCGGATATCAAATAAGTGAGAGATATTTTTGATACCCATATACTCTGCTGCATTATGATTTGTAATTCTTCCTACGCTCCATGCTTCTATTACCAAACCAGTGTAAAAGTCACCCAACGACGCTCTATAACGACTACCATAATATGGACTAATACCAAAAGACGAGTAGTTTCTTTCATCCTCATCAAATTGAGGTCTTTTAATATCCCAATAATATTTACTCTCGACATAACCCAGATGTACTAAGCGAATCAACATTGCATGAGCACTAACTCGAAAAAAGCGAGCATATACATTCAATTCTTCATCACTGATACTCTGTGACGGCCTTATAGGTTTGATGCCAGCCAACCTAGCAACTTCTCTGATAGGCATCAAAAACGATGCAGCAAACTGGTCACACCACTTTTCAATCGGCTTATCAGTATTTTTATCAACATACCCGATAACGCCACTTTGCTTAATTACAATGTGTGCCAGTTCATGCAAAAGTGTGAATAGTTGTGCTCCAGGGGACTCCTTACCAAATACAATTGTAGGAAGCGGAAACATCGCTAGGCACATGCCACGGGCGTGAAAGTTTTGCAAATCAGCAGTCTTTAATACCAAAATGCCAAAATCTTCAAGCCTATGGCGTAGAATTTTAACTATTGAATCTTTTTCGCTGTAATTGATTATTTCTTGTTCTGCAAAAGTGAAGTTTATTAACTCTCTGACACGCATCGCCACTGCATCTGGACTACTTTGTATAGTGCTAAAGAAAAACTCTGGAATAGCCTTAGGCTGTTCACCTAGTTCTGAAAGCAAGTCCAAAGCATTTTCACGTTGAGCTTCGGCCCATTGTTGAATTGATACAAGACCTGGCTGGTCATGAGGGTCAGGAGCCCCCCGAATCATTCTAAAATCTGGAATATGTTCAGATTGTTTAAGCTCAGGAGGCTGAGTACGGAAAAACTCTAAAAATGAACGGTTATAGAAATTTGCCAAATCACTAGCTTGTTTTACAGTAGGCAAAGACTCCAAACTTTCCCAACTTGCAATTTTGGTAAATTTTGTAGCAACTTCATCAAGTGATTTTCCAGCCTTAGTTCTTGCCCATCTTAGCATCACTGGGTTTACTGGGACTCTCTCATTTTTTACTGCCGCATTCATAGTAATGCAATTTTATACTTAACATAAGAATTGCAAAAGCTTTCATTTTGTTCAGCAAGCGTAGCGCCCAATAAGTAGGGCGACAATAAGCGATAGCGCATTGCGCCCTATGCATCTCTTTTAAGTAGCCTTCCTTTTCGCCTTTAGGCGAGTTACTTTCTTTTGCTTGTGCTAAAGAAAGTATCCAAAGAAATACACACCCTGCTATCAAGCCCTTCACCCGCAAGGGGTGTCCCCAACCTCGCTAAATGCTAAAGTATTAAGTCGGTTGAGACGGGTACCTTGCGTTGCTCAACAAAATAAGCGGCTGTAACCGTAAAGGGCATCACCAACTTCACTAGATGCTAAAGCATCAAGTCAGTTGAGACGGAACTCGCCCTAACAGACTACACAAACCGTAGTCTGTCGCGGTGCTCAAACAGGTCCTCGCCTTCATCTTATTTTGTCTGCGCTACTCAGCTTGATAAAGGGAAAGTAAGTCAAAACCAACGCAGACTGCTGTTATTCAGTGATGCAATGATGAAACTTCACAGGCCTTCCGCCCCCTTTAGCCACGCCGAGCAACGGAAGTAAGCAAGGAGTTTTCGTCGAGGACTGTTTGAGCCATGTCGTTTTTACATGGCGAGTTCCGCAGACGCCTTGTTTACTGAGTAGCGCAGGGAAACCTTTAGGTCGGGGTGACGGGGTGTCTTTTTCTTTCCCCTATTTCTTTTGGACAAGCAAAAGAAATAGGGTCGCCGTCGCGCGAAAAGCGACTTGGTGGAAAATTAGCCTAATGTTATAAAGCATCCCGCAAAAACACCCAATCATCGCCACTTGATTGCGCTTCACTAAAATAATACCCATCTGTATCAAATTTTTTAATTTTCTCAGGCTCTGTGATTTTGTGATCAATAATATAGCGACTCATTAAACCGCGCGCTTTTTTGGCATAAAAGCTAATGATTTTATATTCACCGTTTTTAGCGTCTTTGAAGATAGGGGTGATAATGCGTGCATTCAGCTGTTTGGTTTTGATGGCTTTAAAGTATTCGTTAGAGGCTAAATTAATCAGCACTTTATCAGCAAAAGCAGGTTCTGCTATTAAGGCATTTGTTAATTCATTACCCCAAAAATCATATAAATCTTTGCCTGCTTCATTCGCCAGCTTTGTACCCATTTCTAAACGGTAAGGTTGCATATAATCGAGCGGTTTTAATACGCCATATAAGCCAGATAAGATGCGCAAATGTTGTTGTGCGAAGATAAAACCTGCTTCATCCAGAGTGGTGGCATCAAGCCCTGTATAAACATCGCCATTAAACGCTAATATCGCTTGCTTGGCATTGTCTGCACTAAATGGTGTAGCCCATGATTGAAAGCGGCTGAGATTAAGCCCCGCCAATTTATCGCTGAGGCTCATTAACGAGGCGACTTGTTGTACTGATAACTTTTTTAATTGTGTAATCAGTTTAGTCGATTGCGCCAAATAACGCGGCTGACTCGCTGTTTTGGTGATGGCGGTCGTTTCAAAATCTAAATTTTTTGCAGGCGATATAACGAACAACATAAATAGCTAGCTTTCTTTTGTGAGAGTCATCATCAAATGGATGAATCTTATTTGCAGTTTAAATCATACAACTGTGTTTGGTATTGAGCAATTGGTTGAGTCATTAGTAAAGTCATTAGTTCAGCAATTCAATGCTAGGATTACGCAATATTACGCATTGCTGTCTTGCATTCTATCCGTCACGATTGAGTCTTGGCAACCATTGGACAACATAATGAAGCTAATTTCAGTCAACATTTCTCAACCAGCATCCATTGAAATCAATGGCGATGCGGTATTAACGGGCATTCATAAAGTGCCACAAAACAAGCGTATTTGGCTAAATAAAATCAATCTCGCAGGTGATGGTCAAGCGGATTTAACCGTGCATGGTGGCGAATTTCAAGCTGTTTATAGTTACCCGATTGAGCATTACGCACACTGGCAAAAATTTTTAGGTTCGCAATCGTTACCTTATGGCACTTTTGGTGAAAACTTTACGGTTTCTGGCTTGTTAGAAACCGATGTTTATATGGGGGATATTTTCAAAGTAGGTGGTGCGATTATCCAAGCAACAATGCCACGGATTCCTTGTTTTAAGCTAGCCCATAAACTTGATAATACCGCCATTATCAAAGACTTTTTATGGAGTGGTTACAGTGGTTTTTATCACAAGGTGATTGAGGAAGGTGAAGTTGGCGCTGGTGATGAAATTACTTTATTAGCGCGTGATGAACAAAGCATCAGCATTCGAGCGGCTTTAGGGCTATACAAACTAAATGAAGGCGATGCAGCAGCGCTATCATATGCGCTCAACATCAAAAGCCTAGCACCATTATTGGTGAATGCATTTAACGAACGTCTGGCTAAATTAGATACTGACGGATAAACGAATACCACGTAATATCAGCTTTTTTAAATGGTTAAACACGGTTTATGCAAAATATTGGCCTTTATATCATCGGTGATGAAATTCTTTCAGGTAAACGTAAAGATGCGCATTTAAGTAAAGTGATTGAACTGCTTGCCGCGCGTGGATTACAGCTTAGTTGGGCGCACTTTTTAGGCGATATTCCAGACCAAATCACCAGCTTACTAAAAGCCAGTATGGCGCGTGGTGACATTGTATTTAGCTTTGGCGGTATTGGCGCTACGCCAGATGATTACACCAGGCAGTGTGCAGCAGATGCAGCAGGAGTAGTCATTGAGCGACATACCGCTGCTGTGGCAGAAATTGTGGCGCAATTTGGTGATGGCGCTTACCCTAAGCGCGTATTAATGGCAGACTTTCCAAAAGGCGCAGATTTAATTCCCAACCCAATCAACCGTATTGCAGGATTTAGTATCAATGCCCATTATTTTGTGCCTGGCTTCCCTGAAATGGGCCACCCAATGGTGGAATGGGCGCTGGATACCGATTACTCTCATTTATTTCATCAACAAGATTATGATGAATCATCTATTTTAATAACCGAGGCTGGCGAAAGTGATTTGATTGATTTAATGAATATGATGCTAGCCGAATACCCAACCCTTAAATTATTCAGTCTACCAAGATCAAATCAACGCCGAACAACGGAGCTTGGGATGAAAGGCGAAAACGCACAAGTAAAAATTGCCATGATTAGACTCAAACTAGCGGTATCTGAATTGGGTTATCCTTGGCAGGAAATTGAATAAATTGACTAGTTATGCACTGTTTCGCGCATCATCCAAACAGCAATAAAACTAATCGTCGCCATCGCTGATACATAAAGTCCTACCCAAGGCAGACCACCTTTTATCGTCAGCCATTGCGAAATGCTCGGCGCGAAAGACGCGCCTAAAATGCCGCCAAGCTGATAAGCCAAGCCAGCGCCCGTATAGCGCACTGCAACGGGAAATTGTTCGGGCAAAAAAGCCCCCATTGGCGCAAAAGTGGCGCCCATTAAAAATAACAACAAGGATAAAAGTACCGTGATGTTAACGATAGCAGCATCACCGAGTAATCTATTCATGGCAAAACCAGCCATGATGGCTAACAGGCTGCTGATTAATAAAACTGGTCGGCGCCCAAACTTATCTGATAACAATGCTGATATAGGTGTGGCAATCGCCATCATTATCACTGCTACGCATAACATCAACAAAAAGTCTGGTCGCGCTATGCCTAAATTGGTTGTACCATAACTTAAACAAAAAACAGTAGCTGTATAGAATAAGTTGTAACAAACGACCATGGCCAGTGCCCCTAATAAAATTGGTTTAAGGTGCGTTTTGAGTAATGGTTTGATCGGGATGCGGTGCGTTGTCTGGTCGACCAGCGCTTTGGCAAATGCAGGCGTTTCCGCCAATGCAAATCGCACATATAAACCAACACCAACCAACAATGCGCTAAAAATAAATGGTAATCGCCAGCCCCAGCTTTTAAATTGCGCATCTGTTAACCAAACACTCAACCCTAAAAAGCTTAAGGTAGCGAGTAAAAATCCAACAGAAGGACCTAATTGTGGAAACATGCCAAACCATCCGCGTTTACCTTTAGGCGCATGCTCAGTTGCCAGCAAAGCAGCACCGCCCCACTCACCGCCTAATCCAATGCCTTGTCCAAAACGTAATAAACAGAGTAGTAATGGCGCCCAAAATCCTAGCGTTTCGTAGCCAGGCAATAAGCCAATTAGCAATGTCGATATGCCCATCACCAGCAGAGAAGCAGCTAATGTCGTTTTGCGTCCGACTTTATCGCCAAAGTGCCCAAACAAAATAGCGCCAAATGGCCTGGCGATAAAAGCTAGGCCAAAGGTTAAAAATGCATTTAACGTTTGAACCGCTGGATCACTCGCGGGAAAAAACACTTGCCCAATGACCAAGGCTGATGCCATCGCGTAAATATAAAAATCATAAAACTCGATGGCGGTGCCAATAAAGCTGGCAAATGCAATTTTGGTGGTCGATATTTTTCCCATGCCACATCATAAAAGGGCGGCAATTAAATGCAAGGCTTTATTTTTATCGCTGTTTTGGCAGGCTGTATACGGGATAAATTCTGTTGCAACGTTACTGAACTGCTGAGCGTTCATACGCTAGATTGCCACGCGACGCTCGTGATGACATTATCTCTTTGCGAGCAGCGCAGTGACGAAGCAATCCAGACATTAGGACTGCAATCGATTGAGTGAATGGCTGATTATTTTTTGACGACTTTTTCAGCTTCAACTCTTTGTTGCCAGCCACCACCTAAGGTCTTAAACAAATCAACCGTTGAAGTTAATGTGTTTTGACGGCTTTGCACAAAGCTTTGCGTTGCTTCAATATGGCTACGTTGCGCTTCTAATACCTCTAAATAACCCGAATATCCCGCTTTATAACGATTCTGCGCCACTGCTAACATTGCTTGTGTTGTGACTTTCTTCGAATCGGCAATTACTTCAATCGCCTTATATTGACGCAGATTAACAAGAGCATCATTGACTTCTTTAAAGGCCGTTGCCACGGTGCCAATATACGTTTGTAACGCTTGCTTTTCTCGTGCACTGGATTGATCAACGCGAGCTGATAAGGCTCCACCGTTAAAAATAGGCAAGTTCAAACCAAGCCCCAATGTCCAAATACGGGAGGCAGATTTCAATACATCTCCAAGCTCAAGACTTTCACCACCAAAAGCACCCGTTAAAGAAATACTAGGATATAACGCTGCTTTGGCAACGCCAATATTGGCATTTGCTGCAATTAACGCCTGCTCAGCTTGACGCACATCTGGCCGGTTCTCCAATAATTCTGATGGTAGGCCAACAGGTGGCGTTGGTGGCATCGGTAAAGTTGCTAAATCGGCCTGTCCAAGATTCACTTCTGCTAATGTCAGCACATTCAATACGTGCTCTGTTAACTTTCTTACGCGGATTAAATCTTGCTCTTGTAACAGCAAATTGTCGCGTACTAATGAAGCTTGTTGTACATCCAAGATAGAAACAATACCACTTTCTTCGCGTCTCTTTGCTAAAGCTAAACTTTCTTCACTAAAGCTAAGACTTTCTTTTACATTGCTTAATTGAGAATCCAAACTACGAATATTTAAATAGCTCGTCACCACCAAGCTTTCCGTAGAAAGTTGTACGGTTTCTTTCGCATATTGCGTTGCTAAATAATTGGCACGCGCGGCTTCTTTTGTCCGTCTTAATTTCCCCCAAAAATCAATCTCTATCGAAGAACTTAAACTTAAGATGTAATCATTGCGTGGGTTCGCAGCAAAAACTGGGAACACACCCAACTCTGTCACTCGATTACGAGTTGCATTACCGCCCAAATCTACGGTCGGCAAGATAGCAGCACCCGCCTCTCGCATTTGCGCATCGGCTTCCTCTATCCGTGCAACCGCTTGTTTAATATCACTGTTATTCTTAAGCGTTTTTTCAACCAATGCATTAAGTTGCGGGTCTTGATACAAGGTCCACCACTGGTCTGGAATTTCAGCTAGTGAAGTTGCTTCTACTTGCTTATAACTATCAGGCAATGCCATTTTTGGGCGAAAAAAATCTGGTCCTAACATTGTGCAGCTAGACAAGATCACGCCCAGCATTATTCCACTCACTTTTTTTATTAATCGATTCATTTTAGGTCTTTCTCTTCATCTAAACCTTCAATATGGCCATGATGTCTGACGTGTTTGCTATTGGTTAACCAGGTAAAGAATAATGGAATAAATATGGTTGCCACGAAGGTTGCTAATATCATCCCTCCAAATACGCCTGTACCCATTGACTGACGTGCCGCAGCACCCGCACCTGTTGCAATCACTAATGGCACGATACCTAATACAAACGCCATGGAAGTCATTACAATTGGTCTAAAGCGCAACCTTGCTGCTTCTAGTGCAGCTTGTGCAACTGGCATGCCTTCTTCCATCTTTTGGCTAGCAAATTCTACAATTAGAATCGCGTTCTTCGCAGCTAAACCAATCAGGGTAATCAAGCCAATTTGAAAGTAAATATCATTTGGCATACCTCGGAATAAGACCGCTAACAACGCACCAGTTAATGCAAATGGTACTGCCATAATTACTGCTAGTGGCAATGCCCATGTTTCAAATTGCGCCGCCAAAATCAAGAACACCATGATGATAGCAAAGCCAAATGCAATCATGGCGGCATTACCTGTTTGTTTTTCTTGATAAGCTTGCCCAGTCCAAGCAATTTTATAGCCGTCTGGTAAATTTGCTTTAGCAATTCTTTCTACTGCCTTAATCGCATCACCAGAACTGATGCCAGGAGCACCACTACCCATAATTTTGGCCGATAATAAACTGTTATATCGCTCGAGTTGTTCAGCGCCAACGATATTCTGTACAACGCTCAGTGCTGATAATGGAATCATATTGCCATTTGGGTTCTCAGCGGTTGGCTGACTACGCACATACACTTTACCTAAGTCTTCAGGTTTCATTCTAAATTCAGGTTCTGCTTGTAATTGCACACGATACGTACGTCCACTTTTATTAAAATCATTCACATAAAATTGCCCCATCGTGCTTTGCAAGGTGGTGTAGATATCGGCAACCCGTACATTTAAAGAAATCGCTTTTGCCTCATCTACTTCTATCTTCAGTTGTGGCACTGTAGGCCGGAAAAAACTACTGATCCTGGTTAATATCGGATCTTTGTTCATTGCCTCCATCAAACTATTCATCACTTGTGCCAATTTAATTGGATCCGTATCACGGCTACTTTGCACATACACCTCAAAACCACCTGATGAACCTAGGCCTCGAATCGCAGGCGGATTAACCGCAAACCCCATACCATCTGGTTGTTGCATGCCAATATTCGTCACTACGCCTACCATCTCATCCGCGCTTTTATCACGGGCATCCCAATCCTTCATTCTGACAAACATGGTGGCTGCATTGGTTTTATTTGCACCCGTTAACACCTCAAAACCATTAATCGCAAACTCTGAAGCAACGGCTGGATTTTCTGCTACTTTGGTACGAATTGCTTCTGTGGTTTTACTGGTGCGGCTTAATGTTGCATTATCTGGCATCACAATTACCGTGATGATATAGCCTTGGTCTTCTGGCGGAACAAGACTACCAGGCACTGTACGGAACAACAAAATCATGGCAATCACAAAACCACCAAAGGCAATAGCCCCAATGATTCTGTGATGCAATGTTATATCCACAATCTTGGTATAAAAATGTGTCATTCGACTAAAGCTACTATTAAACATTTTAAAGAATCTGTTTTCTTGTTCATGCGCATCTTTTAAAATAAGCGCACAAAGTGCAGGTGTTAACGTCAGCGCTACGACACCTGAAATAACCACAGCAATGGCAATAGTAATCGCAAACTGACGATAAAGTTGACCTGCAATACCGCCTTGGAAGGCGACTGGTACAAATACGGCACACAGTACCAATACAATCGCAATAACAGCTCCAGAGACCTGTCCAATTGATTTAATCGCTGCTGGCAAAGGTGACAAACCTTCTTCTTGCATCAGTCTTTCGGTATTTTCTAACACGACAATAGCATCATCCACCACGATACCAATCGCTAAAATCATCGCAAAAAGTGTCAGTAGGTTAATCGAGAATCCAAAAATATACAGGCCCGCAAATGTACCGATTAGCGAAATGGGAACAGCAATAAGCGGAATCAAAGTCGCGCGCCAACTTTGTAAGAACAAGAACACCACTAATACAACCAATATCAATGCTTCAGCAAAAGTTTTAAAAACTTCATCAATGGTTGAGCTAACAAAATCGCTGGTGTCATAGGGGATGGCATAAGTCATGCCTTCTGGAAAGCTTTCCTGTAATTCATTCAGCTTGTCTTTTACCGCGCTGACGGTATCTAATGCGTTCGCGCCACTTTGCAAGAAAACCAACATAGCAACACCAGTTTGCCCATTTAGCGTAGAAGAGGCATTGTAGCTTTGTGCCCCCAGCTCTATACGGGCAACATCTTTAAGAAACAAAATACCGTTAGGACCATCTGCCCGTACAATAATATTGCCAAACGCTTCCGGATCGACCAAACGTCCTTTTGCCGTGACTGTGTAAATCAGCTGTTGCGTTGCAGGAGCAGGATCCTGTCCTATTTTACCTGCTGCATATTGATTGTTTTGTGCTCCAATAGCAGTAGCAATATCAGACGTACTCACGCCTAACTGCGCCATGCGATCTGGACGTAACCAGATACGCATGGCGTAGTCTTGGCCGCCAACAATGCTGACATTACCGATACCTTTAATTCGTTTAAGCTCATCTAACACGTTCAACGTGGCGTAATTACTTAAAAATAAGCGGTCATGCTCCTTATTCGCTGAAGTTAACATCGATGCCATCAAGATATCATTGGATTTTTTCTGAACAACTAAACCATTGCGGCGTACTTCATCCGGCAACCGAGGCGAAGCAATATTCACTCGATTGCTCACATTAAAGGTGGCTTGATCAACATCAGTACCAATGTCAAATGTTGCAGTAATGACCAAGGTACCGCTAGAATCGGCGCTAGATTGGTAGTAAAGCAGGTTATCAATACCGCTCAACTGCTCTTCAATTGGAGCAGCTACCGTTTTAGATAGGGTTTCTGCACTTGCACCAGGATAAGTTGCAGTAATCTGAACAGTCGGTGGTGCAATTTCCGGATATTGTGCAACAGGCAGCTGGAAGGCAGCCGCCAGCCCTGATAGCACAATGATGATCGATAATACTGAGGCAAATATTGGCCTAGTAATAAAAAACTTGGTCATAATCAATTTACCTATTGTTTAGTTTACTTGGTTAGAAAGCGTGTTAGCTTTTATTTCTGCGGCTTTATCCGCTGGTGGATTTAGCGCGACTGGTGTACCAGGACGTATTTTAATTAAGTGATCAATAATGACTTTATCACCTTGCTTAAGCCCGTCTAAAATAACCCAATGCTGCCCACTCCAACCACCGACTTGAATAGGTCTTGCAGCGGCTACCGTTTTGCCTGCTTTATTTTGCTCAGCCACAAAAACAAACTTTCCTTGATCTCCCGTTAATACGGCGGCTTGTGGCAATAAAAATACCCCGTCTTTGTTACCCGTGGTCACGCGAATACGCACAAATTGGCCCGGAATGAGCTTTTTATCAGCATTGTTAAATTCAGCACGCAATTGTTGCGTACCTAGCATCGGATCTATATTACTGGCAGAAAAGTTTAATTGTCCAGATTCAGCGTATTGAGTGCCATCAGGTAAGATAAGCTCAATGCCTTTTACTGTCTCATCGGTCAACATACCCCCCAGTTGCACCAACTCAGAATCAGACAAACTAAAACGCACCCAAATCGGTGAAGTTTGCACAATCGTGGTCAGTAAGCTGGTATTAGCACTCACCAACGCACCTTCTGAAAATAAAAAGCGGCCTGCCATGCCGCTCGCAGGCGCTGTTACTTTGGCATAAGATAAATTTAACTGCGCTTCATTCAAGAGCGCATTGTATTGCTGCAAGCTTGCACTTGCTATCGCTTGATCAGAAACAGCATTATCATATTCTCGTTGGCTAATCGATTTTGTTTCTATTAACTGTTTCAATCGAACTGCTTCTCGTTGCGTCTGCACTAAGCGCGCTTTTTGTTGCGCCAGTTGAGCGCTGGCCTGGGAAACTTGGTTTTGATACGGTATAGGGTCAATTGCAAACATCGGCTGACCCTCTTTAATGACTTCACCCTCTGCAAATAATTTTTTCAATAAAATACCACCAACACGTGGTCTCACTTCAACTTGCTTTGCCCCTTCAGTTTGTGCAACCGCTTCTGTTTGAATAGGTACAGTTGTTGGTTGCATTTCCAACACACTGACAGGCATCGCTGGCAGCGCTGGCTGCTGTGCCTCTTGATTTTTTCCACAGGCCACTATCAGAACCGAGATGGCGATAGCGAGCAGTGTGTATTGCGTTTTATGCGTAAATTGAACCATTGCAGCCTCTATTATCGTTTTTTAAATTGCAAGTTATGCTTGCATACATACAAGAATGAATGTATATCATATAAATTCATGAATGTATGTAAATAGTTTTCATTAAAAATGCTCAACGTTGAATAAAAGACTCACGAAAAATTATGGTACGTAAGACAAAGGAAGATGCAGAAGTAACTCGCCAACGCATTATGAATGCAGCTCGAGAAATGTTTTCAACGACAGGGGTTAGTCAGTCCAGCCTAGAAAAAGTCGCGAAGCTTGCGGGGGTCACGCGCGGCGCTGTTTATTGGCATTTTGAAAACAAAACAGAATTATTTCATGCCATGCATGAACAAGTTTTTACGCCGTTGATTAATAGAATTGAATCTACTTTATTAGCCAGTGCTCATGAAAAAAATCCGCTAATTCGTCTCGAAAATTTTCTGCTTGATACCGTACGCTTGCTAAATGATGATCAAGTTACCCGTCAAACATATGAAATCATTATGTCAAAATGTGAATATGTAGATGAATTCGCACCCGTCCTACAGCAAATTCTTGGTAACTGTTCTGGCATTGTTGAGAATATTGAAAAAGTTTATCAAGATGCGCACCAGCAAGGATTAATTAATCTAAACCTTTCTCCTGCGGTGTTGGCAATGGATACGCATTTATTTTTTAGTGGTCTTTTACATATGTGGGTCAAAGATACTGACGACTCACGCTTGAGAGTTCAAGCTGAAACGCTAATCAAAGCCCATATTAACTTACGCAAAAAATAAACTATCCTGCATAAACCATAACAACGCTCACAAAACACGATAAGTCGCATGCAATAAGGATCGATTTTGGTTTCCTATAACAACAATTGCGTATAAAATAGTCAACTTTTCGTTATAAGTTATTAACAATGCAAATTGGCAATCATATTCTGAAAAATAATTTGATCGTCGCCCCTATGGCTGGCGTCACGGATAGACCTTTCCGTCAGCTATGTAAAAAAATGGGAGCGGGTTTAGCGGTATCTGAAATGGTGACTTCTAACTCACTGCTTTATGGTAGCGAAAAAACATTAAGACGTGCGAATCACGAAGGCGAAGTGGATCCTATTTCAGTGCAAATTGCAGGCGCAGACCCAGCCATGATGGCGGAAGCCGCTAAACATAATGTGGACAATGGCGCACAAATTATTGACATCAATATGGGTTGTCCTGCCAAAAAAATATGCAATGTTATGGCAGGTTCGGCATTATTAAAAGATGAACCACTGGTTGCGCAAATTTTAAAAGCCGTTGTTAATGCGGTAAATGTACCAGTAACGCTTAAAATTAGAACTGGCTGGGATAAAGATAATCGCAATGCGATTGAAATTGCCAAAATGGCGGAAGATATTGGCGTTCAAGCGCTTGCCATGCATGGCCGTACCCGCGCTTGTTTGTATAAAGGCGATGCTGAATACGATACGATTGCGGCGGTTAAACAAGCGATTAACATTCCATTGATTGCGAATGGCGATATTACCACCCCCGAAAAAGCCAAGTTCGTCTTAGATTATACGGGTGCAGATGCAGTGATGATTGGTCGCGCCGCCCAAGGACGACCTTGGATATTCCGCGAAATTGAACATTACTTAATCACAGGCACGCACATGTTGCCGCCAACTGTTGAAGAAATTCATACTGTGATGCTAGAGCATTTACATGATTTATATGATTTTTATGGTGAATTAACGGGCATGCGCGTTGCGCGTAAACATATCTCTTGGTACACCAAAGGTCTTGCCGGTTCAGCCGCGTTCCGCCATCACATGAATACCTTAGAAACAACGTCTTTACAAGTAGATGCCATTAGCGATTTTTTTGCTGAGCTCAAAACTAAAAACGAACGCTTGGTCTATGAAGTATTATTGCCTACACAATCATCAGAGGCAATCGCAGCATGAGCAAAAACTGCCTATTAAGCCAAGCAATTATTCAGTCACTAGATGACTATTTTGTCCATCTAGATGGCCAGCCGCCTCATGCGATTTACGACATGGTGTTAGGGTGCGTAGAGAAGCCAATGTTGGAATACATTTTAAATAGCGTTGGTGGAAATCAAAGTAAAGCGGCTGAAGTATTAGGCATTAATCGCAATACTTTGCGCAAAAAAATGGCGATCTATCACTTAAGTTAAGTCTTTACTTTCTTAGCTGTAAGCCACTGATGGCAATAGAAAAACAGAATCATCAATTATTGTAAAACAAACTTATTCAAATAAAACTATGGCCATTATTAAACGAGCTCTTATCAGTGTTTCAGACAAAACAGGGATTGTTGAGTTAGCACGAAGTCTGCACAAACTAAATATCGACATCCTTTCTACTGGCGGCACTGCCAAACTTTTTCGCGAAAACAATATTCCAGTCATCGAAGTTAGTGACTATACGGGGTTTCCTGAAATGTTAGATGGTCGCGTGAAAACATTGCACCCTAAGGTTCATGGCGGTTTATTGGGTCGCCGCGATTTACCTGAACATGTTAAAACGATGCAGGAATCTGACATCCCAAATATTGATATGTTAGTCGTAAATCTTTACCCATTTGAAGCAACCGTTGCTAAGCCAGACTGCAAATTAGAAGATGCGATTGAGAATATTGATATTGGTGGACCAGCCATGTTGCGTTCAGCAGCGAAGAACTGGAAAGACGTGGCGGTGTTGACCGATGCTAGCCAATATGCAGCTGTCGTTCAGGAATTGAATCAAAACAACAGTGCACTCGCTCACAAAACAACCTTTGCTTTATCAGTTGCTGCTTTTAATCGTGTGAGTAATTATGATGGTGCCATTAGTGATTATCTATCAAGCTTTAATGAAGATGGCTCACGCAGCGCCTATCCTGCGCAAATGAATACGCGCTTTACTAAAGTACAAGATTTACGTTATGGCGAAAACCCTCATCAAACGGCGGCTTTTTATCAAGATCAATGCACTGCACCTGGCTCACTGGTGACGGCACAACAAATTCAAGGTAAAGAATTAAGCTATAACAATATTGCAGATGCAGACGCTGCTTGGGAAGCAGTAAAAGCATTTGATAGCAATGCTTGCGTGATTGTCAAACATGCCAATCCATGCGGCGTGGCATTGGGCGCAACCGCATTAGAAGCGTATAGCAAAGCATTTAAAACAGATCCAACTTCTGCTTTTGGTGGCATTATTGCTTTTAATATGCCAGTGGATAAAACGGCAGCTGAAGTAATTGTGCAACAATTCTTAGAAGTATTAATCGCACCTGAATATACGGCTGAAGCACTGGAAATTTTTAGTGCTAAAAAGAATGTACGTGTGTTAAAAATCGCCTTACCAAATGGCGGCAGCACAGCTTGGGAACAAGGTCGCAACTCGCACGAGACCAAGCGTGTGGGTTCTGGCATTTTAGTGCAAACATCTGACATTCATGAATTGCAAATGGCTGACTTAAAAGTAGTCACTAAAAAACAACCAACACCAGTGCAAATGCAAGACCTATTATTTGCTTGGAATGTGGCTAAATATGTTAAATCCAATGCGATTGTCTTCTGTGGCGAAGGCATGACACTCGGCGTAGGCGCGGGTCAAATGAGTCGTGTCGACAGCACCAAAATTGCCGCTATTAAAGCTGAGCATGCTGGCCTTAGCCTACAAGGTTCCGTTGTCGCTTCTGATGCTTTCTTCCCATTTAGAGATGGCGTCGATGTGTTAGCTGACGCAGGTGCTATTTGTGTGATTCAACCAGGTGGCAGCATGCGTGATGATGAAGTCATCGCGGCAGCTGATGAACGTGGATTAGCCATGGTCTTGACTGGCATTCGCCACTTCCGACATTAATTAAGCCGCTGTTACATAAGGAAAAGTAATGAAAGTATTAGTCATTGGTGGCGGTGGTCGTGAGCATGCTTTAGCTTGGAAGATTGCGCAAAATAAAGGCGTTAGCCTAACTTATGTAGCCCCTGGCAATGCAGGTACCGCAACCAATCCAGACATGGTCAATGTACCCATAACAAAAATTGAAGATTTAGTGCAGTTTGCGCAAGATCAGAACATCGCAATTACCGTGGTTGGCCCAGAAGCGCCATTAAGCCAAGGTGTAGTAGACGCTTTTAGAGCTAAAGGCCTTAAGATTTTTGGTCCAACAAAAGCGGCAGCGCAATTAGAATCATCTAAAGACTTTTCTAAAGCATTTATGGTGCGCCACAATATTCCAACTGCGGCATATAAAACGTTTTCTGACATTGCAGCAGCGCATGATTATATTGCACAGCAAGGAGCGCCAATTGTCATTAAAGCCGATGGCTTGGCAGCTGGCAAAGGGGTTGTTGTGGCCATGACATTGGACGAAGCGCATGCGGCAGTCGATATGATGCTAGGCGACAATGCCTTTGGTGATGCAGGCGCGCGCGTCGTGATTGAAGAGTTTTTAGTTGGTGAAGAAGCCAGTTTTATGGTGATGGTTGATGGTAAAAATATTTTGGCTTTAGCCACCAGCCAAGATCATAAACGCTTATTGACTGGCGACCAAGGCCCTAACACTGGCGGCATGGGCGCATACTCTCCAGCGCCAGTTGTTACGCCAGAGATTCATGCGCGTGCGATGCGTGAAGTCATTAAGCCAACGGTTGAAGGCATGGCGAAAGATGGGATTCCTTATACTGGCTTTTTATATGCTGGTTTGATGATTAGTCCTAGTGGCCAAATCAAAACATTAGAGTTCAACTGTCGTATGGGAGACCCTGAAACGCAGCCTATTTTAATGCGCTTAAAATCTGACTTCGTCGCCATTTTGCAACATGCTGTTAATGGCACATTAGATCAAGCTGCAACAGAATGGGATAGACGTTTTGCTTTGGGTGTTGTGATGGCAAGCGCGAATTATCCAGCGAATCCAAGACTAGGTGATGAAATCACAGGGCTACCAAAAAACTTAGAGGATGCCTATGTTTTTCATGCAGGGACAACCCTTAATAGTAACAAAGTGGCCACAAGTGGCGGCCGCGTGCTGTGCGTAACCGCACTGGGTGAAACCGTCAAATTTGCCCAAAAACAAGCGTATAAAATAATCGAAGACATTCATTTTGAAGGTGCACAATATCGAACAGATATTGGCTTCCGTGCTGTAAAAGGTTAATCGCAAAAAATGAGCACCTTAAAATCACAATCGATCAATACACAAGCTGTTTTTGACTATCTACAAGGCTTACAAGCTCGTATTATTGAATCAGTAGAGCTCGTCGATGGCAAAACCTTTTTACATGACGGCTGGCAACGCCCTGAAGGCGGTGGTGGCAACTCTTGTATGTTGGAAGAAGGTAATGTCTTCGAGCGTGCTGGTATTGGTTTTTCGCATGTATTAGGTAATAAATTACCACCCGCAGCCAGCGTTGCACACCCTGAAGCTGCAGGTCGCCAGTGGGAGGCGATAGGGGTCTCTTTAGTATTTCATCCGCGCAATCCGCATGTGCCAACGGTGCATATGAATGTTCGATTTTTTATGGCGAAGGCACAACATGAACATGAAGAGGACATTTGGTGGTTTGGTGGCGGGATGGATCTGACGCCGTATTATGGTTACGAAGAGGATTGCACGCACTTTCATCGTGTGAATAAAGAAGCACTGGCGCCTTTTGGTCAATCGCTTTATCCAACCCTTAAAAAAGAGTGTGATGAGTATTTCTATCTCAAACATCGCAAAGAACCACGGGGCATTGGCGGTATCTTTTTTGATGATTTTAATGCATTAGGGTTTGATAAAAGCTTTGCTATGTTACGTGCCGTAGCCGATGCTTTTACGCAAGCTTATCTACCAATCGTACAACGTCGCAAACAAATAGCTTATGGCGAACGTGAACGTGATTTTCAAGCTTACCGTCGCGGACGTTATGTCGAGTTTAATTTAGTTTTTGATCGCGGCACTTTATTTGGCTTGCAGTCCAATGGTCGTACAGAGTCCATTTTGCTTTCCATGCCACCTATTGTGAAGTGGCGTTATGACTGGAAACCAGAAGCTGGTAGTGCAGAAGCAAAACTATATACTGACTTCCTAATAGCTAAAGACTGGGTTTAACGGATGAATATATCAATAGAAACAAAACAACAAGCGCAAGATTTACTCGACTTTATTGATAGTAGTCCTAGCCCATGGCATGCCGTTTCCACCATGGTAGAGATGCTTAAGAAAAATGGCTTTAAACCATTATTAGAAGATCAGCACTGGGATTTTGGCAAACGTGGTAAATATTATGTGGTGCGCGATGGCGCTTCTGTTATTGCCTTTATTATCGGTCAAAAACCAATTTTAGAAAGCGGATTTAAGATAGTAGGCGCTCACACCGATTCACCAGGTTTGCGCTTAAAACCGAAAGCCGCCTATAGCACTGAAGGCATTGCTCAACTTGGTGTTGAAGTCTATGGCGGGCCGATTTTAGCCACATTTACCGATAGAGATTTAAGCATTGCTGGCCGCGTCATTATAAAAAATGGTCATGATTTAGTAGCCCATACAGTACGCTTAAATGAGTCAATCGTGCGCTTACCTAACTTAGCAATTCATATGAACCGTGAGGTGAATGAAAAAGGCTTAGTGTTAAACAAGCAAACTGGCTTGCCGTTGATTTTTGGCTTTGCTGCCGATACTGCAGAAGCGCATGCGCAACTAACCCAAGTATTAGCGAATGAACTCAGCATTCATCCAGACAATATCCTCACTTGGGATTTAACAGTTTACGATACCCAAAAAGGCAGCTTATGGGGCGCAAAACAAGAATTTATCGCCAATAGTCAACTCGACAATTTAGCTTCTTGCCACGCTGCCCTTACCGCCTTATTGGCGACAGAAAATCCAGCATCTACCAGTATTTGTGCCTTTTTTGATCATGAAGAAGTTGGGAGTGAAAGCACTACAGGTGCCAGCGGTAGTTTTATGCGTGATGTGTTGCAACGCATTTTCAATCACGCCAATACCAATGAAGAAGACCGTTTACGCGGCATTGCCAATAGCTTTTTAATCAGTGCCGATATGGCACATGCCTACCACCCCAATCACCCTAGTGCCTACGAACCGCATCATCATGCAATCGTTAATCAAGGCCCTGTGATTAAAACCAATGCCAACCAACATTATAGTACCAATGCGAATACAGCCGCACGTTTTATTCAATTATGTAAACAAGCAAAAGTACCCTATCAAGAATACAGCCACCGCACTGATTTAGGTTGCGGCAGCACGATTGGTCCTACACTCGCCGCGCAACTCGGTATGCCAACTGTCGATGTCGGCAACCCAATGTGGGCGATGCATAGCATCCGTGAAAGTGCTGGTGCAATCGATCATGGCTATATGATTGATGTATTGAAACAGCACTTTCTAAGTTAAGCCTATAGCAATCCATTTTGCTAGCGGCCAAATAACTGATAATAGATTCATCCATCATTCATCATCTACCATGATAGAAAAACTTAAACAGTGACCAAATCAATCTAACGTTCAGCTCTGGTTTTCTAGTTAGCGTATTCGACTCAAACTTTGTCTTTATTTTTACTTTTTTGCTCAACTTTACGCTGCAAAATAGCACAAGCCATACAATATATCTTACTATCGCGCGCACCAAAATATCCGTATATCCCGTTGCTGATAAACACACCCCACATCCATAAACCTCGCTATAATAAGTTCAAAAGGGAACCGTAAATGCAAAATATAGAAGCACTCTTAGCAACACTCTCTGGCATTGTATGGGGACCATACATGCTGGTCTTATTGGTTGGCACTGGTTTATATCTGACTATCCTGTTAAAAGGGATGCAGTTTCGCGTATTACCGCATGCATTACGCCTTATTTTCACCAAAGACAAACAGGCAGAAGGTGACATTAGCCATTTTGCAGCACTGATGACGGCACTAGCGGCAACTGTTGGTATTGGTAATATTGTTGGCGTAGCGACTGCGATTACTTTCGGCGGGCCAGGGGCTGTATTTTGGATGTGGGTAACCGGCTTAGTCGGCATGGCAACCAAATATAGTGAAGCGGTACTGGCGGTTAAATACCGAGAAAAAGGACCGCATGGCATGCGTGGCGGCCCCATGTATTATTTGAGTAAAGGGGCTGGTTTACCTTGGCTAGCAACGTTATTCGCTATTTTTACTGCCTGTGCGGCATTTGGAATTGGCAATATGACGCAAGCCAATGCAACGGCTAAAATATTTGAAGCGACGTTTCAAATCCCATCCGAAATAACAGGGATTGTACTAACTTTACTCACAGGCTTAGTCATTATTGGCGGCATTAAAACTATCGGTAAATTCACCTCATTTCTTGTACCTTTTATGATTACCGCTTATGTTATTTGTAGCTTATGGGCATTGGCATTCAATATAGAAGCCATTCCACATGCCTTGGGCTTGATTTTTTATCATGCGTTTAATCCATCTGCGGCCAGTGGTGGCTTTATTGGGGCAACCATTGCAGCAGCCATGCGTTATGGTATTGCACGTGGCGTCTTCTCCAATGAATCTGGCTTAGGCTCTGCCCCAATCGCCGCAGCTGCCGCGCGAACTGACGACCCAGTTAAACAAGCTTTAGTCAGCATGACGCAAACTTTTATTGATACTTTAGTGGTCTGCACCATGACTGCTTTAGTAATTTTAACCGCAACCAGCTGGACACAAGGCGTAGATGCTGGACAATTAACCAGTGCTAGTATGGCTGAAACCTTAGGTGATACTGGCCGTGTGATTGTGGCAGTAGCAACCGCATTTTTTGCTTTTTCTACGCTAATCGGCTGGAGTTACTATGGCGAAAAAGCCATGGAATTTTTATTTGGATCTCAATCAATTCACATTTACCGTATCTTTTTTACCGCAGCCGTTATGATTGGCGCCATGACCAGTTTAGAGTTTGTATGGAATTTCTCTGACTTAATGAACGGCTTAATGGCGATTCCCAATTTAATCGGCTTGCTATTATTGTCAAAAGTCATCAAACAAGAAACAGAACGTTACTTCAATAAATAACCAATGATTAGAGCAAAACAATGACACATCGCGGTGCATGGAATAGCCGCTGGTCTTTTGTACTGGCAACCACAGGATCTGCAATCGGCTTAGGCAATATCTGGAAGCTGCCTTACATGATAGGTGTTAACGGTGGCAGCGCCTTTGTATTGGTTTATATTCTCAGCATCTTATGTGTTGGCATTCCGTTACTCATGACCGAAATCATGCTCGGCAGGCGCATACAAAAAAATCCAATCGATGCGATGAAAAGCCTAGCAAAAGAATCAAGCCGTTCCAACAACTGGAAATATGTCGGCGCCATGGGTATGCTAACCGGCGTCATGATTTTATGTTTTTATAGTGTGATTGGTGGCTGGGTACTTAGCTATATCAGTTCGGCGATTCAAGTAGGATTTACTGGCATTACGGCAGAACAATCTAGTGCCAATTTTGGTCATTTACTCGCATCACCGCTCACACTGCTTTTTTGGCACACCCTTTTTATGATTATCACCATGGGCGTTGTGTCACGTGGCGTGACTTCTGGCCTAGAAAGAGCCAATAACTTTCTAATTCCCGCATTATTTATCCTCTTATTAATCTTACTTGGCTACAGCATGTCGGTTGGTGATATGCAAACTTCTTTTGATTTTATGTTTACACCTGACTTCTCGAAAATCACACCGATTACTACCTTAGTTGCTCTGGGACATGCTTTTTTCTCGCTCAGTATCGGCATGGGCTCTATCATGGTCTATGGTTCTTATTTAAAAAAAGATGTTTCCATTTCGCGCACCTCTATTTACGTTGCAGTCGCAGACACATTACTTGGCTTATTAGTAGGATTAGCCATCTACGCACTGGTATTTGCAAACCACCTAGACCCTAGCGAAGGACCAGGTCTTATTTTTAAAACGCTCCCCATTGCTTTTGGCCAAATGCCTTGGGGCAACTTCTTTGGTGTTTTATTCTTTATCCTAGTCGCATTTGCAGCCTTAACTTCTGCCATTTCACTCGTAGAACCCACCATTGCATGGGTAGTGGAAAATACGCGCATTAACCGAAAAAAAACTTGCCTTGTTCTCGGTCTTTTTATCTGGAGTGTTGGCATTAGTGTTTTACTATCTTTCAATGTTTGGCAAGAGGTAACAATCATCTTTGGCTTAGGTATTTTCGATACACTAGACAAACTCACCAGCACGATTATGTTGCCTTTTGGCGGCTTGCTGATGGCGATTTTTGCTGGCTATTCCATGAAAAAACATCACTCTAAAGATGAGCTAGACTTAACAGAGAAAACTTACAACCTCTGGCGAATAGCCAATAATGTCATTGCGCCCGCAGCCATTTGTTCGGTATTTTTATACTTACTCAACATTGCTCAGTAATTAACCCAATGATCAGGACTGCTTAACTTCATGCAGTTCTGATTTATTACACGTCTGAAAATGCATCATCAAATTGGACAGCGCTTTAAAGTTAATGTGATGAATGCACTAACGCGTAATCGGCATAATATCTTCTTCTTTTATTTATTTTTAGCTTCAATCAAACGTTACTGACGCATTTTTTTAGTTGATTAATGTCGCTGAATAAGCGTATGATTTATGCTTAAAGCAGGTTTAAAATCTGCAAATAAACAAAAATAATAAAAAGTAATGCGATGAAAATAATAAAAACAGTAGCTGCTTTATCAATTGTTGCGTTTTCTTTCTGCTCACTAACCACTGTTGCAGCCGATATTAATCAGCTTGACACTAATACCCAAGAGCAACTTAGACAACAAGAAAGACTGCGTTTATTACGTCAGCAACAAGAACTGAAGCCTGATGCCCGTCTTTCTAGCCAGCAACTAAACAATACGATTGCACCAGTTGCCATCGACCGAATCCCAGAAAATGAAACGCCCTGCTTTCAGATTGATGAAATTACCTTAATTGGCGATTCAGCCGACCAATTTAAATCACAATTATCTGCGGTGATCAATAAAACCCCAATCCTAGGTCGTTGCTTAGGGGCAGTGGGTATTAATGCAGTGATGACGCAAGTGCAAAATGCCATTATTGCTAAAGGATTTGTCACTACGCGAGTATTAGCCGCGCCACAAGATCTAAAAACTGGCGTGTTAGCGCTCACCGTCATACCAGGTCGTGTTAGTAATATCCGTTTTACGCCAGACTCAAGTCTGCGCGTCAGTGCATGGAATGCGCTACCGATTAGCAATGGTGATATGCTTAATTTACGCAATATTGAGCAAGGGCTAGAAAATTTTTTACGGGTACCAACCGCTGAGGCTGACATTCAGATTGAGCCCGCAGCTTCTGATCATGCTGCGCCTGGTCTAAGTGATCTAGTCGTTCGTTATCAACAACGCTTTCCAATTCGCTTATCAATTAATCTCGATGACAGTGGGTCAAAAACGACTGGTCAGTATCAAGGCGGTCTGACGCTGTCAGCGGACAACTTATTAGCACTTAATGACTTATTTTATGTGAATTACAACCATGACCTTGGCGGTGGTGGCGAGGCAGGCAAGCGAGGAAACGATGGTTATACATTGAATTACTCACTCCCTTTTGACAATTGGTTGTTCAGCACCAACACAAGCGCTAATGACTTTTATCAAACAGTCGCTGGCACTAATCAATCTTATGTATTTAGCGGCCGCTCGCAAACTGCTGAATTAAAATTAGGCCGATTACTATTTCGCAATAGCATGAATAAAACCTTTGCCTCTTTAAAAGGATTTTTGCGCAAATCAAATAATTATATTGACGATACCGAAATTGAAATACAAAAGAGACGAACGGCTGGCTGGGAGTTTGGGCTTAATCAAAGTTGGTATTTTGGACATTCAATTCTAGATTATAACCTTGCCTATCGGAGAGGCACTGGCGCACAAGACGCACTTGCAGCACCAGAAGAAAACTTTGGCGAGGGCACGTCACGCATGAAATTACTGATTGCCGATCTCAATTTAAGCCTCCCGTTTCAATTAAAAGCTCCATGGGGAGAGCAGCCACTGCAATACAGCGCCTATTTACGTGGCCAAACAAATTACACCCCGCTGACGCCACAAGACCGCTTTAGTATTGGCAACCGTTTTACGGTACGCGGCTTTGACGGCGAGCAAATTTTGGTCGCTGATAGTGGTTTGCTGATTCGAAATGAACTCAATGTGCCGATTGTGCATGTTGGTCAGACCATGTATTGGGGCTTAGATTATGGCGAGGTTGGCGGACAGTCTTCAAAAAATCTCATTGGCAAATATCTTGCTGGCACCGCAATTGGCTTGCGTGGTAGCGCTCGACCAATGGGAGTAAGAATTCTTGGCGGGCTAAGTTATGATATTTTTTTAGCAAAACCAATTAACAAACCCGATGGTTTTGTAACCAAGAAAATGAGTGCTGGATTTAATCTTAACTATACTTATTAAGTGAATCTCAGCCATTTTATTAACGACTTACATCACAATAAAAAGAAAATATTATGCAAATTTACCAATTTTTTAAATAAAATAAACTGGTTAAAAGTCATCAGCAATTCATAAAAGAACACCATGATGCTGACAATTTTTTTATACGGATGTTGGTCGCCGCTATGCCAAATTTGACGATTGACTTAATAAAAACGAATAAAAAAACGGACAATAAAAATGAATAAAAATCAATTTCAAACTATTTTTAATCAAGTACGTGGACTGATGATAGCAGTCGCCGAACAGGTCAAATCACATACTTCAAGAAAGCGTTCTGACCCAAATGTTAGTAAGTTAAGCTTTACCAATGCTGACGCCACCCATACCGCAACAATACGTCCGCTCGTATTGTTGATATTGTTCTCTCTAGGCATGGTAGCAATTACCCCAAATCCATTGAATATTAATACCGCGCTAGCTGAAGGGATTGTTGCAGATCAAAGCGCGCCAGCTAATCAGCGCCCCGTAGTGTTGCAATCAGCCAGCGGCGTGCCTTTGGTTAATATTCAAACCCCCAGTACTGCTGGCGTCTCTCGCAATACTTATAGTCAATTTGATGTCAATAACCAAGGCGTTATTTTGAATAATAGCCGTACCAATGTACAAACTCAACTTGCTGGTTTCGTCCAAGGTAATCCTTATATGGCAGCAGGCACAGCCCGTGTCATTTTAAATGAAGTTAATGCCTCTAATCCCAGTTTACTCAAAGGTTATGTTGAGGTGGCAGGCAGTCGTGCCCAAGTCGTGATTGCCAACCCTGCTGGTATTAGTTGTAGCGGTTGTGGTTTTATCAATGCGAACCGTGTGACACTGACGACTGGCACACCGCTCTTTAATAGCGGCGATCTGATTGGTTATCGGGTAACGGGTGGTGAAATCGACTTCTTTGGTACAGGCTTAGATGCTAGTCAAACTAACTATACCGATATTATTGCGCGTACCGTGCAGGTGAATGCAGGGATATTTGCTAATAATCTTAATATGGTTAGTGGCACCAATCAAATCAATGTAGCCAGCAATGGCGATATGACTAACATTGGACTAATTGCGAGTACTGATAACAATATTCCAATATCGGCGCTGGATGTAGCCGCCTTAGGTGGTATGTATGCAGGTAAAATTCGCCTGATTGGGACTGAAGCAGGCTTAGGCGTCAATAACGCAGGTACAATTGGTGCAAGCGTGGGTGAAGTCAGCATTGATATAAATGGTCAGCTAACCAACACTGGCAGCATTGCAAGCACGACCGAAACTAATCTCAGAGCGACTCAAATTACCAATACGGGTGGTAGCATTGGTGCTGGACAACTGCTGTCAGTTAATGCCCACGGTTTAACGGGTGACGGTAAGCTAAGCTCTGGCGGCGATGCGGCATTAAACTTGGTTAATGATTATACGCATACCGGCGAACTACAAGCCGATGGCAATCTCATCTTGACCACTACTGGCAATATCAATAACCAAGCTCAAATACTTGCAGGTAGCAACCTAAGCTTAAATGCAGCAACCATTAATAACCAAAAAACCATTTATGCCAATAATAACCTGACATTAAATACAACAGATATTAACAATAGCGCGCTAGCGGATCTCTCTGGGCGCAATACCACCATCAATGCCGCTGGCACAGTCAATAACCGCGGCTTGATTGATGGTAGTGATACGTTTATTAACGCTACCACTCTCAATAATATAGGCACGGGCAGTCTTTTTGGCGATCATGTAGCGCTCAAGGTTACAACACTTAATAATGATGCTGAGACTGTAAACGCAGTCAACACTGCAGCCGTCATCGCCGCACGCAGTCGCTTAGATATTGGCGCGCAACACATAAGCAATCAGAATCAAAGCCTACTATTCAGTGCAGGCGATATCGCTATTGGTGGCGATATTGACACCAATCATCAAGCGACGATATTGGCTTCACAGTCTGCAGCTAACACCCTCACCAATCGCCATGCCACGATAGAAGCGTTAGCTAATATCAACGCGAATATTGCGTCTTTGCAAAATTTAAATGCAGGCATAACAACAGCAAATGTAGTCACGGATATCACATCCTACGACCAATTCACCCCAAGAGGAACGAGCGTTATTTTAAATAGTGCAGATTATCCTGGTGCAAAAATCGGTAATTTTAATATTTCCTGGCGTAGTGCAGGCGCTTATACTTTTAGAGAATATAATCGATATTTATATACTGGCACAACGAGCACCACACAAATCCTCACCACCCTGCCTGGACAAATACAAGCGGGCGGCAATATGGCTTTTAACGGCAATGTCACCAATAGTGACAGCACCATAATTGCTGGCGGTACATTGGCGATTACAGGTGGTACATTAGATAATCTCAATTCAACAGGTACGAATACCATAACGTATAACGGCGGTACGCGCTATTATTATGACTATGATGGCAATGAGAGCTGTGGCGACCCTGGTGATGGCTGTTATGACATTAGTGCTTATGCCTATAACCCAGCCGCCAATGTAAACACCTTTAATTTACCAAGTACCACACTTGCGCAAAATAGTGTGCTCGCTGGCACAGGCACGACAGTTGCTGCACAAACCACCGCCACCCTACCAACTAGTGTGCTGTTTACAACCAACCCTAACCCAGATGCGTCTTACCTCATTGAAACAGCCCCCCGCTTTGCCAACTATCGTACCTGGCTTAGTAGCGATTACTTCCTAAACGCGCTCAGCTTGGATCCTAACGTGACGCAAAAACGCCTAGGTGATGGTTTCTATGAACAAAAGCTCATTCGTGAACAAATTGGAATGCTCACTGGCAAACGCTTCTTAGCCAATTACAGCAGTGATGAAGCACAATATCAAGCCTTAATGCAAAACGGCATTACATATGCCCAGCAATTTAATCTACAACCCGGCATTGCACTGAGTAATGCACAAGTGGCACAACTGACCAGTGACATTGTATGGTTAGTGCAAAAAGAAGTGACGTTGGCCGATGGCAGTAAAACACAGGCGTTAGTACCGCAAGTGTATGTTGCCGTTAAATCCACTGACTTAAATGCGAATGGTCAATTGCTCGCAGGCGCAAGCATTTCAGCGAGCACCATTAACGTGAATGTAACTGGCGACGCGACCAACCAAGGCAGTCTATTAGGCCGCCAGCTCGTCAATATCAATGCTAACAATCTACAAAACTTAGGTGGCAATATCCAAAGCGACGTTGTACTTGCTAAAACCACGCAAGACATCAATAACTTAGGCGGCAGTATTCACGCGCAATCTAGCATCCAGCTAGAAGCCGCAGGAGATATCAACATCGCCAGCACCACCCAGAGCAGTCGTAATACTGAAGGTGCAAGTGATTTTAGTCGCACTCACTTAGACCGCGTTGCGGGTCTTTATGTCAACAACCCTAATGGCATCCTGATTGCCAGCGCAGGTAATGATCTGAAATTAGATGCGGCTACTTTACAGAACTTAGGCACTGATAGTCAGACGCAACTTAAAGCAAGCAATACTATTCAATTAGGTACGGTGACGACTGCCGAGCGCACCAATAGTGTGGGCAATAGTAAAAACTTCCAAACCCGCAATACCACCCAAGAAGTGGGGAGTGAAGTATTAGTCGGCGGTGACTTAAGCTTGCAAGCAGGCAATGATATTAAGTTGCGTGCGGCCACACTCAACAGTACCGATGGTGATATACAAGCCAAGGCGGGACAGCAGATTGAAATTAGCGAAGGACGCGCCACGATGGACTTTACCGAAGCGCGCCACACTAAAAAAAGCGGTACATTTACCAGTAAAAGCAGCACCCGCCGTGATACTTTTACTCAAAATACCAGTATCGGTAGTAACGTAGAAGCCAACAACATCAGCTTAGTTGCCGGGGCTAATATTGATGCAAACAATACCAATACAGCCACAGCCAATACAAACATAGGGACAACCTCTTTGAATAACGAACCAGGCTCAATGACCATTCAAGGTAGCCATGTCGTTGCAACCGATCAGGTGAATTTGAATGCCACTGGTGATATTGCACTCATAAGCGCAGTCGATACCTACACAGAATCCCATGTCAGAAAAGATAAGAAATCTGGATTTAGCGCCACAAGCACTTCAGTTGGTTATGGTACTTCTACCCTTCAAACCAATAGTAATATTAACCAAACCTCCAATGTGGCGAGTACGGTTGGTTCAATCAACGGAGATGTGAATATTAATGCAGGCCTAGACAGAAAAACTGGCCACTATACCCAAATCGGCAGTGATGTGCTCACCCCAGCTGGCGACATTAATATTACCGCTAAAAATGTGGATATTACTGCCGCACAAGATACTTACCAGCGTGTTGATAAGATGCGTTATAAGCAAACAGGCATTACGTTGGCAGTCACCAGCCCTGTCATCTCTGCGATTCAAACGGCACAACAAATGAGTGAAGCAGCGAGCCAAACGAGTGACTCGCGTATGCAAGCCTTAGCGGCTGCGACGACTGCATTAAGTGCAAAAAACGCCTATGATGCAATCAATACAGCGCTCAGCGCAGATCCGCCAGGCAGCGGTATTGAAGATGCTGCTAATCAAGCAGGCGGTGTTAACCTTTCACTGAGCATAGGCACCAGTAAAAGTAACAGTACCAGCACCCAAACCAATACCTCAGCAGCAAGTAGTCACTTAACTGCAGGTGGCGATATCAACATGACCGCCACTGGCGCTGACACCAGTAAAGGTGCCACCTCTGATCTCAACATTATTGGCAGTCAGGTGAAAGCCAATGGTGATGTCAGGTTAAGCGCAGACAATAACCTCAACTTACAGGCTGCAAGCAATAACAGTAAATTAGATAGCAAAAACAAAAACAGCAGTGCGAGTATTGGTATCAGTGTTGGTAGTAATGGTTTCGCTGTTACAGCCAGTGCCAGCGCTGGCAAAGGGCAAGAAAAAGGCAACGGTACTACTTGGACAGAAACTGTGATTCAAAGTGGTAACAAATCGGGAGATAAGGTCACCCTTAACAGTGGCGCAGAGACTAACTTAATTGGCGCTCAAGTGGCAGGTAACCAAATAATTGCCAATGTCGGTACATCAGGCAAAGGCAATCTCAACATCCAAAGCCTGCAAGATACTGACCAATACACAGCCCAACAAAAAAGTGCCGGCTTTAGTGTCAGTGTGCCTATTGGTGGTGGTGCAGTCGGTGGTGGTGCAGTCGGTGGTAGTGTCAGTGCTTCAAGCAGCAACACCAAATCTAACTATCAATCGGTACAAGAACAAGCTGGCATCTTTGCAGGGGATGGCGGGTTTCAAATAAACGTATCAGGGAAAACCGACCTTAAGGGTGCGGTCATTGCCTCAACAGAAAACGCCGTACAAGACAACAAAAATAGTCTCACTACACAAACGCTCGCGGTGAGTAATATTGAGAACCTAGTCAAATATGATGCCAAAGCCGCATCCGCTACCCTAGGTGGTGGTTTGCATGCAGGTTTACCACAACTCTCAGGTGCTGGATTAGGCTCAGATAATGGCAAAGAGAGTAGCACAACGGTTAGTGCGATTAGCATTGGGGCACTTAATATTACTCAAGATAGCGATGAGCTTAGCAAGGCTGCAATTAACCGTGACGTATTTGTGCAAGCCGATAATAACGCTGACTTGATTGCGGTGAATAGTCAGGGTAATAACTTAGCTAATACGATAAAACCCATCTTTGATGCAGAAAAAGTAGCCAAGGAAATTCAAGCTCAAGTGACTATAACGCAAGCGTTTAATCAGCAAGCGAATGAGGCGCTAGGCACCTATGTACAAGCAAAACGCCAAAACCTGCAACAGCAACTTAAAGCTGCTGCGACACCAGAAGCAAAGACAGCTATCCAATCGCAACTCAATGAACTGAGAATAGAAGAGCAAGTGATGAATGTATTAGTAGGCGCGGTGGGTGGCATGGGCGGCAGCGCAATTAGCAAGGAAGGCTTATCCGCGGCAGCAAACGAGATGCGTCAACTGATGATTAAAGACTCTGTAAAATTCGCAGGCGTAATTGATATGAATGGCAATACCCTAGATAACCTTGCAGCTGAAAGTGTAGGCGTACGTCTAGATGGCAAGAAAGTTGGTGGTACGCGGGTAGATCTGGATTTACTGTGTGGGGCAATGAATCAAAGATGTGCTATTCAGAAAAATCCAGACAATACGCTAATTCTTGATCAAAATGGTATACCCAAGTTGGCATTAACTGAAAAAGGTCAGATCGTGTTTAATGCAAAAAATACTGATGACTCTAGCATAAGCTTATATGACTTTATTAAAACTCCTGAAGGACACAAAATGGTTGGCGCTACAGGCGGCATTCAAGGCTTAATAGGCTCCTTATTTGGAAAACCGTATAAAGCAGATAGTTGGCAAGACAAGTTAATCGAGTCTTTCTCAGGCACACATGACTTTATTGGGGGTAGCTTAAGTGGGCTGTATGACGAGCAAGGAAATATTAAACGAGGTATGACAGATACTGAGCGTGGTATTTATAACAACCTAATTACAACCTCAGCAATCACTGTGGCAGCTCCATTTGCAGTAGCCGAGCTACTGCCACCTGAAGTGTGGCAAGCTATTGCAATCCTACTGAAAGGTGCAAAATGAAAATTATTATAAAATATTCAACGTATCTATGGCTAAGCCTTTTATTAGGCGGCTGTTGTATGTTGGAGTGCATAGGTCAACTCGCACCTAGCCAACCTTCCGGAGCTCACTTCATTAAGGATGGCATGACAAAAGAAAGTCGATTAGATGACACGGTGGCCTGTGGAAGTGGAAGAACAGAATATGTACTCTTTTCTGATTTGGAAATCCAAGCCGCCAAGCAACCAGATGACCCTAACGATATTAGAGCAGAAGGAAGGGTCTATAAAGTTTGGGCGAGTTGCATGCGCGGCAAAGGCTACGTTTATCTAGAACCTTGCGATGCGCGTTGTCTTTATCCTTAAGTAATGAAAAGGTGCGAGATGAAAATGATGATGTTGAGAATAAGCACACTATTGAGTTTAGCCTTTATGTTATCTGGATGTTTGTATGGGCAATGTATAAATGGTCCATGCGCTTTAGAGCGTTCAGCTATTCTCAAGTCAATAAAGCCTTTCGGAGCTCACTTTATTAAGGATGGCATGACAAAAGAAAGTCGATTAGATGACACGGTGGCCTGTGGAAGTGGAAGAACAGAATATGTACTCTTTTCTGATTTGGAAATCCAAGCCGCCAAGCAACCAGAAGATATAAATCTCTTTAA
>Ga0105050_10000479_pt1 | contig 61937 bp, 54 predicted proteins | sample FRY01_FD_78088 | JGI IMG/M metagenome (GOLD analysis project Ga0105050, IMG submission 78088) | Freshwater microbial communities from Lake Fryxell liftoff mats and glacier meltwater in Antarctica - FRY-01 | ecosystem: Environmental > Aquatic > Freshwater > Ice > Glacier meltwater ...
GCAGGAATTTCGGCACCATGAACAGGCTGATGCCCTTGGTTCCCGGCGCGCCATCGGGCAGGCGGGCCAGCACCAGATGGCAGACGTTGGCCGTAAAATCATTGTCGGCCCAAGTGATGTAGATCTTCTGCCCCGTCACTGCATAACTGCCGTCGCCCAATGGTTCGGCTTTGGTGCGCAACGCGCCGACATCCGAACCCGCCTGCGGTTCGGTCAGGTTCATCGTGCCGCACCATTCGCCCGACAGGAGCTTGGGGATATACAGTGCCTTCAACGCATCGGACGCATGATGCTCCAGCGCCTCGATCTGGCCTTGCGTCATCAGCGGGTTCAGTTGCAGCGACAGACAGGCCGAGGCCATCATCTCATTCACCGCCGTGGTCACCGTCATCGGCAGGCCCATGCCGCCGAATTCCGGGTTTGCGGCCATCGACACCCAGCCGCCATCCACAATCGCGCGGTAGCCCACGGCAAAGCCGGGCGAGGTGCGGACAACGCCGTTTTCCAGCCGCGCAGGGTGCTTGTCGCCGCTGCGCTGCAATGGCGCGAGCACGTTTTCGCACAGCTTGCCTGCCTCGGCCATGACCGCATCAACCGTTTCGGGCGTGGCTTCGGCGAACAGATCGGTCGCGGCGACCTGACCCAGTCCGACCACATGGTCAAAGAGAAAGCGAAAATCGGCAATCGGGGCGCGGTAGGGCATAAGGTCTCTCCAACAGGCGCGCCTTGGCAAAGGCCGTGCACAGACGTATGTGGAACAAGATTAGCCTAAGACCGCCCTGCATCAAGTTCAACGCTGCGTCACGAGACATGCCCCCGACCATCGCACTAGACCCGACGCCCGCAGGCATCGCCCACGCCGCCGCGATCCTGCGGGCGGGCAGGCTGGTCGCGTTCCCGACCGAGACGGTTTACGGCCTTGGCGGCGATGCGCGTTCCGATCTGGCGGTCGCACGGATCTTCGACGCAAAGGCGCGGCCCCGGTTCAACCCGCTGATCGTGCATCTGCCGGATCTTGCTGCGGCCCGGGCCTTCGCGCTGTTCGATGACCGGGCCGAGCGGCTGGCGGCGGCGTTCTGGCCGGGGCCGCTGACTTTGGTGTTGCCGTTGCTTGTGGGGGCGGGCCTGTCGCCACTGGTGACGGCGGACCTGCCGACGGTAGCCATAAGGGTGCCCGCGCATCCGCTGGCGCGCGATTTGTTGCGGGCGTTCGGCGGGCCGCTTGCTGCCCCGTCCGCCAACCCGTCGGGCCGGATAAGCCCGACGCGAGCGGCGCATGTGCTGGACGGGCTGTCGGGGCGGATTGATGCGGTGCTGGATGGCGGGACCTGCGCGGTGGGGGTGGAATCGACGATTCTGGGGCTGGACGGCCCGGCCCGGCTGCTGCGCCCCGGCGGGCTGCCGGTGGAGGCGCTAAAGGCGTGTCTTGGCGTGGAGCCTGACGTGGGCGGCGATGCGGAGAAACCTTCTGCGCCGGGCCAGTTGGCATCGCATTACGCGCCCCGCGCCGGGGTGCGGTTGAATGCGGGCGCGACTGCGGCGGGCGAGGTATGGCTTGGTTTCGGGCCGGACTGTGCCGGGGCGGCGCTGAACCTGTCGGCGGCAGGCGATCTGGTGGAAGCGGCGGCGAACCTGTTTCACATGCTGCGCATGGCGGACGGGCTGGCAGGGCAGGGCGGCATGATTGCCGTCGCCCCGATCCCCGATCACGGCCTTGGCCGCGCGATCAACGACCGCCTGCGCCGCGCGGCGGCCCCCCGACCCTGACCCCGCACGGGGGAGCCGCCCTCGGGGGCATCGAGCCCCCTCGTGCGGCGTTGCCACGGAAGGCGGCGTTTGGCAGTGCGGTCTGGTAAAGGGTGCAGGCAGGACATCACGCCGCGTCAGTCGCCCAGTTTCGCGTGAACCTCGTCAAGGTCCATGGCACCCAGCGGCATCTTGTTTCCGGGATTGGCGAAATCATAGCGGAACAGTTGGAAGTCGCGTTTGTAGATGTCCCACATCAGATGCATCGACAGGTCATCGAAGTAATCCTCCACCGGATGCAGGCGCTTTGGCCCGTGGCCTTCGCTTTCGTTGAACTTCGGGATGGTTTTCAGGTCTGCCTTGTGCTTGACCTTCACCTTGGCCAGCACGCCCTTCATGCCTTCATCAAACTTTTCGGTGAAAAAGATCGCATCATACCGTCCGCCGTTTACAATGAAAGTGGACACATGCCCTGCCATCGCGGACCAGTGGATATCAGCCTCCATCGGTTTCTTGAACCGGATGCTGTCGCGCGCGAACAGCAGGAACCGGCGAAAACTTTTGATCTGGTCGAATGCTGCCTTGCCATCATCGCCCCCCACGTCGATGCCATATTTCTGCACCAGAAGCGGCACGAGATTGCCCCGGTAGCGCCGGCCATTGCGCTGTATCCCGCAAATCTTGTCGAAGAACGAACTGAGGATGCGGGTGTAGGGATTGCGCACACAGGTAAAGGCATAGGACGCATGCGCCTTCACGTTGCGCTCGATCAGCGGCTGGCTGTCCTCGATCGCCCATTTGTGCAGTCCGCTGGTGGCATCATGGATGTCGCCGTCGAAAAACCGGCCATGATCGGAATAGAACATGATCTGCCCGATGGTCGAGCAGGCGCATTTCGGCACCACGCGGTAGACCACGCTTTCGCTTTCCGTCATCCAGGTGCCGGGAAAACCCATGAAAACCAACCTCCAAACCGCTGCGCCCCGCGATTGCGCGAGTGCAAAACCAATCGCTTGTAAAAAAGCAAAGAAACTCTGTCTTTTCAATGACCGATAAAGCTATTTATGGAAACAGTCAGGCTGGGGCATGGTGATGAGTTTCTGAGATGGCAAAAATTGCCTATATTCTTCTGTGTCATAAAGATCCTGACGGGATCATCGCGCAGGCGCAGCGCCTGACCGCGGCGGGCGATTTCATCGCCATCCATTTCGACGCCCGCGCCCCGAAGGACGATTATGAGAAAATCCGCAACGCGCTGGCACAAAATTCCGCCGTGGCGTTTGCCGCGCGCCGGATCAAATGCGGCTGGGGCGGCTGGAGTCTGGTGGCGGCTACATTGCTGGCCGTGCGGGCGGCGGTCGACAGCTTTCCGCGCGCCACGCATTTCTACATGCTGTCGGGCGACTGCATGCCGATCAAATCCGCCGAATATGTCCGGGCGTTTCTGGACCGCGACGAGGCGGATTATGTCGAAAGTTTCGATTTCTTCACATCCGACTGGATCAAGACCGGGATCAGGGAAGAACGGCTGATCTACCGGCATTTCTTCAACGAACGCACCCACAAGTGGTGGTTCTACACGTCGATGAAGTGGCAGAAAAGCCTGGGGTTGACCCGCCGCATCCCTGCCGATCTGCAAATTCAGATTGGCAGCCAATGGTGGTGCCTGCGCCGCCGCACGGTGGAGTGGCTGCTGGATTTCTGCGCCAGACGCCGTGATGTGATGCGGTTCTTCCGGACCACATGGATCCCGGATGAGACGTTTTTTCAGACCCTCGTGCGGCATCTTGTGCCGGAGCATGAGATCAGGACGCGGACGCCGACCTTCCTGCTGTTCAGCGATTACGGGATGCCGCTGAGCTTTTACAACGACCACTACGACTTGCTGCTCAGTCAGGATTACCTGTTCGCGCGCAAGATCTCGCCCGACGCGAAGGATCTGAAAGACCGGCTGGGCAAGCTTTATGCCGCGCATGATGTGGCTTTCCCGATCTCGAACGAAGGTCGTAGACTGTTCAGGTTCCTGACCGGGCGCGGCCGTATCGGGCGGCGTTTCGCCCCCCGGTTCTGGGAGGCCGAATCGTCTTTGGGCCGCGAACGCACGCTGATGATGGTGACCTGCAAGAAATGGCATGTGGCCAAGCGGCTGGTGGAGCGGGTGCGGCGGGTCACGGGCCTGCCTGCGGTGGACTATCTGTTCAACGAGGAGTCAACACCCCTGCCCGATCTGGGCGGCATCCAGTCCACGCTGGAAAAGCGCACGCGGCACCGGCGCGCGCTGGTGCGGATGCTTTTCGATTACTGGAAAACCGATCAGCTTGTGGTGTGCATCGACCCCGCAAACGTCGATCTGATGCGCGATTTCTTCAGCGACCGGTCCACCGTGCGGCTGCTGGAGGTCGAATGTGATTTTTCGGATGATTATCTGATCGGCCATGCCCGCAGAGTGGGGCTGGCGGGGGACCGCACACCACAGGAAACGCTCGACCGTCTGCTGCCGACGATCCGCTATGATGTGCGGTTCGAATCCGACCGCATCCGTGATGCGGATTTCGAGGCGCTGTTTCGTATCCGCGAATCCGCGTCTGCGGCAGAAAATACCGTGGCACTGGCGGCGTTTCTTGGTATTCCCACCGCGAAGGCGCGCGAGATCGCCGAAACCGACTGTCTTTTTGTGGATTGACCGATGGCTTATACCTATGACGATCAGAACATCTTTGCCCGCATCCTGCGCGGTGAAATCCCCAACAAGACAGTGCTGGACACCCCGCATACGCTGGCGTTTCATGACATCACACCGCAGGCGCCGGTTCATGTGCTGGTGATCCCGAAGGGAACATATGTGAATTTCGATCATTTCTCGGCCGAGGCTTCGGCGGAGGAGATGGTGGATTTCCACCGCACCTGTGCTGCGGTGTGCGCGACGCTTGGCATCGCTCCGGGTGATGGCGGGCAGGGATATCGCGCCCTTTCCAACGCCGGTGTGCATGGGATGCAGGAAGTGCCGCATTACCATTTGCATATTCTTGCGGGCCGGGTGCTGGGGCCGCTGGTGCTGCGGGCGTGAAGCGCGCTTCTCTCTGCGCTGCGGAGGCGCAAGGTTCGGGTCGCATCGTGATGCACGCTGCGGCATATGCCCGAGAAACCGGGGCGACGGATCTGTTGCCCGCTATCCTCGCCGCGCCCGACCACGATGTGCGGGGCTACGGGCCGGATGACCGGACCTTTTACGGCACCGGCGCCGCGGTTGTGGCAACCCGTGCCATTCCTGATAAAGCGGCGGCGCGTCTGGCTGACCCGCGCGTGGTCTGTGTGCATGTCCGGTCTGTGCGCAACAATTGCCATCAGGTCAGGATCGACCGGGACTGGTCGGCGGGCGCCGCTTCAATGCGCCTGCGCCCAGTTTGCCCCCCGTCCGGCATCCACAACCAGCGGCACTGACAAATGCACGGCGGGGGCGGCGGCGTTTTCCATGATATCGCGCACCACCGGGATCAGGGCATCCACCGCATCCCCGGCCACCTCGAACAGCAGTTCGTCATGCACCTGCAACAGCATTTTCGCATCCATCCCCGCAATCGCCGCAGGCATGCGGATCATGGCGCGGCGGATCACGTCGGCGGCGGTGCCCTGAATCGGCGCGTTGATCGCAGCGCGTTTGGCAAAGCCCGCGCCGGGGCCTTTGGCGTTGATTTCGGGCGTGTGGATGCGACGGCCGAACAGGGTCTGGACGTAACCGTGTTCCTTGGCGAAGGCGATGGTATCGTTCATGTAGTCGCGGATGCCGGGGAAGCGTTCGAAATAGCGGTCGATGAAGCCCTGCGCCTCGGGTCGCGGAATGCGCAGGTTGCGGGCAAGACCAAAGCCGGAGATGCCATAGATCACGCCAAAGTTGATCGCTTTCGCCTGCCTGCGGATGCCGGGGTCCATGCCTTCCAGCGGCACGTTGAACATTTCAGACGCGGTCATGGCGTGAATGTCATGCCCGTCCTTGAACGCCTGTTTCATCGCGGGCAGGTCGGCCACATGGGCAAGAATACGAAGTTCGATCTGGCTGTAGTCCAGCGACACGATGACCCGTCCCTTGGGGGCCACAAACGCCTCGCGGATGCGGCGGCCTTCCTCAGAGCGGACGGGAATGTTTTGCAGGTTCGGATCGGTCGACGAAAGCCGCCCCGTCACGGCCCCGGTCAGCGAGTATGACGTATGCACGCGGCCTGTGTCCGGGTTGATGTGATCCTGTAACGCATCGGTGTAGGTGGATTTCAGCTTGGCCAGTTGCCGCCAGTCCAGCACCCGACCCGGCAATTCGTGTTCCGTCGCAAGGTCTTCCAGCACATCGGCCCCGGTGGCATAGGCCCCGGTCTTGCCTTTTTCGCCACCGGGCAGCGACATCTTGTCGAACAGGATTTCGCCCAATTGCTTGGGCGAGCCCACGTTGAACCGCTCGCCCGCAAGCTGATAAATCTCGTCCTCCAGCCCGGCCATCTTCTGGGCAAAGGCGTTGGACATGCGCGACAGCGTATCGCGATCAACCTGCACCCCGGCCATTTCCATCGCGGCCAGCACCGGCACCAGGGGGCGTTCCAACGTTTCATACACCGTCGTCACCCGCGCGCGGTGAAGCTGCGGCTTGAACAACTCCCACAGGCGCAGGGTAATGTCCGCGTCTTCGGCGGCGTACTTCACCGCCTCGTCGATCGGAACCCGGTCGAAAGTGATCCGGCCTTTGCCTGAGCCCAGCAACTGCTTGATCGGAATGGGGGAATGGCCAAGATACTTGTCCGACAGCGCATCCATGCCATGCGTGTTCAGCCCGGCATGCATCGCATAGGACATCAGCATCGTATCATCGAAGGGCGCGACACGCACGCCATGACGCGCGAAAATCTTCGCATCATATTTCATGTTCTGGCCGATCTTGAGGATGGCGTCATCCTCCAGCACCGGCTTCAGCGCGGCCAAGGTGACGTCCAGCGACAGTTGCCCGGGCATCAGATCGGTGGACCCGAACAAGTCGCCGCCCCCTTGCTTGTGACCAACGGGAATGTAACACGCCGTGCCGGCCACAACGCACAGCGAAATCCCCACCAGATCCGCGCGCATTTCGTCAAGCGAAGTGGTTTCGGTGTCCACCGCCACATGGCCGACGTCGCGTATCTGCGCGATCCAGCGAGCCAGAGCCCCGGCATCGCGCACGCATTCATAACCGGCATGGTCGAAGGGCCGGTGCGGGGCATTGGCCGCGCCAGCGTCTTCTGCGGGCGTTCCCGTGGCGACGATCAGCGTGGGTGCGGGCGGCGCCGCCACTTTCAGGCTGTTTGCCACGCGCTGCGTCAGCGTGCGAAACTCCATGGTGTTGAGAAAGCCCATCAGGGTATCGGGCTCCGGCTCGCGCACCTCAAGGCTTTCCAGCGTAAAATCCAGCGGCGTGTCGCAATCGAGCTGCACGAGACGCTTCGAGATGCGGATCTGGTCGGCATTGTCCACCAGCGCCTCGCGCCGTTTGGGTTGCCTGATTTCGCCCGCGCGCGCCAGCAGGGTTTCCAGATCGCCGTATTCCTGGATCAGCAGGGCCGCCGTCTTGATCCCGATCCCCGGCGCGCCCGGCACGTTGTCCACCGAATCTCCTGCCAGCGACTGCACATCGACGACGCGGTTCGGGGCGACGCCGAACTTCTCGAACACCTCATCCGGGCCGATCAGCTTGTTCTTCATCGGGTCGAGCATGTTCACGCCGTCACCGATCAACTGCATGAGATCCTTGTCGGATGATATGATCGTCACCGAACCGCCCGCGTCGCGCGCCTTGCACGACAAAGAGGCGATGATGTCATCCGCCTCATACCCTTCGGTTTCGATGCAGGCGATGTTGAAGGCGCGGGTCGCTTCGCGCGTCAGGGGGAATTGCGGGCGCAGATCTTCGGGCAACTCGGGGCGGTTGGCCTTGTAGGCCGGATAAATGTCGTTGCGAAAGGTTTTCGACGAATGATCGAAGATCACCGCGACATGCGTTGGTGCATCGCCGGATTTGTTGCCTTCCAGATAGCGGAACAGGATGTTGCAGAACCCCGCAACCGCCCCCACCGGCAACCCGTCCGACTTGCGCGTCAGCGGCGGCAGCGCGTGATAAGCGCGAAAGATATAGGCCGATCCGTCGATCAGATGCAGGTGATGGCCCTTGCCGAATGTCGTGGTCATGCGCGTCACCTGTCCCTGTTCGATCCCTGCGACTGTCTTCGCATGTTAGCCACCGGCCTTCCAGACATGCGCAGCTTTGCGCATCGGGTTGCGGGTCAGGCAGACGATGCAAACAGGCGCTGCGGCTAAATTCAAGGATGTCAGTGCTCGCCACCCGCATGGGCGCGGTCAATCACATATCGCTTGTCGCAATAGCCGCATTCGACGAAACCCGTGCCCTCGGGGATCGTCAGCCAGACGCGCGGATGGCCGCCCACGCCACCGTCACACGCGACTTTCCAGGTGGAGACGACTTCGGTTTCGGGCGGGTTGATGGTCATGGGGCGTTCCTAATTGCAGCAGGGCGAACAGCAGAGTCTTGGCGTGAAGCGCATGATAGCGATGTGTGCTGTCGCAGCAAGAGGTCGCTTTCCGCGACAGCGCCCTACGGCATTTCTGACGCCGGGATCGCCGGAAAAAATTGCCCGCCAGACCAAAACCCAAACCAGTCGTCCCCGGAATGACGCGCCTGCACACCCAAATCTGCCAGCCGGTAAAAGGATTTGCGGTCGATCAGCGCCTCCAGCCCCGCCCGCACCATGACGTAGGGCGAAGGCTCGCCGGTCACCGCGTCGCGTGCCACCCGAATCGGGTGATCCGGTCCTGCGGCCACGCGGTCATCCACCTGCGTCCTGAAGGTGATCACTTGCTCAGGCCCAGCCCCTGCAACATCGAAATCCACCGCCACAAAGGGCGCATCTTCCACCACGATGCCGACCTTTTCCACCGGGGTGACCAGAAAGAACCGTCCATCTTCGCGTTTCAGGCCATCCTCGCGCTTCAAGATCGACGAGAACAGTTTTACCAGTCCGATCCGCCCGATCGGCGTGCCGTCATGGAACCACGTTCCGTCCCGCGCGATGCGGATGTCGATCTCGCCGCAATAGGGCGGGTTCCACAGATGCACCGGCGCGCCGCCGTCTTTGCCCGCTTTCGCGGCTTGCACCGATGCAAGCAGATTTTCCGCCGAGGGTTTCACGATCATTTGTCCGCTCATGCTTTTTGCCATTTGTGCCGGGGGCCATAGTTTGGTCTGATAAGGATATAACCTGACGGGGAGAAATGTCATGGCCGATACCGCCATTCTGGTTGCCGAGATCGAAGCACTGGGCGAAAAGCTGGGCGCGGCGAAGGCCAGCATCAACCGCCGGTTCATCGGGCAGGAAACTGTGGTGGACCTTGTGCTTGGCGCAATGCTGTGTGGTGGCCACGCTTTGCTGGTGGGCCTGCCGGGCCTTGGCAAGACGCGGCTGGTGGATACGCTCGCCACCGTGATGCGGCTGCAAGGCAGCCGCATCCAGTTTACGCCCGATCTGATGCCTGCCGATATTCTGGGGTCGGAAGTGCTTGATTCTGCCGCTGACGGATCGCGTGCGTTCCGTTTCATCGAGGGTCCGGTGTTCTGCCAACTGCTGCTGGCGGATGAGATCAACCGCGCCAGCCCCCGCACCCAATCGGCGCTGTTGCAGGCGATGCAGGAACGTGAGGTGACGATTGCAGGCAAACACCGCCCGCTTGGCCGCCCGTTCCACGTGCTGGCCACGCAAAACCCGATCGAACAGGAAGGCACCTATCCGCTGCCCGAAGCGCAGTTGGACAGGTTTCTGGTGCAGGTCGATGTGCATTACCCGACCCGCGCCACCGAACGCGACATTCTGATTGCCACCACTGGTGCGGAAGATGCGCAGGTGCATCAGGTGTTTGCCGATGCCGAACTGATTGCGGCGCAGGCCGTGCTGCGGCGGATGCCGGTGGGCGATACGGTGGTGGAGGCTATCCTGGACCTCGTGCGCGCCTGCCGTCCGGGGGAGCCGGAAGGAGCCGCTTTGGCCGACGTGCTGTCATGGGGTCCGGGGCCGCGTGCGGCGCAGGCGCTTATGCTGATGGTGCGGGCGCGGGCGCTGCTGGACGGGCGGTTGGCGCCCTCGGTTGCCGATGTGGTGGCAATGGCGCGTCCGGTGCTTGTTCACCGCATGGCGCTGAACTTTGCCGCGCGGGCGCGGGGCGAGGATCTGGGCGGCGTGATCGACCGTGTGGTTACCCGTGTCATGCGGATTGAGGCTGCCGCGTGACCGAAAACCTGTCCCTGCGCCCACGGGCCGAGGCGTTGGGGCAGGCGCTGCCGCCCCTGCTTGCATCGGCCGACCATTTGGCCGCAACCGTGATCCTGGGCGATCACGGGCGCAGGCGGGCGGGGATGGGGGACGAGTTCTGGCAATACAGACCGGCCCATGCCGGCGACAGTGCGCGGATGATCGACTGGCGGCGGTCGGCCCGGTCTGACGCCCATTTCGTGCGCGAACGCGAATGGCAGGCGGCGCAGACGGTGACGCTGTGGGTCGATGCGTCGCGCGCGATGGCTTTCACGGGCGACCGGGCGCGCGCGTCGAAGGCAGACCGCGCGCGCCTGCTGGCGCTGGCGCTGGCGGTGCTGCTGCTGCGCGGTGGCGAACGTGTGGGACTGACGGGGCAGGCGGTGCCACCACGGTCGGGGCGCGGGCAGGTTCTGCGGCTGGCGGATGCTTTGGAACAGGACGGCGCTGCGGATTATGGCGCGCCCGACGCGACCGGTATGGCGACGCATGGCCGCGCGGTGTTCATCTCGGATTTCCTTGGCGATCTGGCGGGGGTCGAGGCGGCAATCGGGGCTGCATCCGACAAGGGCGTGCGCGGCGCTTTGGTGCAGGTGCTGGACCCGGCCGAGGAAGACTTCCCATTCGACGGGCGCACAATCTTCGAATCCATGGGTGGAAGCCTGCGGCATGAAACCCTGCGCGCGGGTGATCTGCGCGGTCGTTACCTGGCGCGGCTGGCCGAACGCAAGACGCGGCTCGAAACGCTCGCCCGTGCGTCGGGCTGGCACTACCATTGCCATCACACCGGACTTGCGGCACAACCCGCGCTGCTGTGGCTTTACCGGGCGCTGGAGCGCACAACCTGATGTGGATGCTTGGCCCCTTTGGTTTTACCGCCCCGCTGGTCCTGCTGGGGCTGATTGCCCTGCCGATCCTGTGGCTGCTGCTGCGCGCCGTGCCACCTGCACCGATCCGGCGGCGGTTTCCGGGCGTGGTGCTGCTGCTGGGCCTGAAGGACGATGAGACCGAGACAGACAAGACGCCATGGTGGCTTTTGCTGCTGCGCGCGCTGGCGGTGGCGGCGGCGATTATCGCTTTTGCCGGGCCTGTGCTGAACCCGCAGGCGCGACAGGCGGGCAGTGGCCCGCTGCTGATCCTGTTCGATGCGTCCTGGGCCGATGCCCGCGACTGGCCGCGAAGGATCGACCGTGCGGCGGCGCTGGTGGACGAAGCGGGGCGCGAAGGCCGGTCAGTCGCCGTGATCCGCCTGACAGACGCACCCGAGGCGGCGGTCTTTCAGGCGGCAAATGCCTGGGGCGAACGGTTGGCAGGGCTGACCCCGAACCCGTGGTCGCCGACCGGTCTTGGCGCGTGGGCTGCGGAGTTGCCGCAGGGCGATTTCAACAGCTTCTGGCTGTCGGACGGGCTCGACCATCCGGACCGCGACACGCTTCTGGCCGCGCTTGAGACGCGGGGCGCGGTGACCGTCTTCCAAAGCCCGCGCCCGGTGCTGGCGCTGAAGCCTGCGGGTTTTGCGGATGGGGCCGTGCAGCTTTCGGCGCTGCGCTTACCTGCCGGCGATACCGTCACCGTGGATGTGGCCGCGCGCGGGCTGGACCCGGCGGGAATTGAACGGGAACTGGCGCGGGTGCCTTTGACGTTCGAAGGCGCGGCGGCCGGGGCGCAGGCGGCGATTTCCCTGCCGCCCGAACTGCGCAACCGCATCTCCCGGTTCGAGATTGCCGGGGTCCGGTCTGCCGGGGCGGTCAGCCTGACGGATGACAGCCTGAAACGCCGCAAGGTTGCGCTGATCGCGGGCCGGGACGACCGCGAAGGCTTGCAACTGCTGTCGCCCACCCACTATCTGCGGCAGGCACTGGAGCCTGTGGCGGAACTCATCGACGGGTCTTTGACGGATGTGTTGCTCGCCAGCCCCGATGTGATCGTGCTGGCCGATGTGGGCCGCCTGTCACAGTCGGAAACCGACGGGATACTGGATTGGCTGGACAAGGGCGGGCTTTTGCTGCGCTTTGCCGGGCCCCGCCTTGCCGCAAGTGATTTGTCACGCGATGCCGAAGACCCGCTGATGCCGGTGCGGCTGCGTATCGGCGGGCGCACGGTGGGCGGCGCGATGAGCTGGGGCGCGCCAAAGGCGCTGGCGCCGTTTGCAGAAGGCTCGCCGTTCTTTGGGCTGCCGGTGCCGGAAGAGGTGACGGTGACGGCCCAGGTTCTGGCGCAGCCGGACCCGGAACTTGCCTCGCGCACGATTGCGGCGCTGGCGGACGGCACGCCTTTGGTGACCCGCAAGGAAGTGGGGCAGGGGCAGGTGGTGCTGGTGCATGTGACCGCCAATGCCGAATGGTCCACCCTGCCGCTGTCGGGCCTGTTTGTGCAGATGCTGGAACGGCTGGCGGTGTCCACCCGCAGGGCGGCGCTGGAACCTGAGGATCTGGCGGGACAGGTCTGGGTGCCCGAAGTGGTGCTGGATGCATTTGGCGCACTGGCCGACGCGGGCGAAATGCCTGGGGTTGACGGCGCGCTGCTGGCGGAGGCGCGTCTTGGCGCGGGCCTGATGCCGGGGCTTTACGCGGGGGACGACCGCCGCGTCGCGCTGAACGTGATCGGGACTGACACAGTGCTTGCGGCGGCTGGCTGGCCGCAAAGGGTCGCGGTGGAGGGATTGGAGGCGGTGCAGGAACAGGCGCTGAAGGGGGCGTTTCTGGCTGTCGGGCTGGGGCTGCTGATGCTTGATATTCTGGCCGCGCTCTGGGTTTCGGGGCGGCTTGGAAGCCGGATCGGCACGGCGGCGGCGCTGATGCTGGCGCTGATGACCCCGCCGCAGGCCCGCGCGCAAGACGACGCCTTTGCGCTGGAGGCGACCACATCGGTGCGGCTGGCTTATGTGATTACGGATGACGGGCGGGTGAATGACATTGCCGCAGCAGGACTGCGCGGCGTGGGCCTGCGGTTGTTCGAGCGGACGTCGGTTGAACCCGGTGAGCCGATCGGGGTGGACATCGAAACCGATGAGCTTGCGTTTTTTCCCTTTCTTTACTGGCCGGTGACCGCGTCGCAGCCACTGCCTTCACCCGAGGCCTACGCACGTCTGAACGACTATCTGCGCACGGGTGGCATGATCCTGTTCGATACGCGGGATGGCGATATGGCGGGGCTTGGCGGGGCCTCGCCCGAGGCGCGGCATTTGCAACGGCTGGCGTCGGGGCTGGACGTGCCGCCGCTGGAGCCTATTCCGGCGGACCATGTGCTGACCCGCACTTTTTATCTGTTGCAGGATTTTCCGGGCCGCTACACCAGCCCGGCGCTGTGGGTGGAAGCAGCGCCTCAGGATGCCGAACAGGCCGAAGGCATGCCGTTCCGCAACCTGAATGACGGTGTGACGCCGGTGGTGATCGGCGGAAACGACTGGGCTTCTGCCTGGGCGGTGGACGCGCGCGGTGTGCCGATGTTCCCCGTCGGGCGCGGTTATGCGGGCGAGCGGCAGCGCGAGATTGCTTACCGCTTTGGCGTCAACCTGATCATGCATGTGCTGACGGGCAACTACAAATCCGATCAGGTGCATGTGCCGGCCCTGCTGGAAAGGCTGGGCCAATGACCGGAACCGTGATTTTCGACCCGCTTTTGCCGTGGGTCGCGCTGGCCGTGCTGGCGGGAGCAGCCGCGCTGATGCTGGCCTTTGCCATCTGGCGCGGGCTGTCGGGGTGGTGGCTGCGCGGGCTGTCGGTGGCCGTGCTGCTGGTGGCCCTCGCCAACCCCGCCTTGCAGGAGGAAGACCGCCAGGCACTGTCCGATATCGTGATCGCGGTCGTGGATGACAGCGCCAGCCAACGCATCGGTGACAGACCTGCGCAGACCGCAACCGCGCTTGCAGCGGTCGAGGCGGAAGTTGCGGCGCTGGACAATACCGAACTGCGCGTCGTGCGCGTGGGTGATGGTGACGGCAATGGCGGCACGCAGTTGATGACGGCCCTGGCCGAAGCGCTTGCCGAAGAACCGCGCGCGCGGGTGGCGGGCGGTATCCTTATCACCGACGGGCAGACGCATGATCTGGCGCTCGCCCCGCAGATGCCCGCGCCGTTGCATGTGCTGCTGACGGGCAAGGAAGCCGACTGGGACCGCCGCCTTGTCATTCGCAACGCCCCGGCCTTTGCCATTCTGGGCGAACCCGTGACGCTGACGCTGCGGGTGGAAGATCAGGGCGCGGTGCCTGCCGCTATCGGCGGCACCGCCGAATTGTCGATCGCGGTGGATGGCGAAGCACCGCAGACCTACACCATCCCCGTGGGCGAGGACCTGGAGCTGCCCGTCACCCTGCCGCATGGCGGGATGAACGTGCTGCAATTTCAGGTGGCCGTCGCAGATGGCGAGTTGACCGACCGCAACAATGCCGCCGTGGTGCAGATCAACGGCGTACGCGACCGGCTGCGGGTGCTGCTGGTTTCAGGCGAACCCCACGCAGGCGAGCGCGTGTGGCGCAACCTGCTGAAATCAGACGCGTCGGTGGACCTTGTGCATTTCACCATCCTGCGTCCGCCGGAAAAACAGGACGGGATTCCCGTCAGCGAACTGTCGCTCATCGCCTTCCCCACGCGCGAGTTGTTTGTGGAAAAGATCGACGAATTCGATCTGATCATCTTCGACCGTTACCGGCTGCGCGGCATCCTGCCTACATCCTACCTTGAAAACGTGCGCGATTATGTGACCAAGGGCGGCACGGTTCTGGTGGCGGCGGGGCCGGAGTTCGGGTCTGCCGACAGCCTCTACCGCTCACCGCTGGCGGATATTCTGCCGGTAGAGGCGACGAGCCGGGTGATCGAGGGGGGCTTCCTCCCCGCCCTGACCGACCTTGGCCGCAGGCATCCCGTCACCGAAGGGCTGGAGGATCTGGCTCCGGAAGGCGGCTGGGGCCGCTGGTTCCGGCAGATCGAAATCTCGGCCAAAGACAGCGGTCAGGTGGTGATGCAGGGTGCGGGCGACCGGCCTTTGCTGGTGCTGGCGCGTGAGGGCGAAGGGCGCATTGCGGTGCTGGCCTCGGACCACATGTGGCTGTGGGGGCGCGGCTACGAAGGCGGCGGGCCGCAACTGGAACTGTTGCGCAGGCTGGCGCACTGGATGCTGAAGGAGCCGGAACTGGAGGAGGAGGCGCTGACCGCGCTGGCCACAGGGCAAACGCTGACGATCACGCGGCGCACCATTGAAGAGGCACCGGGGGATGTCACGATTACCGGTCCGGATCGGATGGAAACCGTTTTGCCGATGCCCGAAGTGTCGCCAGGCCGCTATGCTACCGATTGGGACGCGCCAGAGATCGGGCTTTACCGCTTGGCACAGGGCGATCTGACGGCGGTTGTGGCCGTGGGGCCCTCTGCGCCGAAAGAGTTCGAGGAAACCATTGCCAGCGGCGACACGCTGGCCCCGGTATTTGAACCCACAGGCGGCGGGCTGTTGCGGCTGGAAGACGGCGCACCCGATATTCGCAGCGTTCGTGAAGGGCGCGTGGCGGCGGGCCGCGGATGGATCGGCATCACACCGCGCGGCGCTTATGTAACGCAGGATATCCGCGTGGCGGCGCTGCTGCCGGGATGGGTGTATCTGCTGTTCGCCGCAGGTCTGGCGCTGGCCGCATGGCTGCGTGAAGGGCGGTTCAGTGGCAAGGCGCGGTGACAGGCGGCGGCAGAAGGCCGCTGCCGCGATTGTATCCTGTGCCGCCTACGATCCACGGCCAAGCATCACCTCACGCGAATCAGAGGCAAATTCGCGCCGGGCCGTGACTGTGGTGGTGGCGAGGGTCGCCAGCATCAGCGCCTCCGGTCCCAGCAGCCAGGCCAGTGCACCAAGTGCGAAATATACTGCCCGCAGGCCCCGGTTGAAGCTGCGCGCGGCGGTGATGTTGATTTCCGCCGCCTGTGCCGCACGAGTAAAGGCCAGAGGATCGTCGGCATCATTGGGCACGGAAGCCATCAGGATAGCGCAATACCCAAACAGCCGGTGCGCCCAGACAAATTTCAGAAACGCATTGGCAACAAACAGCAAAACCACGATCACCTTGATTTCGATCACCAGGGCCTCGGCGGTCAGGGTCAGGTCTTGCGCAAGGCCCACAAGCCGATCCGAATTGCCGATCAACGCGATGCCGCCGCCAATGGCGATCATCGTGGCGGATGCAAAAAACGCGGTGCCCTGCCGCAGGCTGTCGATCACATTGGCATCAAAGATGCGCGGCTGGCGGGTGACGAACTGGCGCATCCATTCGCGGCGGTAATCGGTCATCAGCACCGACACCGACGTGCGGCTGGCCGGAGGATGCTCGATCAGCCATCCGATGCCCGCCCAAGCCAGAACAAGCAGCCCGAAGGCCAGCGCGTCACGGGGGCCCAGCGGGCCAAGCAGGGGCAGCATGTTCATCTTGCGATCATAGTCGCGAAAGGGTGCCCTTGCCAAACGGCAAAAGTGGTTATAATACTTTACCAATAACTGCGGACCGATCCGCAGAAACGGAGGTGCGCCGTGGAAATGCCAAAGCCGAACCCCGCAATTCTTGCCCGCAAGGCGCAGATTGTCGCGCGCTTGCAGGCCGTGCTGCCCGCCGATGCGGTGATCTTTGAACCGCATGAGACGCGGGCCTACGAATGTGACGCATTGACCGCCTACCGTTGCCCGCCGCTGGCGGCCGTGTTGCCGCGCACGACGGCAGAAGTCTCTGCCGTGCTGCGGGTGTGCTTTGAGGAAGGCGTGCCGGTGGTGCCGCGCGGGTCGGGAACGTCGCTGGCCGGTGGGGCGTTGCCGACGGCAGATTGCGTCATTCTGGGGGTGGCGCGGATGAACGGCGTGCTGGAGACGGATTACCACAACCGTTTCATCCGGGTGCATTCGGGCCGCACCAATCTTTCGGTGACAGGTGCGGTGGAGGCCGACGGGTTCTTTTACGCCCCGGATCCGTCCAGCCAGCTTGCCTGTGCGATTGCCGGGAATATCGCCATGAATTCCGGCGGGGCGCATTGCCTGAAATACGGGGTGACGACGAACAATCTTCTGGGTGTGACGCTGGTGCAGATGGATGGCACGGTGCTGGAGATCGGCGGCGCGCACATGGATGCGCCGGGGTTGGATTTGCTGGGGGTGATCTGCGGGTCGGAAGGCCAGTTGGGCGTGGTGACCGAAGCGACGTTGCGCATCCTGCCGAAACCCGAAGGCGCGCGGCCGGTGCTGATCGGCTTCGATCAGAACGAGGTGGCCGGCGCCTGCGTGTCCGACATCATCAAGGCCGGTGTGCTGCCTGTCGCGATCGAATTCATGGATCGGCCCTGCATCCGCGCCTGCGAAGCCTTTGCCAAAGCGGGCTACCCGGATTGCGAGGCGCTGCTGATTGTCGAGGTCGAAGGGTCGCCCGCCGAAATCGACGAACAACTGGCGCTGATAAAGGCGATTGCGATGCGCCATAACCCGGTGGAACTGCGCGAAGCTGCGGATGAGGATCAGGCCAAACGCATCTGGCTGGGCCGGAAATCAGCCTTTGGCGCGATGGGGCAGATCAACGATTACATGTGTCTGGATGGGACGATTCCGGTCACGGCCTTGCCGCTGGTGCTGCGCCGGATCGGCGAGATGTCAAAGGAATACGGGCTGGATGTGGCCAATGTATTCCATGCCGGTGACGGCAACATGCACCCGCTGATCCTGTTCGACGCCAACAAGCCCGGTGATCTGGAAGTGTGCGAGGCGATGGGGGCCGAGATCCTGAAGCTTTGCGTGGAGGTGGGGGGCTGCCTGACCGGGGAGCATGGCGTGGGGATCGAGAAGCGTGATCTGATGGCAGTGCAGTTTGCCCCTGATGACATGGAGGCGCAGCTGCGGGTGAAGGATGTGTTCGATCCGGCGTGGCTTTTGAACCCGGCGAAGGTGTTTCCGTTGAGCGTGACCGCAGGGCGGCGCGCAGCTTGAAGCGCCGGGGGCTGTCTGCCCCCGGACCCCCGAGGATATTTGAGAACCGAGAATGAGGACAAGTGATGCGGCCAACAACTGAGGCGGAATTGGCCGTGCTGGTGCGGGGCGCCAACGGGCCGCTGCGCATCGTCGGCGGCGGCACGCGCGGCATCGGGCGGGCGGTGGTTGGCGAGACGCTGGAAACCGGCGGTCTCGCAGGGATTTCGTTGTATGAGCCGGGGGCTTTGACGCTGGTTGCGTGGGCAGGGACGGCTTTGGCTGGCGTGGAAGCAGTGCTGGCGGCGGAAGGGCAGCGGTTGCCGTTCGAAGTGCCGGACATGCGGGGATTGTTGGGCACCGCGGGGGACAGCACGCTTGGCGGAGTGGTGGCCGCGAATGCGTCGGGGCCGCGGCGGTTGCAGGGGGCATGCCGGGACTCGCTGATCGGTGTGCGGTTTGTCGATGGCATGGGCATCGTGGTGAAGAACGGCGGGCGGGTGATGAAGAACGTCACCGGATATGATCTGGTCAAGCTGCTCGCAGGGTCCTGGGGGACGCTGGGAGTTCTGTCGGAGGTTGCGTTCAAGCTGCTGCCGGTGCCTGAGACGGCGGCGACGCTGGGGCTTTCGGGGCTGAGCGATGCCGAGGCGGTCGCCGCGATGTCGGCGGCATTGGGCTCGCCCTTTGAGGTGACCGGGGCTGCGCATTGGCCGGGGCAGGGGACGTATCTGCGAATCGAGGGGTTTGCGGCTTCGGTGGCGTACCGTGCCGCGCGGCTGGCCGGTCTGCTGACGGAATTTGGCGAGATGACGGTGGAAGAAGGGGCTGCGCGCTGGTCCGGTATCCGTGATGTCGTGCCGTTCCATGGCCGGGCGGGGGATGTGTGGCGCCTTTCCGTAAAGCCGTCCGACGCGGCGGGAATTGCGGCACGCTGTGGCGGAGAGGTGTTGTATGACTGGGGTGGCGGCCTGATCTGGGTCCTGGTGGCGGAAGGCACGGATCTGCGGGCGGTCGCAGCGCCGTTTGCGGGCCATGCGACGCTGGTGCGCGGATCTGCGGCGACGCGGGCGCGGGTGGCGTCGTTTCATCCCGAGCCCCCGGCGGTAGCCACGCTGACCGCTGGCCTGCGCGCGAAATTCGACCCGCGCGGAATTCTCAACCCCGGCCTTCTGGCCTGAACGCCGGAGGGCATGATGCAGACCTTGTTTACTCCCGAGCAGTTGAAAGATCCCGGCATTGCCCGGTCGAACGAGATTTTGCGATCCTGCGTGCATTGCGGGTTTTGCACGGCGACGTGCCCGACCTATCAGGTGCTTGGCGATGAGCTCGACAGTCCGCGCGGGCGGATTTACCTGATAAAGGACATGTTGGAACAGGGTCGCCCCGCCGATGCGCTGACGGTGAAGCATATTGACCGTTGCCTGAGTTGCCTTGCCTGCATGACCACCTGCCCGTCAGGGGTGCATTATATGCATCTGGTCGATCACGCGCGGGAATATATCGAGAAAACCTACAAGCGCCCCTTTACCGACCGGGCCTTGCGATGGGTGCTGGCGCAGGTGATCCCACACCCCATGAGGTTCCGGCTGGCGCTTCTGGGGGCGAAGATCGGGCGGCCTTTTGCGCGGCTGGTGCCCGACGCCCGGTTGCGTGCAATGCTGGCGATGGCGCCGAAGGTGATCCCCCCGGTCAGCCGCAACGATGATCCGCAGGTGTTTGCGGCGGAAGGCCCGCGCCGGATGCGGGTGGCGCTGCTGACGGGCTGCGCGCAAAAGGCGTTGAACACCGACATCAACGATGCCACGATCCGGTTGCTGCGGCGTTTGGGGTGCGAGGTGGTGATTGCCCGTGGCATGGGCTGCTGCGGGGCGCTGACGCATCATATGGGCAAGGCTGTGCAGGCCCATGCGTCGGCTGCGGCGAATATCGGCGCCTGGATGGCGGAAAAGCGCGGCGGGGGCCTTGACGCTGTGGTTATCAACACGAGCGGTTGCGGGACGACGGTGAAGGATTACGGGCACATGTTCCGCAACGATCTCTTGGCGGCGGATGCGGCTACGGTGGCGGGTATCGCGATGGATATCAGCGAGGTGCTGGTCAAGATCGGTATGCCAGAGGGCGCACCGAAGGGCGTGAAGGTGGCCTATCATGCGGCGTGCAGCCTGCAACACGGGCAGCAAGTGAAGACCGCGCCGAAAGACTTGCTGAAACGCGCAGGCTTTTCCGTGGTTGAGCCCGCAGACAGCCATCTGTGCTGCGGGTCAGCGGGGACATACAACCTTCTGCAACCCGTCATCTCGCAGCAGTTGAAGGCGCGCAAGGTGGAGACGCTGGAAGCGAAAGCACCCGACATCATCGCAGCCGGCAATATCGGCTGCATGATGCAGATCGGGTCTGGCACCGCCATTCCGGTGGTGCATACGGTGGAGTTGCTGGACTGGGCGACGGGAGGGCCACGACCCCGTGCGCTTGGTCCCGAAGCGACTCGCAAGAGGCCATAAATCCGCCCTATACCGGGGCTAGGCACAGGTTGGCATCCCGGAGGGTTCATGGATTTTTGTCGCGTGGCTGGCGTGATACTTGCGGTTTTTCTTGGGCTTGGCACCCCTGTTCTGGCACAGGAAAGCCCGCTGCGGCCTTTGCAGACCGGAGATGACAGCCGGGGCTGGGATGCCGTTGGCAAGCTGACACTGGGGCGCAAGGGGTTTTGCACCGGCGCGCTGATCGCACCGCAACTGGTGCTTACGGCGGCGCATTGCCTGTTTGACAAGGAAACCGGTGCGCGGATCGACCCGGATGAAATCAGGTTTCTGGCGGGTTGGCGCAACGGACGGGCGGTGGCTTACCGCGGTGTGCGCCGGGCTGTGGCGCACCCGGAGTATGTGTATGGCGGCGGCGAAAAGCTGGACCGCGTGGCCTATGATCTGGCCCTGCTGGAGCTGGATCAGCCGATCCGCCTTCCGTCTGTGGTCCCGTTTGAAACCGATGCGCGCCCGCAGAAGGGTGATCCCGTCGGCGTGGTCAGCTATGCGCAGGACCGGGCAGAGGCGCCCAGCCTGCAAGAGGTGTGCCACGTGCTTGGCCGCCAGCCCGGTGTGCTGGTGCTGTCGTGCAATGTGGATTTCGGATCGTCGGGCGCGCCGATACTTTCGATCCGTGATGGCGTGGCGCGGGTGGTTTCGGTAGTGTCCGCCAAGGCCGAGGTGGACGGCAAGCCGGTGGCGCTTGGCACCTTGCTGGATGAACCGTTGCGTGTGCTGCGTGACGAACTCGGCAGCGACGGCAGCCTTGCGCTGCGGTCGGTTCCGGGGGTGAGGATGCTGTCGGGCGGGTTGGCGGGCAACAGCACCGGCGGCGCGAAGTTCGTGAAACCGGATCAGGCCGAAGCACCTTGACGCTGTTTTCGTGCAATCCGCTCACTTGAAACCCAACGCGGGGTATCCCAGATGTGTGTCATCCGGGTGCCATGACGGGCCCGGCCAATCGCCCTGCCTGCGATGGGAGGGCCAGACATCGCTCTTGGAGGATGACATGCGCAACTATGATTTTGCACCGCTTTACCGTGCGACCGTCGGTTTTGACCGGATCGCCGATCTGATGGACCGGGTTCTGACCAACGATGTCGCCCAGTCGACATACCCGCCCTACAATATCGAAAAGACAGCCGAACATGCTTATCGCATTTCGGTTGCCGTCGCCGGATTCACTCCGGATGAGTTGACCGTCGAGGTCAAGGAAGGCACGTTGCACATCACCGCCCGCAAAGCGGCGGATGAGGCAAATCGCAGCTACCTGCACCGTGGCATCGCCGCTCGCGCGTTCGAACGTCGTTTCGCGCTGGCCGATCATGTGCGCGTGACCGGGGCCGCGCATGAGCATGGCATGCTGCACATCGACCTTGTGCGCGAAACGCCCGAGGCACTGAAACCCCGCCGGATCGAGATTGCCCGCCCGAACGAGGCGAAGGCGATTGATGGCGTGGCGCAGACCGTGACTGTCTGAGCGCGCGACAAGGCAAGGCTTTACCTTCCTGCAGGGTAAATCGGTCGGCGACATGACGACGAAATCCGCGATGGCGTGATGAGCCGCCATGAAGATCACAAAGAAGGGCGCGCTGCCAACGGCGCGCCCTTTGCGCATCACCGCGCGTCCAGAGTCTGTGCCAGCCGCATCAGGTTCACCGCCTCAATCCGGTAGCCGAACGGATCGTCGCCCCGTGCCGTCAGCGCCTGTGCAATAGCCTGATCCCAGCCCCAGTCGCCCAGATAAGCTGCTCCGGTCAACAGCTGCCCGAAGCCCGCCATTGCAACGCCAAAGCGCACGTCATCTGTTGCAGGGCCGGTTTTTGGCAGGATTGGCGTCTCGATCAGGGCCGAAGTGTCTTCCCCCGGCGCTTTGTAGCGCAGGCGCAGGAAGCCGAGTGCGCCGTCATCGCCAGCCGGGGTTTCCGCCGCGTAGCGCAGCGGGTCGTTCAGCGCCGCGGGGCTACCCACCGGCGTCACCTCATAGATGGCGGTCATCGCATGGCCCGCGCCGATCTCGCCCGCATCCACGCGGTCGTTGTTGAAATCCTCGCGTCGCAGGGCGCGGGTTTCATAGCCGATCAGGCGATATTCCGCGACGGTGGCGGGATTCCATTCCACCTGTATCTTCACGTCATTGGCGATGGGAAACAGCGCACCGGTCAACTGATCCACCAGCACCTTGCGGGCTTCGCTGAGGGTATCGATATAGGTGGCCTGCCCGTTGCCGTTCTGCGCCAGCGCCTGCATTGTGGCATCGTCCAGATTGCCCCGGCCAAAGCCAAGAACGGACAGGTAAATGCCTGTGTTGCGCTGTTTGGCGATGTAATCGGTCAGCGCCGCCGGGTCGCTGATGCCCACGTTGAAATCGCCATCGGTCGCCAGCAGGACGCGGGAAACCTCACCCGCCCCGGCCATTTTCACTGCTGTGGCATAGGCCAGTGCCAACCCCTCGGCGCCGCCGGTCGCACCGCCTGCCGCAAGCTGGTCCAGTGCGCCCAGTATCGTGGGCACTTCGCTGGCCGCCGTTGGTTGCAGCACAGTGCCCGCCGACCCGGCATAAGCCACTATCGCCACCTGATCCTCGGGCCGCAACTGCGCCAGCATCAAGCGCAACGACTGCTTCAGCAACGGCAGCTTGTCAGGCTCATCCATCGACCCGGAGGTGTCGATCAGGAACACGAGGTTCAGGGGCGGGCGATCGGCAAGCGCGGGCAGGCGGCCTTGCATCCCGATATGCACCAGTTTTTTGCCTGCGTTCCATGGGGCCGGCATCACGGTGACGGTGGATGTGAACGGCGCTTCGCCTGCGGCGGGTGCGGGATATGCGTAGGGGAAGTAATTCACCATCTCCTCCACCCGCACGGCGTCTTTGGGGGGCAGAGCGCCCGCATTCAGGCTGGACCGGATAACGGCGTAACTGGCCGTATCAACGTCAATCGAGAATGTGGACACCGGATCTTCCGCCGCCACTTTCACCGGGTTGGTGGCGGCGTTGGCGAAGGCTTCGGTATCTTCACGCGCGGGACGGACGGCTTCCTGCACCGCTATGCTGCCGGAGCTGTCTTGCTGCGCTACGGGTGCCATGGTGGTTCCCCGCAGAGCTGCGCCAAGGGCTTCACGCTTGGCAAGCGCTGGCGCGGCAGGAGTGTAAGCCGGGGCTTTTGTGCCCGGCAGCGGTGCCTCTGCACTTGCCATGCTGGCGGCTCCGGTTCCGGTATCGGCAGCCATTTGCCCGGTCGCGGAACCGGCATCGGGGGCAACATCAGGTGCGGGCATGGGCAGCATCGCGGCTTCGGGCACAGCCGGCGTCGTTGGTGCGGGACCGCGCGCCAGCGGCAGCACGACAACCAGGCCAAGGCACAGTGCCGCGACCGATGTGCCGGCGGCTAGGACGGGGCGGGAGGTGAGGGTCCGGAACTTCATCATCAATCCTTTCAGAAACCCCGCCCGTCGCGGGCGGTCCTGATTGGGACGCAATGCTGTCGTCGGTCCTTGGAGCAGATCGTAATTTTTCATTGCCAGCCGCATCGCTGCCGCCTTCGCCCCGGAACAAGGGGCGGGTGAGGCGCGCAGCGCGGCCTTGAGGGCGTCGAGTTCATCGGTCATGTCCCGGTCTCCTGTGCCGCCATGGCCCGCAGGCGTTTCTTCACTTCCGACATGCGCCAGGCGATTGTGCCTTCAGACACGCCCAGAACCGACGCGGCGTCGGCTTGGGTCATATCCTCACCCAAGGTCAGCGCGACAGTATAGCGCAAATCGGGCGGCAGGCGGTTCATCGCTGTGGTCAGCCAATCCTGCGCCTCGCGCGCCTCATGCATTTCGTCCTGTCGGGCGATTTCCCAGTCGCCCCAGCCGCTTGCCGCTTTTTTGCGTGTTGCGAGGCGGCGGCGCCGATCGTGAGTTGCGTTCACGGTTACGCGGTAAAGCCAGGTGGTAAATCGCGCATCCCCCCGCCATGACCCCAATTTGGCAGGCAAAGCGGCACATATATCTTGCGTCAGGTCTTCCGCCTCGGCGCGGCAGCCGGTCAGCCGGTAAGCCAACCCGAACACCCGGTCATAGTGCCGCGCCAGCAACGCGGCAAAGGCGGCGCGGTCGCCGGATGCGGCGGCGGTGGCGAGGGTCTCGTCGGGCGTTTCCATGAGCATCACGATAGGTTGGACGCAGGGGGTGGGGCAATCCTTGGCGATGTGATACATCATTCTGCCGGCAGTGCTGCAACATTTGCCGCAGCACGGCCCGCGCAGGGGCCGGGCCGATCACCGGATCAGCGGGCGCGCCAGAATGGCCTGTGCCGCAAACGGGGCGAACAGCATTCCGGCGTCCGGCGTACCAGCGCCGCATGGCCCACAAGCACACCAGCACCATTCACCGCCCAGTGCGATGCCAATCTGCACCTTTGGCGAAAACCGCCCGGGTCTTCGCCACGCTACAGCGCCGCAAAGAAAGCCCCAGGGTTCAGCCGCGCAATATGCCGCCGGTAGCCTTGGCCACCTTGTCAATGATCCGGGCACAGACGGCTTCAATCTCGGCTTCAGTCAGCGTTTTACCGGTTGGCTGCAAACGGACAGTGATCCCAAGCGACTTTTTGCCCGCACCCATCTGCGCTTCTGCATTGTCGCCGGCGAACTGGTCGAACACCTTGACGCTTTCGATCAGCGCCTTGTCGGCCCCCTGCGCGGCATTTACCAGCGTCAGCGCCTCGGTTCGCGCATCCACCACGAAGGCGAAATCGCGGTCCACCGCTTGCAGGGCCGCAAGCTTCAGCGCGGGTCGCGTTGGCGTCCTGGCCTTCGGCAACGGCACGTTGGCGATCAGGATGGTGAAAGCCACGGCTGGCCCCTTCACATCCATCTCCGCCAGGATTTTGGGATGCACCTCGCCAAAGCTGGCCAGCACATTCGGGCCAAGACCGATCACGCCGGACCGCCCGGGGTGCCACCATGCGGAAACCTTGCGGGTAATCTGCACCCGTGCGGGCGCGCCGATGGCGGCCAGAACAGCCTCGGCATCCGCCTTGGCGTCGAACACGTCCTGCGGGCGGCGGGATGCGAACGGGTCACGCGGCGCTGAAGCGCCGACAAGCAGACCCGTGGCATGCAGCGCCTGTTCGCCGGGTTCGCCGCCGCCAAACACCGGGCCAATTTCACATAAAGCCATGTCCGTGAAACCGCGCGCCTGATTGCGGGCCGCAGCGCGCAGCAGGCCGGGCAGCAGATCGGGGCGCAGGTGGGTCATTTCCGACGAGATCGGGTTATCCACACGCACGGCATCGCTGCCACCGCCGAACAGCGCGGCTGCGGCGCTGTCAATGAAACTGTAGGTTACACATTCGTTGTATCCCAGTGCCGCCAGCGTGCGCCGCGCCGTGCGCTCGCGGACTTGCGTGGCAGTCAGTACAGGTTTCGGGATACCCGGCCGGACGCGTGTCAGCGGTTTGCCCTCCAGCTTGGAAAGTGACGCCACGCGGGCGATTTCTTCGACCAGATCCGCTTCGCCAAGCACGTCTGGGCGCCATGTCGGCGGTGTGGCCATGTCACCGTCAAGCGCGAAGCCAAGTGCCTCCAGCGTCCGGCGCTGTTCGGCTTCGGTGATGTCCATCCCAACAAGGCTGACCACCCGGGCAGGGTCCAGCCGGTAGGCGCGTGTGGTGTCGGGCACGGCACCATCCATGACAACCTCGGACGGCTCGCCGCCGCACAGGTCAAGCACCATCTGCGTGGCCAGTTCCAGTCCCGGCAGGGTAAAGGCGGGGTCGATGCCACGCTCAAACCGGTAGCGCGCATCCGAGTTGATCTTCAGCGCGCGTCCGGTGGCAGCAATCGTGATGGGATCCCAATAAGCGGACTCAAGAAACACATCGGTGGTCTGCGGCGTGCAGCCAGATGCTTCGCCACCCATTATTCCGGCCAGCGACTCCGGGCCGTGGTCATCGGAAATCACCATCTGGCCGGGGCGCAGTGTATAGGTCTTGCCGTCAAGCGCCGGCAGTTCCTCGCCGCCTGTGGCGGGATGAATGCGCAGGCCACCGGCAACCTTGGCGGCATCGAACACATGCAAGGGGCGGTTCAGCGCATAGGTGAAGAAGTTCGTGATATCCACCAGCGCCGAAATCGGCCGGAGGCCAATCGCCCGCAGCCGTGACTGCAACCACGCCGGCGACGGCCCATTGGTCACGCCACGGATCACGCGACCCGCGAAGACAGGGCAGCCCCTGGCCAGCAAGCCAGCGTCGATCGTCACGCTGATCGGGCAAGGGAATACCCCTGCGACCGACGGGATTTCCAGCGGTTTCAATGTGCCAAGCCCCCGCGCCGCCAGATCGCGCGCCAGCCCGCGGATCCCCAAGGCATCGGGTCGGTTCGGGGTGACCTTTATGTGGATCATCGGATCGTTCAGCCCGCGATAGTCGATGAAGCGCACGCCCACCGGCGCATCAACGGGCAGGTCGATGATGCCATCATGGTCATCCGACAGCATCAATTCGCGTTCCGAACACAGCATGCCGTTGGATTCCACCCCGCGGATCACGCCCGGCTTCAGGTCCACCCCGGTGCCCGGCACATGGGTGCCGACGGGGGCAAACACCCCGACCAACCCGGTTCGGGCATTGGGTGCGCCACACACCACCTGCACCTCTTGCGATGCCCCATCCGGACCGTCCGGCCAGGTTTCCACACGGCACAGGCGCAGACGGTCGGCATTGGGGTGGGGCATCGCCTCGATCACGCGGCAGATGCGGAACGCGCCGAGGGTATCTGCGGGGTTCATCACGCCTTCCACCTCCATCCCCAGATCGGTGAGGGCGTAAAGAATGACCTCCAGCGAGGCATCGGTTTCAAGGTGATCCTTGAGCCAGGACAGGGTGAATTTCATGTGCGCGCCCCTTCGAAATCGGTCGCAATGGCCTTAGCGCATCGGGGCGGCGAGGGGAAGCCGGGGCGGCACGCTTTCCCCCCGCCTCTGGGTTTCCGATAAGGAAACGGGTTGTTGCGCAGGTAGCGGCAAGGGTGCCCAAATTTTTAACCGTTCGGGATGTAGAACGGATGCATGGACCAGTTGCTTATCATACCAGTAGATCGCAAGCGCCCGAAAACCTTCAGGATATGTGTGATCCTCGGGCTTACGGCGCTTATGCTTCTGGCAGCCGCCTTCCGCGTCCCGGTGGCGGCTGTTACAGATGGCAGACCCGTGCCTGCCACAATTTCCGATGGCGTATCTGCGGCCGGCGGATCAGATGCGCCCGCGGACCCCTAGGCCGTCCATCAGGCCACATCTCGCGCGAGCAATTGCCCGCCCGGACCCGGCTTTACCTCGAACCGGCTGATCTTGCGCACCAGGTCCGACAGTTTGGCGCTGCCATAGGTGCGCGTGTCAAAATCCGGGCTGCCTTGGGTGATATATTGCCCGATCTGGCCCAGCGAATACCATTCGCCCTCCGGGTCAATCGCACGCATCGCCTGAATGATCAACGGAATGGCCTTGGCGGGCGCTTCCTTGGCTGCGCTGACGGCGCGGGGATGTGCTTCGGGCTGCGGTTCCGCACCGGGCAGTTTGCGCGGCGGCGGGGCTTCATCGCTCGCGCCCAGATTTTCGACATAAATGAAGCGTTTGCAGGCCATGCGGAACGCCTCGGGCGTCTTTTTCTCGCCGATGCCGTAGACATTCAGGCCCTGTTCGCGCACCCGTGCGGCAAGACGCGTGAAATCGCTGTCCGACGATACCAGCACGAAACCGTCAAACAGCCCGGAATGCAGAAAATCCATCGCTGCGATCACAAGGCCGATGTCGGATGCATTCTTGCCGCGCGTGTTGGAAAACTGCTGATCCGCGACCAGCCCCAAGGCCGCCACCTGCCGCGCCCAACCGGCCAGCCGCTGCGCCGACCAGTCGCCGTAGATACGCCGGACGGATGCTTCGCCCAAGGCAGCGATTTCGTTGAAAATCGCCTCGGCATAGCCGGACGGTACATTGTCGGCGTCGATCAACACGCACAGGCGCGGGGCACGGGGTTCGGGCATCGGATGGTCCTTTTTGCCAAGTAATGCCTGATGGCTGAACAGGTGGAAAGGATGAATCGGCCCTGCGGCCCGGTTCACTTCGCCACGAAGCCCCACGCGCCGGGGATGTGTCCGGCGGTCAATGCCACTTTCGTTTCGGCGAGTTCGTGCCGTCAAACGGTCGGTGCGTCCCGTGTCACTGCCCGTGTCACTGCCTGTGTTGCCACTTCGGCGTGATCTTCATCCTCTCGTCGCCGGTAACGCGACCGTCGGCGTTTGCAGCCTTCCCGAACGCGGACCGGCTAGCCTCGCCCTGGAACAGACAGAGGATGCCGCTTGTCGGGGTGGGCGTCGAGGGCGGCCACAACGCACATCCCGGAGGTGCCGGGGTTGGCAATAGCGGTCACGAACCCGGAGGCGAGGACGGCCTTGACGAGTGAGTCCGCTCCGTTCATGGGAAATTCTTAAGCTTTTTGGGTCAAACGTGGTGAAAGTATAATTCGGAATTCGCCTGTAGTATACCTATAATGATTTTCCGTCATTTGACCCACCCGTTCATACCAAGGCCGCGCCCAATCAATTTTGCGTGGTTCTGCCTTCACATCGACTGCCCGGCAAAGAATCAGATCAAACACACCTCCACAACGGTCAAGGCCATGACGGATATGAACTTTCCGCATAGAATTCCCTGTCTTGCCCTGCCAGACAGAAAGTCGGGGATGGTCAAGCAGATCGCAAACCCAAGGCTCTGTCGTTTTGTCTATTTCGTCAGTCCAGATCGTCAATGCAATTCCCGACCCATCTTCCTTAATCGCCGACCACTGACTGCGGGGCGAGGTCAGCCGGTAGCCAGCTGCCTCAAACGCACCTGAAAAGGTGCGGATCATCAAAACACCACCACGCTTCGAATGCTCTCCCCCGAATGCATCAGATCGAACCCCTTGTTGATATCCTCCAGCGTCAGCGTGTGGGTGATCATCGGGTCGATCTCGATCTTGCCATCCATGTACCAATCCACGATCTGCGGTACGTCCGTGCGGCCGCGCGCGCCGCCAAAGGCGGTGCCTTTCCACACCCGGCCCGTCACCAGTTGGAATGGCCGTGTCTGAATCTCGGCCCCCGCAGGTGCCACGCCAATCACCACCGACACGCCCCAGCCGCGGTGCGTGCATTCCAGCGCATCCCGCATCACCTTTACATTTCCGGTGCAGTCGAACGAATAATCCGCGCCGCCAATCTGGTCGAAAGGTGTTTTCGTGAGGTTGACGATATGCTGGACAAGCGAGCCTTCCACCTCTTTCGGGTTCACGAAATGTGTCATGCCGAACCGCTCGCCCCAGGCCTTGCGGTCATTGTTCAGGTCCACCCCGATGATCATGTCGGCCCCGGCGAGCCGCAGCCCCTGAAGCACGTTCAGCCCGATGCCGCCCAGACCGAAGACCACGGCCTTCGCGCCAATCTCTACCTTGGCGGTGTTGATGACAGCCCCGATGCCGGTCGTAACCCCACAGCCTATATAGCAAATCTTGTCGAAGGGCGCATCTTTCCGCACCTTCGCCAAGGCGATTTCCGGCACCACCGTGTGGTTGGCAAAGGTCGAGCAGCCCATGTAATGATGGATCGGCGTGCCATCCAGCATCGAAAACCGGGTCGTCCCGTCGGGCAGCAAACCTTGCCCTTGCGTGGCGCGGATCGCGGTGCAGAGGTTGGTTTTCTGGCTGAGGCACGACGGGCACTGGCGGCATTCCGGCGTGTAAAGCGGGATCACGTGATCGCCCACTTTCAGGCTGGTCACGCCTTCACCCACAGCAATCACCACGCCCGCGCCCTCATGGCCCAGAATCGCGGGGAAAAGCCCCTCGGGGTCGGCCCCCGACAGGGTGAATTCGTCGGTGTGGCAGATACCGGTGGCCTTGATCTCGACCAGAACCTCGCCGAACTTGGGATCTTCGAGGTTCACATCCATGATAACAAGCGGTTTTCCGGCGGCAACGGCAACGGCGGCACGGGTGCGCATGGCAGTAGTCTCCCTGATATGTTCAGGCGCAGACTGCTGCAAAGCGCGTGCGGCTGCAACGGCACTTCCGCCGCCCTGGCGACGGGTTGCGACATGTCCGGTGACTATTTCCGGCTGCGGATCACCTTGCGCTTGATCTTGGCATCCCGCGCCGCCGCCTTGCCCGGTTTGCGCGGCGCATATTTGCCGCGCTTGGGCGAGGCGCCGGCAGGCAGGTTGCGGCCCTCGATCTCCAGCAGGTCCAGCATCAGCCCGCCTGTCACCGGAACCGCTTCGGCCAGCCGAACCGTCACCCGCTGGCCGATGCCGATGGTCACGCCGGTATCGGACCCCATCAGGGTCTGGCTGGCCTGATCGTAGTGGAAGAACTCGCGCCCCACCGACCGGATGGGAACCAGGCCATCGGCCCCGGTTTCGTCCAGCTTCACGAAAAGGCCGAACCGCTGCACGCCGGATATGCGGCCGGTGAATTCGGCCCCCACGCGGTCGGCCAGAAACGCGGCAAGGTAGCGGTCGGTGGTATCACGCTCCGCGATCATGCTGCGGCGTTCGGTGTCGCTGATCTGTTTGGCGGTTTCGTCCAGTTGTTCCACGTCCTGCGCCGACAGGCCGTCATCGCCCCAGCCATGCCCCGCGATCAGCGCACGGTGCACGATCAGGTCGGAGTAGCGGCGGATAGGGGATGTGAAATGCGCGTAATTCCGGAGGCTTAGCCCAAAGTGGCCGAAGTTTTGCGCGTTGTAATAGGCTTGGGTCATCGACCGCAGGGTGGTGACGTTCATCAACTCGCTGAACTCGGTGCCCTGTGCCTGTGCCAGCAGCCGGTTCAGATGTGCGGTTTTCAGCACCTGACCCTTCGCCAGCGTAAACCCCGATGCCTCGGCCACTTCGCGCAGGGCATCCATTTTTTCGGGGCTGGGTTCTTCATGCACGCGGAACAGCAGCGGGCGTTTCAGACGGATCAGTTCTTCGGCGGCGGCGACATTGGCGAGGATCATGAACTCCTCGATCAGCTTGTGCGCGTCGAAGCGGTCGTAATAGGCGACCGAGGATACTTTGCCCTCCTCATCCAACACGATCTTGCGTTCCGGCAAGTCCAGATCCAGCGGCTGACGCATCGCGCGGGCGGTTTTCGTCGCGGCATAAGCGGCGTAAAGCGGTTGCAGCACGTCGCCCACCAAGGGCGCGGCCTTGTCACTTGGGTTGCCGTCAATGGCGTCCTGCACCTCGGCGTAATGCAGCGACGCGACCGAGCGCATGATGCCACGGGTAAAGCGGTGCGAACGCTTGGCCCCCTGCGCATCCAGCACCATGCGCACGGCGAGACAGGGGCGGTCCACCGCTTCGTGCAGCGAACACAGATCGCCCGACAGCACATCCGGCAGCATCGGCACCACGCGGTCGGGGAAATAGGTGGAATTGCCGCGATTGCGCGCCTCGCGGTCAAGCTGGCTGCCGGGGCGGACGTAATGCGCGACATCGGCAATCGCGACCCAGACGACATGGCCGCCGGGGTTCTGCGTGTCGGTGTCGGCATGGGCGTGCACGGCGTCGTCACGGTCCCGGGCATCCACGGGGTCGATGGTCACCAAAGGCAGATCGCGCAGGTCTTCGCGGGCGGCGAGGGGGGCAGGCCCGGCCGCGTCAGCTTCGGCCACTACCGCATCGGGAAACTGGTCGGGGATGCCGTGCTGATGGATGGCGATGATCGAAACGGCGCGCGGGCCGGACGGATCACCAAGCCGGGCGGTGATACGCGCCTGCGGCAGGCCCATGCGGCGCGACCCGGCCTGTTCGGCCTCGACCAGTTCGCCGTCCCTGGCGCCGCCGGTCATGTCGCGGCCCACGACCCATTCCTTGTCCTGCCCCTTGTCGATCGGCACGATGCGCCCGCCATCTGAACCGGCGCGGTAGATCCCGAGCATTTTCAGCGGGTTAGACCCGATCTTTCGGATCAGCCGCGCCTCGTGGGAATAAGTTTCACCGTCTGTCTCGGAAAGGCGGGCCAGAATGCGGTCGCCTTCCCCCATCGCGGGATCAGACGCGCGTGTGACCAGCAGAATGCGCGGTTCGGCCCCGTCGCCCGTCCATTCCAAAGCGCGGGCGTAAAGGTCGCCCTGCGCATCGGGGGCCAGCACTTGCAGGATCGACACCGGCGGCAGCGCGCTTGCGTCGCGGTAGCTGCGGTGGCGTTTGTCCAGCGCACCGTCGGCCTCCATCTCGCGCAGCAGGCGCTTCAACCCGATCCGTTCCGCACTGCCCTTGATGCCGAAAGCATGGGCAATGTCGCGCTTGGCGGTCATCGTGGGGTTATCGGCGATCCATTGCAGGATTTGCGGTTTTGAAGGTATCTGATCCATGATTCCCCCTAGCATGAAGGCAAAGGGGCGTCATCCCGAAAGCCGAGCGCAGGTGGTTTATGACGCAAGCGGGCGCTTCACACCCCGTCGCCGGTCGGTTCACGAACCGATGGCGAACCACCGGCGACCCGCGAGGGATATATGTATCTGAAAAGACGCCGCAGGGTCAGAGTGTGAAGGCCATGTCGCGGTGGGGGATGTCTGCGTCCAGATATTCGGGGCCGAACGCGGTGAAACCCAACCGTTCATAAAAGCCGATTGCATGGCTCTGCGCGCCAAGTTTAACCTGTGTGATACCCGGCATGGCGCGGAATTCGTCCACCGCCGCGCGGATCAGGGCCGCGCCAAGGCCGGTTCCACGTTGATCGCGCAGCACACAGACGCGGCCGATCTTGCCGGTATTGCCCAGGGTCAGCAGCCGGGCGGATCCGACGGGGCGACCGGCGAGTGTGGCCAGCAGATGCACCGCCTGACCGTCGAGGTCGTCCACATCAACGGCTTCTGATACGCCCTGTTCTTCGATGAAAACAATGCGGCGCAACTGGCGGCACGTGGCGATGTCGCGGGTCACCGCGATCTTGGCGGTCATGCGAAGTAGTCCCGCAAAATCTGGCCATAGATAGCCTTCAACGCCAGTATTTGTGCCACCTCCACCCGTTCGTCCACCTGATGCATGGTCTTTCCGACCAGCCCGAATTCCACCACCGGACAGTGCGCCTTCACAAAGCGCGCGTCGGACGTACCACCCGAGGTTGACGGAGCGGGCCGCAAACCTGTTTGCGCCTCTACCGCGTCGGCAATCAGGGCCGACAGGGCACCGGGCGGCGTGAGAAAGGCTTCGCCGGACACGCTGGCAGTCATGGAGATATCTACCCCGGTTTCAGCCTGCACCTTGGCGGCTTCCGTCCGGAGCCACGCGGTCAGGCTGTGGCCGCTGTGGATATCGTTGAAGCGGATGTTCACCGTCCCCCGGCAGACCGCCGGGATCACATTGGTGGCCACATTGCCGGTATCAATGGTGGTGATCGCCAGAGTGGAGGCATCGAAATGGTCGGTCCCACGGTCCAGATCATGCGAGGCCAGCCGGTCCAGCAGGCGCACCAGCGCCGTGACCGGGTTCCTGGCGCGGTGCGGATAAGCGGAATGGCCCTGCACACCGCGCGCGGTAAAATGGCCGGTCATCGAGCCGCGACGGCCGATTTTCATCATGTCACCCAACGTTTCGGGGCAGGTGGGTTCGCCCACCAGGCACACACTCATCGCCTCGTTGTTCTGCGCCATCCAGTCCAGCAGGGCGACGGTGCCATCGACGGCCTCGCCTTCTTCATCGCCGGTAATCGCAAGGATCACCGCGCCATCAGGCGGGGTGGACTGCACAAAATCCACCGCTGCGGCGGCAAAGGCCGCAACACCGGATTTCATATCGGTCGCACCGCGCCCCCAAAGCCAGCCATCGACAATCTCGCCGCCGAAGGGGTCGCGCGACCATGCGGCGGCGTCGCCAACGGGAACCACATCGGTATGGCCATTGAACCCGAACGCCTTGTTCGCGCCGCGCCTTCCCCAGCGGGCATAAAGATTGCTGACCTCGCCTTGGTCCACGCGGGTGCAGGCAAAGCCCGCATCCGTCAGCAACCGCTCCAGCAGCACCAAAGCACCGCCCTCGGCTGGCGTGACCGATGCGCAGCGGATCAGGTCGGCAGTCAAGGCAACGGGATCGACGGGCATGGCGGCATCCTTTGCAAGCTTTGCAGGCAGGGATAACGGCTTGGGCGGTGCCCTGCAACCGCCTGCCACGACTGTGGGGCCGCGGCATCCCCGGCGCACCGCCCTGTCCCGTCCCCCAACGCGGTTGGCAATGCGTGTGCAACTGCCTTGATGTTTGTCATGACAAACCGTCCTGAGGCAGGACAAGCGCCGGGTCAACGCACCCGAGCAGGCAAAGACCGACATAGGGAAAGCAGCGTTTCCAGTGCCAGGCATGTGGTCTGCCCCGCTTTATGGCGGCCGAAATGACGAAAGCCGGGCTAAACCACGCAAACGCTGCGGCCAGGACCGCCGGACGCCTTAATCAAAGAACGGCGTCAACTGCGCCACGACCACCGAGTTTTCGGCCAGGGCACGGTCCATCAGCGCGCGTTCTTCGCCGTCGATCTCATCCCCGGCGGCCAACCGTTCCTCCAGCGTGCCGTAGCCTTCGACATCCAGCGGCGCCAGATCGGCGGCTTTCAGCAGGGCCACGGTTTCCCGCACCGCCTCGGCCTCGTCCACACCGGTGGCGTAGCACATCAGCGCGGCTCCGGTCGCCTTGGCGGGCAGCCCGTCACCGGCTTTGCGACCGACTTCGATCACCAGCGTGAACACTTGCTGCGGGCGTTTGATCTTTTCGGTCTTCGGGGCCACACCATCTGGCGCGTCACCATCTGGCGCGTCGTCAGGATCGGGGGTGTTATCGTCGGTCATGGCGGCGGCTCCGGTTGCGCTGTGCCTGCGTTGCCAAGTTTCACGCCGCAGTGCAAGCAAAAGCGGTGGGTCACGCCGACGCCGTCCGGGCCACTGTGCGCGCGGTTTCGCCACAGTGATGGCAAGCGCCGGTGCCCTCTTGCACCAGTCCGCAATTCACGCAACAGGCCGTGTCACCCGGACCAACGGGCGCGGGGGCCGCAAGTTCCAGCGGTGGCACAATGGCCAGGCCGGGCCGGGGCGGGTTGGCATGGAAAACGGATACTCGCCCGCTTGCCTCCATGAACGCATGGCGGACCTGCCCAAGATTTTCGATCCCGTTCATGCGCAAAAGCTCCATCAGCTCCATCGTGCCGATCTTGCGCGCAAGGATACCGTGGCACAGGATGTGTCCGTCTTCGATTACTGCCACGGGGCTGCCATCGACGAACCGCTTGACCCCGCGATAGCGCCGGATTGCGCTATCTATCGTTTTGTCCAGACCAACCACCAAAGTCACCACCAGCATGGCATGCAGCAAGGGCACCTCGGGGTAAAACAGCGAATCGCCAACCGCAGACCCAAGGGCGATCACCAGCAGGAACTCTACAATCGACAGTTGCGCGATGCTGCGCCCGCCGACCCACCGCAGCAGCAGCAGGGTGTAGATGTAAATGGCCAGCGTGCGCACGACGATTTCCAGCAGCATCAGCGGCGGCGCATCGCCAAGCAGCATCCGCGCAAGATCGAAAGGGATGATCTGAGGTTCCAAGGGCGGGCCTTTCCGGTTTTGCCCGACGCGCGGGCGATGCCATACTTGGCGCAAGTGTTGGGTGCTGGCAATCCCGGGCGGCAGTGGCGGAACCGCGTGGACCGCGCGACGTTGACACGCGATGGCAAGACCCCCCCAACGATCGTGGATTTCATGCCTTCCGATACCGCCGCCCTGTCCCGCGCTGCCCCCAAAGCCGACACACGCAAGCGTCAACTTTATGCCGACAAGCCGTTCCGGGCCGCAACACCGCATATTTCGGTCGTCAGCACCCGCAACCCTTTGGCGAAAACATGGGATGTCATCGTCGTCGGCACCGGGATCAGCGGCGCACTGATGGCCGAGTCGCTGACCCGGACGGAACGCCGGGTTCTCATCCTTGACCGCCGCACTCCGGTGCGGGGGTCCAGCCTCGCCTCCACCGCGATGATCCAGCACGAGATTGACATTCCCTTGCACCAGTTGACCCGCCAGATCGGCAGCGACAAGGCCGAACGCGCGTGGCGCCGGTCGGTGCGTACTGTGGATGAAGATGAGGGCCAACACGGCGCGGATCGCAGCCAAGCTGGAACAGGTCTGCGGACTGCGCATCGGCACGCCCGCCTACACATGGGCCGCGCCCTTCGGCAACACCACCGACGGACTGCCGATCATCGACGCGGTGCCGGGGATGAAGCGGGTGTATTCGGTGATGGGCTTTGGTGGCAACGGCATCACTTACGCGATGATCGCAGCGCAGATCATCGCAGCAAATATTGCCGGGAAGCCCGATGCCGACGCGGACTTGTTCGTGTTTCGTCAGATCGGTGCTGTCGAAGCGCGGCTTGGTGAACAGTTCCACCCGATGCCTGAAGCCGCGCTAAAACATGTGCAGTCATCGAAAATCCTGTCCCACCCTCCCGCATCGCCGAGAGGGGGAAACCATGCCGGGCCGGCGTTGCGGCGGGGGGTCATGATCAGACCTTGCGTTAATCCCGCAACAATTCGTTGATCGAGGTTTTCGAACGCGTTTGTGCATCCACCTTCTTCACGATCACGGCGCAATAAAGGTTCACACCGTTCTTCGACGGTATCGACCCTGCAACCACCACCGACCCCGCAGGCACCTCGCCATAGGTCACAGCGCCGGTTTCCCGGTCCACGATCTTGGTCGATTTGCCGATGAAAACGCCCATCCCCAGAACAGACCCTTCCCGGACGATGCAGCCTTCAACCACTTCTGACCTGGCACCGATAAAGCAGTTGTCCTCGATGATTGTCGGCCCGGCCTGCATCGGCTCCAGCACGCCGCCGATGCCAACCCCGCCCGACAGGTGCACGTTCTTGCCGATCTGGGCGCACGACCCCACGGTGGCCCAGGCATCCACCATGGAACCCTCGTCCACATAAGCGCCGACGTTCACGAAAGACGGCATCAGCACCACGCCCTTGGCGATATAAGCCGACCGCCGCACCACGCAATTGGGCACGGCGCGAAAGCCCGCATTGCGCCACTGACCGGCGGTCCAGCCCTTGAACTTGCTGTCTACCTTGTCCCACCAGCCACCGGCCTGCGGGCCACCGTCATGCACTTCCATGTCGTTCAGACGGAAGCCAAGCAGAACCGCCTTCTTGGCCCATTGCCGCACCTGCCAAACGCCACCCGCATCCCGCTCGGCCACGCGCAGCACGCCTTTGTCCAGCGCCTCCAGTGTCGCTTCAATCGCGTCGCGGGCCTCGCCGGTGGTGGCGGCGGTGATGCTGTCGCGCGCCTCCCATGCGGCGTCAATGGCGGTCTCAAGGGCGGCGTGGGTCATGGCGATGTCCTTTGTCATGGTCTTGTCCGGTCACCGCCTATAAACCGAAGGGCAAAATCCCGCAATGCGCCGAAGGATACCCCTATGAAAGACGAACCCCGCAGCCACCCGTTCCGCGACAGCACGCAGGATATCGCCGCCGCCGACCGTATCCCCGACACGCCGCAAACCCGCGCGCCCGCCTACCGCCTGGCCTTCACCGACACCGATTTCATGACGCGCGAGGAATTGCGCCCGGTTCGCCTGCAACTGGAGTTGATGAAGCCGCAGATCGTGCTGGATGAACGCGGCATCCAATCGACCATCGTGCTGTTTGGCGGCGCGCGCATTCCCGATCCGGCCAGGAAGGACGCGGCCAAAACCCAAACGCTCGCCGACTTGTCGCATTACTATGATGAAGCCCGGCGTTTTGCCCATCTGATGACGCAGCGCAGCATGGAAAGCTACGGGCGCGAGAATGTCATCGTCACCGGCGGCGGCCCGGGCGTGATGGAGGCGGGCAACCGCGGCGCGCACGAGGCGGGCGGGCAGTCCATCGGCCTGAACATCGTGCTGCCGCATGAACAGGCCCCGAATGCCTATGTGACCCCGGACCTTTCATTCAACTTCCACTATTTCGCCATCCGCAAGATGCATTTCCTGATGCGGGCCAGGGCGGTCTGCGTCTTTCCCGGCGGTTTTGGCACGCTGGACGAGATGTTCGAGTCCCTGACCCTGATCCAGACCGGGCGGATGAAGCGTATTCCCTTCCTGCTGTTCGGGCGCGCCTTTTGGGAAAACATCATCAACTGGCAGGCGCTGGCCGATGCTGGCACCATCGCGCCCGCCGACCTCAACCTGTTTCGCTTCGTGGAAACCGCGGATGAGGCGATGGCGGCCATAGATGCGTGGGAAGTGCCGTGCTGAACAGCAGATCCTACCCTCTTTACAGACACAAATATCCCCGGGGGTCCGGGGGGCCGGCCCCCCGGTCATCGGCATCATGCCACAGGATGGCGCGTGTCGCGCAACCACCCGCCTGCAAACTCCACCCGGTCGCAGCCGGAAAACCGCGCCATCCGGTCCAGTTCAGCCTCAAGCCGCGCCATGCGCCCCGCCCCCAGTGCCGTGCCGCGTTCCGGCCAGAACGCCCGCACAGTCAGTGCGCCCCGGTCGCGCCAGGCCTTCATGTCGATCCGCCCGACGATCTGCGCGCCCTCCAGCACCGGGAAAACGTAGTAACCGTAAACCCGCTTTGGCTCCGGCACGAACACCTCGATCCGGTAATGAAAGCCGAAAAGCCGCTCGGCGCGGTCGCGGTCACGCAAGGCGGGGTCGAAGGGCGACAGGATGCGCAGACGGTTGGGCGGTTCGGGTAGCTCTGCGGCGCGGGTCAGCACATCGGGGCGTGCATAGCTGCGGCGGGGCTGGCCATCGGCCCCCTCAACCGAAATCTCGGTCAGGGCACCGGATGCGAGACCAGCATGGCACCAGTCCCGCGCCTCGGTCGGGGTGATCGCGCGCCAATAGGCGGCCAGTTCACCCGAGGTCGCAAAGCCCAGATGGTCCAGCGCCGACCCACAGGCCCATTCCACCGTTTCCGCCGGATGCAGCCGCACATTGCGGTGCAGATCGGGGATCACCCGCTCTGTCAGGTCATAAACCTTCTTGAACCCGTCGCGCCGCGCGATCGACAGCGCCCCGGTGCGCCAGAGCCATTCCAGCGCGGTCTTCGAAGGGTGCCAGTCCCACCAGCCACCCTTCCCCCGCGCCTCGCCTTCTCCGACATCGGAGGATGTCACCGGGCCATGTGCCGCGATACGGGACAGAATCTCGTCAAACTTCGCCTCATAGCCATCGCGGAACCAGTTTTGCCAATTCGTCCGCAGTCGTTCCGCGTCGCGGGTGAAACGGTGCTGCCAATGCGGAAAAAGCCCGATCGGCAGGATCGACGCGTCATGGGTCCAATGTTCAAACAGCGCGCGCCGGCGGTCCAGCAAAGGTGACAGGTTTTCGGGCTTGTAGGACTGCCTGCGCGCAAACAGGATCATGTGATGCGCGCGTTCTACGATATTGATGCTGTCCACCTGCACAAAACCGATGCGCTGGATCAGCCCCGCCAAAGCCGCGCCATGGGCCGGGCCGGTGGGGGGCTCGCCCAACCCGTGCAGATGCAGGAACAGGCGGCGGGCGTCAGGGTTAGGCAACCGGGTTGGCGTCATGGCACAGGCCTATCACCTCTGCCCTGCGGGTCAAAGCCGCGCTGGCATGTCGCCCGGCAGAGCAAAGGCGGCTCGCGGACATGGGCACGTTGGCCCACCCATCGCCGGGCCCGGGCCGGGGACGCGCGGCTTAAAGCCCCGCCTCTGCCGCAATGGCAGCCCGGGTTTTCCGGCTGCGTTCCGTTGCCGATTTCAACTGCCCGCAGGCCGCCATGATGTCTTCGCCACGCGGTGTGCGGATCGGGCTTGCGTAACCTGCGTTGTGGATGATGTCGGCGAAGGCGTGGATGCGGTTGCCCGACGACCGCTTGTAGGGCGCGCCCGGCCATTCGTTGAACGGGATCAGGTTGATCTTGGCCGGGATCCCCTTGATCAGTTCCACCAGACGGCGGGCGTCCTCGTCGCTGTCATTCACCCCGGCCAGCATCACATATTCAAAGGTGATCCGTTCGGAATTCGACACGCCCGGATAATCCCGCAGCGCGTCCAGCAGGGTGGCGATGTTCCATTTCTTGTTGATCGGCACCAGTTGATCGCGCACTGCATCTGTGGTGGCGTGGAACGACACCGCCAGCAGACAGCCGATTTCCCGCGCCGTCCGCGCAATCTCGGGCACCACGCCCGATGTGGACAGCGTAATGCGACGGCGGCCAAGGGCGATGCCCTCGTTGTCCATCACCACTTTCATGCCGTCGCGCACGTTGTCGAAGTTGTAAAGCGGCTCGCCCATGCCCATCAGCACCACGTTGGAAATCAGCCGCGTCTCGACCTTTGGCGCGCCCTGCACGGGCCATTCGCCAAGATCGTCCCGCGCCAGCATCACCTGGCCGACAATCTCGCCCGCGGTCAGGTTGCGCACCAGTTTCTGCGTGCCGGTGTGGCAGAACGAACAGGTCAGCGTGCAGCCAACTTGGGACGATATGCACAACGTCCCGCGGGATTCCTCGGGGATATAGACAGTCTCAACCTCATGCCCGCCCGCGATGCGGACCAGATACTTGCGGGTGCCGTCGGCGCTGATCTGGCGGGTGACAACCTCGGGCAGTTCAATGCAGAAATGCTCGGCCAGAAAGCTGCGGTAATCCTTCGCCAGATTGGTCATCTGTGCGAAATCGCGCTTGCCCCAGTGGTAGACCCATTGCCAGACCTGACCGACCCGCATCTTTGCCTGCCGTTCCGCCGTGCCCTTTTCCAACAGCACCGCAAGCAACTGATCGCGGGTCAGACCAATGATGTTGATCTTGCCGCCTTCGGGCAGTTTGCGCGGCAGGGTCAGCACGTCTTGCGTGATCGGGGTGGCAGCGGTCATGGCAGTATCCTTCGGGCACAGAAGTCGCGGCTTATAAGGGATTCGCGGGGGAAATGCAAAACGCCCCGGCACGGCGGCCGGGGCGCATATATCTGCGTGCCGCCGCGCTTACTTGCAGCGCGTCTCGGCTTCCGTCATCGCGGCGGTGAAGCCTTGCAACGAGAATGTGTCTTTCGTCTGCGTCCCGCGCGCAGAACGTGCTGTCAGCACTGCGGCACCGCCCCGCTTCATCGCGGCCAGCAGTGCGGAATCGTCGGTGGCATTTGCGGGCCAGGCCCATTCACCATCGACAAACAGCTCGAAACTGGCGGAGTCGATGGTAATGTTCACCGTCGATCCGGGGGCAAACGGGTAGCCGCCGGTAAACGATATTTCGCCATTCGCGCCGCTGCCGGGCCGGAAGGTGACAAACAGCAAGATATCGCTGCGCTGCACCGATACCGGCGCGCCGTCACGGGTGTTGACGGTTTCCTTCGGGCTGGACACACCCCAGCATTCCTTCGGCGTGGCTTCGGTGAACACGCTCCAGTCGGTTTTCGTGGCGACGCGGTTGGTGGATTCCTGGGCTACGGCAAAGCTGCCGGTCCCGGAGCCAGCCAGTGCGATCATAGCGCCGGCGAGGACGCGCCCTTTCAGGGATGTCATGTCGTTACAGCCTCCAGCTGCCAGATGCCTCTGCCCGTTCTACGACGCTTGCTGTTCCAGCTTTTCCTGTAGCGCGGACCATTTCAACTCGATAACCCTACATAACGCAAAAACAGCGGTTCGTGAAAGCCCCATGGGCAGAAAATCGCGCATGTGTGAGTGAGGATGCTATGTCGGAACCGATCGCGATGGTGGAATTGTGGCGCGGGGGGCTGCTGGAAAGCACGCACACGGGCCATGCAGTGATCTGCGGTGCCGGTGGTGGCATTGTCGAGGCGTGGGGCGACCCCGAAGCGGTGATCTTTCCGCGGTCGTCCTGCAAGATGCTGCAAGCGCTGCCGTTGCTGGAAAGCGGGGCTGCGGATGCGGCGGGTCTGACCGAGGCGCAACTGGCGCTGTCCTGTGCCAGCCATCAGGGTGCCGCGGTGCATTTCGGCATGGTCACACGCTGGCTTGCCGGGCTTGGGCTTGGCGAAAGTGACCTGCGCTGCGGGACGCATGTGCCCTATGATACCGAGGAACGCGACCGCCTGATCCGCGGGTTTGAGGCGCCCTGCCAGATCCACAACAACTGTTCGGGCAAACATGCAGGCTTTCTGACGCTGAACCGGCACCTTGGCGGCCGCGCGGATTACATCGAGGCGGACCACCCGGTGCAGCAGGCCGTGAAAGCGGCCTTTGTCGAGGTGACGGGCGAGGAAAGCCCCGGTTTCGGCATAGACGGATGCTCCGCGCCGAACTTTGCGACGTCAGTGCATGGCTTGGCGCGGTCGATGGCATTCTTTGCGGGGGCGCACGATGGGGGGGATGCCCGCAACCGTGCGGCTTACCGCCTGACCCGCGCCATGGCGGCCTACCCGGAACTGGTGGCGGGCGAAGGCCGGGCCTGCACCGAGTTGATGCGCGCGATGAATGGGCGTGTGGCGATCAAGACCGGGGCCGAGGCGGTGTTCGTGGCGATCATTCCGGAAAAGCAGATGGGAATTGCGCTCAAGATCACCGATGGCGGCACGCGCGCGTCGGAAGCCGCGATCTGCGCGCTGCTGGTGCGGCTGGGTGTGTTGGATGCGGCCCACCCGGCGACGCAGAAACGGCTGAACGCTGTGCAGCGCAACTGGCGCGGGTTCGAGACGGGTGTGTTGCGGCTGGCACCGGGGTTTGCCTGAATCCCGCGCGTCGCAAGGCCTGCCTGCCCGGATCCCACCATGGAAAACCCCTGCCCTTGACCTTGCGGTCAAAGACAGGGGCCATCAGGTGCAGTGAATATCCGGCGGCACAGGCTGGGTGGGGGCAAACAACCGCACCGCCGGACGTGTTGGCTACAACTCACTACCAAGCTGTTATGGGTTCCGATCCGGGCGGCGGTTGGGATTTTCCAAGGTGTTCCGGGGGTCTTTGCATGGCCGGATTGTGGCGGGACCTTCCGTGGGTTGACCCGCTTGATTTGCGGGGCCAAGCGCGTAAGATTGTGGGATGACCATGCAGCCCCCGATCCCCTTCTCACCGCATCTTGCCGAACAGGTCAGCTTTGACCGCCGTGAACTGGGCGCGATCCTGACGCTGTATGGCCGGATGGTGGCCTGCGGCGAATGGCGCGACTACGGGATTTCCTGCCTGCGCGACATGGCGGTGTTTTCGGTGTTCCGCCGCACGGCGGAAACGCCGCTTTACCGCATCGAGAAGCGGCCCAAACTGCGCGCGAAACAGGGGATTTATGCGGTGGTGGGCATGGACGGCCATGTGCTGCGGCGCGGGCATGATCTGGCAGCGGTGCTGCGGGTGCTGGAGCGCAAGCTGATCCGCCCGGTGGAATAAGGCCGGCGTTGCGGGGGGCTGACTGCCCCCTCGCCCTGCGGGCTCACCCCCGTGGATATTTGGAAACAGGGAATGATATCAGGGGCGGCGGCGGGCTGTGACCGGACCACCATTCCGGGCAAGGATGCGGGCTATCGCAGCCTCGGTGTTTTCCAATATCGTTGCCATCACAAAGCCGGTCGCATGGATCATCTGTTGCGCGTTGGCAATAAGCGCGACATGGCCCTTCCAGAAGATCAGGTCACCGCGTTGCAGATCATCGTGACCGACCGCGCGGCCGACGGACTGTTGCAGGTCGCTGTCACCGGGGCAGGCTATGCCGCAGGCCAGCAGCGACGCTTGCGCAAGGCCCGAACAGTCGATTCCCGCGCGGCTGTTGCCCCCCCAGAGATAAGGCGTGCCGAGGAACTGCATGGCGACCGTCACCGGATCGGTGAACGTGTCATCAAGGGCGCGAAGATGACTGCTGGGGATGAAGCCCTTGGTGGTTTCGGTGAAATTCCCCGCATCAGATGTCACCGCGACGCGCGCGCCAAAGGTCAGCATGGCAATCTCAGGCGCCTGCACGCGGGGTTCGGGGTAAAGATGCGTGGCTGGGGCCGCGACCCAATGGGTCGGACTGGCGAACGTTTCGAGAGCGACCTCTGGCAGATAGCCGCAATAGCCGTCCTTCAGAGACTGGCCGAAGGCAAAGCCCCGATCACGGTCGATCACCCTGAAGCCGTCCCCCAGCAAGACCTGCCGTTGCCGCGCGCCGTCTGGCGCATCCAGAAGATCCGCCAGCGGGACGGCCACCTGCATTGCCTCACCCGTCACATAGCGGGGGGCATCGACCCGACCGCGCAGGCTGTCCAGTGCTGCACGGGAGTTGGCGGGGGTTGTGCGCCGGTCCATTACAGACCCAGCATCTGCGGCAGCGCTTGCAGGATCGCCCGAGCGCCCATGCCGACACCGCCTTTGGGGCGGGCAGGGGCATCTGCGGGCTGATGGCCATAGATGTCGAAATGCATGTAGCGCGGGTTCGCCACGAAGCGCCGCAGAAACAGCGCTGCTGTGATTGCCCCGGCAAACCCGCCTGACGGCGCGTTGTCCAGATCGGCGATGCCGGGTTCGATCATCGGCTCATAAGCGTCCCAGAACGGCAGCCGCCAGACCGGATCGCGCACCTGTGCCGCAGCGGCATCCAGCGCTTGCGACAGGCCCGCGTCATCGGTGAAATAAGGCGCGAGGTCCGGCCCCACAGCCACGCGCGCCGCCCCGGTCAGAGTGGCCATTGAAATGATCACATCCGCCGTTTCCTCGTCCGCGAAGGCGAGCGCATCGCCAAGGATCAGCCGGCCCTCGGCGTCGGTATTGTTGATCTCCACTGTCAGGCCCTTGCGCGAGGTCAAGATGTCACGCGGGCGCATCGCATTGCCCGCTATGGCGTTTTCCACCGCAGGCACCAGGACGCGCAGCCGAAGGGGCAGGGACAGCGCCATGATCATATGGGCCAGACCCATGACGGTCGCCGCCCCGCCCATGTCTTTCTTCATCAGCAGCATTCCTGCGGATGGTTTGATATCCAGCCCGCCGGTGTCAAAACACACGCCCTTGCCGACCAGCGTCAGCTTCGGCCCCGTGGTGCCCCAGCGCATGTCCAATAGGCGCGGCGCGCGGGGTGAGGCGCGACCAACCGCGTGGATCATGGGAAAATTCTGCGCCAGCAGGTCATCGCCCCGGACCACGTGCGTCTGCGCGTCAAAGCGCGCGGCGAGGGCCATGAACGCGTCTTCCAGCTGTTGCGGGCCCATATCGGACGACGGCGTGTTGATCAGGTCGCGCGTCAGATATTCGCCTTCTGCAATCGCCAGCAGGCGCGCGGCATCGCAGCCCCCGGGGGCTTTCAGGCGGGGGCGGTCCGGCGCGGGCTTGCCGGCGCGGTAGCGCGTGAAGGCATATTGCGCCAGCAGCCAGCCAAGAGCGGCCTCGTCGCGGTCTGCCGCGTCAAGATCAGCCGCCAGATGCCAGTCGCCCGCGGGCAGGGCGGTGGCGGGCTTAGACAGACCAAAGCGGCAGCGGGCGCGGGATTTGGCGGTGCCATGGCCGATCACGGCGGCGGCAACGCTGCCATCCGCGCCGGGCAACAGGCGCAGATCGCCAAGAGCGGCGTCAAAGCCGGTGGCGGTCAGCCAGGCCTGAGTGGCGGCAGGTTGCGCCGCAAGCCATGTGGCAAAGCCATCGGCCGGTACGACATGCAGCGCGCGTGACACGGCGGCGGGATCTGCAAAGGACAGGTGCGTCAGGGGATTGGGCATGAGGCTTCCGGTGCAAGGGCGATTGCGCGGAAGCCTAGCCGTTCCGCTGCGGCCTGCAAGCGGGAAGGGCGGGAATGGCGCAGTGAGCGGCACTTGCCCAGGCCGCCGTTTTGCCGGAGCCTGCCTCCACCAAGCACCGCTCTGCACCCGAAAGGGGAAATTCGGCGGGAGACCTGCCGGGGCAGGCCTCCCTCGCCCCTGTTGCGGGCGGTCATGCGCGGGCATGAAAGCGCTCCGTCAGGGCGGAAATCGATGCGGCGGAAAGCTTCCACCGACAGGCCCCGCAAACCGCGCGGGCACACCCTGTGACCTATGCTAAATGGCGGGCGGTTCGCAAATGGGGCAAGATTGCGGTGAGTTTGGTCGCGGTGGCATTGCTGTCGTGTGGCTGAGGCATGCTATCGTGCTGCCCGATCCCGCAGGCTCGGGCGGATGCCCTTGCCTGCCAGGGCCCGGATGCCGCATCGTGTTGCCCGATCCCGTAGGCTCGGGCGGATGCCCTTGCCTGCCACGGCCCGGATGACGCATTCTGCATTACACGGTTTGATCCAGCAGATCCTTGTCACCCGCCAGTGAATGTTCGGCGACCCGCATAAGCCGCGCCCAGACGGCGGAAAATGCCGTCACATCGCCGTTGTCAAGGCACAGCCGCACATCGCCTGCGACCAGCCCGAGGCTTACCATGCCCAGATGTTCGGCCATGCGCTGCAAGCGGCGCAACTGGCGTTGCAGGTCGGTCAGATCATGCGCCCGCACTTGATGCGCGAGGCCTGCCATGGTCAGCGCCAATTCCCCCAAAGCCCGCGTCACCACCTGTTCCGCAGCCTGCGTGCCCATATCCCTGTAGATCGCCGCGATGGGTTCCGCATTCTGGCGGACCCTGTCCTTCGGCAGCAAGGCCGTTACCGAGCCTGTCATATCACTCACCTTTGTTTCACACCCTTTTCAAGACTGCGCCGGCGTGCTGAAGAAAAGGTTTCTGCGGCTGCAAGAAACCTCTCGAATTTTCCACGATTGCAGCCTAGTTACGGAAGCTTGCATAACCGGGGATACCGCGATGGATCAGGCCAGACCCTTGCCGAGCTACCTCGTCCAGCGGTTCCAGGGATGGCGGGCGACGGCGTATCAGGACAACAAGGCATGGTATCGCCGTTTGGCCGAAAGCGGCCAGCACCCGCGCGCAATGGTGATTTCCTGTTGCGACAGCCGGGTGCACGTGACCTCGATCTTCGGCGCGGATGAGGGCGAGTTTTTCATTCACCGCAACGTGGCCAATCTGGTGCCGCCCTATAACCCGGACGGCGAATATCACGGCACCTCTGCGGCGCTGGAATATGCGGTGACGGCGCTTAAAGTCGCGCATTTGGTGGTTCTGGGCCATTCCAATTGCGGCGGCGTCAAGGCCTGCCACGACATGTGTTCCGGCCATGCGCCGGAACTGCTGGAGAAATCCAGTTTCGTCGGCCGCTGGATGGACATCCTGCGCCCCGGTTATGAACGCATCGTGCATCTGCCCGAGGCCGGGCGCCCCCGCGCGCTGGAGAAGGAGGCGGTGTTGGTGTCGCTGGAAAACCTGATGACCTTCCCCTTTGTGAAAGCGGCTGTGGATGGCGAAATGCTGACGCTGCACGGTTTGTGGTCCAATACCGGTGACGGCGGGCTGGAACATTTCGTGCCCGGACAGGGCTTCCTGGCGGTCTGATACGGGCGGAAGCGGTCAGACCCCGATGATGGTCCAGGGTTCGGCAAGGCAGTGTTCCTCAAGGTTGGCCGTCGTGCCGATCCGGTCCACCACCACGAACAGACCCGGCGCATGAAGCGGTGTCAGCACACCGTGCCAGACGCCCCGGTGCAGATTGATACCCTGCGCACCATCGGTCAGAAACGCGCGGGGTGTGCCCGGCGCACCGTTTGCGTCCGGGGCGACGATGACCAGAAACGGGTGCTGCGACATCGGCACAAAGGCCTGTGAACCTTCGGGGTGCCGCTCCATCAAGCTGAGCATATACGGCAGGCTGCGCGGTTCGGCGCGAAATACCGAGAGGCCCGCGCGGCCGCCCGGCCCGAATTCGAGCGCGGCGCGGTCGTGGTAGCGGCCACAAAGGCCCTGGTTGATGAGGCGGTCGGGCGGGCCCGACGCGTCAAGCACATCGCCAAAGGGGGCGAATATGGCCGCGGTCAGAGGTTCGGTGCGGATCGTGCGTGTCATCCGGGCGGTTTGCCTTCATGCTTTGGCGGAGCCGGGGGGCTGACTGCCCCCCGGACCCCCCGTGGATACTTGCGTCTGGAAAGAGGGTAAAAGCGCGTGCACCGGCAGATGCGTGATGCACACCCTTGCATCGTAGGGCGGATCACCTGAGGCCCCCGAAGGCCCCCGGTCCGCGCAGTTTGGCGTGGCGGTTGACGTCTTTGTAAAGCAGGTACCGGAACGGGCCGGGACCGGCGGCATAGCAGGCCTGCGGGCAATAGGCGCGCAGCCACATGAAATCGCCGGCCTCCACCTCCACCCAGTCCTTGTTCAGTTTGTAGACCGCCTTGCCCTCCAGCACATAGAGCCCGTGTTCCATCACATGCGTTTCCTCGAACGGGATCAGCCCGCCGGGTTGGAAGGTCACGATATTCACATGCATGTCGTGGCTGACATCCTGCGGATCGGCGAAGCGGGTGGTGGCCCATTTGCCTTGCGTATCGGGCATGGCCAGTGGTGCAATGTCCTGTTCGTTGGTCACGAAGGCCGTGGGCGCAGCGACGCCGGGCGCGGGTTCATAAAGCTTGCGCACCCAGTGAAACCGCGCCGGTGCCTGTTTCGCGTTGCGCAGCCGCCACGTGCAGCCTGCCGGAATATAGGCGTAGCCGCCCGGCCCGAGGTCATGGTCCTGCCCGTCCAGCGACAGCCACACCTCGCCATGCGTCAGGAAAATCACCGACTCCGCGCCCGAATCGGGCTCGGGTGTGTCTGATCCGCCGCCGGGTGTTACCTCCATCACATATTGGCTGAAGGTTTCGGAGAAGCCCGTCATGGGGCGGGCGATCAGCCACAGGCGGGTGCCCGACCAACCCGGCAGGGTCGAGGTCACGATGTCGGAAAACACGCCCTTGGGGATGAAGGCGTAAGCATCGGTAAACACCGCGCGGCCGGTCATCAGATGCGTCTGCGGCGGGAGGCCGCCGTGGGGGGCGTAATAGCTGGTCATGTCAGCATGTCCTTCAGGCGGATGGCGGCGATCCTTTCCACCTGCGCGCAGGCGGTCACGAATTCGGTGCCGGTGGGGTTGTTCAGGCGGGTGTGGAAGGCGGCAAGGATCGACGCCTTGGTGTTGTCACGCACCGCGATGATGAAGGGGAAGCCGTGTTTGGCGACATAGCCGGTGTTGAGTTGCCGGAACGCCGCGCGCTCGGCATCGGTCAGCGCGTCAAGGCCGGCGCTTGCCTGTTCGTGGGTGCTTTCTGCTGTCAGCCGTTTTGCCGCTGCCAATTTGCCCGCCAGATCAGGGTGGGCGGCCAGGACCCCAAGGCGTTCCGCCGGGGTGGCTGACCGGAACATGCGCGTCAGGGCATTGTGCAGCCCAACCGGGCCATCATGTGCAGGGCCAAGTTCAAGATCGAATGCGCGCTCTGCGATCCAGGGGGAATGTTCGAAAATGCTGCCGAAGCGGGTGACGAATGTGGTGCGGTCCATCCGGGAAGGCCGGTCGAAGCGTTTGGCCGGATGGGTTTTTGCCCAATGCGCGGCAATGTCGGCACGACGGGGAAACCACACGCCGTCATGTGATTTTGCATAGTCGAGGAAACGCTTCAGCCCGGCTATCTTGCCGGGACGACCGATCAGACGGCAATGCAGGCCGATGGAAAACATCTTGGGCGCACCGGCCTCGCCTTCCGCATAAAGCGTGTCGAAGCTGTCTTTCAGATAGCTGTAGAACTGCTCGCCGGTGATGTAGCCGGGAGCGGTGGCAAAACGCATGTCGTTCGCCTCCAGCGTGTAGGGGATGATCAGCTGGTCACGCGGGCCTGCTCCGATCCAGTAGGGCAGATCATCATCATAAGCGTCGGAAATCCAGTCGAACCCGCCTTCTTCGGCCACCAGCCGCACGGTGTTGACCGAACAGCGCCCGGTGTACCAGCCGCGGGGACGTTCCCCCACCACCTCGGTATGCAGGCGCACGGCTTCGGCAATCGCGGCCCGTTCCTGATCTTCGGGCATGTCGCGGTGTTCGACCCATTTCAGCCCATGCGAGGCAATTTCCCAGCCGGCGCTTTGCATTGCGGCGACCTGCTCGGGGCTGCGGGCAAGGGCGGTGGCCACGCCGTAAATCGTAACGGGGATGTTCAGGCCGGTGAACAGCCGGTGCAGCCGCCAGAACCCCGCCCGCGCACCGTAGTCGTAGATCGATTCCATGTTCCAGTGCCGTTGCCCCGGCCAGGGTGCCGCACCGGCGATGTCGGACAGGAACGCCTCGGACCCGCCGTCGCCATGCAGGATGTTGTTCTCTCCGCCTTCTTCGTAGTTCAGCACCAGCGACACGGCGATTTTTGCAGCCCCCGGCCAGGCGGCGTCGGGGGGCGTGGCACCATGGCCGCGCAGGTCGCGTGGGTATCGGGTCATGCGGCAACTCCGTGCAGGGTCTTGCTTCTGTTTAGGCATGAAGCCGTCGCTTGTGTTTCAAGAAATCCACGAAAGACCTATCGTGCAAGTGCAGTGTCGCTTTGCGGGAAAATAGGCTGCAATACTGGCCGTCACATGTCTGACAGGAGGATGCTATGGGCACGGGCCGTTTGACCACCCATGTTCTGGACACCGCGCGCGGCAAGCCTGCGGCGGGGGTTACGATCACGCTTTACCGCGTGTCGGGGATAAGCCACCGGAAAATCGCTGAAGCGGTGACCAATGCCGAAGGACGCACCGATGCGCCGATGCTGGCGGGGGCGGATTTCAAGGCAGGCAGCTATGAGCTTGTGTTCGGCGCAGGCGCTTATCTGCGCGGTTCGGGGCAGGCGGGCGAGGGGGTGCTGTTTCTGGACGAGATCCCGATCCGGTTCGGCGTGACCGATGACAGCGCGCATTACCATGTGCCGCTGCTGATTTCTCCATTTGCGTATTCGACGTATCGGGGGAGTTGATTACGTGACCCGCTGATCCGGCACCCATTGCCCGTCACGGCGCATGAATTCCGCCGAGGCGTTCAGCACGAAACGGGCGTCTTCCCCGGCCAGAACAGACTGCACCTTCACCCGGCCGGGGGTGATATCCAGCACGTTGAAGGCGTTTTCCTCTTGCCGCAGGCGGGTGGACAGGCCGGTTCCCGCTTGTACGAACAGCAACCCCGGTGCTGTGGTGAACGGGCCGACATGGGTGGTGTGGATATGCCCGCACAGCACGATGTCGGTGCCCGCATCAGACAGCGCGGCCAGCGCGCGGGCGGCACCTCGGGTCAGCGCCTTGTCGCTGCCTTCGCGGTGTTCCAGCGGGTGATGCACCACGACAATGCGGGTGCGGTCCGCCGCATCGCTGAACGCCGCCAGAACCCGCCCCAGCATCCGGCGTGAAAAGCGGCCCTGTTGCCAGACAAAGCGGTTGACCGTATTGGCGCCCACCACGGCCAGCACGTCATCACGAAATGTCGGCTCCAGATCGGCATTGATATGACGGCGGTAGCGGACCCACGGTTTGACCATCCGCAGCCAGAGGTTGTCCAAAGGCGTGTCGTGGTTGCCCGGCACGCACAGCACCGGGGCGGGCAGCCGGGCGATGAAGGCCGCAGCGGCGGCAAACTGGCTGTTGCGCGCGCGCTGCGTCAGATCGCCCGAGATGACGACAAGATCGGGCGTCAGGGCGGCGACTTCCGACAGCAGAGGTTCCAGAAGGGCAGGCGAGGTGCGGCCGAAATGCAGGTCGGACAGATGGATGACCCGCCTCATGCAGCAACCTTGTCGGCAGCGGCAGGCACCACGATATTCAGGGCATCCACCAGAATTCGGAAATCGAGCGGGGCGGGCATCCGGATCTTTTCTCCGTCAAAGGCCACATAGGGCAGCGGGTGCAGGGTTTCGATTCTGATGGTGCGCGCCGGGATCAGGTCAAGGTCGCGCCCAAGTTGCACCCGTTTCATCATCAGACGAAGTGCCAGTTGTAACAGCGCCCCCCGCGTTCGCCCCCGGGCGATGAACAGCGCAAAGGCGTCGTCGCTGATGGTGTCGGACGCATCCAGCCCGAAATGGGACAACTGATACGCTGACCGTGCGACGAAAATGAGCGGCGTTTTCACGTGGCGGGTTTTTCCGTCGATGGTCAGGCGGATGGTCATCGGGCTGCGAAAGCGCAGCAAGGTGCGGATCACCGACCAATGCGCCGCGATACGACGGCGGCCAAAGCGGCCATAAATCGCTTCCCGCTCCTTCAGGATCCTGGGGTAGATGCCGACGCTGGCATTGTTCAGAAACACCTGACCGTTCACCTCGCCCACCGATATGCGCCGTGTGCTGCCTGCCAGTATCGCCGTGGCGGCCTGTTTCGGTTCCTGTGGCAGACCAAGCCCACGGGCGAAATAGTTGAAGGTGCCCAAGGGCAGCACCGCCATCCGCGCCTGCTGGCCCACCATCGCTTGCGCCACCCCCATCACCGTGCCGTCGCCGCCAGCCGCCACGATGGTGGTAAAACCGTCGGCGATTGCCTTGCGGACGGCCACGGCCAGATCCTCGCCCGGTTTCCAGTGCCGCAATTCGGCTTGTGCGCCGAAGGCATCCAACGCTGCGCGAATGGCGGCGGCATCCCGGCTGTTGCGGCCCGAGTTGGGGTTGGTCAGCACGCAGATGGTCGGGGGAATGGTCATGGAATGCTCCTGTTTGCCGGCGCCAACGCGGTGGAAGGGAATGGGTTTCCTGCCAAGGCCGCAAAAAGCTCAGCCCAGCACCAGCCCCTTGACCGCCCGCGCCATATCTGCACGGCACAGGCCGATGATGAAATCGCCGAACAGCCGGATTTTGGGGTCGCGGAAACGGCGATGCTGGCTGAGGCAGGAAAGTTGCGTCGCAAGCGGCGGGTTGGCCGTGCACACAGGCAGCAGTGCGCCGGACCGCAGATGGTCGGCCACCTCGAATATCGGCTTCAGCACGATGCCGCGCCCGTCCAGCGCCCAGCCGGTCAGCACATCGCCATCGTCGGATTCGTAGGGGCCGGTGATCTCGAACCGGCGCGCGCCTTCGGGGGTTTGCAGGGTCCACTGAAATTCCTTCGCGCCGGGAAAACGCAGGTTCAGGCAATCGTGCCGGTCTTCCACCAGCGCCACTCCGTCCGCCGGATCGCCGCGCCGCGCGATATAGGCGGGGGCCGCACACAAAATCCGTGCACAATCGCCGACCAGACGGACCTTCAGCGTCGAATCCTCCAGCAGCCCCAGATGGAACGCCACATCCAGACCTTCCGCTGTCACATCGACATGGCGGTCCGAAAGGCGCAGGCGCACGTCGATCTGTGGATAGGCATCCTTGAACGCGGGCACATGCGGTGCGATGAACCGGCGCCCGATACCCAGGGGGGCTGCGACATAGATCGTACCGCGCGGGTTTTGCGTGGCGTCGACCACAGCCGCTTCGGCCTCGTCTATCGCCTCCAGAACCTTGCGCGCGCCGTCATAGAAGATCCGGCCGTTTTCCGTCGGTTGCAGGCTGCGGGTGGTACGGTTGAACAGCCGAACGCCAAGATGCTTTTCCAGTTCCAGGATTCGGGCCGATGCCACGGCGGGCGAGGTGCGCTGATCCCGGCCCGCCGCACTCATGCTGCCCAGTTCATAGACACGCACGAACATGCGGATGTTGTTTACATAAGACATTTGCGCAATTGCCGCAGTTTTCCAGGTGTCATTATATGGCGGTGTTTGAAAGTCTTCAGTCATTTGATGAATTAACAGAAAGGTGCGCTTCGGTATAGCCTGCCGCAAAAGAAGGAGACTGCGATGTATGATTATGCCGTGCTGTGGGAATGGGTCGAGATCGCCGCACGCTGGACCCATGTAATCACGGCTATCGCGTGGATCGGCAGCTCGTTCTATTTCATCGCGCTCGACCTTGGGTTGCGCAAGACACCCTCGCTGCCCCCTTTGGCGCATGGCGAAGAATGGCAGGTGCATGGCGGCGGCTTCTACCACATCCAGAAATATCTGGTCGCACCGGAGATGATGCCAGAGCATCTGACCTGGTTCAAATGGGAAAGCTATGCCACCTGGCTGTCGGGCTTCTTCATGCTGGTGCTGGTCTATTACCTTGGGGCAGAGCTATATCTGGTTGACCCTGATGTAGCCGACATTCCGGTGTGGCAGGCCATCGGCATTTCGCTTGCGTCGCTTGCGTTTGGCTGGCTGGCCTATGACACGATCTGCAAGACGCGCTTTGGCGATGACAATACGCGGCTTATGGTGCTGCTGTATGTGATCCTCGTCGTGATGAGCTGGGGCTATACGCAGGTATTCTCGGGCCGCGCGGCGCTGCTGCATCTGGGGGCGTTCACCGCGACGATCATGTCGGCCAACGTGTTCATGGTGATCATGCCGAACCAGCGTGTTGTGGTCGCCGACCTGAAGGCAGGTCGCAAGCCCGACCCGAAATACGGCAAGATCGCCAAGCAGCGTTCCACTCACAACAATTATCTGACGCTGCCGGTGCTGTTCCTGATGCTGTCGAACCACTATCCGCTGGTGTTTGCCACGCAATACAACTGGCTGATTGCGAGCCTTGTGTTCCTGATGGGGGTCACCATCCGCCACTGGTTCAACTCCAAACACGCGCGCAAGGGCAATCCACACTGGACATGGGCGGTAACCGTGATCCTGTTCCTTGTGATCGCGTGGCTGTCATCCGTCCCGATGAAGCCCGCCACCGAGGACGCGGCGCTGAAAGGCGCGGCGCTGCGCTATGCCTCTGCCCCCGGTTTCGACGCGGTGACCAGCATCGTGCAGGGCCGCTGTTCGATGTGCCATGCGGCGGAACCGGGGTGGGAGGGGATGTATTGGGCACCGAAGGGCGTGCATCTGGAGACCCCCGCGCAGATCGCACATGAGGCGCGGCGCATCTATATGCAGGCCGGCATCACTCATGCAATGCCACCCGCAAACCTCAGCTACATGGAGCCCGCAGAACGCGCGGCGATTGTAGACTGGTTCCGCGGTGCGGGGCAGGCAGGGCCGGCAGGATAATGCCCTTTCTGAACCCTTTCATTTTGGTCTGAATATCCCCGCCGGAGGCGTCGACAGGATGGGTCAGGAGCCTTGGCGCAGATGCTTTTACCGAAATGGACGCTATTCCCCATAGGGCACCCAGATGGTTTTGACCTCCGTCGCTTGCCGCAGGAAGGCGCGTCCCTCGGTTGTGGGGCTGAACCAGTCGCGGGCCGTTGCATTGTTGACCCACGTGCGTTTCAGGTTGGTCGCCGATTCCCGCTCGATCAGGACCGAGACGTCGGTGGATGAAAAGCTCCACACCGCGTCCACATCCATGTGCCCGGCCAGCGGTTTTGCCAGATCGGCATGCGGACCGGTGACGATGTTCACTACCCCGCCGGGCAGATCGGATGTGTCCAGCACCTGATACAGATCGGTCGCGGCCAACGGGTAGGGTTCTGACGGCACCAGCACACAGGTATTGCCCATGGCAATGGCGGGGGCCATCAGGCTGACAAGACCCAGCAATGGCGCGTCATCCGGGCAGAGCGCACCGATCACGCCGCAGGGCTCGACCATCGCCAGCGCCACACCCCGGATCGGGACCGATTTTACCGCGCCGTCGAATTTATCGGCCCAGGCTGCATAGGTGAACAGGCGCTGGATGGCGGCTTCGACCTCGGCCTCGCCATTCGTGCCCGTCATATCGCGCAGACGATGGGCAAATTCGGCCGCACGGGCCGACAGGTTTTCGGCGACGTAATACAGGATCTGCGCGCGGGCAGGGGCGGTGGTTTTCGCCCAGCCTTTCGCGGCATGGGCGGCTTCAACCGCGTTGCGGATGTCCTTGCGGTTGCCGATGCCGGCATGTCCCAGAAGTTTGCCCTTGGGCGACCAGATCGGCTGGCTGTAGCCGCCATCGGGCCGGGCCTGCTTGCCTCCGATGTAAAGCTTTGCCGTGCGATCCAAGCCTGGTGTTTCCGGGTCTTTTGGCGCGGCAACGGCGGTGATCTGCTTCAGCGGTTTGGCGGTTGCGGTGGGTTTGAGGTAGGCCAGAAGCCCTTCCCAGCCACCTTCACGCCCGAAGCCCGACTCGCGCACACCGCCAAAGCCTGCGGCGGCATCAAGCAGGTTGGTGGCATTCACCCAGACTACACCGGCTTTCAGCTTTGGTGCCACGTCCAGTGCAAGGTTGATATTCTCGGTCCATACTGTTGCGGCCAGCCCGTAGCGGGTGTTGTTGGCCAGAGCAACCGCTTCCTCCGGCGTGCGGAAGGTCATCGACACCAGTACCGGGCCGAAAATTTCTTCCTGCATCAGCGTCGATGCGGCGGACAGGCCCGAGATCAGGGTGGGCGGGTAGTAGCAGCCCGCCGGCACAGGCGTATTGGCCCGGTAAGTTTCACCCTCGCGGTTGGCGTCGACCATCGCGGTGATGGTGGCCAGTTGCACGGGGTCGATGATCGCGCCCACGTCGATGCATTTGTCCAAGGGGTCACCGATGCGCAGCCCGTCCATCCGGTGTTTCAGCTTGGCGTGGAAGCGGTCGGCAATGCCTTCCTGCACCAGAAGGCGCGACCCGGCGCAGCAGACCTGGCCCTGATTGAACCAGATGGCATCCACCAGCCCTTCGATGGCTGAATCGATATCAGCATCGTCGAACACGATGTAGGGCGATTTGCCGCCAAGCTCCAACGTCAGCGCCTTGCCGGTGCCAGCGGTGGCGGCGCGGATCTTGCGGCCGACAGCGGTTGACCCGGTGAAGGCGATCTTGTTCACATCAGGGTGGCTGACCAGCGCGGCCCCCACGGCACCATCGCCGGTGATGATGTTCAAGACGCCCTTCGGCAGCCCCGCCTCGCGCGAGATTTCGGCGAACAGCAGGGCGGTCAGGGGGGTGTATTCGGCGGGTTTCAGCACCACGGTATTGCCTGCGGCCAGCGCTGGGGCGACTTTCCACGCCAGCATCAGCAGCGGAAAGTTCCATGGGATCACCGCACCGCAAACGCCAAGCGGCTGCATATCGGGGTATTCTGCGCCCAAAAGCTGCGCCAAGCCCGCATGGTAGTAGAAATGCCGCACGACCAGCGGCACGTCGATGTCGCGCGACTCGCGGATCGGTTTGCCGTTGTCCAGCGTTTCCATCACCGCCAGCAGGCGCGCGTGTTTCTGCACCAGCCGCGCCAGTGCATAAAGGATTTTCGCCCGCGCGTGACCGGGAAGGCGCGCCCATTTCGGTTGTGCCCGGCGCGCGGCCTTCACCGCCGCGTCAAGGTCGGCATCCGATGCTTGGGTCACCTGCGCCAGAACCTGCCCCGTTGCGGGATTGCCGGTGGCGAAACGTGCCCCCGGTTTGGTGAACGCGCCGTCAATCCAATGCCCGAAAGCGCCGTTGTGCCGGGTGATCCAGTCCATCGCCTCGGCGCCGGATTCGGGGGCGGGGCCATAGGACATGGCGTCGAAAATCTCTTTGACGGTCATTTCGCTGCCCACTTGTTGTTGCTCTTCACGAGCTTCCCAGCTCTGCGCAAATTCTGCACAGCCCAACGTGCGTCATACTGCCAAGTAAAAAATAGATCGCCTGATTGCTCGATTTCGGCGGCATGATTTTGCCAAATATGCTTTGCGATGGCCAATGGCGTTACTTCTCCACCGATCTCAGTGACAGCTTCCAAAACCCAAGTATCTAAGTCAGATTTGCTTACCATGGTTTATCCCATCGCATGGCGGTTGGCGGCTGAATAGTGGCCGGTCAGGTGATGTTCCAGTTGCCGTTCAATGTCGCCCAGCAGGGACGACGCGCCAAAACGGAACAGGTCGGGTTGCAGCCACGGGTGGCCAAGCTCGTCTTTCATCAGCGCCAGATACACCAGCGAATCCTTGGCTTTGGCGATTCCGCCTGCCGGTTTGTAGCCGACCCTGATGCCGGTGCGGTCCCTGTAATCGCGGATGCAGCGGATCATGGTCAGGCTGACGGGCAGGGTGGCGTTCACCCCTTCCTTTCCGGTGGAGGTCTTGATGAAATCGGCCCCGGCCATCATGCAGACCAAAGACGCCCGCGCGACGTTGCGCAGGGTGCCAAGTTCGCCCGTCGCCAGAATCGCCTTCACATGCGCCTGCCCGCAGGCGGCGCGCATTTCCGCCATTTCGTCATAAAGCGCCTGCCAGTTGCCGGTCAGCACATGACGGCGGGAAATCACGATGTCGATCTCGCGTGCGCCGGCCTTCACCGACTCGCCAATCTCGGCCAGCCGCAGCTTGTAGGGTGACAGGCCGGCCGGAAAACCCGTGGAAACGGCAGCAACCGGAATATGCGTGCCTTCCAGTGCCCGCACCGCACCTTCCACCATGTCGTGATAAACGCAAACGGCACCGGTCGTCAGCCCGGTCATGCCCAGCTTTTCCAGCAATTCCGCCCGCACGGGCTGGCGTGCCTTGGCACACAGCCGTTTCACCCGGCCTTCGGTATCATCCCCCGAAAGCGACGTCAGGTCTATCAGAGAAATGGCCTTGCACAGCCATGCCGCCTGAAAATCCTTCTTCACCGACCGCCGCCCCGGCAGCGTTGCCGCGCGCCGCTCGATGGCCGATGTATTGGCCTGCACCGACGCGACCCAATCCAGATCAAGCGGCATCCCGGGATTGCGGGGATGGGCGAGTTGCGGCAGATGGGGGGTCTGCACCTGCACGGGTGAGATGTGGGTCTGCAACGCTGCCTCCAGCCGGAATGACGCCGCAGGTTTGCACGGGCAGGGGGGCGGGGCAAGAGAGGCCGGCTTCAGGCGGCGGTATTTTTACCGGGTGGTCAGAAAATTGCCTATGGCGCGGGGTCTGTGGAGGTCAGCTGCGGCTCGATCGGGGCTTCGGCCCCGGCGAAGGTAGCCCAGTCGCGGGCGGTTCCGGTATCAGGCAGATCTGCGGCGGTCATCTCTCTGTGCATGTGCGTTTTTGCGACGAAATTGGCGGTGATGGGCGCCGTCAGGAACAGGAACAGCGCGATCAGCAGTTCGTGCCAGCTTACCGCACCTTGCGTTGCAAAATACAGCATCGACGCCAGCAGGACGCCACCGACGCCCACTGTCGTCGCCTTGGTCGGTGCATGCAGGCGGGTCATCATATCGGGCAGTTTCAGCAGGCCGAAGCTGCCGATCAGGCCAAAAATTCCCGCGATCACCAACAGGGTGGCGATCAGGATTTCTGCGATCAGGGGCATGGCGACCTCATTCGATGATGTTCCCGCGCAACATGAACTTGCAATAAGCGACGGTGGAGACAAAGCCGGTCATGGCGAGCAGCAGCGCCGCCTCAAAGTTGATGCCGCTGCCCTGCCGGATGCCAGACAGCACCACCAGCGCGATCATGTTGATGACCATCGTATCCAGTGCCAGCACCCGGTCCGGAACGCCGGGAGCGCGGGCGATACGGTAAATGTTGAACAGCAACGCGATGCCGAAACAGCCTAAGGCAAAGTTCAAGGCAATCGGGATCATGCGAATATCCTTAGAAGGCGGGCCTCGTAGCGGGCCTTGATGGCGTCGCGCACGGCGTCCGGGTCCGGTGCGTGCAGGCAGTGTACCAGCAGCGCTCGCCCGTCGCCCGAAATATCGGCGGTCACCGTGCCCGGGGTCAGGGTGATGGTGCCGGCCAGCACGGTAATCGCCTCGGGCGAAGTAAGTTCCAGCGGCACGACGATCCATGCGGATTGCAGCCGGTCGCGCGGCATGAACACCACGATCTTCGCCACCGCGATATTGGCCACCAGAATATCCCACAGCACCACGAAGATATAGCCCACAATGGCCGCAGGATTGCGCAGGATCGGGCGGTTCGGCCAATAGGCGGCGGTCAGCAGCGGAATCAACGTGCCAAGGATAACTGCCATCACCAGACTGCCCAGCCTGGTGCCGTTCACCAGCAGCATCCATATGACAATCAACAGCAGGGTCAGATAAGGATGCGGGAACAGGCGGCGCATCAGCGATCCCCCAGGGCATGGGCGTTGATATAGGCGGCACGGTCGTAAAGCTCGGACGCCGTCGCCTGCATGTAATTCATGACCGGGCCTGCGAAGATGGTCAGCACGGCAAGGGCCGCCAGCAAGGCAAACACCGCGACGAAGGCAAGCGGTTCCGCCCCGTGTTCAGCCGTGTGTTCAGCCGCGTGTTCAGCCGCGTGTTCAGCCTCCGCAGGGCTGGCATGCGATTTCCAGAACAGCGTGCTGCCCGCCCGTGCCAGACCGATGATGGTGATCAGCGAGGTGGCAAGGACCGTGGACCAGATCACGGCCATGCCTACTCCAGCCACGGTCAGATCGCGCACCGCGTCAAGGATCAGCAGCTTGCCCAGAAAGCCCGACAGCGGCGGCATCCCCGCCGTGGCAATCGCTCCGGCAAAGAACAGTGCCGCGATCAGCCCCTGTTGTGCTATCGGCGGCAAGGCGTGGCGCAGGCTGTCATCCGCGCGCCGTGCCTGCACAAGGTCGGCAAGAAGAAACAGCGTCGCCCCGGCAAGGGTGGAATGGACAATGTAAAACAGCGCCGCTGCAGTGCTTTCGGGTGTGAAGCCGGAAATTGCAATGAACAGCGTGCCCATTGACGCGATGGCCGCAAAAGCCACCAGCCGCGCAAGGCTGCCCGCCCCCAGAATACCTGCCGCCCCGACCGCCAGCGTCACCAGTGCCGCGGGCATCAGCAGATCGGCGAACAGGGTGCCCGTAGCATCCGTCTGCGGCGGGAAGATCAGCGTGTAGATCCGCAGCACGGCATAGGCGCCTACCTTGGTCATCACGGCAAACAGCGCCGACACCGGGCCGGGCGCCTGCGCATAGGTATTCGGCAACCAGAAATGCATCGGCACCAGCGCGCCCTTGATGGCAAACACCAGGAGCAGCAGCACCCCCGCCACGCGCAGCAGGGCGGCATCGCCTTCGGGCAGATCGGCAATTTTCACCGCCAGATCGGCCAGGTTCAGCGTGCCCGTCACAGAATAGAGCGTGGCCAGCCCAAACAGGAACAGAGTCGATCCCACAAGATTATAGGCCACATACTGCACCCCCGCGCGCAGCCTTTTCGCGCCGCCGGAATGGATCATCAACCCATAGCTGGCAATCAGCAACACCTCGAAGAACACGAACAGGTTGAAGGCATCGCCGGTCAGGAAGGCACCGCAGATCCCCATCAGCTGAAACTGGAACAGGGCGTGGAAATGGCGGCCCCGCGCGTCCCATCCGGTGCCCACGGCGTAAAGCTGCACGATCAGCGCCAGAAACGCCGTCAGCGTCACCATGATCGCGGCCAGCCTGTCCAGCACCAGAACAATGCCAAAAGGCGCGGGCCAGTCGCCAAGGAAATACACCTCGGGTGGGGCGGTGGACGCCGCCACCAACAGCGCCACGGCCACGGCGAGCACCGCCCCCGTTGCCGCAAGCCCGAACACCCGCTGCAACAGCAGATCGCGCCGCATCGCCAGCACGATCAGCGCGCCGATGACGGCGGGCAGCATGACGGGGGCAATGATCCAGTGGTTCATCGCCCGCCCTCCGTATCATCCGGGGCTTCGTCGATCCGGTCCGATCCGGTGGACAGGAACGCGCCAAGGGCCATCA
>Ga0105050_10000484_pt1 | contig 61724 bp, 72 predicted proteins | sample FRY01_FD_78088 | JGI IMG/M metagenome (GOLD analysis project Ga0105050, IMG submission 78088) | Freshwater microbial communities from Lake Fryxell liftoff mats and glacier meltwater in Antarctica - FRY-01 | ecosystem: Environmental > Aquatic > Freshwater > Ice > Glacier meltwater ...
ATTCTCATTACGATGATAGGTGCCCATGAAGGACTCACCCAACCCGGTCAACGCACGGTCTAACCCTTCACCACGGTTCTTTTCTTTTCTCTGGTGTTTCTTTGCTTCATCTTCGGAACTTTTCACCAACCATGGGTGCTTGTAGTTCTTTGATGCATAGTGTGCAACCATTCCCGATTGGTGTCCAAGGTCGCCGTATGCCTTACGGATATACTTCTTCAGGGTTGGCTTGCTCAATTCGTCAAGCTGTTCAACCTCTTTGTTCTTTTCAGTGAAGACTAATAGACTATCGATTGGTCTCTTTGACCCATCTTCTTGCACGGTGACCTCTTCCGCGAATTGTGCGTGTTCATGATCGTGAATTTGCTTCTTTGACCAACCCATCTTGGCAAGGTGTGCTCTGGCTTCATCCTTGGTTTGTCCACCCATGATACTCACGCCCACATCATTCATGCGAAGTGTTTTCTTGGCAATAGCTGTCTGGTGATGATGGGCAACATCGCCTCTTATGGGTCGTCCTTCGTTGAGCATATCAGTCTCCTTAATATATCCGCGCTTTCGGGCAAAGGCTAAGGTTGCCGCTTTACGGCTCGCCTCAAGATCCTGTGCTGCGGATTCTGGTTCTGGTTTCTTTGCAACTTTCCTGTCAGTACTCTTCATACCTAAGCGTAGAGCAAGTTGTTTTTCCTCTTTGAGCTTACCCTTGAGCGAGTGTGCGTTCTCCCACTCCTCATTCACTTCTGGTGTTTCCTCCGAAGCCCTGGGTCCACGCATAGGGAGCCACGATTCTTTTTTCATGGAAACTTCTTGCCCACCATGAATATCCTTGATATGTGAATGGACTCTGGCTGCTTCTTCGGGGGTCAATGAGGCATTGTTGTGTTGCACATACCCAGGCGACACCACGATTGCATGTCTTATGGATTTCTTTGAACCACCCGACTCATAGGAATGGGGAACCACATAGCTCTTGCCATTGATCTGACCTGTATAATGAAGGTCTGTCTTTGTGGCACGTTGGAATTTTGGGACAAATTCCTCAGCAAGTTCTTTGAAGGATCGCATTACTTGTTTCCCCTCAACACTTGCTTGAGTGTTTTCTTTGGAACACTCGTAGAGAGTCCACCCTTGCTCATATCGTTGGTTTCAGAGGGACCACCACCCAGGATAGGTCCCCCTGTTTCCATCGTATCGACTACCGGCGAACTTTCTTGGATTTCTTTGGAACTTGAAACGACCAATCCTTGTCGAAATCTGTGAAAGTCTTTTGGACCTTGCGAACCTTCTTGGCTGGTTTCTTCTTGGACTTCTTCTTGACAGTCTGCAAGGTCAACGAAACCGCTGTGGTTGGCCAAGTTAGATCGATCTCCTCTATGTCCTTGAAAGGCGTCACTGAAGTATTGTTTGGCATCAATTTCTCTAACCATTTCAGTAGTCCCATGATCCATATCCTCCATAAAAAGTTCTGTGAATTCTTCGTTGAGTTTCTTCGCTTCTGATTTTGTATTGTTCAAGTCGTGAACTGTCTCTACCTTCTTCACTGGGGGCTTGAGGGCCTTCTGCTTTTCAATCAAACGATCATGTAAGGTATAGTGAGTCACACGACCATCTTTACCATATCGCCCATGACCCATGTATTTGAGTCCAAGCCCATCAGCTTCGCGCTTTGCTCTTGACTCTGGATGGGGAGGAATGACATTCGCTTGTTGCTTGGTATTGCCCACAGGCATCTTTGCCAACTTACCCATATTGGTATGAATCCACTGTTGGGCTTGGGCAGACTTTACTGGTGTCTGGGCGAACTTACGAACAGTCTTATGTAGACCATCCAGTTCAGCACTCTTCTGTGAGTGAACCTCAGGGTCCGTGTTGTGCCTCAAGTCCTCATCGTTATTGAATTCGTGGTAGTGTTCTCCCCCGAATAGCTCGGCAAATTTGACTCGTGCATCTTGCGCTTCGCGCCATTTCTCAGAACGGATTTTCTCAGGGATCATACGACCGCCGCGCTGTCCTCGTTCCACGTTGCGGTTACGGCTGACATTATCTGAGGCGTCCACGAAGATCATCTTATTATCATAGCCTAGCTCTGATAGCATATCCTTGAGCTTCTTTAATTTGACATGAGAGGCGCCTGTGCTGTTGATGATCAACCCATTGCGACCGTGGATGGCGAGGCGCTGGCGAAGTTCAGTCATAGACTTTGCTCTGTCACGGACCACATTACGGCGTTCCTGTTCATGCTCAGGCATTTTCTTATCGAGTGAGGCTTTGGCCATCAGATGCTCAAGGGCTTTGTCAGAATTGATTTCCGTAAAACCATGTCCCTCAAGTGCTTTCTTCAGGACGAAATCTTTTCCTGATCCTGGGGCTCCTGCCAAGAAGACGGCTTTGAAAATACTAGCATCATGGACACCTTCGGAGAGGTAGTCCATATTGTCAGTTTCTTCTTTCAAGGATTGACCCTTTCGAACTTCATCATAGAGTTCCTTGGCATGTTCATGTTTGACATGGCTCGGAACACCTTTTTTGAATTCTGCAAAATTCCCTTTAGTAGCATGATCGCGCATTTTGCTCGCAGACATACCTTCTGTGCCTTTGGCGTTGTCATCCCGCTTTCCAGCAGAATGTACGGTGATGGACTTGAACTTATAGCCATTGCCATCTTTATCAAAATGACCGTTGTACTTGTTTAAAGAATCCTGGAAGTGTTTGACTCGATCATCGCCAGCGACGACATGGAGGTGGAGTACACCCTCTTTGTGTGCATTGGCTGCATGATGGAAAATTGTCGGTAGTTGTTTGTCGGCAGCGACGATGTTGGTCTTAGGAAAGAAACGCTGGGCGTGTTTGATCTTTTGACCTTGCGAGAGTGGATTCTTCTTGGGGTCTACAGAATTACTGAGGACAACCGAATGGGTTGCCTTGTGTGTTTGGGCAATTTCGTGAACTTTATCAACAAGTTTTGCGTGACCTGTGGTGGGCGGGTTGAGTCGCCCATAGGCGAGCACCGCATGTTTTTCTGTGGCTTCAGTTATTTCGAGAAAAGAACGCATGAATAGCACCCTCTACAGGTGGAAGTTATTGTTTCCGATCAACTATTTATACGTCTTTTGATTTGTCCTACAGAATCAGAACAAACTCCCGTCACCTGAAAGTGGTTTATGTACTTCGGAAGATCCTCTAGCTTCATCCATTGCTCAGGAAGAACAATGACTGCATGGGAACCATAAGGACTCTTTTCTGGATAACACCAAATATCATACCAACTTGTGAGGGCGTAGTCATCTGTCTGGTGGAAAAAGAATCGGCACTCTGGTGCATACTCTCTCATGAGGTACAAGGCTCTGGCATTCTTACAATGCACCCAGAGATATTGAATCCGCGTTACCAAGAAGTCAAAGTTGATATGATGTGTGGGGCTATCGTGGCCCAACCACAATCCAAATTGACCTTCTTTACCCCACACATCCACCTCGACATCATAGCCAAGGCGGATTGCGAGGTCGATATAGTCAAGCGTGTTCTCTTTTTCTCTGTTGATGCCTTCGACGTTGCCCCTATGGGCGATCAGCCTTACAGGGGTTTCTGACATCGGACCCAGATCCATTGTGGGTGTAAGTCATGGCAAGGTTCAGTGAACACATGCACAAACCCGGTGAACCCATTATCCTCAATGTCCTTCTGAAGATCCTCAACTCGCTCAACGCGCACATCAGGGTTATCGGTTCCATCGTAACCGTGGAAGTAATCGACAGAGTGATTGTGTCCAGGACCATAGCCCATCTGGAAGGTGAAAAATCCACCCGGCTTCAGGACGCGCAAGAATTCCTTATAGAGGTCCAATCTCCATTCACGACAGGAAATGTGCTGCATACAGATCAACGAGAATACCACATCATAGGTTTCATTCTCAACCTGTGGCAAGGAGTGTCCATCAGTGAGGTAGAGCAATGGAACTGGAACACCAGCGGCACCCAAATTCAAAGGCACCTTCGAAAGAATGCCAGGCGAACGATCTGCTCCGTCGATTCGTGCAAACCAACCATTGAACTTGATAAGGTTTCTTCCAGGACCACACCCATACTCTAAAGCGAGGGTGTTCTGCTTGACGGGGATACCTCTGAACAACAATTCCTCGTTCTTATCGGCATTGTGTTCATTGTACCATCCCACAACTGGCTCTCTGTTTTCCAGGGTCCACTGTGCGGCTTCACGTTCCAACAATTTCAAAAAGTGTTCTGACATCAATCCCTCCAATATATAATATCGATCTCGGAATTATCCTGGTGCACATAATCAACTCTGTGCTTGAACCCCACACTATCAAGGAACGCCATCATACTCACATAGGTGTTGTCAACATCAGTTATGTAGACAGGCACCTGATACGTCACTTCGCAACGGCCGCGCCGGAGATTCTGAATCCTGTCGCCCATACTCTTGAGTGCCAAGAGGTCATTGCCTTGACAGTCGGACCACATGTAGTCAATGTGATCAATATTATATAGGTCTAACAATGTGGCGAAGTTGATGGTGTGGACAGTGATCTGTCCTGTCATACCCTTCTGGTATTGCCAATGCTTTTGCAGCGGGGTGTTGAGGAGGTTGGGGTGGAGTGGGTAGAGGCTGTTGATACCACGCTCATGCTCCATGATATTGAAGGTCTTGATTGCATCCTCGGTGTGGACCGCGAAGGGCCACAGAATGACACGAAGATCACCTGAGAATCGCTGTACGAGGCGAGAGAACAATACTGGGTCCGGTTCTGCTGCATACAACCTATCGGGATTATGTTCGGCGAGTAACCTTGCAGTGTCATCGCCATTGTTTGCACCGAGTTCCACAACGATTTTCATAATTTATTCTCCCCATGTCCAAGAAGTTTTTCCAACGTAAAACGAGCAATTGACTTAGAGAGTTCTTCAGAGCATAATGGTGTCAATTCCTCTACCACATCTTCGCCCATGGGGTCGGTTAAAATCCCACCCTCACGGTCTCCAAAATCGAATCTCAGTTCTGCCCGATTCGGTAGACGAGTTATACTCACACTCAAACCCGTTATTGCGCAAAAATTCTGGTACAAGACTTTGGGCATAACCTTCGAATCCCCTCATCGTATAGACACACACTCGACCGCGTTGCACCCGATCAACCATGCTTCCAAGACTCTCAAGACACATCTCATCCCTGAAGGGTGCATCGATTCGAAGATAATCGATTTTCTCAATCGAGTATAATCTCATGAAGGTATCGAGTCGTATTGTCCAGACCATCCTAAATGCAGCACCTGGTTGCCCCCAAGGTGGTTGTAGAGTACTCTGACCATCGGGCTGTTCAAACAATGGCTCTTGGTTATCTCCAATATCCACAGCGAACGGAAGAACAGTGAGCCTAGAATAGGACTGCGACTTTACATACAACTCTTGAAAGTTATTGACATCAGGTTCGAACGCATACACCAATGCCTCAGCATCAGTGAGGAAGTTGAATGTTTCAATTCCCTTATGGGCGCCAACCTCTACGATAGTTGTCACGTTCATGCATCCTTTGTGATCATCCAAAACCGTCGCTGCCCCTGTCGGAAGACTCCGCTGTTTGTTTCTAACCAATCATAATAATGTGTGCCATGTGAGGAGCCGGCAGGAATATTCAAACTGGACGCATCGTAACGGGTCCAGCTTGCGCCGAGTGATTCAACGTGTGCCTGAAGATTGTTGGCTGACATAACCGTTCCAATGCGATTCACGGCATGGTCATATTGATCCATCTCATTTTTCTTCTGTTCATAGGTAGGATCTGACAAATCAATGATCTCTGTTTCAAGGCACACCCTGGGGGCAACCAGAAAACAATGTTCCAAATCCTGTTTCCAGTTGTCTAGGTGATAGAGCAATCCCCAATGAACGATCAAGTCGAAATTTCCTGGGACAGTCCATGCAGTGTCGTGGTCCACAAGATAGGCTTCGTATCCGTCCCCTATGAGGAAGTCCACAAAGAATTGGCGACCATCGGTAAATGCGACCTGAGCACCCAACTTCTCAATGAGTCTACCGTTGTTGCCATGTCCACACCCCACATCGAGGACACGCTTGCCTGGAAACCAGCCTGCGCCTAGCGCAACAGTCAACGCTTCGACCCGGGCCCGGTTCCACTCATCCATCATCCCATGCTGAAAAAATTCATCTTTTGTTCTCAACGCATACTCCTTTCGTATCGGATATCATAAGCTGTGATACCATACTTAGTAGTCGCCCACGGGTACCAATCTATTTCTTCAATGTTTGGAAGATAGGTTGTGGTGACTGGTGTATTGTTATTGAGCACATGTCCCCATTTTTCCTTGAAAAAGGATTGGGCGCCCAAGAGGACACGATTCTTTTCCTGGGTCTTGATTCTCTCCATGTGCCAATGCACATTCTCATAATTGGCATCACACGCCTTACTCTGGAGCTCGGTGCGAATGGCACTCCTCACCCCTATAGGATTGTGTATGTGACCCCAATCATGGGTGTCTTCGATACTCATCCGTGTTCTGTCATACCCAGAATGGAATACCCGTTTCATGAAGTCGGCATCCCCGCAATACGGAGAGGAGAATCGCTCATCCCACCAACCAGACTTCTTGAGGACATCGAGAGTGAGATAGTAGAACTGATCACCCGCTGGTCCCCAAATGAAATCATATTGCTTTCTCCATTCCCTCAGCCAGGTGGCAAACTCAGGATGGACAAAGGTATCATCTTGTATGCAAGCAATACCCGCGGTCTCACTCTTCTGTAGGGCTTTCAGAAATACACTGTTCCAACTTCTCGCATTCCAGCAATTCGACTCATCGGTGTTCAAGCTGTTGACTACCGTTCGATCCAAGTAACTCTTCGACTCATCGGTGTATTCTACAACAGAATGGTTGGACATCACATTCGAACGAATGCCTTGACGCCCCAGACCTGTCACAAGACGATTGAGTGCTACTGGTCGATTGAAGGTGAGAATCCAAACTGACACATCATCCATTGATCAAACCCCACTTCTTGATTGCTTCATCATACTCTGTACCATATGTATGATCGATTGCTTGGCGCATAGCTTTGCATCCCGCGGTCGTGCCGCGCGGATGTCCGTGTATTGCTCCACCAGTATTAGCCAAGTAATCATTTCCCACATGCTCGGTAATATGGTTGACCAAGCCGGCGTGCATACCACAGGAAAGTCCTGGAATGACATTGTTTGTTTGCAGCATTTTCATTAGAATATTGAGTTGTGTTTCTTCATCGGATAGATAGCCGCCATACATGCCCGCATGAAGGGAGTCAACGCCGGCAAGTGCAGCCAATTGGCACATCACATACCAGCTAATTCCAAACGCATTAGCATGGTGCGTGATAGCCTTATCACCACTCTTCTGATAGTGTAGGTATATAGGGAGGTCAAGTCGGCGTATGGAATGATACACACCAAGACCACTCCAAAAATTGATATGGACTCCATTGCCACCTTCAGAAGCAATGAATTTTACGCGACTTTCTATTACATGAGGATCTCCGTTGATTGAAAAGCAATACTTGACTGCTCTGCCACAGTTCTGAATGTAGTTGGAAATCAGGGGTACCCTATCAGCTAAACTACAGAACTGTGGGTTCGATAGAATCTCGTCTTCCTTGATGAAATCTACACCACCGTCAACCATTTGCTTGACCATCTCAAGTAATCGCGCAGGAGAGAGTCCCGTTTTCGGCTTGACAATTCCCCCCATAAATGGCTTATCGAATTGCTGATTGAATGCGCGTAACCCTGAGATACCATATTTTGGGGTATGGAAATGCTTGCGTACTGACTGAGGAATTTTCAGGTCGATGACCCGTGAACGAGTGATATGGTCGATGTCTGCTTGACCACCAGAAATCTGACACATCAAATGGGCAATGCCATCGCCATCCCAATCTGTGTTCTCAACAGCGAATGCAATGTCAACGAAACCCTCCTTGGCATCTTCCAGCGTGGTTGACAACACCAAACACGAGTGTCGTTCAAACATCTCATCTGTTTCCCATGAATTGCGCTCATTGGGATTCCCCATACTCTGACCAATGGCTAGATCGTATGCCGCCTTCTTCAGGCTGATCGTACTGGACATGTGATAGGTGACAATGAGATATTTCTCTGGATCGACGGATTCGCGAAATGGATCAAACATTATATTTGTCTCCTATTATGGAAGGGACTTTCACAACAACAATGGTGGTATCCTCGTGGACATCACAATCACTCACTTCATCTTTCTCGAAAATAAAGATATCCCCAGGCACTAACAAACGACCATTGCAGGTCATCGAGCCGACCACAAACACGTTCATCTCTTCTACGAGGTGATGATAGTGCAATGGTATGTAGGCACCTTTCTTGTGGTGCATGACGGAGATCTCAAAGTCCTTGGTTCGAAGTAATGAAGGTTCGAAGTCACCGATGATCCACCCATTCTTGAAGCGTTCAATCCTATCCATTCTCATGTGGTGTGATTCCTCAAATAATAATCCAGGTCCGTTGGGGTACCCAGTGACCACATTCTCTCGACGTTCTTTACACGAATCTTTGCACCGTTCTGAATGGCTTCATTATACACAGGGCACACATAGAATTCATTGTTGACGCGAATGTTCTTTTGAATCATCTGTTCGGCACAATTCACATAATCCGCACCGTGAGCCCAATAGTACAATCCAACGGTCGCATTATCAGAGATAACTTTCTTCTCTGCAACTTCACTCACAAATCCTTGGTCATCTACCTTGGCAAAAGAATACTGGGGATGGACAGACTTGAAGGTGATAATTCCCCCAGCAATACCATCAGCCGAAAACGCATACAAACACTCATTCGAATTCCACTCAACACATTGGTCGGAATTGGCAATGAGAATCGGGTTCTCGTTATTGATCAAATCTTTAGCCTTCAGGACCGTGCAAGCTGCACCCTCTGTGACACCATCCACCTGTACGATATCACACCCTGGGGAAATCATGTTGAGCATGTAGCGCAACTGATATTTCTCATAATGATCCTTCTGTACTATGAATATGTAGTGTGCATCAATATTGAGGCTTTCCTTCACGACTTGGATCATGGGGCGTCCATTGACCTCAATGAGAGGTTTTGGGAAGGTGTACCCAGCAACAGCAAAGCGTGAACCGTGACCTGCCATAGGCACAACCACATTCAACTTCTTATCGCGCCAAGGAACAGAGGTCCGAACCACACCCCTGAAGTAGTCTACGATTGACTCCCCAAGTTCAATGGTCACATCTGAAGAGTTTGACACTGGGATGAGGTGGGCACCTGACGCCAGAGCACCTTCCCTACCGATGTGACTATCTTCAACAATAACGGTGTTGTATACGTCCGTCCTCATGGCGACCATACACTTCCAATACATTTCAGGAAAGGGTTTCGGATTCCCGACATCTTCATTACTGACAAAGTAGTTCACTTGTGGCATGACGCCGAGCTGGCATAATGCCAACACGAGTGTCTGTCGGATGCTATTGGTCGCCACAGCGATTCTGATACCCTGCATTTGAAGAAGGTGAAAAATCGTTTGGAGAGCTGGACTTGGTTTGATACCCTCATAGAGGTGGATCGTGTGTTGCTGTTTCGCTTTCCAGATTTGATCATAGGACGTTGCTGGCAATCCCTTCTCCTCAGTGAGGAGAAGAAGCTTCTTTGTTGTAGGCAAACCATCATACTTCGAAAGATGTTCCTCCCACGATATGACGGCCGCGGGGTAGATCTGTTCAATCGCTTGATTGAGCGCGGCGAAATGCAGCATTCGACTGTCGATCAACACACCGTCCAAATCAAAAATAACCAATTTATTTTTCATGTTGTGCTTTCCCCACTTGAGATTCGCTTCGTCCCCATACTGGCGCAAACCACTGAAGGAACATTACTAATGATGGTTGAGTGCGAGTGTGGATATCTGGGCACTCTTCTTTTGTGGGTTTAGGTGTTATCACGGTGTGCCTTATTGTGTCTCACGAATGCACCTGGATTGCATCGGATGATTGCCTTGTCCCTGATTCGCAAACTCCACTCAACATCTTCGGGTGAACCTGGGGGCATTGCTTCATTGATAGGATTGGCTCTGAGTAAGTCTCGCATCACAAGAAAATAACCACCACTGACATACTGATATTTAGTCTGATCCCAAACGTCATAGTCCAACGAATGATACCGCGGAAGTGTTGGATGATCCCACAGCACCCAGTCTGTGAAATGACGCTTGCCGTTTAGAAGGATTTGGGGGTTCGAACAAACATCCCACCCACCACCAAATTTCCTGTAGGCTTCGTACCACTCTGGATTGAAGAGGTAGTAGTCATGAAGCAAGACGAGTGTTTCATTCTCTGCCACCTTTGCTACAAGATTCTTCTTCCTGGGCAACCAACCATTCGAAAGAATAACCTTTGCCCCCAATCCATCCAAACTATCTGAGGAAGCATTATAGCTGCCAGCAATGATGATCTCAACCTTGGGAATTTCTAGAGCCTTGATCGATTGCACGACCTCTGACAACCTTGTGAGATTGTCCCCTATCGTCATAATTCCAAACGTCATCATGCAAGGACCACCAGAATATCATTGACAGTATGCTTCACAAGATGTGTAGAAATGACATATTTCTGTGCCTCAAGCAAGTGGGTTCCGTTGATAGACTTGAATGAACGAAGATACGCTTCCAATTCCCCTTGTGTGGTATAGGTCGAACCATATTCGCGCATAAGTTCCGCACCGGCGATATCGCGAGCGACCCATGGTGTCATGTTGAGCATCGACTCAAGCAAGACCAATCCAAAGCCTTCTGTGTAGCTGTTGAGTATGTACAAGTCGGCGTCTAGGAGCGCGTCAAGCATATCCTGTCGGCTATCGAACAGGAAAGGCTTCACAAATTCTGTCTCTTCTGGCATAAGGTTGTGCCGATTGTCGTATCCTGTGAGAACGAGGGTGACATCTTTACGACCAACCTTATTGAACGTATCAACCAATTCTCCAAACGCTTTGTTGGGCCAGTAACCACCAGAGGACAGGAACATATAGGGGGTGTTGATCCCATAGAGGCTGCGGAACCCCGGTCGACCAACAGAGGAAGCCCTATTGATACCATGTCTGACTCTCACGGCACGATCACCCGCTTTCCAATCTTGAACATGTCTCCAATCAGCCAATGTCGAGCATCCGAGATAAGCAGATCGATGGAGCGCACCGACACAGACCTGTGAATTTGAAGGTAGAATGAGCATATAGAGTACAGGACCACCGAGTTCTTCGGCGCGTTCCAACACAAAATTCTGGACACCAACATCTCCGCCATGAACCACGATCAAATCCCACTTGTCCTTGAGGATCATGGGTTCTGAGGTGACGATGATTCCATTCATGTCACCTTTGTGCTCCCCTGCAAACACCACGACATAGTGACCGCGGGACATCATCTCTTCTGCCATATCCTTTGTGTATTGCTCAGAGCCACCAGAATAACCATAGCGATGAACCACAAAGAGAATACGCCTCAGTTTTTTTGACTGGGTGAGCATCAGAGCCTTGGTTGCTGGCGAAGGCTCCATAGAATCTCTAGGCATTTCTGCTTCAATCATGCGTAACACCTTTCCACTGCTTCTGCCACTTCTGGAACCCTGTCCCATTGGTGAACGATTGTGTAAGGGGTGCCAGTTGGATTCACCACCATGCCGGTCTCTGCGTTAAACGAGGGTAACGCTTCAGTGAGGAACGGGCGATACGCATCAATCTTCCTGGGGTCCATCATGGTACCCAGTTGTGCGGCCCACGTCTTTTCGTGAGTGGCGATTTCAGTGATATGGTCATAGACTGCGGTGGATATGAGAAGGTTGAGTGCTGCTTGGTCTGGTCCCCCACCGCCAGGCACTTGTTGTGTTGTGCCGTGTGAAAGAAGATAGATTGTCTTACTCAAACCCATGAAGGTATCGAATTGACCGGCGAGCACACCCGCATTGACAATGGTGTTCTCTTTGTGACGCTCGTACATGAGAGGACCGAAGGATTTGAGAAGGTTGTTTGCTCCCCAAGGTTCATGCTGGTAAGCAATACCTTCTGAGGAGAGGACGAGTTCATGAGAACGGAGGTAGGAATGATCAAGGTAGTCTGAAGGATTTTTCTGGAAAATCACATCACGAACATCAGTTGCTACCACATAGCGAATTCCTGCACGGTTAGCAGGATTGTCCAGCATGAGGTAGTAATGAAGGAAGCGGTCGACCACGATAGCAAAATCTTTGTTTGGGTATGTGACACGTCTATTTTCATCATCCTTGGAAAAGGCAAGGATCGAATACCCACGCTTTTCAAGTTCTCCCAAGGTGTCATAATCAACATTATAGGCAAGCACAGACTTGATGCCTGTGTATCCCGAACGATCAAGGGAGTTCACCCAATGTTTGATCTGATCCCAATTATACCCTGTAATAGCACCGATCACGAGGTCTTTCATAGTAACTCCATAACAAAAGTTGATCTACTCAACGCTGATATTTAGTCCTCTTACTTGGTCCAATTCTTCGCAATGTTGAAATTTGCATGGCTAAATTGCAAACGATCAACAAGCTTCACGGCATTTCCTATTCTATCAACAGCCACAAACCCTTCCGGCGCGGTTGCCACAAATCCATCACCTGTCTTGAGGAAGGTCTGAGTACCTTGAACCTGCCCTAGTTTATTAACGATCACAAGTTTAGCATAGACGAGGGTGTTTGTCAAGTCAAAAATTTGCTTCAAGTCAGATCGGTGATCTCGAAAGAATCCCAGTATGGTTGTCTTCTCTTGGGTACGCTTGCGCTTGGTTTCGGGTTGCTTCGCTTCTCCAATGGATGCCGTCATTTTTATATCCAACCAACGAATAAAGTCATTGGTATGTGCCGTTGTGTTATCAATGGCTGTTCCCGCTCTGACCTTTGTGTTATTGAACTGTTTGACCCAACCGCGGAACGTCTCATTCAAGGAAATCTGATTCAGGATCTTACCATTGATTGCTCGTAAGGCTACCGAGGCTTGTGTCAATAGCGCACCAAGGCGCTCTGTTTCAGAGGCGGTGAAGGTTGCCGTACCCGATTGATCAACCAACGAGGCATCACGGAACCAGACATCTTTAGAGTGAGTCAAATATCCTATATCGATGTTGAATGAGGATTTCAGGGTTGCCATGGTCTTACCACGATACTCAGTGTGGAACACAATACCAATCTGTGCTTTCAGGATTGATTGAGCAAGAGCCGTCTGATTCAGTGGAATGGCATAGGTGATAGTGTTGGGGGTGAATGTGATATACTTCTCCCCTGCAATAATCTGGGTATGAAGGTCACCCTTCGAGAACATCATGTCGCCCTGCAAGATACCCTTGATGCCGAGTTTTGGCAAGTATCGTAGACATAGAATAAGCTTGCTACGCAAACCTTCTCCCTCGTGATTCTTGAGAATATCTGCTTCGGTGTAGTTCAGTTTAGCTGCCTTGGAGAAGACACCCTTGGTGCCCACGAAAAATTTTCCATTCTCTGGATTGATACCACAAATCACCGCGGGCGCTCCGTCCCACTTTATCGTGACATTGATAGGCTTCTCAACATGCCCCGAAAGCATAGCTTTCAGTGAATATAAAAATTCAAGGGCTTCGTGGGCGCCTGCAAGCCCACGATTGAGCACCTGATCCTCCAGGTGCTCCAAGTGAAGATTCTTACCCTCTTTTGATTCATTGAGATTTTTAAGACTAAGCATCTTATTCCTTTTATCCTGTTTTTGCTTTTACGTCCATACCCAACGTCTCGCTGGTGACGTTCATATAGTTCTTGGTGCGGAGTGCTACCCAATAATTATATTCCTTTTCGAAATTGACCATGGAATAGAAACCATAACGAATGGTTGTACCGTGTATATGAGCCACTGCATAGGCGATACGACGCTTGCGTAGAACCTGATCATAGAACATCGAATAGTAGTTGTGTTTGGTTTCGCTATCAGGTCGAGCACATTGAATGAGAATCTTCTCACATACGGCACCTAAATTTCCTGCCGTGAAGTTTGCCTTTACTGCTGCGCCCTGCTTTCCAAGGTTGCCATTCAAGAACAACTGCAATTCCTTCTGTACTTCAGCACTCAACTTGATAGGGGCAGAAGACAGTAGTGTTGCAGGTGTCAATAAACCAAAATGCTTGTATGTTTCTGTCAACACGATCTTCAAAAACTTAATGTCCTTCAATCCCTTCACAGGAGCAATGAAACGTCGAAGAATGACATCAACAACAGGCTTGTTGCCTATAAGATTGTTCACCGTGCGGAGAGGAAAGAGGAACAATTTACCAGCAAACTTTTCCTTGGTTTCCATGGCTGTATAGGCAGTCTCCCGTGGACCTCCCTGTGTCAACCTCATAGACTGCGGTAGAGCTTTGTACCACTGGTCCACTTCTCGGGTGCTGTCAAACACATCAGGAAATTTCACAGAATTACTTGAACCACCCTCAAAAGAGGATTTCACACTAATGCGAATTGGATGCTCATCAGGCTTGCTGTCATTCTCAGAAATGCTCAACTCATAGTCCAAGAGGGGTGTGTTAGACTTAGAGGGAATGAAGACCTTTATTTTTGCTTTGCGTAGATCTCGTTCATTGGGAATTCCCAAGATCTTTCGCATGGTGAGGTCGTTCTTTCTCAAAAGAACGGCAATTTTTATTGCGGTCAGAATTTCAAAGAATTCTGGTTCAATCTTGTCACCGATCTTATCATCGTGTGCAAATTGCACCGTGAGTGTAGAACCATTTTCTGTATCTGTCAGAAGCTTTGCTATTCTGGCTTTGAATGTGTCACCCAACCCGTCATAATTCTTGAGGTAGGTCAACACATTCTTAACCATTTGATTGGGTGACATCCATTCATTGACGATAGCAGGCTTGATATCCGCTGGTCGCATCTCAGCAACCGTGGGCTTACCAAGTCCAGGCTTGACGATGATTTTTATGATGCTTTTCTGAGACGTGAAACGAGTTTCCCCTGGTTGATTGTTCTGACCGGGACGATATTCCCCTGATGCACCCTTGATGGAGTTACAGACGCCCGCGATAGCCTTGAGGATATCAACACGGGCAGGGCGAGGCGTTGGGCCGAGAACCTTGATCTGATTCCCGCCGTCAAAACTCACATTTGGTTTTCGGTACTTGATGATAAGCTTATCGAGCAGAGTTTTCAACTCTACTTGATCCACCTTCATGTTCGCGGGAGATGTGACAGCCATGATGATCTCCTTGTAATCCCTTATTTATGTGATCTAAATATAATGCAAATATCCAGTAACGATATACTTGGGACTCTCATGGACCTTTGCACCCCAGTGTGGGTGAGTCCATAATGGAGGAAACATCAACATCCTACCACAAACAGCGGGAACAATCAACTGTGGGTTTTCGGGGTTTATTCCAAAACCCGTCTCACCTCCTCGTGTTGGAGTATTGAGATACCACTGAAATGCAAGGAAGCGGCGCGCTGAAGAGTAGCTACCCACATCAGTGTGCAAACCAAACTGATCCTTGTTGTTGGGCATGTAGCGTTTCATTCTGAATTGTTCGTAACCAAACTGTCTAGGCCACTGCACATCAAATTGGACTTTCATATGACCCATATACACTTTCCACGATTCTTGTACACACACCACAAACATATCATGAATATCCTGCCAATGCAAGGAAATATTGATCTCTCTAAAGTGTCGTACCTCTTTGAAATCAGTGGAAATTTGAAGATCGCCGGCATTCTCTTCAAACATGCCTATCAATTTCTCTATGAACATCGTGGGTAGGGCATCCTCCGTCACGAGGACATGGGGCACAGCACTTGTGTCAATGTTGCTTACTTTCATACCTTTATCCCCTTGAATTTAGACATATCAATCTTCTTGCGTTCGAATGGCTTGCGGGCATCGTCCGGCTTTGTCTGTCCAGATTGGCTAATGTTGACTTGTGCGCTGGCTTCCAGATCATACAACCGCATCTTGGCGCGATCCAACCCCACCACAAACTTCTTGTTCACACTCTTATCCATGTAACGATTCTTGAGCACCTTCACCATATATTGATTCATAGCATCCAATTCATCATTGGAGATGATTGCTGCCATAAAATCTGCGGTCGCTGGCAACCCCACCGATTCAGAGGTATCAGACATTTCCAAATCAGAACTGTCCAATCCTGAACGTGTGGTTTGGGTGGCTGAGATGATAGGCACCCGCTTCTCTACTGCCAAGCCACGCAACTCTTCTGCAATCGCTTTGATGTAGGTGTATGAATTGACATTGCCACCCATCTTGATACGTGCGGAACAACAGATGTTGAGGTAGTCTACAAAAATCAACTGGGGACGGAAGGATTTCTTCAGTGCCAATTCATTGAGCAAGGAACGGAAATGGAGGGTCGACACTGAGGCTGTAGGATATTCCTTGATGATCAGTCGCCCCTGTGCTTGATTCTTGAGTGCGGCAAACTTTTGGTCATATTCTTGCCTACTAAGATTTTTGATGCTGTTCATTTCGACATTCAGAAGATTCGCATCGATACGCTTGGCGATTTGTTCCTCTGCCATTTCCATTGTTATATACAAAACCTTGTACCCACGCGACACGGCTGCGGCTGCCATATGGCACATCACCAACGACTTTCCGACATTGATACCTGCCATGAAAATATTCAATGTCTTGATAGAAAAACCACCATCAGTAATCTTGTTGAAGAAATCAAGATCGAAGGGCACTTTCTCCTCAACGGAGTGATAGAAATCAAATCGTGACGCTGACTGTTCCAAGTAATCATGACCCACATGTGGGTCGAATGATACTGAAAGAGCCTCAGTGAGAATTTCGGGACAGGCACCCCTAGACTTCTTCTCTGCGCCTGTTTGGGCCCCATCCATGATGTGAATGACTTCCAGGACCGCATTGTGAAGGGCAGAGTCTTGGCAAAACTTTTCTGTTTGTTCTGTGAGCCAAATAAGATCGGTGGGCTCTTTCCTATCGACGTGGATCTGATTCAGGAGTTCTACAGCATCATGAATCTGTTCCTCTTTGAGATCCTTAGATTCTGTGAGATTGATAATGAGGGCTTCGTGTGTTGGGAGATTCTTATATTTCTCCGCAAATGCCGAGACCTCATTGAACACAACCCTCTCAGCGGGGTCCTTGAAATAACTCTCTTTGAGGTAAGGGATCACCTTCCTCATGAACGCTTCATGATAAATCAGATTCTTCAGTATCGTCGCTTCCAGTCGGACCATTATATTCTCCTGATTGATTTTCATCTGCAATGAGCGCCACCAGCACGTCCCCAAGACAATTGATGAATTTGTCTGTCTTGAGTTCCTGTTGAGTGTGTCCGGCAGAATCCCATATCGTAAACTGGAATGCTAGTCGGTGGGTTCCCCCTTCAGGAACAACTTTCACATGACCATAATAATATTCGATGTTCTTATACTCACCTGTGAGTAATTTCACACCAGTAACAGGTTCCTCTCCTACGAGAATTTCACTGAAACAATAATCCTTGTTCTCCTCCATGAGAGGTTTTTGGGGCTCTGGACGTGCCCAGAAGCCCCATGAAAAGAATCTGCGTGTAGCGAGCCAGTTGAACATAACTACTCGACAACCTCTGCGGTAGCCTGTGTGGTTGCCAGAATATCCCCGTAGGCAACCGCATATCGTTGCGCCACGAATGCCTTGAAATCTTTGTCCGACAAGATATCATCCCAAAACTCTGCACTCTTCGTCTCTGCTTGTCGTACCTTTGTCTTGGCGCCCTTCTTCAGATACCAACCATCATTAGGCTTTGTGACGAATCCAGCCTCTAGAGCAATTTCCAAGAGTCCTGAATAACGCTCAATACCAAGATCAAACTTGACAGTCACAGGGAACTTCGACTTTTCCTTGACATAGCGCGACTTTTCGATGTTGAGAACAAACTCATAACCAGCAAGTTCATCCTTCACTTTTTCTTGCCTACGACCCACAATCCAAATTGTATCGGCAGCAAAGTAAGAACCTGTTCCACCACCCACAATGTCCTTGGGGAACATACCAATCTCTTTGTAGGTGTGGTTGATCACGATCAGCGGAATATCCTTGATCCTGAGGTGTGGGGTAATCATGCGAAACAACGACTTGATCCCCTTGGCGCGGGTCATGTCTGCAACCTGCTTCCCCTCAACCGCATCGTCCACTTCCTTGATCGATGCAAGCTGCCCAATCGAATCGATGAAGATCACAAGAGGATCACCACGCTTTGCCTCAGTCAACTGCACCATGATATCATGCTTGATTTGTTCAAGATCTGTAATGGGGGTATGAAATACCCTCTTCATGTCGATCCCGAATGTCTTGAAATATGCTGGCGGGCTACCAAACTCAGAATCGTAGAACAGAACAGCTCCGTCCTTGTGGTGCTGTAAGAATGACCGCATCAAGAGGAGAGCAATACCTGTCTTGAAGTGCTTGCTTGGTCCTGCAATCATGGTCACCCCTGAGGTGAGACCACCATCAAGAGAACCCGACAGCGCGACATTGATAATAGGAACCTCGGTGGCCACCATCTGGCGTTCACCGAATATCTCTGAGTCATCCAACACACTCGCAATTTCAATCGTGCTTGACTTCTTCAATCGATCCATCAATGACATAATTTCTCCTATATTTCTTTCAGTGTTCCCAGTATAACAGAGTTAGTTTCAAAAATCAACTACTTTATTAGTTAAATGTACCCGTTAGGTCATCCTTCCTTCATCACGAGAAACTTTCAGGTACTTTTCAACCCTTTCCTTCTTCGCCTGATATAATTCCTCAATATAAACGGCATCCAAGACCGGCAACAATCCCTCTTTCTGGCACATATCTACTAAGGTGAAGAGATCAACCAACTCATGTACCACCCTGGTGGATGGGGTTTCCTTTGTTGTACTCCACGTCGAATCCGACCCAAACCGAAGCTGCTTTGAAACTTCCTTGGTCACCTCTGAAGCTTCTTCCATCAACTGCACCAATAGTAAATCACCTCTGGTCATGAGAAAAAATCCTCCAAATTGAACTGTGTCTCTGTATGCCACCCGATAACATCCAACACGATAGTTAGAGGTTCAACGAATGTTTTCTGGAATTGTGCATCATAGTCAACCTGTGCTTCCAACTCAAATTCTTTGGGTATGCGTCGGATGAACGAGAAGACAGTATCATTGAATTTGTTGCCACTCTTCAGGAGAACAAACTTTACTTTCTCGCCGTTCTGGATCAATTCATAGTCATCGGTGAGTTTGTAATGCTTGAGCCAGTGATTGAAGTTCAGCGCCCCCTTGACATGAATGGGCGTCCCTGAGATATAAATCTCAGTATCATCTGCACCCGTCACGGTGACATTTTCACCTACAGTGACATCAAACCTCGTTCGCTTTGAGCGAACCCCTGTCTTATTGCGATATTTATCCATACCATTACAACCACGAGGGAACGCAATATCACCGATCGGCAAACTATTGAATTCTGCTTTGAACTTTGCCACAAACTCTATGAGTTCTGGTTCAGTGCCTCCAAGTATGATCTTGAGTGCGTCTTTGATCTTCTCACGAACCAAGCTTGGGGTTGAGGACTTGATAGCTTCCAGGCCATGGATAAGCATCTTGGGTTCTTTGTATCGTACCCCTTCACTGTCACACACATTCAGCACATACCGTTTCTTGGCAGTCCAAATACCCACGTCTGCCAATGCTTCCCGCTTCATGTTCATTTTCTGTGCGAACGCATGGGTGTAATCTGCAAGATCTTGACAACTAGATTCCAATACCCCCTTGAGTTTAGTCTTGTAAACCTGATCCATGAAATTGATCACCTTTTCCCGATCACTTGAATCTTTCATAGCCTTCTTGACCAAAGGCTCCAAATTCAAATACACCGAGTCGGTGTCTGAGGCAATCACATAATCCACAGCAACAGTCTTGAGCAAGTTATTCAGATAAGCATTGAGGCAATTCCCAATCCATCGAATACTGAGTTGTCCAGCAAGCGTAACACCCTCAGCAATACGTACATCGAAGTAGCGGAAGTATTCAGAACCCAAGGCTCCGTAAGCTGAATTCAACCCAACCTTTTTAGCTAACTGCAAGTTCTCGTAACGAGAAATCAGTGAAGACAATTCAAGCTTTCGCGCTGGATCTGTACACGCTTCACGTTCGCGTTCGGCTTCCAATTGTTTTGTTTTATATTTCACACGGTCGTTGAACATCGTGAGGAGAATTTCAGGAAGGAACCCCACCTTCCTGGTACTAAAGAACTGTCCATTGGGAGTTACCGTGCAACCCTCAAGAGCACTCAGATCCAACTTCCCACTCAACATCGATTCAACGCTGACCCCTTGTGCAAGGACATCAACCATTGCCTGTGTATAGTTGTCAGGCTCGATAAGCGTCTCAGGAGACATGTTATATTGCATCTGAATATGTGGATACAGACTGGTCGCATCGAGGCCCATGATGGAGTGGAACAGTCCTACTAGAGGTGACTTGACATACGCACCCTCATATGCCTGATCCTTCTTCGTTTCCTTGATGGGTGGGACGACGATACCCTTAGACATGAGCCAATTGTAAGTGATACAATCCCACATGCGAACTTGCGTGAAACAGTCCTCATAGTTGGTCTTGTTGTCATATGCCAGCAGGATCGCCATATCAATCAAACGACCCTTGGCATTGATTCGTTCAACTAGCTCAACGTCGTGAATGTTATATTCAATAAATTTTTGGTAGTTGTCTCGATAGAGGGTATGGAGAGAGTCGTACTCTGAATAATCGAGTTTGCGTTCCTTCAATTCCACATGAGCAATATGATCTAACTTGTAGGATTCTTGAGCAGCGTTCTTGGCATACTTACGATACAATTGAAGGTAGTCAAGCGTGGACAGACCTAGTAATCGATAGGTGGTGACAGGCTTACCATACATCTGTTCTTCCTTGCGGCTAATGCTACCCCAAGGACTCAACCAACGCGCCCTGTCTTCACTTCCTGCATCTAGGTACACAATACGATTGATGAGGTAAGGAATATCGAATGTCTTGATGTTCCATCCTGAGACAATATCAGGGGACTTCTCACGCCAAAGAGAAAGGAATTTCATCAACAAGTCGGGTTCATCGTCACATAATGTATAAAGGATATTCTCTTTGTGAACCGTGTAGTGACCACAACCAAACACAAAGTAGGTTGGCTCATTAGAAAATTTCACGGTGATTGCAGTCACAGGGTTGTTTGCCAAATCCACGTCTGGCATCCCACCTTCTGTTCCTACTTCGATGTCGATATAGGCCACCACAATATGTTCTGGTGACCAAAGAATTTCTTGTTCGGGGTGTTTCTCGGCAATGTAGGCATACTCATATTTGGTATTGCCGAAGATGGTGAAACTTTGGACATCACCGTAGTTGTCGATGAATTCACGAGCATCTTTGATCGTGTCAAACTTGATGGGACTGACAGGATTGCCCTGCAAGTCCTTCCACTCACGATCCGATTCTGTGGTTGTAAAACCAGCGGCGACACCGCCGGCATTGGGTACAAATAAAGTCGGCGTGTACTCCGTTTTGAGGCGCACACGCCGGCCGTTATCTATCCCTCGATAAAATATATGATTCGCTTGCCTGGATACGTTCGTGTAAAATTTCATCGTCAATAATAACACAGAACGTACTATCTTGTCAAGTGTTATCTTCCTGCAACGCCGGGTGGCAATACCAATCCTGAACCAAATGAGGTATTGTAATTATTCACTAATTCACTCAACGGGGTACCTACGGTGAGGATATCGGCAACCATGAATGTTATGCCGGTCTCCCACTCTGTTAGATACTGAAGAAATGGGGAAAATCCCATCGACACTCTTCCTGGTACACCCGATGCATCTGGTACTTGCACCAATTGCACCGGCTTTGTCATAAGGATCGATTTCTCAACACCGTCTGTCTTGGTGTAGTCCCCGACAACCTGTAATCCGTTATTGAACATAATTAGACGAACTGCCATAATAAAACCTCCGTTGTTCTACTGTTACAAAGAGGCACAAATACCCCTCCCCTGTCACTCACTTTCGCAGGCCCAATAACCTTTTCCACCAAGCTATTAGGCGACGGTAAAACTTGTTGGCGCACCCGGTGCCACGTTGACCACGACACGGTCAATGGTAAGGGTCTCTACTTGTGTCGCTGGACCTTCTAACCCTGCTGTATCTGTAGCAGTGATCCAGAAGTCAACTACTGCCTTGAATCCCTTCGCAATTGGAAGCAACAAAGAAGTCTGGATTACTCCACCGCCGGTTGGGCTGCTGGCCAAAACATCCTGCGCTACTTCTGTCACACCACCATTGATACGGTAGTGAATTGTGGTAAATGCAAGATCCTCAATAGGACCTCCGTCCACGTCCACTGTTGGTTCTGTGTATTCTGCATCTACTCTGACTGTTGCGTTGTCTACAATAACCATCTGATACCTCCTATTTGAAACGTGACCCTGTTGCTGAACCTGGTAATAGATTAACTACCTTTCCCACTTTGTTTGAAAACTCAGATTCAAGTGGAACGGTGTTGGTGTTGAATGCGGTGACAGCATAACAAACAAATTTAGTGAATACAACAGTAGATCCCAGACCCGTGTATGCAATGGTCGGATCAAAATCTGTTGAATCGAATGAATCCCCCCCTTCTCCCATATTTATGATGAAGTCGATTGACTGTCCTGCCTTGACTGGAACGAGAAGATCATATGTACTCGACCCAGAAGGTAGTAGGACCCTCTGCCACAGAATAGCTGTACCTGTACGGATAATAACAATCACCCCACCCCCGCCGGCGCGAAGTGTTGCTCCACCAGTGATCTGTACTGTGCCCGTTATGGGGGCAGTCCAACGTCGAATAGTATCAGTTTGATTGCCGGGGTGGATACCCGTGGACCAGATTCGTGAAAAAGCATCCACACCCTGCCAACGATTAGCGGCAGTGCTGAAGATCAACTCCCTAGATAGAGAATCCCTGTAATACCAATTGCGCTGTCCTTGGACACCCGAGAAGTCGGCCGACGCTTTGAAGACCGTGCTGCTGGGCACCGTCGATGGTGCCGACAAAGGGATCTTATTATCCACATAGGCTGTCACCCGCCCAACCGTATCGAGAAACAACATGGGAGGATTAGCTTCACATCTATCAAGGCCACGATAGATCTTGTATCCCCCGATGTTTGTCTCTGTGTTAGGTTGCCACGTAAGTGAGGCAGACTTGTTGATAAACGTCTGAGGATAGACACTTACTGGCAAAAGGATGAAAATGACGAGTAGAACACATTGAAGAAATTTCATGATATAAGACCTACCTTATAGACAGTGCGACCGTTTTCGCGAACAGCCGTAAAAAGTTGCTTTCGGTTCTTTCCCTCAACGAACGATACATGCACCCAACCTGAGTTTTGATCGCCTGGGGTATAGAATTCCAGGATGATCTGGTCATAATCTAAATTGTCGCGACACCACTCTGCAAGGGTAAAGTTCGACAGACCCCTAACTTCAAAATCGGCAGCTTGTCCAATGGAATGCTTGCTCACTCTATTGACGGTTGAGGTCATGGGATTGATCGCCATGTTGAGGGCAAGACTGCGGTACCCCGAGGTGATTCGAACAGGACCAAATTTCTTCCTCACAGGTTCCAAGACCTTCTCACAGAGAAGGGTGAGATTCTTGAGATGTTGTGGTGTTGGGGTATTGTCAATATTCAAACGGGTACCCGTATCAGAACGGAGCATCTCTTTCAAACTGAAGTGTGGTGTGATCTTTATTACGTCCATAGACCCATCCTTATCTTTATGAGAAGGTGCAGCATATCCTCATCCTCTTGATTGTATTTATCTTCAAGTTTAGAGGCTCGAACTAGGAACGCTCCATATTCTTCCGAAATAGGGTCGCCTAAATTGTAATCACCGCGGCACAAGCGGGCAACATCCCAGGGATCGATACGGGACGGCCGCTCGTGTCTCCAGAAACGATAGAGGGTGAAGACATCTCTAGCGTGTTGAGCTTGACTAGGTATATCGGTAAGTTTCATCGCCCATCTCAAGTGGTGGAGACCCCTTCTGGCATTCCTTATTGGAGGTAAGAACCAGCGAAGGATGGGTATGGTGTAGAGTTTACGGTAGGCTTTCTGCCAGAAAGTTTCAAAGTGGTATGGACCCCATGATGAACCGCATTCAATCTCAACAAAATCCACCACCATCTGGAAGAGGATATAGAGCATCCGGTAATCAGAATCGTGATAGGCACCTTTCTGATATTCATGATGATTGATTATTACTCTGTCACTGGGGCAGACCCATCTATTGTGTATATAAACAAAGGGATTCATATTGAATAGTTCCTGTACTTGTTTCGTTTATTATGTAATTTCTTGTGTAACTTATGTTTTTTCTTTGGTCTAAAGATATGGGTAGGCTTTCGCTTCGAAAGCATTCCTATACAGGCGCGATGGGCGAGTAGATCATTCTCATTGTTGAATAGTTCATAGAGCATGAGATGTGCTTCGGCATGTTGAGCAATCGTTAGTCTGACTACATTGTCCTTGGCATTCACACCACTCATGTTGCCGAATCTCTCAAGCCATTCATGTTTCGGTATGATGTGATGAAGTGGCAAAGGTACTCCTCATTGGAAATGGGCAGACCTTGGTATTATCATGCTTGGTGGTATCCATAACTGTCTCGCTTCGCTCGACAGTTGGGGCATCTTATTTTGGAAGTGATAGGATATCTTTAGACAGTCTTCATCATGTCCAGACTCTTTTATATATGTGTTCTTTTCGCCCGAAAAGAGAACATTAGAGAATTATAATGTTGCCGAAAACAGAAGGGCATCTAATGATATTTAGATGTCTTTTTTGGGGGTTACTCTACACGTTTCTTGCCAATGGTGTACTTGGTGACAAGGTTCCACTCAGGCTTCTCACGATGGGTGATGATTTTGATTTGGTGGAGGGGTGCGACATTGACCAATGACTCAGGCTTCACGAGAACGAGGAGACCCCATTCTGCGAGAAGTTTTGCAATTGCGTTGGTGCGAGCAATATCATTGTCTGTGATATCGGTAGGTTTGCCATCGAGGGCAAAGAGCTGTTTGAAATGAAGAATGAAGTAGCGGCCGCGCTTATGGAGGATATGACAGGATTGGTAGAGGATCTTCTCTTTACGTGAGGCAACACCGATACGCGATAAGGTTTCGCGTACCTTTAGAAAATCGTCGGGGGTTTTGAGGGTGATTTCAACACAAGTTTCAACGTCAAACATGATAACCTCACAATGTAGTGAAGTTATTTAGGAAAATCGTTATTTACCCTTTCCTACCCTGCCTCCCTTGTTGGTGATAGCCATGACCCCTTCAATTTGGGTAGGACTCAGAATTCTGAGGATTTCCATAGCTTTACGGTCAGAACATTCCCATACTTCTTTGACCGCTTCTAATGATTCATTCACGATAGGCTTTGCCCATTTATGGAAACCGCGGCGCCGAGACCGTATAGTCCTCATGAGATAATCATGTTGAAGCTTCTTCTCAAGGTGGTGCCGACGGTTCATCTCATTGGCAAACAACAGACAGTCCATCTCATAGGAAAGTGTTCTGTTGATCACGAACGGCACATAATCCTTTTCGGCCTGTTGATCGACGATCAGGTCGTGCTTACCGAGTTGGATTTCCTTAACGAAATCAAACGGACTGATGCCCATGTTCTCTCCTCTTTACCAATTTGTCCCTAATCATTTCACTTGCAAGTCTATCAAAATGATTATGGGTTATTTCTCGGTAGTAGTGCATGTGAACCTCAGCATGTTGTTCTGTGGTTAGTTCTATCAGATTATCGGGCGCACCAAGACCCTTTAAGTTTCCAAATCGTTTTTTCCATTCATGTCTAGGAATAATGTGGTGAATTGGCATCAGACAAACTCGCACCCCATCATGAGTTCGACCAGTAATGCCATTACATTTATTTCTTGATCGGCGACAAATGCGCCCTTGTATTGGTAGTCTGCCAGCAAGAGCACCACTTGGGGTATCGATTCGGGCTTGACAAGAGTGTAGACGTTATCATAGAGTTTTCGGTACAGAGTGGTGGGTTCTACATCATGACTGCCTACCCACTTCCTCAAGGCTCCGAAGTCTTTCTCTCTAAGATACTTCACTACCTCAGTGATTTCCAAGTCACCTAATTGACTGAGGAGTCCTACATCGATCTTTCCGAATGAGGAATAGCGTTGCAACTCATTGATGATACGGCGGAAGTCAGGAAAGAACTTCTTGATGAATTCGACCAACACTTTCTTGTCGTACTCCACCCCTTCTGTGGTCAACATCATTTGCACTCGACCAAAGAAGTCGGCGGCCATCTTCTGCTTTTCGGCAGCCTTCAAGGTGAAGTCCACCACGGCGCAACGAGAGTGAAGGGGCTCGATGATTCGACCTTTGAAGTTACACGTAAAGATGAATGAGCAGTTACCTGCAAATTCCTCAATGGCATTCCTCAATGCTGGTTGGGTGGAATTGGGGTTGAGATAGTCAGCTTCGTCAATGATGATCACCTTACGGCCACCGGTCATGGAGAGACTAGACGCATAGTTCTTGATTTTGGTTCGGAAGACATCGATACCTGATTCATCTGACCCGTTGATCACCAGGTAGTCACAGCCAATCTCTTCACACATAGCTTTCGCAATGGTAGTCTTTCCAACACCAGGACCACCAGCAAGCAGGAGATTGGGTATCATCTTCTGACTGACATATTCGGCGAATGGTAGCTTGAGTCTATCGGGTAGAATACAATCTGCGACAGTCTGAGGGCGATATTTTTCAGTCCACAACACATGCTTCATAATATAGTTTCCTTCACAGCTAAAAATAGGCTCTAGAAGCGTCACAAACGGTCACAGAGGTGTTATTTAGGTTGTTTGTGTATCCAACCTAGTCTCTAAGAACGGAAGAAGCCCGAAATCCATGCGGATTCGGGCTTCTATAGAAAATATTCCCGAATTCTTACTTGGTCTTCTGTTCTAGTGCAATCCAATACTGAATCCTACGAGCTTCATTTTCAAACTGTGCCACACCCTTAGCTGAGATAGTCACCTTGTAGGTTCCTGGCAACATCTTCCAATTTTCAGCCTTGAACATGTAGAAGCAATCGGGACCTGTATATGTTTCAACTTTGATGGTATCGGTATGTGCTGAATCGTCATGACCATCCAAGAGACGCAGGGATAAGAAACCGTCCTGTCCAACAACCGCGATGTTTGGGCAACCAAGCACACTAGAACACTTCATGACCCACTCAAGATCTGCTTCTGTCAACAGGAAAGTGGCATCTTCCGAAGGAACATTCACGTTCTTTTCGGGAGGAGTTTTGATCTGTGAGCTGTCGCAGCAACGATAGGTGATTCTGCTACGTCCCTCAAGTCCCTGAATGATGAGGTTGTTTCCATCAACCGACACGTCGGGAGAGGTCTTATGAAGTGAGAGTATTGAAAGGAACTGATTCAATTCATGGATACCAAAGTCCGACGGCATCTGTTCGTCGATTACCGCTGAGGCGAGGATCGTCTTGCCAGGACTTACAGTACGCAACACATTACCCTTCTTGAAGAAGAGACCTGTATTGATGGACGAGAAATTCTTGAGCACTGAAACGGTGTGTTCCGAAAGTTGCATATAGACCTCACGGGTGAATAATATAGAGAGAGTATAACACAACCCTACAGCGATGTCAAGAAGATAAATGACCAACCACCAACTCGTTCACATTATCCTTCAATTGCACCAATGAGGCATTGTTGTAGATAGTGTAATCGATAGGAGATCCAATCCAATCCCACTCAGATTGGTGCACACCAGTTTTCTTCATGTAGGCTATGGCGTTCATATGACCCTCGTTGGCATCCTGTGCCGAAAGATACCACTCAGGTTCGGGACCACGGCGCACTCGCACCACAATTCCACCGGCTTTTTGAATGGCAGAGATTTCATTTTTGAAACGCACATCGGTAACCACAGTGGGGGTGGTACGATTATTAGAGCGATTCAAGAGAGAGATGACCCATAAATCCTGGTGGAATACATTGCGTCCAGCTTCAGTACCCATCAACTGTAAGGCAAGCCTAGGGGTGAACGGTTTTCCAAACTTTTCCGACCAGAACTGGTCTGGTCGTTCGCGCCATTGGCGCGATTCGTTTGTGGCTCCCTCTAATAGAGTGCGATCCCAACCAAAGACAAGCGAGACGGCATCCTTCAGTGGCCCGGCAAAAGAATCCTGGGTGAACCCATGGTTCTGTATCAAGAGTTCACCCACAGTTCCCTTTCCCGCTCCAATGAAGCCGAGAAGTCCTATGATCATAGACGACCTGTGAGATCGGCAATCTTCGCCATGTTACCGGTAAAGGCGTATGTGCCGACATGCTGTGTTTGAATCCAAGGACAGAGCCAGATATGCCCACCGATTTTACGATACCATTGACAGAACATGTAATCCTCTGAGAGGTAGCGTTCTGAGACAGGATCGATCACGGTATCAAAGTAGGCGTGAATGTAACGGGTACCATCGAAGTTCTTTTGTCCTACATGGTCTGGGCGGTACTTCAATTCAGGATAAGCTGCCGCGAACAGAGGAAATACCTCACGCTTCACAAGCATGTATCCTGTTCCAATCTCCATCACCTCTAGGGGTTCGGCGACTTGGAATTTCTCTGTACCCTTCACGACGTTGAACACATAGTCACCCACAACATTCTCAAGTTCCTTGGGATCGAGGTTGGGGTGTCTGCGAGCTGCTTCGGCGATGTTATTCCAGTTCATTGCTTTCTTAGGATACGGTGCACCAATCACATCTCTATCCAATGCCATCATTGCGATGATGTCTTGGGGATTGAAATGGATATCAGCATCCAAAAAGAGGAGATGGGTGAAATCAGTTCGCAAGAATTCATCGACCAGATAGTTACGGGCCCTGGTGATCAGTGATTCGTTGAAAATGAATGAGAACCTGGATTGAATTCCGTACTGCTGGAAGATCGTTTGGAGGTCCAAACAACTCTTCATGTACATACCGCAACATTGTCCGCCGTACATGGGGGTTGCAATGAAGATCTTTTGCTTACGCAATTGCTCGATATCAACTTTTATTTCCACTTGAACCTCCTGGTGATTAGATCATAATGATGTAGGCAATATTATATAGTAGGCGAGAAACCGCGCATTCTCACACCCGATTCACGAAGCATGGATTCGCTTATTGAGGCCATGTCCTGCCATCGTGAGATGGTTTCCCCACCGTTGAGATAGACCACTTCTTTGATGCCCGCTTGAATCACTGATTTGCAACATTCGGGACAGACAGCGGGAACCATAATGGTGGGCCACACATAGATCTTGCAACCTCTGACAGAAGCATTGGCATTCAAAATGGCGTTGAGTTCTGCATGGACCACATACCTATACTTGAGTTCACGATCATTCAAACGCTCTGGTGTATCAACCACCCCTCGTGGGAACCCATTGAATCCCATTCCCAATACTCTATTTTGCTTATCAACAATGATGGCCCCCACTTTCGTAGAGGGGTCCTTGGAAGCGGAAGCAACATATTGAGCTAACCCGATAAACCAGTTATCCCAAAAACCTAGAGGACGATTAGTGTTTGTCACGAGGATGCAACCTCTCTTCACTTCGTCGTTCACCAAGATACATGAAACGAATGTGGTTAGTATGGGGCCATTTATCGACGCCGTGGGGGCAGAGATGGTAAGAAGTTTCATGGAGTTTGGTATACCTCACAGGCCACTTCTCAAGCGCCCACTTTGGAAAATGTGTTTTTTTGAAATGATCCCACCAGGTTTCGGGAACGTGATGAAACGTCTCTGTTCCTTTGTAGCCTTTGAACATGTAGGAGGACATGGCGAATCGAAATGAATCGGAAGCATGATGGAGCGTGGTCCTCATGGTGGCGGTGTCTCGCAGCATTCCATCGAGAGGGAAATCCAATTGACAATTGATTCTGTGACGATCAATCAAGACCTCTGAGACCTCTGGCAACTTCATCTCGTTCTTGTTGGTGAACCCTTTTTGTGTCATGATACTCCTTTGACAAAGAGAAGTGGAGGACTCCATTGCGAAGTCCCCCACTGTTTAGACAGAACGAACTTGGAAGAGTTCGTGTCTACGCTACGTACTCAGGACCCTTTGCAATCACACCTGCGATGTTGCACTGGGCGATGAAGGCAACTGAAGGACGGCCCAAGCGATAGGCAAACCCTGTGGCAGTCTTGTTGGTGTAGATCGAGTAACCCTCTTGGCGAAGCTGGGAGACACGCGCCGAGACATTTGAGATGCCGAAACGTGACTGGGCCTGCTTCACGGTTAGGGTACGGCCATTAGAAAGGGCTGTAAGAATCCTGGACTTTGCTGACTTTACCATAAATGTACCTCACAATTTATTGTCGCAGAAAAAAGAGAGCGCGACAGACCTCCCATAACAAAAATTTTGTTAGAGCGCACAACAGAATAGAGTATAACACAAACAACATCCGATGTCAACAACTTTTTTATCCCTTGGGGGCAAAGGGTACATGATACTTACCGCGACCCGCTCGCATTGCGGTATCTTTCGTGAACCATTGCGGCTCCACCAGATTATGTTGCTTCATAATGACCCGAATTTCCTTTGTGGTCACAACAGATTTACCCGTTGCTATCAGGAGATTGACCCACAGCATATACCGATCTTGATTTCCAGCCATCATTCAACTCCAAAGGTTAGGTGACGTGTTCTCGGTCGTAGGGGCAAGGACTTCGGATCGTTCATTAGAAGGAAACAACACTCCATCCCAAAAGGCAGAATTGTACGTCTTCCCTTTAGTAGTGTAATTGACCCAGAGATACCTGCGCCCATATTTGACTCCTGCTTCGGCAACCACACACCCTGTTACACTTCCCATACCGTATTGTGAGTTATGACCCACGAACGAACTGACTTTTATGCAACTGTTAGTGATTTTCATAGACAGATTCTAGCAGAAAGGAACCCCGGAGTCAAGTAGATTAGAGGATTCTAATGTGGCTATGGTAAGTGGTTGATTTCATTGAAAACAGAGGCTTGATCCCGAAACGATCTTCGGGATCAAATAAAAACGGTGTGTGTGAAGTATCGTAGGCTAGGAGGATCGACCGTCCTGGGCCGTTTGTGGGGGTTCTAGATAGGCTTTTGGTAGATAAAGATGGGCTCATATTTCAGCCATATCCCATTATCCTTACAAAAGTTCTTGGTTTTGGGTAAACCGGTATCTGTATGGATACGGTGACTACCAGGCATTTGAGCCAAAGCCATCTTGACAGTCTCAGTATATTTCATTCCCGCAGCTTCAAGGTACTTGCGGGAATCTTGTTCCAACGGCAGAAGCTCGCCACCGAAATCCACATCAGCAATATTCCAGGCGAGGTATCCCCCTGGTCTGAGCCATTCGATTGCGGTCTTGAGTGTTTCAAAAAGAAAACTGTCGCGCCACTCGTCGTATTGTGAAAATTTCTTGGAGGATTGGCTGGGGTCCTCTGAGTATGCTTCTTTGGCAAAATAGGGAGGACTGGTGAAGACAAGACTCAGCTTACCTTTGAACTTTTTGAATAGAGGATCGAATTGCATATCCTCTGACCCCTTTTGCCAAAAACGAAACTCTGTGTGTTCCATGTCCCACAATCCACCACCCTTCTTTACATGGGTACGATAAAAGTCGGAAATCTCATGATACTTCGTGCGACCAGGGGTAGTATTATGATCTGTGTTGGGATCGTTGCCCAGGTATACCAGGTGTCTGGAATCTTCGACCGCCATGGCCCCCAACAATCGACCACCCCATCCTGCCGATGGATCCCACACATAAATCTTCTCTTCAGTCTTCCACTCCTCAGTGAAGCGCTCATAGATGTACTTGGCAACCACAGGTGGGAAGTTGACTGCACACTGGCAGAAACTCACTCTGAAGCATTTCAGACCTATTGGGAACAGTTTTTGTCCTTTTTCGAATACACGAACGTGATAGGTTTCTGATTTCTTCCAGTCCACATTCGTTTTGCAATTCTGTGGTATCAAGTCCCCCAGTGCTTCAATCTGTTGCCGATTGAGGGAAAGGTGCTCTGAGACATTCAACGCTTCATTGTAGCCAGTATAGGTTTCATTCTTGACCGGAGCAAGCCAATAATCCCAATCTGTCTTTTTCCTGAAGTTACCCTCTTCATACAGATGCACCCACTGTTCCCCAGTGGAACTGACTGGTAACATACGAAAGCTTTCAGTGTCATTGGCTTGCATTGACCGAGAATAGTTATAGAAGCTATCGCGTTTGAAGTGTCTGTTAGCGTAGATGGTGAATGGTTCAAGGAGTTCGGGTTTGGCGAAGTAATCATAGATTGACTTACCTGATCGTAAGTCCTTGGAGTAGTTGATACGGGTTTTCATCATGGTAGGGAAAAATTGGTTGACCGCGTTCCCTAGATTGGTGGTGGGACGAAATACATTCCTTATACCGGTATACTCATCCTTTTTCTCATACTGAGTGACGATACAGGATTCAAGATCATTGAACTGCTCAATGATTTCTCCCCGATCAAATCCAACCCGCGGTGGCTGACCCTTCTCATCCCATAGTCGAACAACAACCTGGCGCAATTCCACGACCCAGGCACGAAACTCATCAGAGGACATCCAAAGGATTTCCTCAAATGGCTTGTTGACATGGGACTCCATCATCTCTCGGTTGCGTTCATAAAACCATTTTTCTATCATATCGAAAAGATTCCTTCGTCTGGTTGATAGATGGTTTGAAGACCCTGTTCGGTGTACACAAACACTTTGATGTTCTTCTTCTGTGCTTGCTTGACCATGTTGAGTGTACCCCTGGAATTCATGATGTCATTATGGAATGCTATCACAAGATCGGGTTTGCCTTCTGTAAGCATCTGGGTGTTGCGAATACAACCCGCAGCTTTACCATGCATCTTCCAATCGGCAGGAAACGCAACCACTGGTATACCGAAGTACTTGGCGGCATCACGTGCCATTGAATCCGCACCTCGTGCCTCGCCCTCAATGACTACGGCAGGATTCAGATCCGCCATCACATCAGCAATGACTTTGTAGTTGGTCCAATCCCTATCGCCACAGAATAAAATTCGCATCATGTATTATCTCACATTTAGAGGGAAATGTCAAGCCACATTCCAGTATAAGACCTTCTCCGGCTTCTTATGGGTCTTATACCATTCAGTCATAACTGACCATCCTTTGGCGTCATATGTTGGGGCACTATTGAATGGGGGGACATCCCGTTCTTTCACCGCTTTGTCGAACTTGTTCTGGGCCTCTTCTATAAATTGTTCGGTAGTCTTGTGAACGTCAAACATTATATTTTTGGAATCCAGTTAGGATTGTGTCTCTCAATTTTTTATTCACCAGGAGGTCCACAACCAAATGGATGCGGTCCTCATTTCCTTCATTGATAACTCTATGTGGAAATTGAGTATCAAGGACAAAACACTCTCCAACCTTATATTGTTTGTTTATTCTAGTATCCTTGATATCCCAAATTGTGAAGGTTACCATTGGATTTGTTTTTATTGGAAAATGTAGTCTGGCAAGTTTGCCTATTCTGAACCCTGAGTCTGGATCAACGGTGTCTGTGTGCCTCTCTATTTCTCCACCCCCAGGCAGCAATTTCATAAATCTTACACGGTGAACATCAGTTTCATATGCCTCGGCCAATTCCCTAACCTCTGGAAATTGGGTATAGAGTTTGGTATCCTGCATACTAAAAATTTCACCCCCATGTTCCTTCTTCCATTTATCGCTCATTTCTTCTGGTTTGGTGATGAAGGTTGGGTCTGGACGATATCCTCTTAGGCTGATTGCCGACCAAGCCTTGCCCCTATTATAGTTGCTGTAATGAACGCTGTATCCAGTATCGATCTCCTTTATTTTTTTAGCAATAGAAGAGACAAGTTTGGGTCTAACATCACATATTTTTGAGAGTCCGACCAATTCAATCGGGTCAATTTTGTCATGCTCCCTGGGCATCAAATTCATAGAACCGTTACGGAAATAGATAGAAAACACCTCTCCGAAGGTTGTGATCTTCCCCCCAACATAATCATATCCAGCTTGCATAGCAATGGCATTCTGCACGTCATCGGCCGCCCACACATAGAGCCAACTATTTTCATCCTTGTATCGGTAGAGTAAGTGAATCAGATCTTCAGGTGATCCAGCAAGATATTTAATTGTGAGATCCCCAGGATACTTCCGACCGATGATTGTGTCACAATGCATTGTGATTCTGGTGGAGACCTTTGTTTTGGCGACTTGTGCGAATGCCACCTCATGATCCGATATAAGTGTGCCGTTGTGGAGGGCCTCAGCGATATTATTCTTTTTGAACTGTGAAAATGGAGAGAGGGCCCTCGTGTTGTATTCCTTATAGTGCGACTCGATATGTTTCAGATGCTCTAATTCAATGCCATGCTGCCATGGCTTCATGATAACAGTATCCATCAGTTCACTCTATGAGATTCGGTAGCCGCGGGAGCCACTTCGAAGTGCTGGTTGCCCCCATACCTGTGTAACGAGGAAGTTTATCGGTCCCATCCAACCGCATACGCTGTTCCTTGATTTCCACGATTCTCTTGATCTTCTTGAACAACTTCTCTTTCTTCTTTTTTGCCATCTGAAGAGTGAGATTACCGACAAGTCCTGTGAAGACCTTTCCTTCTAAATGGTCAAACTCATGTTGGGCAACCCGCGCTGTTGCGCCGATCCAGTCTGCCACAACTTCAGCACCAAATTCATTGGTGTACTTGATCTTGATTACTGCTGGCCGATGGATAGGCAGATAGACTCCTGGGAAACTCAGACATCCTTCCTTCTCTCGTGTTGTTTCTGATGAAGATTCGAGGATGGTGGGATTGATACAGACGATACCACCAGTCATGACAAACATGCGATAGGGGAAACCACACTGAGGGGCAGCCAATCCCACACCCCCATAATGGTTCATGGTGTGGAGGAGTTGGTTGGCAAAGTCGATGACATTGACAGGAGCATTCGAAAAATCAAAATCCTTCTGCTTGGTAGCCAACATAGGATTTTTATCGTTGTAGAGGGGTAATAATTCCATTGCCTTCTTCTCGGCAATAGGAGCTGGCTTCTCTGTGTTATAGACAAATGCGGTAGGAGTTGTGTTCATAATATCCTCACTGAGTTAGAAGGTAATTAACAAAATCTTGTTGGCGTTTTTCGTAGATGCCCGGCCCATATTACACCTAATACAAAGAAGTCCTCTGAATTTCCCTGTTTCATGAGAGCCTACTAAAATTATTTATTTTGGCGAACTTGATTACCGATTGGAACTTATCCTGTAAAATATCCCCTCTATGTGAGATTACAAACACATTCGTTGCTTCTAGTGTGTGTAGGATCTTCATCAAGTCTTCGGTGCCTGTGTTGTCCAGACTTGAATCAAAGATCTCATCCAGAATGAGGAGATTGGTATCAGCCGAGTTCTTCAGCTTTGCTACTGCTCTCCATGTCAACACTAACGCCATATCGATACGCTGCTTTTCCCCTTCCGAGAATGAGTGATAGGTGAATTCATCGCGGTGCCTAGACTTGATTGTTTCTTTGAATGTTTCATCAAGGTTGAAATTCACAAAGAAGTCCATGCTGGCCAGGTATTTATTCACTAAGGTGTTGATGATTGGAAGATACTGGCGGATGATCTTTGTCTTGATGCCCGTATCCTTCAAGAGCATTCCTGCTGCCTCGTAATAAGCAGTGGTGCTAATCAGGTCCCTCTTCTCCCCTTCAAGTCTGACCAATTCATCTTTGTGTTCCGCGAGTCTTTCCTGTTCACGTCCTGTGGAATGATGCTTCGTCTTGCATTCCTCAATCTTCGTTTTCAACTTGACGTTGAATTTCTCTAACTGACCCACGGTAGTACGGTCGCTCGCAATCAACAATTCGTGGCGGGCAATTTCCTTCTCAACTTCAGTGATTTCTGCCATACGTTGTTGGGCAGCAAGGAACTTCTTCTCTAATTGCACCAATCCACTCTCGCATTCCCCTATTTTCCCACCCAGCGAGGCAAACTGTTCTGTTTTGAAGAGTGCATCGATCACCTGGGCGCACGTTGGGCACTTCTCCTCAGTCTCATAGAACTTTGAAGTTTTCTTGTGCTTGGTGAGCACATTTTCAATCTGCGCCTCCAATTGGGTGATCTTTTTGAGGGCCGTGGCTGTCTTTGCCTTGTCGGTGATTTTCTCTTTCAGTCCACCAATCGTGAGGGCTGTTGCATTGATCTCAACTGTCAAACGACTGATTTCGGCTTGGTTTTGTTCCAGTTCCCTCTCATGCTCTTTGATTCTTCCATCAGCATCTTGCATCGCCTCGGTGATATAGCGTTCCTGCATGGAAATCTTATCGAGAACACTCTCCATCAAAAGTTTGTTCGAATTGCGGTCGAGAACCAGGGTAGATAATTTTGCCTTGACTAGCTTGTTCATGCGTGAGAAAATTTGTATATCAAGCAAATCTTCAATGACCTCTCTCCTGTCACTTGACTTCAATTGCATGAATGGGGTGAAGCTAGCTGAACCAAGGATCACAATCTGGGTGAAACTCTTGTAGTTGAGTTTGAGAATGAATTTCTCTAGGTGATCCTGATATTCTGCGGTCGCAGTCTGATCCAGGAGTTGATCATCACGGTGGATTTCAAAGACATCAGGCTTGATACCACGAACGATCTTATACTCATGTCGATCAGCCCCAAACTCTACTTCCACAAGGGTGTTGTTCTGGTTGATGGAATTGACAAGTGAACCCTTGTTGATATCCCTGAATGGTTTGTTGTAAAGGACAAAACACAAAGCATCTAGAAGGGTAGATTTACCCGATCCATTTTCTCCGACAACCAAGGTGTTTTGCGTCCTATCAAGGTCGATCTCGGTAATATAGTTTCCTGTGCTCAACAGGTTTTTCCAGCGTAGCTTTTTAAAATGTAGCATTATTGTATTGCCGTTTCTGAGTTCACGGCCTCCACATACAGTTCTTGGAGCAATCCTTTGAGTCTGTCTGGATTGACGCCCCCGGGCATTGTCATACCATCCACACACTTGCGGATAATTGTTGGTGTATCCTCAGCTTGGTTGACACCGATTCCTTGTGAGGCATCCAAGGATGATTCGGTGTAATCTTCTACTACAGTCACGTCCAATGGCCCTGCTTTATAGAGGGAGTCCATCACAGTGTCGAACAGATAAGGATTCTGTTTGCGGCTTACCACCACCTTCGTGTAGGAATTGGCATAGGTCTGAAAATCGTGTCGCTTCCAAAATTCAAAGTTCTGAATCGAATCATCGTAAGTCAACTTATAGAACAAACGATAGGGATTTTGAATGAACGTGAGTTCTCGTGACTCGGTATCAAGAATGTGGAAACCGCGGGGGTCATTGTAGTCTGCCCATGTGATTTCATATTGGTTGCCCAGGTAGGAAATCACCCCATCACTTGAACGATGGTGAAAATGTCCTGTGAGGACCATATCAAATCGGTCGAACATCGACTTGCTCATACCTGCAAGGCATACGTTTCCCTCATCCATCTCAAATCCTGTGATTTCCAGGTGTCCAAGAATGACGGGGGCTGCTGTGGCCTTCAGATAGTCTATGGCCACTTCATAGTTGCCTGAGTTGATCCAAGGCACAAGGGCAACGAGCAAGCTGCCGTACTGCATGTCCTGTGGTTCACTAAAGATACGAACATTGGGGTACTTTCCGATCAATTCAGTCAGTGCATTGACATCATTCGTGTTGCGATAGTAGCAGTCGTGATTGCCTGTAAGCAAGTCAATAGGAATGTTGAATTCGTTGTTGAGACGATCAAAGAAGCCCGTCTGCCACTTGTTCCAAATCGCATAATTGATGAACTTGCGACGATCCACCACGTCACCCAAATGGACAACACGGTCGACCTTATGTTTGGTCAAGGCAGGAAAGAAAATGTTATCCCAAAACCTGAAAAAGAATTCGTTGACCTGAAGATTATCGCCGCGGGCGCCCGCATGAGTATCGTTTATAAGAGCTAGTTTCATCAGCAACGTACTCCTGTTGAATCGCACATCATTGGTTCTAATCGTCTTGCTGCTATTTCTAGGTCCGCCACTCGTACTTCAAGATCCTTGATTCTATTGAGAAGATCAGTCGGATCGAATGGGGACCGCTTCGGTTGTGGGAGTCCAGGTTTGAACATTAGTCACCTATGAATTTGAGTGTTGCGCCACATGCTTTGACTTTGCCCTTCGTTCGACGTTTTGCCTTGCGACCCGCTTCGAAGGTCTGAATGAAGTCTGAGATGTTCTCGTAGACCTGGAAGGAACGACCCTTATCCATCCCTAATTCGCTCAGATTGTGCATGGAAGATTGTTGCAAGAGTCCTAGCTGTTCTGTTGCCTTGTACTTGACATACAGTTGTTTCTTTTCCCTGATGATCCTGCGTAGGAATGCCCAATAGGTGATCTGTGTAAAATAGGCGAATGGGTTCTTCGATATCCTGGGATTGAAGTTGTGTACATACTGAACACAGTTCTCCACGGCATCAGAAATCATGTCTTCTCTGAAGGTATAGGACATAAAGTTTGGCTTGCGCGACAGATGCTCGGCAATCTTCAGGAATGACATACCGATAAAATAACTCAACTCTGGCGGAGGCATTCCTGCTTTCTTAGCGAGCGCAACCGCCCTACGGTGTTCGATTAGGGCGTCTAGGAGTTCTTTGTTTGAAACATAATGGGCTTTGGCTGCTGGCATTGTATTCCTTTTCTAATGGGTAGTTCCTGAATTTCCCCATTCACTATCTTCGGTGAAAACTTCTCTGAGTAGTTCGTCTTTAGTTTCTTCATCATGGGTACCGTGTATGATTCGGCGACGTTTGGTATCGAGGATACGGTCAGTGAACATCTTCTCTATCGCCCCGACCTGTGAGGAAAAATCCTTTTTGTAGTAGTTCAATTTGTCGACCTCGGCGCGTGCCCAGGTCGTATAGAAACTTGACAATTCTGGGCTGGGATTCAGTCTACCTGTAATCCTTGAATGTGGTATGGTGATATTGGGAAACACCAGAATTTCATTTGGTAGCCAAGCACACAACATAAAACCAAGAATCCCACTCTGAGGACGTTCGTGGGCTACCAATGCCGGCATATTGAGTTCGTACCAATTACCTATTCCTCTCACCATGGAGATGATAATCTCCCCACGATCCAACATCAGCATCATAATTTCAAACTTCGTGTCGTTCGCATGTTCCATTAGTGTTCCTCTCATTGAGATGTAAGTATAACACACTCTTTACTTCAAGTCAATGAAATACTGCTGGAAAGTGAATTTTTCACTATTGTAGATACCGGCACGTTGAACATAGTGCTGCAAAAGGAAATTCTCATGCTTACCGATTCGCATATCGTCCACCACATCAAATAGGGTAACATGTGTCTTACCGTCTGCTTTTCTCAATCCGCGCCCTATGGATTGCAGGTTTCGAATGCGCGATTTCGAGGGAGCGGCAAAGATAACATTGTGGAGGTTCTTGATGTTGATTCCTGTGCTGAATGTGCCATAAGACGCAACAATGATAGCGTTTGTGCTAATCTCAGTGATCCGTCGAATTTCCTCACGATCCATGGTTTCTACACCACCATGCACAAAGAAGACTTGACGACCCTCGGCGACTCCATCTCGGATGGTTTCGAACATAGGTTGACCGTGCTTCTTCACAAGCTGAAATAGAATGAGGGTATTGCCTTCCAAGGACACGGCAAGGTTGTGAATGAACTTTGCCCGCGGTGGATAACTGATTACCGCTTCATACTCTTCCTGGTAGGTAGACTTTTTATGAGACTGGCAGACCTCAGTTGGGTACTTCAACACAAGACACTTGATTTTCAATTGTGCAAGCTTTCCTGAGTCCATTAGCTCTTTTGTGGACACTGGGGCGAACACAGGGCCGAAGTGCCCTTCTAGGACAAGCTGGTGCGTTTTAGTGCCATCTAATGTGCCTGTTGTGCCCACTCGTACATCAGCATTTGAGAGGTTGGCAAGGATAGTGCTGAGTGACTTGGCTTTGTGTTGGTGGGCCTCATCTCCAATCACAAAATCAAACTGCTTCATGTATTCAGGTGGAAGAGTGTGGAGTGTTTGCCATGTTGAGATGGTCAGAAAAAGATCAGACCTCTTCTCTTTTCCTGAGTAGATTCGGTGGACAAACTTGTCGGCTTGCCATCCATAATCCTTGAATTCCTTGTAGAGCTGTTCCACGAGCGAAGTGGTGCCGACAATGATGAGTCCCTTATGGTGGTTCTGCTGAAGCTGTCGAACAATCAGATACATGATAAGCGATTTGCCTGAAGCTGTGGGGCTCACAATGAGCAAGCGACGATTGCGAATGGCTTTCACAAATGCGTTGAGTTGATAGTCGTGGGGTTCAACAGGAAGTTTCAATGAGTCGGCAAACGCCTTTGCCTCAGCGACGGAGTAGTTTGTAGTAAGGAGAACGGCATCATCAAACAAGATGGAGTATTGCCTGTCTGTAGCGAACTTTTGTAAGTGCCCACACAAGCCGAAAGGTAAGGACTTGTATCGTCGGTCATAGAGACGAATCTTTCCATCCCACGACCCACTCTTGAAGAGGGGTTGAAACTTGTAACCAGGAACAAAAAAGGCAAAATACTCCGATAGCTCTTGATCGATAGCCCCATCGCAAGTGACCTGGATGAACGATTCATTCTTTTTTGAGACAAAAAGATTAGTGACTTCCACCGATGAACCTTTCCCAGGAAATGATGTCCTTGAGCTGATAGGTACGTGAGCCTAGTTCTTTGATGATCGATTGTGCAACTTCGACAATTTCTTGATGAATTGCGAGAACAGCCTTAGCATTGAGCAAGTCTTTGTCGCTGTCCATGTAGGTAGCCATGTCGCCCTTGAGTGTGAAGGGGAAGGATTCCCAACCATACTTTTTGAGGGTGTCTTGATCCAGCCGACCTGTGAAATACTCATACTTGATCCGACGTAGTTTTGCCATCCTTCGTTCACCCTCCTGGAAGGCTCTGCGGTGGCAACTGAGTATGTTGAGGTATTTTGCATGGAGGGTCGGGATTTTTCTGAGTTCTTCGGCTGGCTCAAGACGATCCATCTTGGCATCGATAGCCCAGTCTGCTAAGAGAGCATCCACTTGAGCCGCAGAAGGATTTTTAGTATCCAAAATCATTAGGTTCCTCAACTTCTCGGTCGCCGTAGTGACAACAATCTCCCGGTGCGTGTTTTACACAACAGGAGATAGCGGGTTCACTTTTGAGGTAGTATTTACGGCACCTAGGACAATAGAATGGCCCCGATATGGAATTGTGGGAAGAGTTCATGTTGACCCATTATAACACAGTGATGGGTGGAAGTCAACTACAGTTTTTCAATGCTATAGATATCAAATCGAAACACGGCATCTGCTGTGAGGGGATCATCGGGACCCGCAGAAGCTGATAGGAGAAGGTCTGTGAGTTGTGTTGGGAAACAGTTCACAAATTTCACCCGAATGCTAGGCAATTGCTTGGAGTTGAGGATAAGAAGTGTAGCATCAGAGAATTGTGGTTTTGCTGCAAATACACCAGGACGTTTATCGAGGTCCTTGTATTCTTTGAAATCTACTGGGAAGGTCATAGCCCTCATCCATGTATAGATTTCCAACCAACCCTTCATGTCTTCATCCACGAGGAACGTCATGGCAAACGGGTTGATGATAAGTTTGTCTCCTGGTGAGTATAGATCGATGAACGGTGTAGCACGCAGGGCTTCACCAATCGAGATACCAGGCACGTTGACAGACTGTGCCCAATATTCAATCGTGGGAATCGCACTGAAACTCACGATGAACTTATTAGGGTGTAAGGTATTGGGATTTAGAGGAGTGTGGGGAATAGACGGAATGGCCATATTTGACTTCCTTTAACAAATTGATAATCTTCTTTGGATCACAAGAGTATATATCTGTTCACGCAGTTTCCTTTTCGGGACGGACAAACTCCCCTACGTCCTCGGTCTCTTCTTCATAGGGGGCTTCACCAATCCCAACCCAGGCGGTCACTTCGTCATTCTTGATGAATAACACATAAGATTCGCTGGTGTCTTCGAAGTAGGCAAACACCTGGAATGCTAGGATATTGCTCTTAGTTCCATCAGCATTGTGTAGGACCCTAATCATATCAACCTTGATCTTGAACGCCTCGCCTGGGTGCCTAGACCCCACCCAGTGAGTGATTAGGGTATTGTAGTTGACCTGAGTACTCGCTGCTGCGGGTTTTAGAGGGGGGATTGTTCGTTTCTGGCACTTGATCATGAAGTCTGTCGCGTAAGGGAACGATTCACTCAATTCTTTTCTGACTGATTCTTGTTCACCTATACACAGATCAAAGGTATCATACCAGTATGAGGTTCCCGGCTTTGGTATATCATATACCGTACTGAACCCGTAGACAGGATTGACCAGGATCAACACAAGGACCCAAACAGTCATGATTCTACCCCCCATATGATGTATCCTCGCATTATATACTATTTATCGGGGGTTGTCAAGACAAAAAGAAAGGGGAACCCCTTTCGGAGTTCCCCCTAATTTATGCTACCTTACAGAATCGCTTATGCAATGTTGGCAATTTTCATTGCTCTGTAGTACATGTTCGCACGAGCGGTCAAGGCACCTGAACCCTGTACTCCACCTTCGGCGAATGGGTTAGCAACCAAGCCATAACGGGTCTTGAAACCAATCTTTGGCTGGAAGGTTGCGGTATCGATGGCGCGAACCATCTGTAGAGGAACGTATGGGCAGTAGAAGATTCCTGCGTCAAACGCATTGGAACCCTTGTAACCGACCACGGCGAATTCCTGGGTCTGTGCGGCTGGGAAGTAAGGGTCAATGTAGACCTTGTAACGACCAAGCAAGGTACCCGCGAAGGTGTTGCCTGTGTCATCCACGTTCAGGGCCACATTATCCTTCAAGGCGCCAGCATAGTCCAAGACTCCTGCGAGTGCGAAGGCTGATGCAACGTCTGAAGAACAAACGACCACGTTACCCTTGCCACGACGAGTCTGCTTGGCGATTGTGTTCGCTTCGCGCTCGATCTGGAACACGAGTCCCTTGATCTTTTCAACCATCCAACGACCGTTTGAGTCGGTGTCGAGGTCGAATGTACCTGCTGCGGTTGTACCAACCTGGCAACCAATTTTGGCGACCGAGTAGATGGTACGGATAACTTCACGGTTGATTTCGGAAAGCACTTCGGCTGAAAGAATGTTGGACAATTCTGTCTCAGCATCCAAACCATGAACTGCCTTCAAGTCCTGGGCCAATTCAAGGGTGTATTCTGCCTTCAATGCGCGTGTTCTTGCAGTAACGGTAACCTTCTCGATTGAGAATCCCATTTCTGCGAATGCCTGGCCGCCGTCGCCCAAACCTTCTGCAACTGTTGTGGTCATACCACCGATGCGAAGACCTGCGCCGATTGTGAACACGTCTGCGGTGTTACCCGATGCAGTCAAGGACAGTGCGGACTGTGCCGTGACGTTACCAGTGAAACCGGTGTTGGCTTCGTTGTAGAATGCTTCGTCATTGCGCTGTCCAGCTTGTGTGGAGTAGTTTGAGCGCATTGCGAAAATCAATCCAGTAGGACCAGTCATTGGCTGAACGCCGCAGATGTCATAGGCAATAAGGTTAGGCAATGAACGGCGAACCAAGCTGATAAGGATTGGATCGTAACCTGCCATTGGACCTGTTGCGGTTGCGGTACCGGTCAAACCACCACCTGTCGCGTTGAGTGCGACTTCGTTGAGGATCTGGGCATCGCCTGAAAGGGCTTTTGCCTGGTTCTCAAGGATGATTGCGGTGACTGCTCGCTTGTGCTTATCTGTGATTGCTGGTAGACCAGCAACGTCGAGGACTGCTCCCCACTTCTTCTCTAGACCTTCTGACATGAACATAGTTATACTCCTTGTGAATGGTATTGGTGATTACTTCAACTGTTTGGACAATGCTGCCACAACAGACGCGACTCCTGCATCAGTCACGATTGCCTTTTCGTCAGCAATCTCGGTGACTTCTGTGAGCATCCTTGCGTTACTGTCAACTGTCTTCTTCCCACTGGTAACTGGGAAGTAGTTCTCTCGGATTGTGGACACCTTTGTGGTGTAATCACCTTCTGCGGTGAATTCGACGCTCTCTGCGAGTGTACGAACTTTTTCAACTTGTGTCTGTGTCAATCCTTCACAAACACTGCTGAGAATTTCTGACTTCTTGGATTCGCCGAGCTGCTTCTTGAGGTCAACAGACTTGGCAACTTCCTCGTTCAATTCGCTGGTCAACTCTTCCACCTTCGTGGCGAGTTCGTCAACGAGGTCAACCTTCTCGGATGGGATGTCGATAAAGTGTTCAAGGAAGACATTGCGGAGTGATCCGATGAATTCTTCTGTCAACTCTGAACGAAGACCCTTTTCGATGGCCAATTCGTTTTCCTTCATCCACTCTTCGACCACATAGTTGAGATAATCGTTGACTTGCTCTGACAATGAATCACGGACTTCAAGCACGGCGTCTTCAAACCTCTCGGCGTACCCAGCTTCCAATGCTTCCTGAATGCTCATCACCTTGTCTGTCACGCGGGCTTCGTAAATGGTACCGATCTTTGAGGCAAATTCACTTGGTAGGTTTGTCTCAGAGGCAAGAATCTTAGCAACGTCTTCTGCCAAGCTTTGCTTCCAATTTTCCTGTGATTCTTCTTCACGGAGATCACCCTCCGAAAGACCTGCTTCAATGCGGCGCTCCAATTCAGCTTGATCTGCTGCGGCTTCGCCAGTGTCGGTTGGGTCAGTTGCGGTTGTTGGCTTACCTGCTACGGCCTGTAATGGGGCCTTGGTGTCGGATGCTGCTGCCTTGCCTGGTGCGGTGGCTTCCTTTGCACCAACGTCAAGTTTCTCGTCGCTGTGCTCGGTTGGCGTGTCACCACCAAGATCTTCGATCTCAGAACCCTGAAGCTTTGCTGTCGGCATACCTGGTGCGCTAGACAAGCTTCCCTTGAGGATTTCTGCTGCGGCTTCTTGTAATGTTTGTGCGTTCTTCATGTAAAATCTCCTTGTTATGTCGCGTAGTGTTATTTATAAAATCGAGGATTTTGCGAGTCCTTAGAGCTTCCTCATAAACTCCGAAAACAAGCGCACGGCAGTTTCGTTGATCTGACGGCTAGGTGCAGCGACAATGGCTTTCTTGGCCACTTGAATGTCTTGTTCAACATAGCGTCCCTCAACATATGTCCACTCTTTGCCTTCCATGATACCTCGGACAAAGGCATCGGGGGCACTAGGATCTGCCACAATATCGGCCGCTGTAGCCAATTGAAAATCGTCCTGAACAAGGTAGATACCATCAGGACCCTGAACAACTGAACCTAAACCACGAGTCGAAACGCCAATCTTGGCTCCCTCATCCAATAGGGACTGAACGATTTTGCCATATGGGGTATCGAGGATCTTGGCTTTACCATAGAAGTCATGACCGTCTGCATGGAGTTCCTTGATCATGTGGCTGGTTCGCTCAAGATTGATGGTTGGTGTGTCTGGGTGACCCAGTTCACCAAAGGCACGATTTTCCTTGATGTAGAGAGAATGATAACGCTTCGCTTCACGGTTGAGTGATTCGAAGCAATACTTCCTACGGTTCTTATTGGCTTGTTCCGACTGCATGAAAATCCCTTCGATGAAATAGGACTTCTTGCCTGATGTGGCGTCGGCTTCTGTCAATACGGTAACCTCTTGGGTCATTTCTTTTATCAACTTCATTTTACTTCTCCTGGTTGCTTGGCGTCTGAGCATTGCAACAGCCATTCAAGTCAATATCTTCCATGAGGTTGAACTTATAAGGATCAAGCCTATTCAATGCTGAATACAATTTGCACTTTTTATTCTCATAATCCACATGGGAGCAATTTTCACATCGAACCTGTCGTTTCACTAACCCTGATTCAGCCGGGGTGACCGACTTCATCTCGTGTCCCTTTTCATCAGGCATCGGTTTGCCGTGAACGTAGTATCCACAACTCATGTCCCCCGTGATCTTTACTTTTGGACCATGTATTGTGCAGGTGGAACCCGTAAACATCATGCACGATCCACACTGCGCGAACATCTTTGGGTCGCCTTTATGATCCAGGTACAGAAACGCATCCCTCTCCACCTTCTCTGATTTCCCACTTTGCTCAGATAGAAACATTCTAAGTGGTTTCATTCTACCCCTCATAAGTCCTGTGTTTAGACGTTGTAGGTGCTTCCTTATAGTGACCCGATGTCCAACGTAGATATGTTGTATACGGCTGCCTTGCTGAACGTCAGAAGTGCTGTTCCGCCACCTGCAATAGTCACGGTCACGGTACCTGTGTTGGTGTTGGCAATAACCACTTCATCGCGCTCCCACTTTCCAGTTTCATAGAGGGTCGCCACGACAAGAGCATCACGAGTGATGGTCAAAATTCCTGTAGCAGGTAGTACAGACCATTGAACGGAAGTGAGGGTGACTGAAGAGACGTTCTCAGTTCCGACATTGGCACTGAATGCACTAAGGGCTAGAGCAGGCGTGGCACCGATTCCGGTGACGCGAAGAGTTGAGGCACCTCTGACTTTGTTTCTAATTTCGTATGGCATGGAATGCTCCTTATCGTATTCCCATCGCTTTGCGTTTTCTGAGACTCAATTTTCTCTTCCTGAGTGACTGCTGAAGGTGCGCTTTTCGCTTCCTGCTCGCACGTTTCTGTGTCATACGCATTTTGATCCTTTTGGATACAGGAATGCGGGTGATCTTTCCACGACGCAAGGTAAAACCCTTCACCGCGGAACGTCGAACATTGCGCTGCAATTTGCCTTTTCTGATTCGTCTTCGTATGAGGACCGTGCGACCCTGGCGCATACGATTCCCCTCGGCAAACATCGATTCACCAATCACTTTCCGAAGCACAGAAAGCTTACGTTCAACAATGGCTTTGAGAGTTTCCCGTATACTCTTGCCAGCTTCGGCAACCTGACCCTCGGCGATCAGTGTAACGGTATCCATTATTCCTTGATTTGCTTCCATGCAAAATTCAAGATCCTGTGAAACTTTCCATTGGAGTGTTCCATTGCATCGGCCATCTTCTTCTGGTTATCTGGATGGAGGGCACCATGGACTGTCAATAATGCACGGGCTGTTGTGGGATCAATTCGTGTCTGGGTACCATCTTTGTGATACAGAGGTTTGTCGGTTCCGAATTCCTTGACCTTCTTCAAATGACTGATAACATCCTCGGTAATCGTCTCTTCCTTGACAATTTCCCCTCTATCTGATCGAGCAAATTTCTTGGCTCTGAAGGCGATAGTCCTGTGTGCCTTAGACAGATGGGGGATAGCAGACTTGTAATCCTTCTTCTCTAAGGCTTCCTCTCCCTTTGCCTGTCGCTTGTAGTAGGCACTGGTGGCAGTGGGGATGGAAATCTCATTCAACTCTTCTCGTGTATAGCCTGTGCGCGTGTTATGGACTACAGTGTCTTTGCCAACCTTATAGTGCGAACCATCGCGCTTGACCACGAGATGTTCTGGCGTAACCTGCTTGACTTTTCCGACTCTGAGATGAGCATCAGCACCTAGACGATAACGTACCTCGTCGCCGACTTGGTGTTCTTCTTCCTTGAGGGAAACAGGAGTCACGACGGCATCGTCGGCATCGGCACTACCATACGGAATGGAGAAGTATTGATTCAGCTTGTCGTTGAAGTACAGGGCAACCATCAGTCCACCTGGGAATTGTCTCACGGTCTTGCGCCTGAGGATCAAAATGTTTGGGGGCATAGAACCACTGTGAATGTCCACTTGCTCACCAATCAATTCGTTGCGAAGATCTGAGAATTCCTTTAGGGGTCGTCGTTCCTTCTTGTCCATCGAAGCATCGCCAAGATCCTTCTTCACTTGGGCAGAACGAGCGGCCGCGTCCAGCTCTCGCTTGGCGCGTAGTGACCGCTGAAGAACAGCTTCGTGGGAAAACCCGTTGAGTTTCTTCATCATGCTCCTGGATCTCCTGCGTTGGCGGCTGTGTAGAAACGCTTGTGGTCAAAACGGGGATTGGCGGCTTTGAAAATTCCTGCATGGTGGGAAGCCAGTTCCTTGCGCTTGGCGGCATCAGGGTGAGCCTTGATGACATCGGCGACTTGCTGGAAATGCTTGCGGGTCATCATTTCATCCAACTGTTCAGACTCTTCTCTCAAAGCATCCTTCCCCATACGGTAAGGCACCTTGATCTTCTGGGACTTGGGTGCACTATAGGACTTGTGCGGGGCAACCTTCTTGACTTTTCCACCACGCTTGATGAAATCCTCAACAGACTCATGTTCCTCTTGAACAACTTCTTCTGTTAGTGCATCAGCACTAGGAGCGAACAAGGTTTGTGCAATTTCATGCTTCTGAGTCTGCAAGGCATCCACAACGCGAGCACTCAACAGATCATCGATGATGCTGGTCGCTTCACCTGGCTGATGATTGGCAACGAGAGTGATCATATCGCCGATAGCGGTCGACTGTTCCGCCATCACTCTTCCCTGCTTGGCTTTTTTGGCTGCGGCCGCGGTCGCTTTGAGATCGGCCTTGTCTCGCTTGAGATCGTCCGCGTATCGCTTGAGATATCGTTGCTTTACTTCTGCTGAACGTCGAGCTACTTGATTTTTGTCAAACATAATTGTCTCCTATTCTACCGATGTTACTGTTATTTATGTGAATTGCTATCTACGCTTACTTAGAAAACTCTTCTCAACAGCACGATCTAGACCTGGGGTCATTGACCCCTGTGGCTGTTCGCTGCTATCCTGGGTATTGTCTTCTGGTGGTCCTGCCGGCGCGACTTCTTCGGGTGCTCCCCCGCCACCACCTGGTTGACCAGGCATTCCTCCGGGCACCTCAGATCCAGCTAGAGGAAGTTCGCCACGTCTTGTTTCTTCGTCGATTTCGTCCAACATCTCCTTGATATCTTCGTCGCTTTGATGGAGAATATGACGCTTGACCCATGAATTGGAGTAGTAGACACCAATGTAGGGTTGTGCTTGCTGAAGAAGTGTCAAGCGTTCGCGAGTCAATTCGGCATCACGCAATTCGGCGAAATTATTGTCGTTCTTGAAGTCGTAGGAAATCTTCTCTCGGAACAAATGCCACTCTTCAAGTGAGCACACACCACTTAGAACCATGTGCTGGCGCAATGCTTCGTCAAAGAGTCTGGTAAACTTGTTGCGGAGTCTATGGATGAACTTGTTGAACTTGACTTCATCGCGGGTGATTTCTGCCACGCGACCGAGTCCTACCATACCACCCCCTGCTTGCTGTGAGTCGAGGCGACCAATAGGGACGTTGAGACTCTTATAGAGTTTCTTTTGGAAGTATTCAACGTCTTCGATTTTGCCGAGGTTTTCTCCACCAGGAAGCGTGGTGATTTCTGTTCCCTTGGAACCTTCGCGGCGTGGGAGCCAGAAGTCCTCCAACATCGAAAGATGCTTGCGTTCATCGCGCAATTCGCCTGTAGAGGCATCATAGACCAACTTATTGCGGTACTTGGTCATGATGTCTTTGAGGTACTGTTCGGCTTTGAGTTTTGGGAGTGTGCCCACGTCGATATAGAATATGCGACGTTCTGGTGCGCGGGAGAGACGATAGATGACAATAGCGTCTTCGATCATGCGTAGGTTGTTCAAAGGCTTGATGGCTTTGTGTAGCCAACCGATGACCATAGTGGACTTGGCATCCAAGAGTCCCGAAGGCACAAACACAATAGAGTCTGCCGCAATGCGAGTCCCTTGATTGACTGAGGCTGTATGCGATTGTGCAGTCAAACCACGATCATTGAAGACGTAGTATTCTGAGGTGGCTGCAATGAATTCCACGCCAGTCTTTGGATCGCGGTCCTTGAGAATTTCGCGAACCTTGCGGATTTTGCGTGGGTCGATGTAGCGTAGTTCTTGAATGCCTTCCTTGGGCTTTGTTTTGTCAACCACCACTTGGAAATACAAACGCCCATCCACATACCAACGCTTGAATAAGTCTTCTCCAAGATCTTGAAACGAGAGCATCGTTTTGACCTTGTTGAAACCTTCTTGGATCTTCTTCTTGATGGAAGCGGGGGTTTGGAGTTTGTCGAGGTTGATGGTAACGGTTTCCCCATCATCATCTTGGGTGACAGCTTCTGTTATTATCTCCTCTATCGCCTCATTGCATTCGGGGTGCAGGGACATCTCCCTATATCTTGTTATCAACTCCAGCTCGTTTCGCACCGATCCTTCTAAATCTACATAGGTACCGTAGTAGCTTCCCTGGGTTATGGTCACGGCACCATCATCGATTTTTTCCTGTGAAATTACTAGATTTTGTTTATTAGGATCTTCGATTTTTGTAACATCAGAAGATTTACCTAAACTGTACCCAAATAGGGAGAATGCCATAATTTATACTACCTCTCTTTTACGTGCTTCTCTGAGGGTTGCTGCTTGTCTCATACGGTCTCTCGTTTCAGGAGACCCCCTAAAAACCCCTTTGGTCTGGGAGCCTGGGTTCTGGTTCTTCTCTTTTCTCTCGTGATATTTAGGGTGGCTTCAGAGCGCCTCCAGGCCACGCAATCCTCATGCCTATCTCATGTAAAAATTGGTGGGCTTGAGCGTGTTGCTCTACGGTGAGGAGAACTACATTATCAGAGGCATTGACCGCGGAGCCCGCCGAATCGCACCTTCCAATCATGGCGAGGAATCACATGGTGTTATGTAGCATAATAAAAACGGGGGCCCCGAAGGACCCCAATTCCTTATAGAATGACGGTGTTGTCTTTTGCTACGCTGGTGAAGTACTGGTAAGCAAGAGTGACACTGTATTCTTCAATGGTGTCATTGCTTCCCCAGTCCACGTCGATTTGGCTCACGTCAACAGGGAAGATACCTTCAAACGTGTACTGCTTGAGCACTCCGCCTGTTTTGCTGTACTGCTTGACAAGTCCTTGTGTTGCGTATCCTAGGGAGTTACCTGCCCAAGAATCGCGAACATTCGTGACATGACGGTTGATACCGTTCATCCACTTTTCGAAAGCGTTGCGAACCACAAAATCTTCGTCGTTGATGATCGAGAGATTCCATTCAGGGAATGTGCGGTTTCCGGCAAGCTTTGTTTCGCGGCCGAAGTAGAACACTGGCACATGGCCGATGGTCGAACCTGGCAATGAAGCTGTCTTACACATGAATGTCAATTTTCTTGCTGCACTCCCGGGGTTGATGAATGTTGGGAATGTCAACTGTACTTCGAACAGGTTAGGACGTGCTCCGTCACCTTGTAGTTGTGCTCTGAATTCGTAACTGTTGAACGGCATATTAGACTCCTTTTATCAGAACTTATTTATTCGTCAGTTGATTAGAACTTTCCGACAATCTCATCAAATGAAACGCCTGTGCGTACAGCCACAAAGTTGAGCTGAATGAAGTTGATGCTTCGTGCTGGCTTGATGTAGATGTCGCCAACGAAGCGGTTGCTGTCAATCACTTCTGGTGTGTTGTTGGTTCCATCGGCCACGACGCGGTAATCGAAGATACCTCGGCGACCCTGAACATCACGTAGGAAAGGCTCAACGAGGGCGATGAACGAAGCGCGTGTAAATTCATCGTTGAATTCGAACAAGCTGAACTTCGCGGCCCTTGCAATTGCCTTCTCAAGCACGATGAACAAGCGACGAACATTGATTCTGTCGAATGCACTTGGCTTGCTCAACAGAGTCTTATCTCCGTAGAGGATTGTGCCTTCTCCTGGGAAGGTGACCACTGGGTTGATGCCGTTCTTGTACAAGGTGTCACGCTCTGCCTGTGTTGGGTTCCATGCAAGCTTGACGATGTTCTTGATCTGTCCACGATCAAACCCGGCTGGTGAGAACCAAGGGTCACGGGTCGTGTCAGTTCGAACACACAAACCTGCAAGATCTCCGTTTAGAGGTACATAGCGGTAGGTGTCGGAGTACTTGTCGTACTGGTACTTCCAGTTACAATCCATGACGGCGTAGCTGGAAGAAGGAAGTAGGTTGCGATAGGTCACAACTGCATCCGCTTCAGATCCAATGTTGTTGATGGCTGCTGCACGCGAAGGACTTACGAAAGCCACACAATCCTTGCGTACTTCAGCAATGCTGTTGATGATATATGTGCTGACTGTGGAATCGGCTTCCCCTGCAATCAAGAGAGAGACATCGACCACATCGGCGTTGACATAGAGATCCCATCCGCGCAATAAGTCACCATTCGTGACTGTCGCGTCCACACCACCCGCGAGGCTCAAGCGTTCTGCCACGGTGACGTTGGTGAAGGTTGTACCTGTGACTGTGCTGCCCCAGTTTGTACCAGATGCATCAAAGTCTCCAAAGTATACCCATCGTGAAGAGTTAAAGAGAACCACAGGATAATAGATCGATGATCCATCGTTGCTCTTAGCATCGATGCCCTTTGAGACGAATGGGTACTTTTCGAGGATTGTGCCGGGGGTCAAGGTGATTCCACCGTCTTCATCAATCACGATGATATGGAGTTCGTCTCCTGATCCACTTTTACCTGCTGCGTAGGCTGAGGTGCCTGGGGCTGAATCGAACTGATCTGCATACTCCCACTTGCGTAGGATCATAGCTGGTGCGGTCACCGTAACAGTCAAGGCACTTGCCAAGACGATTGTGGTAGCGTTTGAAGAGGCAACCTGAATGTATGGGTTTGTACCAACCTTCACAAAGTCGCCTGTGCGAACAAATGGGGCTGAATTGCCTGTCGTGCTGACTGACACGTCTCCAATGACGGCTGAGTTGGCTGTTGCAGTACTCTGGAAAGTGACGTTGCTGGCGAACACATTTGCGCTTCCGCACACGGCGACCTTGAGGTTGTTACCAAGGGCACCTGGATAGCGGGCTGCAAAGGAACCAAAGTCCCCCTGTCCAGTGAAATAGTTGAGTTCGTAGATGCTCTCATTCTTGATCTGCAACGCGGCCGCTGCGGCAGTGTTTGCCACGGCGTTCTTGGTGCCTGTGTTGGCCGCACGAGTCAAGCGAAGTTGGTTGCCATAGGCAAGGAAGTTAGCTGCGCTGAAGAATGAGACGACAGTGTTTGTGTCGGGCTTACCGAAGCGGTCGGCGAGCTTTACTTCTGAATCAACCAACTGTCGTGTTTCCACAGGACCCCATGCAAACTGACCTACCAAGGCTCCCGCGCTTGTGGAAATGGTAGGAACGATGGTTGTTTGGTCAATTTCACTAACATTTACACCGGCGGACAATTGGAATGACATATTTGGCTCCTTACATGGATTATGTTGCAGTTACAAGTCAAGGGTTGTGAATCTGTATTCTAACGAGTTATTTATGAAATCAAGGATTTCTAGAGTCCGTGAAGGTTTCTGGCGTACTTCACCATGAAATTTGTCATTTCTTGGGGGTCCATTCCTCGTGATTGGACCCAAAGTTCACCATCTTCGACGGTAAAGCTGTCCTCAAGACCCGTATCGATGACCCCAAATGGTACAAGATCATCCTCTACCATGGAGGTTTGTTCGTCTTCAAGTGCTTTGGTGAGGTTGAGTCCTGAACCTTGCGCCTCTCGGAAGTATTTCTGGGTGACTAACCACGAGAACATGACAAGACACATGGCTAAATCGTCGTGCTTGCCTTCCTCTGCCTTGTAGGTCTGCAATTGCTGAGTGAAGGTACTGAGTTCTGAAATTGTCGCAAAGTCGGGTATGAAGAGTTTGTTGTTCTCAAGCAACGCTTTGAGGTTCAAGCAACCAATACGTTTGACGGATTCCGTCATACGCAAACCCAGACGCATAGACTTCTTGTGACCAGCCGCAATCTTGGTTCCTGTCTTCGCTGCCGACTCTAACTTGAAGATGTTCTCATATTCCAGATCATAGTGAAGCATATCGACAATCTGTTGTCCGTTGTCGTTGATTTCAACCAACACGAATGCTCTGTTGTATCGGACTGCTGCATTGAAGATCATGTTTGGAAACACCATCGGGGCAATAGAAGCATTGTGATACTCTGCCACACCACGATATGGGATCTGCGAGATATCAATGACCCAGAAGGCTGAGGCGTCTTGGTCTAGACCTCGGGCTGGGTCGACGCAAATGACATAGGTATGATCATGCTGAGGTTGTTCAAAGACACTCCATCCACCTTCGGTATGAATAGGTTGTTTCTTATTCAAGACCATGAGGGCTAGGGTACCTCCACTGATGAGAGTATCAGAAGATCCAAGGAATTCACAAAGAACTTCCTGGCGGAATTTCTGCTCGCCTAGTGTACGACGTTGATCTTCGAACCATGCCAAGTCTCGATCCGGTATCTTATCCCACGAGTACTCAACAGGGATAAAGTCGTTTTTCTTACTGATCGCATCGGCCCAGAATTGACAAAAGTGATTGAGTCCCTTCGGGGTACTTGCCATGAGGATCTTGGTTTCTTTACCAGATGACAAGGTAGGAAAGGTTGAAGTAAAGAATTCTTCTGCGATGTTGTTTGGGACGTGAGCAAATTCGTCCATGAAGACCATCGACAGTGAGTAACCTCGGATTGCGCTTGAGCTAGTAGCTGCGGCGAGGATTCGCGAACCGTTCTCAATAGTGATAGATCGTTTGTTCCACTCCACGATGCCCTGTTGCATGAAGGAAGGAATGTTTTCGTACATGAGCTGAATACGATTCAAGATTTCCTGCGCCATCGGGGCTTTGTTCGCCAAGATCGCACAGACCTTGTGGCTCTGGAAGAGAATGTACCAGATGAAGAACGCCGCAGTGGTTGTAGTCTTACCCATCTGTCGTGGAAGTTTGACGATGACCTTACGTTCTGTGAAGTAGGTTTCGATAATCTCCTCTTGGAAATCATACATCTCAAAGGTGATGACACCGCGGTCGACGTGGATGATCTTGCAGTATGTCTTGATAAAATAGATTGGATCAACAGCGCAACGACTCCATTCATCCACCTGTTCCTGGGAGAATGTCTCTTGAACACCCACACGCTTGAGGTTGGGGTTCTTGAGGTAGAATCGCTCTTTGACTGGCTTGATCTTGAAAGTTTCTTTGGGTTGTTTTCGTTTTGGTTTAGCTGCAAATGACATATAAATCCTTATACGTTATCGGTGCTGATAGCTTTCGCTTCAATGATACGTAGTTTCTTTTGTTCGCGCTTCAGTTTGATAGCCTCTTGTAGTTCCATCGTTGACCCCACAAACACAGCATTCTCGATATTCACATTTCCACTTGGGAGTGGATTTGGATCAAGAATGGAAAGTTCTTGTTGATGGACGGTCAGAAGATCCTGGTTGAGTTCCGCCATAGTCTTGAGCATGTTCGAAGCAACCTCGTAAGAACGAGGAGTCTTGAGTTCGCGAGCCAATAACAATAATTCGGAAATTGCTTGTGTTCCCTGGGCAATCATCAGTCGCACATTGTTGCGGGCTTCGGCGGCATCGTCTGCCACAGAGTTGTTGGCTGAAGCGGATACGTCTATAGGGACTATTGCTACGGTGTTGTTCTGACGGTTGTGTGGATCTGGCATATCCAAATCAAGTATCTCTGAGAGATTCATTATAACTCCTAGACTAAGGTATTGGGATACTCAGTGATGAACGTGGTGTACCCGTAGTCAGAATATTGGTTAGCGGTGATAGGTTTCTGGTAAATCCAGACCTCAACGTCTTTCTGGTTCACAACTTCGACACTCTGGACTCTCCAATGAGCACCAGAATCGAGACCCCACACTTCATCGTTGGCTCGCAACACCCCAGTCATAGCTGAGAGGTAAAGTGTGTTGGTTGTGTTAGCCCATTGAGCGACCTGTCCTGTGATGTTCCGCGCCGGTGAACGAACCGGTTCTGGATCATTGAATTGTGTCGTTCCCCCTGTGAGGATAACTTTCTGAATCAGTTTGTTGTTGATGTCTTGATGGATGTTGACATACACTCCACCAGTTACGGCAGCATTGGCATTGGCGACATTGGCGGACACACCCATGATAATGGCAGTGTTGCTGACAGGACCAAAGAGCCAACCTTTGAGCACAAATTCAAAATCCCATGTGATCAATCGTGTGCCGTCGGCGAATGCCCCTTCAAAGTCGATTTTATCCGAGACACTTTTGAGGATGATGGGTATATCCTTACGAATGTTGAGTGCCTGGGAGACTATAGCCGTGATGGTATAATCTGGCATGAAGAATGGAAGAATCTGTTCGATGATTTGAAGACCATCTTCGATGTTGCGAACATAGCACGACAACGAGAAATCAAACTCATAGGGTACCCCCACATACCCCGATTGCGGATTTGAATCGCTGAGGGGATTGGAGACACGATGACGAATGGCGGATTGTTGCTTGCGCGACTGATCATACCTCATATTCGTCATTTGAAACGTCATGCGAGGTAAGGTGGTGTTGATCGATTTAGTCAACGTAGGATCAGAAAACAATCGCGTGACAAATTTTTCTTTGGGTGCATAAGAGATGGGAACCTTCTGTCGTTCCTTTTGAACACGATCTGTCGTTTCTCTCACGATGAAGATGTCGTTGAACAGTGAACCGAAAAGGCTCACATACTTTCTGATTGTCTGGTGGTAGAATGGATTATGCCCAAGCAAAATTCACCGTACTTTCTTATGGGTTGCCAAAGGGATTGCGTTCATCAAAGTCTAGGAGACTGTTGCTCTCTGTCTCGATCTGCTTGTTGTCACTTAGTTCTTCGAATTGCTGTTCCATCGGAGTATCAGTATCTAGGGATGACATTATCCACTCTGCACCAGAGTTTGCCCCGATGACGTTGGCGGTATTTGAGAAGAGTCCATTGACCAATGCAATACTGAGAATGTTGTTACCTGTGTTCCATACCTGCGCGGTTGCAAAGGCTGTGGCGGTCGCCAAACTGCTACCCTGGTAGACGATTTCGGTATTCACAACATCGAAGTTCCCTGCGCCAGTGGACAATAGGAGATTCGTCAACTGATAGGATTGATTGACCTTTTCGTCCATCTCATCGACCCCCACTTGTATGACCTCGTTGGAGAATACAAATTGTTTCAATTTGAGGGCATACACGTAAACATTACCCCCTCGACCACGACCCAAGGTATAGAACATGGCTTGGTTGTTTTCATGTTCGACGAAGGTGATCTCAAAAAAACTCTGTGTCAACGGAAGATATACTAGATCGCCTTCTCTCGGTCGTTCGAGAAATGGCATAGTGAACTTGAAACGGCGTCTAGAGAGTAACAGGGTCATTTCATCACGTATTTCCAAACCAAACTTACTAATAAGTTCTCCATCACCTTCGGCTGCCATGACATTCTCAACATACATTTCTATGGTGTAGGCGGCGCCGAATGACTTGAGTTGATCCTCACCCATTAGACGATCTATCTGATCCCGAGATTCACGAGGGAGATAATAAACATCCATCGAATAGATCTTCAAGGCTTCGATGACTAGATCCTCGACCAAAAGTTGTTCATTGGTGATACCACTTGGGAAAGGATTGAAGTAATGATTAGTTGGCATGTTCGTTTGACCTTGTTGCAACTGGGATGCACTTTACAGATAATACTTCGAAGGCAAACTTCTCTTCAACAAGAAAATCTGCCAAAGCTGGCGCACTACTCTTCGCCGTGATCATACAATCGGCGAGGGAGGATTGTGGTTCGGGGAATTCATCAATCACAGCAAAGTAGCTCACATTGGGGTTGACCGTGGAGATGATAGCCCACAGAATCCATGTGGTGGTGATTTCCATTAGGAGAATGAACTTCCGCAACCACAGGTTGACTTGGCACCAGGATTGCTAATTTTGAAACCTGCTCCCTGCAATGAATCGGAATAGTCGACCGTGGAACCACTGATCAGAGGCATACTTTGAGGGTCAACAATGACTTTCACGCCGTTCTGTTCAATGACCGTATCATCTTCTTCGATCTTGGGCTCAAGAAGCATTCCATATTGATAGCCGCTGCAACCACCACCCTTGACATAGACGCGAAGCCCCAGGGCTTCGAAGTCTTCACATAACAGGCTCATAATCTTCTTTGCGGCGAATTCAGTAATTGTCAACATGTGATATCCTCTAGTGAATAAGCAGATAGGTACCAATAACGTCACGACGGGTGGCGCTATCGTCTCCGTGTCCAGGCCAGACGAGCACATTCCAATGTGGTGCAGTGCCGAGGGGCTTCTTCATCATCTCATCGTAGGTGATGATCGTATTGATATCCGAAATGGCGTACTTGCTCGCCATGCGATGTTTGAACTGATCCAAGTGCGCCGCATCTTTGAACTGCATACGACCCTGTGCATCCTTTGTGAGCGTGTTGCCTTTGCGAGCGATAAGATCATAGAACAATTCTTTTGGAACCACTCGGCTATGTTTCGTCTTCGCGAAGTCAACCAACTTCTCCTGTGAAGGTTGAGCACCACCACTGAAGTTGAAGAGGAAGTTTGCTGGCTTCGTCGAAGACTGAGCGACCGCAGCGATCTTGGTATAGGCGTAGAAGTTGATATTTGGGAAACGTCGTGCCACATCAAACGCCACTTCCATATACTCAGGGCTGAAGAAGTCCCCTGCATCGTGCCAACGCAAAACAACCTTGGTGCCCTTCTTTGTGTATTTGCGCTCTGCGTCTGTCAATTCACTCGAAAGCATGTGCTTGAACCCGTTAGGGTCATTGAGCAAGAAGTTGAGGACACGAGTAGTACCCAAGCTGGCGGCAGGATACTGAATATACCCACCCTTCATGGCATAGCAGAATGTCTTGCAGACACCCGCACCTGGGCAGGTATCCACGATGACGAATTCTCCTGTTTTCTCGTCGACCGCAAGTCCTTTGAGTGCTGGAAGACCTACGTTGAAGAAAATGCTGCTTGTACCATCTGAGTGCTGCATCTTTTCGTTCTGTTTGGTGATACGCTTAGGACGTTCGGTGATGCTTGATCGTAGTTTGTCCAGGTCATATTCTTGACCATGCTCACCCTTGACTTCAATGTTGCTCCCGTGGATATACGGCTTGGCATACTTCTCAAGCTTGCCTTTGGTTTTGTCCTTGATACGTCCAGCATAGGCTTGCAGTTCGTCATGAGGAAATGGTTGTGTTGAGGCACCTAGGGGGCTCCACATTTCCTGTAAAGGACTAGTCTTGAGGAATGTGCTAAGACTAACGATAGACAAGTTGTTTTTCTTCTTGCCTGGGGGACCCTCGGTGATGAATCGTTGGAATTGTCTAAGTGCCATTGTAGTACTCCCTTTATCCCATGAGAAAATCTGACTGCAAAGTATTCCAGGTCAAGAATTCTGCTCGCATCGTTTTGATTTCTGCTTCAGCTTCGTCGTAGATGATCTGCCCATTGAGGGTCACACCACCAGGCATTTGGATGCCCCCGAACTTCTTGAGGTTGGTGCCCCATTGACGCTTGATCATCGCGGTTGCTAGATCCTTCAAGACACGATCACTCCACACATCAGAATTGCCTGGAATATAGGCTGTTGCTAGGGTTTCTGTGGTGGAGAACGTGGCGGAGACATTCATAAGAACACTAGAGTCAACTGAGGTTACACGAGTGGCAATCGAGCCATTCGCCGTTACAATCACGATCTCCTCATCCTTACTCACTGCCTGATCAAAAGTTGTCCCTGTACCTATGACTTGGGTGGTGTTTGCTGTAACACTCAATGTGCCCGACAAATTGATGACATCGGGGCTGATCTTCCCATAACACTCAAGAAGTATGTAGGTGCCTGGGGTTAGGTCCTGGTTCCAATTTGTATCGAGGAATAAACGATTCCTGTGTCTGTGGAAGCGCATTTGAGGAGTACCAGAGAACAGAAGACCCAAGGTTCTCAAGTGCTGCATGGTGATGGTGTAACTGACATAGGAAACGCTGGTAAAATCGTAGAGGTCGTGCAAGCGCAATTGGTATCTGAGGTCAAACATATTGACGGAAGAGGAGGCACCATTGAAGTCCATGACACCAGTAACCCCGATGATTTTTTCGGGAATGAGGATATACCTACGGGCATGATCTTCCGCGGTCATAAGGTGCTTGAGATAAATCTTCTCTGTACCATCATAATGATAGTCTTGCCAAAACTCTAAAGCTTCGTCGATACGATCATTCAACTGATCATCGTCTACGTTGACTTCGATGACAGGATGACCTAAACGACGTTTACAATAATCGCCGAATTGTTGTCTGGTGACGGGTTCTGACATAGAGTGCTCCTATACTGCTATTTATGCGGCGATTATTATCCCCTCGGATCAAGTTCTTTTATTGTTCCATCAGTCGCTTCAGACATAAATCGAGGTAGTTGTTTCCAGCGTCCATCTCTGAAATATTGCTCGGCGCCTTTGATATCAGATTTCCAGCAATCTTTACAGATATTCAGATTATTATGACTCGCTTGTCGTGGAAACTCACATCTACACCTATGACATTTGAATGTGTTCATATCACCCCCTCTGTTACCATGCTATCAACACGATCATTCCATCTCCACCATCTCCCCCTCTACCATCGACTCCCGCGCCCTCAATTCCACCACCGCCTCCACCGCCTCCTGATCCTGGACCACCTTTTCCACCGTTACCGCCAACGAGAGTGTTGCTTGATCCACCGCCCATGCCGCTATAACTCCAGAATGGTCGTTGATTCAAGTAACCTCCTGACCCACTAAATGATCCAGCCTCAGCATTGATTGGTCTAGAATCCGAAATCAACGTGCCGGCAACTGCGGTGATTAGCCCGCCTGCAAAGTCTAGACTTGTGGTTCCTGCACCACCAGTACCACCCATTGTGACAAGGCCGGTTGTGGGGAAAGCTATTGCACCACCTACAGCCCCCGTATGGGCTCCACCGGCAACCCCCGCCTGACCTGCTGTTGCTTGCCATATTCCCAAACCAACTAGGGGCATGACAGAAATGACTGGGACAGCTCCCGCATTACCCAACGCTCCGGCAGCCGCACCTGTACCTGTTCCACCACCTACAGGTAACCCTTGTCCCGATGCGGCCACGACATCAATTGTTGTTATGCTTGGTGCAATACAGACATAGGAGAGAATACCTGATCCAGCGACACCTTCTCCCGATCTTCTGCCTGTACCACCGGCACCCACTTGTATGTAGAGTGTGTCTGGTAGAAATATTAGAGGGATCGTTACTCGTAGAGTTGAAGAGCTACCACCACTCCCGCCACCCCCACGGGCCGCGCCTGCGTCTGCGGCAAATCCACCACCGCCGCCAGCACCACCTCCTAGTATAAGCATCGTGAGCATTGATTTGCCCCTAGGCTTCTGCCATGTCTTCCATTGAATATTGGAGACCGTGGATCCCATCGTAATTGTCTGGATATCACTGCGTCCTGTACTAGTGGGTATATTGAACCA